>CAJHYQ010000016.1_pt1 | contig 30808 bp, 23 predicted proteins | sample 9198721 | NCBI WGS metagenome assembly CAJHYQ01 (sample SAMEA7708357, study PRJEB35096) | sediment metagenome | biome: marine neritic benthic zone biome [ENVO:01000025]; feature: sediment [ENVO:00002007]; material: shallow marine sediment [ENVO:03000034] sea grass bed [ENVO_01000059] ... | reverse complement strand
TTCGAATGAGGCCAAGCGTCATCTGCAGGCGTATGTAACACCGGCCGGCACAAAGCGAGTACAGCTGGCAATCGGGCTGGCGACAGGAACGGCTTTGGAATGGGTAACGGCAAAGGCGCTTCATGAGAAATATGGCGGTCGAGTTGCGTTGAGCTCGTTTGGGTGCTGTATCTCGATTGAAGGCCGAAACGAACTCTTGAAGGAATACAAAGCAGCAGGGAAGATTCGCTTCCACGACGCCGAGCTTGAAGCCTTGTTCTGGCAGGGCATCAACAGTCCAGCAGTCCTTGATGCCACGATCACAGAACCCGAACGTGTCTCCAAGCATTTTGAACATGCGCCGTGGATAGGTTGGGGGGTACGGACAGCCGAAACGCTCGAAAGGACTCCTAATTTGTTCGGAAGCGCTCGAGATTAACAGGACCCATCGGCGGTAAGAGACCCGCTCGGTATAGGTGGAACGGAAGCTTATTCGAGTGGCGATACCAACAACGATCATGACGGCGTATAAATCGATTCCCACGCCCGTGGGGCTACATGACGGAAATCTGATTCGCTACGAACGGCATCGGGGTCAGCTGATCGCCAACATTTCTGCGTGGGACGCGTCAAAGCTAACGCTAGTCTTTCGCGATGTCTGGATGGTCAAGGAATTTGATGCAATCGGTCCAGCCAACGAAATTGAAGGAAGTCTGAGTGATTTGCGAGAGTGCTTCGACAGCACGTTGATAGAAGAAGCCAAACGGCGAATGAAAGACATTCACTACAGTGACGCCGAAACTAACAAGCTCAGACACTTCGCTCTCTACGATGACGCAGATACGCCGGTGCTCGAGGTCATCGCGTACAGCATCGAGATCCGATGAATGAGTTGGTGTATTCTTAATCGTGATCTTCGCCCCTGAGTGACGCGACGGAGGGCGAGGCTCCAGGCGGGCCGAGTGTGGCCTCGCCCTCCCAAAAAATGCCCTCGCCCATCACGAGCCTGAGGTTTGGTTAAAGATTCGGCGGTTTTAACTGGTGCGAGTTACGTTTTGCGACGGTGTCACTAAGACGATTCGAATGGGGATTAAGATTACGATTAAGAGTAAGATTAAGAACGGATTTTGAAGACGGCCTTATTCTCGTACCTCATCCTCAACGAGTGCGGCTCCCCAGCATGCTTCACAAGCGAACGACAGACTCAAATCATAAATCTTACGCACTCTATCGGCTTGGACCGGAACATGGTAACAAGGTGGTCGTCAACTAGTTGTGAGATGAATTTCTGTCGGGAGAACAAGATGAGTGACGAAGCGAAGCGGTGTTTGGCATGTGAGCGTGATACGGATGCGACTCCGTTAATCCCTCTGGAGTACCGTGGAGAGCGGATTTGGATTTGCCCTCAACACCTCCCCGTGCTGATTCATGATCCCACGCAGCTCGTCGGCCGGCTCGCCGGCGCCGAGCACCTTCGTCCAGCCGAGCATCACGACTAAACAGCGCCAGTCGCTGGACAAACAAAGCGTTAACCACCCGGGCTGATGTCAAAACAAATCATGCCGCGCGAAGGTCGCTTGGTCGACATAAGACGTTCGCACACGCAATGGTCGAACGTCGGTCCACATATCACGGTAAGGGATATTTGGGAGGGCGAGGCTCCTGCCGAGCCGCAAAACGCATTCGGCTCGGCAGGAGCCTCGCCCTCCCTTTGCGCTTCGCCCTCCTGTCGGCGCGCATGACCGCATCGCGAATTGGTCGATCTCTTGCGGTATTTACGGGCTGGATTCGTCTAGCCCACGGTGATCTTCGTTCAACTGCATCCCTTTTTCGTCATGCCCGAAGCGTGTTAGTATGTGCGTTTGCCGAAGTCCTTTCGGACTAGTCTTTTTTTCTCGCACGCTCGGAAGTTCATCACTCAGTGTCTCGTATGCCGTCACGGGTTGCCGACTCAGATTCTCCTACGAATAAAGCAGACTCCGCAACTACAGGGAAAGTAAAGCGGAAACGCACGGGCGCCTGGATTGGTCTTGGACTATTGTTGGGCATTCTGTGCGGCGTGATGTTTGGCGAATACTGCGCAGCGCTCCAGATTGTCGGGGACGCCTACGTCGGGCTGCTTCAGATGACGGTGTTGCCCTACCTGACCATTTCGTTGATCGCGAAGATGGGTCGCCTTGATCTGCACCAAGCGCGGAATATGGGAATCACAGCTTTGATCGTGCTGTTGGTCTTCTGGGCGATCGGGATTGCTTTGATCGTAGCGGTGTCTGCTATTCTGCCGCCGATCGAAGGGGCCACATTCTTTAGTTCCGCCGAGCTGACCGCGGGTGACGGCCAGCCTGATGTGATGTCGAGGTTCATTCCGACCAATGTTTTTCGTTCGTTGTCGGACGAGTACGTACCCGCCGTTGTCGTGTTTTGTCTGTTCTTTGGTACGGCGTTGATCATGGTGCCCGGCAAGGAACCGTTACTCAATTTTCTGGACCTCTGCTCCGACGGAATCGGTCGCATCAACATATTCCTAGTGCGACTGGCGCCGATCGGTTTGTTCATGCTGACGGCGGCGGCCGCGGGCACGCTGCAGGTGGACGAGCTGGAGCGTCTCCAGGCCTACCTGATCCTGTTCGCATTAGCATGCGTGGTCGCGATATTTTGCATCTTTCCGCTACTCATTAGTTGCCTAACCGACATTGGTTACCGTGACACACTTCGCGCCGCACAGGAGCCCATGCTCACTGCGATTGCGACCGGCAAGCTGTTCGTCGTGTTGCCACAAGTCGTGGACAAGTGTGAACAGCTACTGGAGGAAAGTGATGACAAGTCGGAATCGACCGCGAGCATCGTGGTACCGCTGGCTTATCCGTTTCCACACTTGGGCAAGATTCTGGCATTTGTCTTCATCTCGTTTGCGGCCTGGTATGTCGGGCAGGACCTGACCTCGGCTCAGACGACGGCGATGGCTACCACCGGTGCCATCTCCAGCTTTGCGAGCCCGCTGTTGACCGTGCCGTATCTCTTGGATCAGTATCAACTGCCCCAGGATTTGATGCCTTTGTTTATCTTGCCTGGATTCGTCACCACGAGACTGGCCGATGTGGTCGGCGTAATGCACCTGATGGCGCTCACGCTGATTGTCACGGTGGCACTGCAGGGCCGACTACGAGTACGTTGGGGCCGTTTGTTCGCAACCATCGGCATCGTTCTGCTTTCGCTTGGCGTGGGCGGTGTTGCAAGCCGCTGGTACCTAGCATCCACGACACTCGATTACGACCTCGATGAACGATTATTGTCGCTTTCGGTCCCGACTCCGCACGAAGAGGTCGTCGTTTTCAGATCTCGTGACGAGGTCCCAAGCCGGCCACGGCTAGAGGGCTCGACACTGCAACGACTGAGAGTCGACGAAGTTCTACGAGTTGGCTATCACGCCGATCATCTGCCATATTCCTTCTTCAATCAGAATGGAGACCTGGTGGGTCTGGATGTGGAATTGATGCACCGCCTTGGAAGACGCCTGCAAGTGCGATTGGAGTTTGTTCCCTACACCTACGACTCAGTGCTTGATCAGCTGGAATCAGGTGAGATTGATCTGGCCACGGGTGGGCTGATCAAGAGCCCGGAACGTTTGCTGGTTGCTGGATTTACTCGCTCGTACCAGACAGCGACCCTCGCCGTCGTCTTGCCCGACCATCGACGGCACGAGTTCGACGCGTGGGACGATCCGCAACAGTCGAAGCAGATGCGACTGGGTGTTGTCTATCAGGACCTGGCCATCGCGGCACGGCGGAGATTGCCGCATGTCGAAATCGTGAAGCTCGATTCGTTCGGCTCGTTTTTCGATCGCAATGAAGAAAACCTCTCGGGTCTCATCGTGGCAGCCGAGGAGGGTGCAGCCTGGAACGTTCTGTATCCCGAACACGCGGTCGTTGTTCCTAAACCGATTGTGCAGCGACCCGTTGCGGTGGCGGTCCGTCTGTCAGATGTTGAGTGGCTTCTATTCTTAGATGGCTGGTTGGAATTCGAGGATCTGGATGGTTCGCTAGACCGTCTCCGTGCGTATTGGATCGAAGGGGGCGGGACGAAGAAACGCTCGCCGCGGTGGTGCATTGTGCGAGACGTCTTGGGCTGGCTGCCCTAAGACATCCGCATCGACGGTCTGCAACGACGATGTTACGCAGCGGGCGAATCAACAAAGGTTGTCGCCGCTGCAGCTCGCAGCTTTTCCATCGCTCGCACGTGGAGCTGGCGCACGCGTTCTTTGCTCAGTCCCAGCGACTCTCCAAGTTCGCGGAACGATCTCCGTCGTTTTCCTCCGACAAAGCCATAACGGGCTTGGACGATCTGCCGCTCTCGCTCGCTCAATTGATCCAGCATGCGATGCAATTTCGCGTCGGTTGTGGGGTCGGCAATCAAATCTTCAGTAGGATTGTCGCCCGATTCGTCCGTCGTATCGAGGGGTTCGCCCACGGTCACAAATTGCTGTCGTTTTCGCTGCTCTCGTTGGCAATAGCGCGAAAAGTGGCGTCGGATGGCGGTCGTGGCATAAGTACTAAAGCGATTGCCGAACTCGATCTTAAAGTAGTCGATGGTCTTCAACAGAACCATGTTGCCCTCAGCCACGAGTTCATCGAATTCAGGCTGCCCCGGTCCAGAGAACTTTTTGGCAATCGAAACAACAAGGCGTAGATTCGCTTCCGCAATATCATTTCTCAACCGCTGCTGCTCTCGCCGAAGTTGTGCTAGTCGTTCGGTCGACTCAGTGCTGACATGCCGCGAGGTGACGTGTTGCTCTAGCCGTCCGATCTCGGCCTTCACATCCGACAGAAGGCGAAACAGTCGAGTTTCGTCGGTCGGATCGAGCAGCAGCGTTCGATAAAGCTCACGGATGTATGGGGGAAGCGAGGACGCAGTCGGAGCGCGTGACGCTTTATCCCGATCTGTCCGATTCACATCTCGTCCGTCAGGTGGTGCGATGAGGGTAACCATTGAAGAGATTCCTTTCGCGAAGTTGTCGTACGATTCTTCATACCTCGACGGTCTCGGCGGATGATCGTCGACGCCGGTCTTGCCTGGACCGGCGGTTGCGTTCAATGTGCCGCGCGACCGATCGGCCGGCCCGTTCTGCAGCACGACTGGCTGCCGACTCGAAAGTCGTATCGGTCGAATCAACGACGATCGAGCCGCGGCGTTGCAGGTTGACAGTGACACGACATTTTTTCGCCGGTGCACCATGCGGACCGGCTTCATCACCGAGCGTTACGACGACACCATCGATCATTGGTGTAAAACGTGTCAGGGCAAACCGTAATCGTCGCTCAACAAAGGCTTCGGTCTGCTCTCTTTGTGCGACTTTCTTGCCCCAGATCTTGATGCGCATCGCTTCCTCCTCGCACTGCAGGACAACGGCTGATGTAGTCTGGGTTCTCTCTATACAGATATACGTCTCCGCGCTATACTTCGGTAGACAGAATAAAACAATCAATTGCATAGAAAAAATGAATAGACTGAGATTGCATGGATTGGCTCAACTATCACCACCTGCTTTATTTCTGGGCTGTCGCTCGCGAGGGAAGCATCAGCCGGGCCTGCGAGCAGCTGCAACTCGCTCAGCCGACCGTGAGCAGCCAGATTCAAAAGCTCGAACGATCGCTCGGTGAGAAGCTGTTTGATCGGAGGGGTCGAAACCTTGTGCTCACCGATACCGGGCGACTCGTGTTCCGTTATGCGGATGAGATATTCTCGCTGGGCCGGGAACTCACCGATGCAATCAAGGGACGACCCACGGGACGACCCTTGCGGCTTACGGTCGGCGCGCCCGAGGTGATTCCCAAACTCATTGTCCATCGATTACTGCAACCGGCGGTTGAGATGGAGGAACCCGTCCAGCTCGTTTGTCGGGAGGGAAAGCTAGACCACTTACTGCAGGAATTAGCCGCACACAATTTAGACGTCGTTCTCTCGGATTCACCGGTGGGATCACTGAGCCACATACGGGCGTTTAATCATTCGCTTGGTGACTGCGGTGTCACAATCTTCGGTACCGCGGAACTTTCCAAGAAGTATCGGCGTGGTTTTCCACAGTCATTAGAGTCGGCACCCATGTTGCTGCCGACGACCAACACATGGCTTCGAAGGGCTTTGGATAAATGGTTTGACGATCGCGACACACGGCCTCAAGTGGTCGCTGAATTCGAGGATAGTGCGTTGATGAAGGTGTTCGCGCAAACAGGGCTAGGGTTGTTGCCCGGACCATCTGCGATCGAGACGGAAATTCGTCGTCAATACGGTCTGAACACCATCGGACGGATCGAAGACGTGCGTGAGCAGTACTTTGCCATATCGGTGGAACGCAAATTGAAGCATCCGGCCGTCGTCGCAATATCGAACGCAGCTCGACATGAGTTGTTTGCCAAAACGTAGCTTCACGCAGACGGGAGGGCGACGCTCCTGAGTGCGTATTGCGGCTCGGCAGGAGCATTACCCTACCAAAAAAATGCCCTTGCCCATTGCGAGCCTGAGGTGTGGCAAGACGGTCGGCACAAAGAACGCGAAGAGTTCTACTAGCCTGAGACGGATTGTGTGCCGCTCGAGGTGCCATCTTCAGGTGCGTGCGTTCCGTACTCGTTGAAATCCGAAGCCTGCAAATTGAGACTTGGAAGACGTGTCGAGCCAAGCTCAGTTGCCTTGTGTTGCGTTTTTGCTTTCGGAGCACGTCGACGAGAAGCTTCAGTGTCTGCCCATGGATTCGTCATCTCGGGAAATGGCATCGTTGCGTCTCCATTTGGCTTCGTCCGGAGCAATCACTTGAACAAGGTGCTCGGACATCACGGACAATTATAGTTTTAAGGGTGTAGTCCGCTCAAAGATTTTGTTCTCCTGGACTGCTCACACATCAAGACATGGCGCTGCGTTGACTGAACAACTGTCCTGATGATTCACATACCTTACACATGTGCCCGGCACACGAGGACTTGAATGCCGAGTGCAAAGAGATCCGAACGCGAAACGCCCGTACGTTCGTGTTGGCGAGGACGCACAAGTAGTGCATTCTTAACTTCGTGCGACCGAAACAACAAATCACGCACTATGGAAAAGAATCGGTCAGGCAGACCGCTGCATGTCGAGAGATAGTGACGCCAGATGGCGAAGATCGGCATGCAACTCGACGCGATCTTTCGTCGCAACTGTCAGACGGGTCACGCTCGGCCGCGAGATTGTCTCGCATGAGCGGCTATACGCTCTGTCGTAGTAATCCAATACGACGTTCGTAAGTGCGTACAAATCACCACGAGTCAAAGCGGCAACCGCTTCGTTGTATCGCTGACCCCCCAACCGCTTTTTGATTTTGCCGAGAGCAAGTTCTATTTCCCCCGGTGGAAGATCGCCGTAGTCTGAAATCAGTTGTTCGGTCCTCACCTCACGTTCAACTTCCAGGCGAATCGCCGGTGCATCGAGCATTTGCTGCCAGATTGGTTGAGGGATCGCCACGTTGCCGATTAACTGACTCTCTGATTCCAGCCATACGACCCGGGTTGGGTCCAAGCCTCGCCACGAACGGAACAGTTCGTTTTCGAATTGCTCGGTCGACGGTTGCGACGGCTGACCGATACCTCCGAAGGCCGAGCCTCTATGCCGAGCGAGGCCTTCAAGGTCAATCACCTGTTCGCCATCGGCCTGCAAGTCCAGCAAGATACGCGTCTTCCCTGAACCACTAAGGCCGCACAGAATCACGATGGGACGTGGTTCGGCAAGAACGCGGTGTGCCATTCGCCGAAACGCCTTATATCCACCGTCGAGCGTCTTGGGGCGAAAACCGTCGCTTTCCAGGAGACGAGCCACACTCTGGCTACGCATTCCCCCACGCCAGCAATGAACGAGAACCTCAGGGGCTGACGAAACCGCGTGAGTGGACTCTAGCAGCTGCGGAATCTTTGGACTAACGATCTCAAGCCCAAGGCAAATAGCCGCTTCTCGGCCCGTCTGCATGTAGGTTGTCCCGACTTCAGCCCGCTCCTCGTCAGTAAATAGCGGAACATTACTGGCACCCGGGATATGGCCGGAGGCGAACTCTCCCGGTGAGCGAACATCGATTACCGGATACTGCTCGGACAATTCGATAAAGTTGTCTGGCGAAGTTACAACAGTCATCTCAGCCTCCTGCCGCAACGGTAACCTGAGCTAGCCAGATGGCAAGCCCAGAATTCTCAGTTATTGGTTTGAGTTGGCATAGCATTCTCTGCTGTCCTTGCTTTTTTGCTCTGTGGCTAGCGGAGTGTCGCCAGGTCTGTTGCCCCGAATCCACACATTGCCGCAGTGAACGATTGGGCCGTTGGCTGACGCCTTGTTGCCAACAACCCGTGCTTGCGATACCCTTCTGGCGATAGTCCGACAAGTATGGAGGAGAGGCAGGTCATGGTCCCGAAGCAGGAAGCACAACGCAGGACGATTGCGACGAGAGCGTTGGAGGACAACTGCCCCGAAATCGACGGCGGAAAGATTGTCGACAGCCTCTCGGGCGGACTGACAAATCTCAGAGATACCCTGGTGACGCGTGCTCATGAGGACGTCGAGCGTGCATCGCCGCTCGATTCGATGATCGCACCAGTCTCAGAGGCGGCTGAGCGAAAAGAGATCGAACGGACGAAACTCGAGACCGACATCTACTCGATCATCGTCGCCGCCGACGAGGTAAAGCAGGGTGGTTATCTATCCATGAGCGACGAGTCGTTTTTGGATTGGCTGTTTCGACTCCGCATGAACCAAGATCATGAAGCGGAGTTTCGGCGACGCGTCGAATTCTACCGCAGTCCTACGGTCGAAGAACGCCGTCTGAAGTTTCTCGAGGCGTTACAGGAGGCGATTCCGGAGTCGGTGCGGACGCCGCTCATTCTTTTTCGCATGTTCCCGCGCGCGATTCGCATCGTGGCTGCCGTCGCATTCGGCGATCTCGCTCGCGCAGAGGAATTGAGAGCAGAACAAGGCCGTTTTCTACCCGCCCTTCGCGACTGTCAGCAGTGCCACGGGCGCGTCCTGGAGAATGACGAGAACTGCCACGTTTGCGGCAACCCCGTCTGGGGATTCGATTGGCTCCAATCCGACTAGCAGCGGCGAAATCGCCCCGCGCCTGATTCATTCAGCGACGCAGCCATGTCGGCATTGCCGTCTGTGATCAGGCGGCGACAAGACCAAAGAGGCAGATTTCCTGCGGTTACTGCGGCACGCTGGCATTATTGGTTCATCACGCGCCACACCATCCCGGCTGAAAGTATCCCCCGCAGGCTCCAAGCAATCGTCCTAATCCAGTTGCCGAAAACCAGCTGGCGGCAGACGTCAGAGTTGTACCCCTTCAGCAACTCACCATGCAACGGAACCTGGATGAAGAACGTCGAAGCCCAAATCAGCAGCACCAGCGCTATTCCTACGATGACCCATGCGTTCGAGATGCTATCTGGTCTGTAGAACCACAAAAGTAGAGACGTTCCGAGTTCGACAAACATCAGTGGCAACACAACGAATATGATCAATCGTTGGTGATCTTCTGAATATTCTCTGAACTGTTCCTCGCCGACTTTTAAAAACAGCGGGTAGTGCACAATCTGAATGAGCCAGATGAGGCCAACCATCCCCCACGTCGAAACAAGGTTCAAAAGTAGACACAGATTTGGATTCACGGTTTAGCTCATTCCGAGTTACTGGCTACCGCACACTCCTGCATTGTTGCGCATTCGGATCCGACGCCAACCGGTTACAACGCGGCGATCTCGCCAATTCCTTCGACGATCATCCATTCCAACACGTACGATCAGGAGGAGTATCGCCCACGATGCTTGGAATAGGAAAAATGAATGGCGAAATTGTCGGCGCTTCGGTCTAACGCGACGCTGCGATGAACAAAAGAAGCCTGACCCCTTTTCCGGCGGCTGGATAAAAAGGGGTCAGGCTTCTCTTTGCCGGTCAGGGAAACGAATTCGTATAGTCACCACCCTTTCGCGCGCGTGACCGCGATTCAGGGCGACGCTTCATCAGCATGAGGTGGTCGAGGCATCGAATCATACGGCTGGTGCGTTGATGCCTTAACTTAAAGAAGCCTGACCCCTTTTCTGATTCGAGGCGTCGTTCAGGCGTACGCGAATCGGTTTGCCGCGTTGTTGTCCGAGGAAGAACGATGTTGGCTCATTCTCGCTCCCATACCGCCGGCAACTGTGCTGACTCGGGGCCGTATGTTTGTGAGACAACCAGGCCGCTCGCTTGAGACATATAAAAGATGCGACCGTTTGATACCACGGCCCCCAGGCATTCACGCGAATCGATGGCGGGGCCGGTCGACACGAGTTTTCCTTCAGAGGACAGATCGATCATGTCCATGTTCGCTCCCAGAACATAAGATCCGGACATCGTGAATCGACAGCACGCGTAGTTGTGCCCAATGCTACTTACGACTTGTCCGGTTTGTCGGTCGAAAATGTTGCCCTTGCCGCGTAGCGCATTCGAGAAGATGAAGTCTTCACCCACCGTGACCACGTTCAGTGCGGAAGTGACGGGATCGGACTTCCAAAGAAGCGATCCGTCAGTCGTGTCGAGGCACCAGACATATCGATCATCGGTTCCTTCCTTAGCCCGGTTAAAGCCACCAATGTAAAGGCGGCCATCGCGAGCACTCAGCGTACACTTCGAAGTTACATAGTAGTCAGTTGTTTGCCAGATGATGTCTCCGGTGCTGGGATCAAGGCAGGCCGTGAGGCCATTGTTCTTCGCGGGGAGCCCTCGGCGTCGACGTTGGCTCGCGGAATAGCCGAAGAATACCGAGTAGTACAATTTGCCAGCGTGCAAACAGATGCCACAGTCGTTGCCACCGTTTCCGTAGGCCGAAAAGTCTTTCTCCCAAAGCAAGTCTCCCGTTTCGAGGTTCCACGCCCAGAGCCGCGGCCGGTGATTTTTGGGGTAGTAGGGATTGTCGTTCGAATAGATCCAACTCATGACTTCGCGTCCGTCACGCTGCACGGGATCGCCACGGAAGATAAACGGCTTTTCCGTTCCCTGAGCGGCGTACTCACCTGATCCGGATGCGTAGATGACGAAGTTCTTGTGGACAACGGGTGGGAATTGACGCCTCCAACTGGGAGAGGCGGTGAATGGCGCTTCCCCCAACAGTTTGGCAGTCGCTGCGTCGAGACAACGCAGTCGTGACTGTTTGATTCCAGCTTGAGGTACGATTAATTTGCCTTCGAAATGCAGTGGCGACGTGAACGACAAATACACATCAGGCCAGTACTTTCGCCAAAGCAGTCGGCCTGTATCTTGCTCGACCGCCATGATCTGACCTTCTGCCGTGTGCATATAGAGGCGACCACCGCCACACACCGGCAAGTGTTTGACGGTCCCAGCCAAACGCTTTGCCCATCGCATTCGAAGCGGCGGCTTGAGCCCCTGCTCGTTGGCGTTCGTACCGCCGAAGTCTCCGTAATTCGTGTACCAATCGAACTTGGGAGTGGCCCATCGATCGGAAAGTGGATTGCGAGGCCGCCAAACCTCAAGATCCGCCTCGGGAAGTGATGCTGTACCACCGGCTCCGAATACATACAGATAGCCATCTTCGCAGGGCACGTAGATCCGCTCGTCGGCGATCGCAACGGGAGCAGAGATGGGAGTGGCGGAAGCGGTCTCGAAAACAATTGGCTCGCCGCCGGCGAGTGGCACGACATACAGCTTACCATCCAAGCCGCCATAGACCGCGTGTTCTTTCGTCAGCACCGGTGGGCAAATCGATCCAGCTTCGCAAAGGACTTCGACACCATTGATTCCTTCTTGATGACGCGTTAGTCCCTTTCCGTACTCGGGTCGAACACGATATACATCGCCGTCACGAATGCTCACCGACGCAAAACTTAACAATCCGTTGCGGTCGATCGATGTTTCCGTGCCAGGCACAAATTGTGTTTGCAGCTTGTCTCCAGCGATGCGCAAAACCTCCACTCGACCCGCGTTGTCGCGACGGTGCCACTGAACGTAGACATTGCCTTTGTCGTCGGCGCTTTGTCCGAATGTCGCTGGGTACTCCTGGCCCACGAATGCGGGGATCTCGCCAACCATTCGTAATTGGGGAGAAGCTCCTTGATCGTCCAGAAACACGGTTCGGCCACCGGCTGGAATCACGACGGTCTTGTCGACCAAAGAGATGTCTCGCGAACACACGAAGTGATCTCGCCACGTCACACGATCGCCGCGGAACTTCAACCAATCCTCACCGCTCCAGCGATTGCCATCGAATTTGATGACTTCCTTGACAAAGTCCCAGGTCCAAATCGTCTCACCGTCTGGTCGAATCGCGTAAACTCGTGCTCCCAGGGTCGCGAAGTACACTCGATCATCTCCGACCACCGGTGCCGCGAAAATCGGTTCACCGCAATCGATCTCGCGGATCACTGCACCCGTGGCGGCGTCTAACACGTAGTAATAGCCAGCTGTCGTGCCCACGTGCAGATGTTCGCCAATGACGGCCGGTGCTGCGACATTGTTGCAGTTGCCTTGACCACCACGAGTTCGAAACTGCCAAACGATGCTCAGCGTGTCGGTGTCAATGGCTGTGACGACACCCGCTCCGTCAACAGCGAAGACTTTCCCATCACTCACCACCGGGCTCGCAAGAATCGCGTCAGTCAGAGGTATCGTGGTGATAAGCCCCAGATTGTCGGGGAGGGTTACGTGAGGCATGTTGCCCGAATGTCGAGCGTTGCCCAGCAATTGCGGCCATTGGTCACCGAACACTGGCGAGATCAGCGTAGCCAGTCCGGCAACCGTCAGCACTAGCAGCCCACTTAGGTTGCGATGTCGACGTGACGTAGGTCCCACCGTGTTCTCACCAGTCGATGCGAGGTTTGCTTGATGCATGATTGGTAACCTTGTCTTCGGCTTCTTCGGTATGCCAGCGTTGTCATTATGACGTGTTACGCCTGCCAATGTGCCCGTCTTTTTCGCGGTTCGGACGATGGTTGGATTTTACTCTCCCATCAGCTGCGGGAGCGAGCGGAATAGATGCGGACCGACAGACACGATATTCGATTTACCAAAGCCCCGTTGCCGAGCGATAGTGCGACCCTTTCAACCGGTGGCGCCCGATGACTCGGCGAAAAACTGCTGTAGGCCACAAATCTAAGCATCAATGACGGGTGAGCTATTCTTGTCAGAGGTGAGACACTGCAGGCAATGATCCTCAATCTGATGGACCAAGCGATGAACAGCCAGACTTTTTGGGAACGCAATCAGGGCCGCAAGGCACAAAAAGAAATCGCCTTGGTCGCGAGCTGGCTGGGTGCCGACAAGCTGGCAGTGCAGATTCTCTACAACATGTATTACAACTTGGATGTGGAGGATCCGGTTTGGCCCGAGAAACCCGTCGTGCCGCCAACCGGCGATGAAGTCTATGCCGAACATGCCAAGCTCATTGCTGATCCGGTGGAAATGACTCACGACGATATCCACCAGGCCCTGCAGCGTGTTCTGACGGTAACAGACCGTCGCAAAGTAGTGGACGCGTTCATTGCCGGAATCATGCGCGATAGGAACGACCTCAAGTCGCCCTTGGCTAGTTATGCCCAGTTCCTGCACCACCCCCAACACGAACATGTCATGGATGCACACACTGAGTCGTATGGTTGGTGCGTCCACTGTATGCTGCGCCAAGTCGTAACTTTGGACCGAAACAGCATCAACTTGATACGGTATCGTAATCCGAGCGGCGGTGCAGACTATGCAATGGTTGATCTGGAGGAATTTGCTAAGTACGACCCTGTTGAATTGTTGTCGGACGAACGAGACAACTTCGCGGGGCTCCTGGATGCAATTCGCGATCTGCCTGCCAAGGCCCGCACGAGTCAGCTTGTCAAAGCCGCAACTCGTTTCATTCCCGGCGGCAAGTGGCGACGAGTGGCGGTCATGGAAACTCTGGGCTGCTGCGGGATTCTGAAACCGTCCGCGATTACCTGGTCGCCCGACACTTACTTTTGGGGTCCAGCAAGTGAGCAAATTCAATCGCTGGGCATTCGCACCAATCGCGAATGGCAGGCACCAGCAAGTGGCTGGTGTGGTGCGGATGGAGTGAACGAGGAGGCCGTGGACTTCTGGTTTCCCGGATTTGCGGCGGTTACCCGACCCACTGAGCTGACGGTGGTGTAAAAATCGGTTGCCGCTGCTGCTTACGGTGTCGCTGGCGAACACATCAAGGGCGCCTGTTACAACGCCCCGGTGCGTCGTTGTCGCAAAATCAGAATCTTTTTCCGCAATTGAGGATATCAGCTCGGCGACGTCAGTGGGTAGGATGAGGGCCAGCTGTTGAAGCTTCGACCAATCGCTGCGTTCGACGTACCTACGCAGCTCTGGCCACTTCAAGCCCACCCCACTGCATTTTCAATGCGCCAACCACGGCTGATAAAAGCATGAGACGATTGGGTATTTCAACGTCTGCATTAACTCTTGCGCTCATCTTCGGCTTCTGCGTTGAGGCCGCGGACCGTACACGCGTCGGATCTGGATTGCAGGTGCTGTACACCTTCGAAGAAGGGCAGGGTGCAGTGATTCGCGATCGAGCTGAGACGGGGCAACCGCTCGATCTGAAGCTTGAGCAACCCGCCGCGGTCAAATGGCTTGATGGAGGCGGCCTGAGCATTCGCACTTCCACCACAATTAAGTCCTTCCGCTCAGCCAAGAAGCTCGTTCAAGCGATTCAGCAATCCGGTAGCCTCACGCTTGAGGCGTGGGTTAAGCCGGCTTCGACGAAGCAGTCAGGGCCAGCGCGCATCGTTACCCTTTCGGGCAATTCCACCAATCGCAATGTCACACTCGGGCAGAACGGATCACGTTTCGATGTTCGCCTCCGCACAACATCGACTAGCAAAAACGGACTCCCGTCGTTGGAGGGCAAGGGCGATACCGCAAAGGTTGCCCTGACGCACGTCGCATATACACGTGATCGATCGGGCACGGCTCGCCTGTACGTCAATGGAAAGCGACAGCGTAATAAGAAGGTTCCGGGAGAGCTTTCGGCATGGAGTGATCGGTTTCACCTCGCGCTGGCCAACGAAGTCACTGATGGCCGGCCGTGGCGGGGAGAGTTTTTCCTGGTCGCCATCTACGGCCGATCATTGTCCGAACGCGAGATTCAGCAGAATTTTGAGTTTGGTGCACGCGTAAGGCGCATCGACGAGGATCAGCTGGCGGCAAATCAAAATGCTCAGCTATTCGAAACAAAGATCGCTCCATTGCTGGCTAACAATTGTCTCAACTGCCATGATTCAGCCACCAAGAAAGGCGACCTCGACCTTTCGAGAAAGAACGCAGCGCTTGCGGGTGGTGAAAGCGGGGAAGTGATCGTTCCCGGTAAATCAGGCGAGAGCCTGTTATGGGAACAGATCGAATCGGGAGACATGCCGCCGGATGGGCAGCCGTTGTCTGAGGAAGATCGCGCGCTGCTGCGTCAGTGGATCGACGGCGGGGCCGCTTGGTCACTCCGCATCATCGATCCATCCGTCTATGCACATGGTCACGCGGAACAGAACAATTGGGTGCGACGCCTCACCATTCCCGAATACATTGAGACGGTTCGCAGTTCAGTCGGCGTTGACATTGCCAGCGAGGCACGTGAACTGTTGCCACCTGATTTGCGAGCCGATGGATTCAGCAACACGGCTTACAACCTCAACGTCGATCTCAAACATGTGGAGGCGTATTCCAGACTGGCCGAGACGATTGTCGGACGCATGGATGTTCTGGATTTTGCCGGGCGATTTTCAAAAAGCCGCAGTCTTTCGACGGACGCCACGATGCGCGACCTGGTCGCCGACATGGGGAAGTGGCTATTTCGAGGTCCGCTCGATGACCGTGAGATTAGCAATTACAGTGGCATCGCGACGACCGTTGCCAGCACGGGTGGCGATTTCAAAACGGCAATCGGCTACATGATCGAAGCGATGCTTCAGTCGCCGAGATTCGTATACCGGATCGAGCAGCAACGTGGCGACGGTCGGCCGTGGCCGATCAGCGACTACGAACTAGCTTCCCGGATTAGCTATATTGTTTGGGGAGCGCCGCCCGACGCCGAACTGATGCGAGCCGCCGAGGACGGTGTGCTTCAAGATCGCGAGCAGCTCACTTCGCAGGTCCAGCGTATGCTTGCGGACCGCCGAGCTATCGACCGTTCGTTGCAGTTTATAACCGAATGGCTCGATCTTGACCGCCTTTCGAATCTGCAGCCGAACACGGAGAGGTTTCCCGATTGGGAGCAGGTTCTGGCCGACGATATGCGTCAGGAAACATTGGCGTTCTTTGAGGATCTTGTTTGGAAGCAGCGTCGCCCAATGGCAGATCTACTCAATGCGCAATTCACCTACGCGACGCCACGCTTGGCAAAACACTACGGCTTGAAGGCTAACACGCAAGAGACGGGATTGACGCGATTCGACTTGTCTTCGGTACCTGCTCGAGGCGGACTCCTGACACACGGCAGTGTCCTGACCATCGGCGGCGACGATGCATCGATGGTGACACGTGGATTGTTTGTCTTGCATGATCTCTTGCGGGGCACAGTTAAGGATCCGCCGCCGGGGCTGGATACGACTCCAGTGCCATCCAAACCGGGGCTTTCGCATCGCCGCGTCTCGGAGCAGCGAATCAACAATGTCTCTTGCGGTGGTTGCCACAAGAAGTTTGAACCGCTGGCGTTTGGTCTCGAGAAATTCAACGGCTTGGGCTCGTTTCGAGAGCAGGACGAGCATGGGAATGTGCTTCGCGAGGACGGAAAACTGCTGGTTCCCGGGGAGGCAGCCGCCGTGACATACCAGACATCGGCCGAACTTATGGACCTATTGGCCGGGGCCGACCGCGTCCGAGAGACAATCACCTGGAAATTAGCACAATTCGCCTTGGGGCGGCCTCTTGTGCCTGAGGACGTCGCCGAGCTTGAGAAGATTCACAAAACCGCCGAAGATAGTGGGGGGACCTACGAGAGTTTAGTCACTGCCATCGTGATGAGCGACCTCGTTCGGATGACCCGTACCGAAGGTGGCTAAGACTGGCTCGCAACCTGAAACTTGCATCGATTGGGTTTAAACTGACAAAACTGGACGGCCCGAATTTCGATAGGGGAACAAGCGTGTCAAAGAGACAGATAAGTCGCCGCACGGTGCTCAAAGGCGCTGGCACGATTGCGATCGGTTTACCGCTGCTGGAGGAGATGTTGACGTTGCCCGCCTTGGCAGCGTCTACAGACACGGTCCCCGTCAGGGCCTTCAACGTCTTTTTTGGTTTGGGCATTCCAAGGCCGCTGCAAGCCGAGGGCTTTGACAATGTATTGGAGCCGCTCAAGCCGTTACGCGACAAGCTGCTGATCATGCGCAATGTCGATCAGGTGCGTTGTGATGAGCAGGGTAGCAACGCGCATTACGATGGTGCGATCGGTGCCTTTACGGCGGAGCCACCCGATGGCGAGGCCAAAGCCGGCGGACCCTCAATCGACCAAGTGATCCGGCGGGCCCATTATCCGAAAGGATTGCCACCGGGAATGGTGCCGACGCTGATTGGCGGCACGTTCTTCCGTCGTAGTCGAGTTGGGAGGTACGTGCATAGCTACAATCATGACGGCACGGTTGCATCGACAATTCAAGAGAAACCTCGCGACCTGTTCGATCGTGTCTTCGGCTCATTGTCCATCGGTGCCGCAGGCGATGTAGACAAACAACGTGCGCGGCTGAAACGGAGCGTGTTGGATTCCATCGTTCAGGATTACCACTACTACACCGGTGCGAACTCGCCTCTTGGTGCCGCGTCAAAAGCACGAGTTGCGGATCACCTGGATCGGATTCGCGAGTTTGAACAACGCGCGTTTGCGCTGAAGCACAATAAGTCGAAGGGACCGCAACTGCCTACGCGTTCGAAGATACCTCACGGTGGAACGGCGGATCCGGGAGGGCAGGGCATTGACATCACGGTCGACGAGCTGACCACCGAGTGGCGCATCATGGCGGATCTCTACGCCCTCGCCATCCAGATGGATCGGGTTCGTTTCGGCGCACTCACGTACCTGGCGGCGGGCGAACGCATCCGGCTGAAAGGTGACTACGAGTACGAGGGCCGAAAGGTCTGGGAGTTCGACGACGCAACGCAGCAGAATGCCTCAGGTGACAAAGGCTGCAGCCACGAATGGTGGCACAAATTCCGGGAGAACAAAGAGAACGAAGCGTTACGGGCGCACGCGCACTTGAAGATGCGCGAAGTCGCGTATTTTCTGCACCGCTTGAACGATGGCAACTCGATCGATCCAAACGGTCGCACTATCCTTGAGAACTCGCTGATCACGATTTCGACGGAATCAGGCGACGGTCGACACAACGATTCGAAACGCGAATTGTCAGGTGTCTTTCATGCCATCACGGGCGCGAATGGTCGATTCAAGACAGGTCAAATCCTGGACGTCCGGTCGGAAGGCCTCGATGTCTACAACACGATGCTCGCGGCCATGGACGTTGACGACCGACTTGGGCCCGCCGATCGCGACCAGACATCTGTCGACGACATCCGCGTGTAGTTGCAAGTCTCGGCTTGTCCAGCAGATGCGAGTCTGTGTCTCGCATCGACTCTAAATTGTGCCTGGCACGGATACACGGCGACGCCGCCGTCAAACCAACGGCATTGCGTGGTCATTTTCAAGTCGTGCATGTGGCGACTTGATCGTCAGCGATGAAGCAACTTGCATTTCGGGGCACGCACCGCAAGATCCAGTGACAACCGGTTGGCTCAGCGGCCGACCGATGGCGGGTGCAATTCCGCCACCCGTCGCGAATAAAAGTTTGTGTATGCACCGCAGACTTCCCTATAATCGACTTCGCTGGGGAAGAGCACCGAGGAGTTCGCGGGGCGACAGTCAAATCGAGCGACTCCTGATTTCCACGGGTCACTAGGCGGACGCCGGGAAAAAACGACACGATGCACCTGCTCGAAATTGGGGGGCTAAACCATGGGGACGAAATTGACTTTCTCGGACCGCCTAAAGCTATGTCTTGCCGGCACGGCTTCCATTCCAATTCCACAGCGAACGGCAAAACTCAAGATTGTCAGGCGCGAACGCACGTGGTTGCTGTCGATCCGTACGAAGCTAAAACAATCGGGGCAACCCAAGATTTGCATCAAGTATGTTGTGTTCCTCAGCGACGTTGTTGCCGTATTGGAAACACCGAGGCGAGTCAAGAAATGCTGGTATTGGAGGGAGTCGAAAAAGTACTGGTACATTGGCAGGAAGCTTAGGCGGAGAAAGCTAGATCAGGTAAAACGGGGGATCGTATTCGTGCGAGAGGACGCTCCCGTGCTGATGCTATCGAACCAATCTGGGCCAAATGCGGTGCTTGCCGGAGAGTTGGACGACGTGCAGGAATCCTACGGCCCGCCCAAGGATTGCAGATGTTGAAACAAAGCACATGACTTTGATTCGCGACATCGACCTGGTTGTGCTTACCCGGACCGCAAAGCCGATTCCCAAAGAGGTCCAAGAAGGCATCGCGGCGCAACAACAGGTGCGCATTCAGACTCACCGAGTCATCGGCCGAGCTCAGCCGAACGACGCTTCTCGCTGGGAAACGATCGCCCGCGCGCGAAACCGCGGAAAGCAATTGGGGAAATCTCCCTGGTTGATGTTTCTGGACGACGATGTCGTGCTCGAACCTGGTTGCGTGCGAAGGCTTTTGACCGCATTGCAGCGACGACCGCACTACGGGGCTTTGGCTGCAGACTACCTTGGCGAGCGCCGATCCAGAGGCCCTTCTCGCCACGTGGCCATGGGCGCAACGTTATTTCGACGCTCGGTGCTGGGCCGGTTTCAATTCCGATTCGAGCATGACCGCTGCGAGTGTCAGTGTTGCTGCGATGACCTGAGGCGTCAGCGGATCGCAATTGGTTACTTGGCGAAAGCACGTGCTCGGCACTCAGCATCCTCTGATGCCAGCGCACATCACGCCGATCTTGAGGCGGCTCGCGACCGAAATCGAACGAACAAGACTTCGCCCGTCATCCTAGCTGCCTTTGACCGGCGACATGTGCAAAAGTTTCAGCGTCAATTTCTTGCGTCCTTGCGCGGCGCAGGCAATCCTGAAACGGTGATCGCCGTCTGCTACGGTTTGTTTTCCCGTCAGCGTCGCAAGATCGCGCGATTGCCGGCTGTTCAATTACTGGATCTTCCTGGCAGTTCACGCGCTCCGCAGCGTCGTTTGCGCGACTTTCAGACCGCCATCGCGGAATTGGATCCAATGACACCGGTAGCGTATTGGGATGCGGGAGATGTGGTATTTCAAAACCGTCTGATCGACCTGTGGCAGCAAGTGCGTGCAACGCCACACAAGTTGCTGGCAGCCCGCGAGCCCATCCATCATCCAGAGAATCGGACCGTTGTACGATGGACGCAGAGTATTCGTGATCCGATGGCTCGACAACACGCATTCGCGCTGTTGTCACAGAGACCGGTACTCAATTCTGGGTTCGCCGCTGCAACAGCCGCAACCATGCTCCGGTATCTGCAACGCGCCGACCAGCTATTGCATTCTCCGGCACTCGAGGGAACAAGTGATTGGGGGGATCAGACGGCGCTGAATTTGTACTGTCACTCTCAGCCCGATGCCTGGCAGGAGATCAAGGAGGGTTGGAACTATTGCCTGTTCGGCCGCGAGCCCGGAGAACTGCATGCGGGCGCCGATGGTCGTCTCGTCAGCCGTAAGGGCGCGTCGATCCATGTCATCCATGGTAACGCGCGCACGCTGCCGGAACACTACTATGGGCTGGGCGCCACGCTTCCAGACGCGAGCGATCGAGTGACCACCTTCGGGTCCCCGTCAACGCTCGTTTCCGGCGCATCCACGGTTTGAGGCGGCTGTTGAGAGTCCGAGGATAATTGACTGCGCTGTTTCCAGTTAAGTCCCAACTCGGCCAATTGGTCGTTCATGGATTCAAAATCCCAAACGGTCAAACCGCCATCCGAAAGCGCCAGTGCGAGCCGACTGCCGTCAGGACTCCAAGCCAACGCCCAGATCGCAGTACGCTCCGACCGCAAGTCGAACATGTGCGTGGGTTGTTCTTTTTCTGCGTCCCAGATGCCGACCGACTTAGATGTAACGAGACCGGCGAACCATCGGGTTTTGTTACACAACGCCAAATGCGGCGCGCCAAAGGTCACGTTTTCATCGAGGTACCGAACGTGCGTGTCTTTCTCCACGTCCCAAACCTCAGCTCGTCCCTCAGTGTTCACAAACACAAGCTCGGAGGAACGAGGGAAGAATTCCATGCCATGCCATCCTTGGAGCATTTGCGTCGCTTTGCATGATAGTTTACGCGCGGCCGTTAAATCCCAAGCGCCGACGTGAGTCGTCCCTTTGTCTCGATTGTCGACCGCATAAGCCAAGAACTTTTCATCGGAGCTGATCGCGACATTCACAAACATCGTGTTGTTATCAGGATCGTACTGTTCTTCTCCCTCTTCTTCTACTTCAGGTGGTCGCTCTTCCTTTATTTCGAGGATGATGTTGTTGGCGATGATCTGGGAAGCTGTGTCTTCGTCCAACCGCGCTGGGAGTGTCCAGCATATGATTCCGTCATCGCCTGCCGCGGCCAATCGGTTTGACTTTGGAGAAAAGACCAATCGATTCACGAAGACCAGCTGATGCTCGATGGATGCGATCGGTCCTGATGTGTCAATTCTGCCCTGTTCCATACTCCATATCCGAATGGTTGGATGGCCAAACCATTCTGCCGTGGCCAACCACTTTCCATTGGCATCGATGGCCACAGACTGGACTTTTCCTTTTAGTCTTAATTCGGATCGCTTAGAACCGGTTTTCGCATCCCAAACAGCAACGGCGCCGTCCTTCCCGCCGGTGACGATCCAGTTGCCTTCCGGATCGTAGGTAACAGTTGGAATCGAGTCTTCATGGCCCGCAAGCACCTTTCGCTCTGTGAGCTCAAAGTGCCAGACTTTGACAGAGTCCAGATTGGCCGACGATAGATACCTGCCATTGCCGCTGAAGGTAAGCGATTGAAAGGTTGGTCGCCGCCTCGGTGTATGGGCGACGACCGCAATTTCTTGACCGTTCGAAACGCTCCTGACCGTCACGACACCTCGCAGGTCGACAGAAGCGACAAACTGACTATCAGAAAAGAATGTTACTGCTTTGATGGCATCGGTGCGAATGACGGATGTCCGCTGGAACTCGAATGCGTCGTCATCTCGCGGATTAATCTCATAGCGGACAAGGGCTTGTTCGCATCCACATACAAGATGCCTCCCGTCCGAGCTGAACGTCAACGCATCCGTGTAGCCGTGATCTAGCACGAACTGATATTCGTTGCCGGGGTTCGTTCGGTCCGTAATGACGACCCGCGGTTTGTAGTCTTCCATATTGTAGTGGGCTACGGCAAGCAACCGGCCGTCTGCACTGCATGCGGCCGACGAAAGTCTATCGGTTGCCTCCACGACGGTTTGTTGCCCATTGCTTAGCTGTCGTAAGACCGCGCGTTTTTTGGACCAGGCCAATACATATTTCAAATCCGGCGTGAATTGCACTTTCTTCATCTTGCCTTCTGGAAACTCAGCTTCCAGATTCGTTAGGCTTTCATCAGAAACGCGCTTCCAAGTGCCTGAGTTATTGGGTTCCCAACGCTGGATTCCACCAAATATGTCGACCGATATTAACTGCTCGCGCCCTTTGCCGAAAGCTAGGCCAACAAGCGGGTGACGGTGACCTGAAAGCGTATCGGAAACGGACCGGTCGCGCGGTTCGACAAAGCGAATTCCACCAGTCTTGAGACCCACAGCGATAAACCGTCCCTCCGGATGCGATGCGATCGCACTAATATCCGATGAAAAGCCGTCGTACTCGGTAGCGGCCGAAGCAGCAAAGTCACCCATTGTTGCGACGGCGGCCCGACGGAGGCGCTCGCGATGTACGTCTCCACCAAACTCAAGTAGATCGTTGATCAATTTCCAGGAAGACGAGCGATATCCTTCGGATCTGCTGGCAAGTGTATCGACTAACCCACTGCTCAAGTCGCCAATCGCACGTCGCGACCGAAAGGAGTCGAAGGCGAATAAAGAAGAGCACAGAATGCCCGCCACCAACGCTGCCAATAATCCTGCCGCGGAGGGATTGCGTTTGCACCAACGTTGCATCCGAGTGATCCTGCCGATGGGCCGGGATGTAATCGGTTCGTGTCGCAAGAACCGCCGCAATTCCTGAGCCACCTCGTCTGCTTGCTGATAGCGCTTGGCGGGATCCTTTTCTAAGCATTTGAGACAGACCGTTTCCAGGTCCTTCGGGATACTGCTGTCCAACTTCCGTGGACTCGGCGGTTCGTCATGCTGTACTTGGAGAAGCAGCATACTGGCGTTGCCGCGGAACGGAAGTTCTCCGGTGAGCAACCGGAATAGGATCACGCCGAGCGAGTAAATATCCGACCGTCGGTCGGCCTCGTGCCCTTTTCCGCGTGCCTGCTCTGGAGACATGAAGGCCGGTGTCCCAAATACCTGACCATCAACGGTCATTGTGATTTCACCGGTTTCGCGTCTGGCCAAACCGAAATCGGCCAGGTACGGGCAGCCTTGAGCATCAATGAGGATATTTTGAGGCTTGAGATCACGATGCACGACTCCCGCCTCATGTGCATGTTGAAGGGCGTCAGCAATCGTGGCACATAATTCTGCTGCTTCGCGCGCAGTGGGTTGGTTTCCAGACAGCCAATTCGAGAGCGAAACACCATCCACCAGGTCGCTCACGATGTAAACTGTCTCTTCGTCTCGCCCGACTTCGTGAACGCCGACGATGTTGGGATGGTTAAGCTGAGCCGCTGCACGAGCCTCGCGTAAGAACTTTTCGAGTTCAGCAAGATTCAGCTGTCCCTTGCGAGGAATCTTGACAGCAACCGTTCGATCCAGCTCTGTGTCATGGGCTTTCCATACGGATCCAAAACCGCCGACTCCCAACCGCTGAATCAATTTAAAGTTTCCAACGCTTTTGATTTCGCGAGTCTCTCGCGTTTCCATTCCTTCGTCAATCAGGCTGAAGTTACCACCACACAAACCGCAAGAGATGTCAGAAAACGAAGTGTCGACGAAGATTTCAACTGGGTTGTGACAGTGCGGGCAACGAATATGCAGGCCTCGGCCAGACTTAAGACTCTCGTCACTGGTTTGCTCACCGTTCGAACCAGCCGGTTCCGCCAGAAAGCCTTCTTCTTCGGCGTCACTATCATGGCGCATCAGTGACTCGACTTCTGCCCGAAGCTCTGGGTCATTCCCGCAAATGTCTGCAAGAAATAGGGCGCGGTCGGCGGAATCGAGTTCCATCGCTCGACGCAACACGTCCTTCACTCGCTGCCAGCGATCATGATCGTGCTCGAACATTGCTGAAGTCTCCACTAAAGGGATTCAATCGCGAGTGAGCTCTCGATGCAGCCAGGCCTTCGCCATCCGCCAGTCTGCTCGGACTGTACCTACGGACACTCCCAGCAGATCGGCGGTTTCCTGCAAAGAGCACCCACCGAAATGATGAAGTTCGACAACCTCGATTTGCCTTGAATCGATGTCAGCCAGCTTCTTCAAGGCTTCATCAAGTGCCAAGAGATCGACGTGGGTTTCTTCGGCACCGTTCCCTAGGCGATCGGGATCGAGTGATATCCGTTGATGTCCGCCTCCTCGGCGTTGAGCGCGTCGTCGCCGCTCGTAGTCGATCAACATCCGACGCATCGCGACGGCAGCCGTCCGATAGAAATGCCTTCGATTTTGCCAGTTCGTATTCGTGTCCGAACCAACAAGACGAAGAAACACGTCGTCAATGATGACCGTTGTCTGAAGCGAATCGCCGGCGCGCTCCTTGCGCATCTGCCGTTTGGCAATTGCCCGCAGTTCGTGCTCGACGAGTTCAAACAGGCGTTCCTCGGCGCATCGATCGCCTTCCCTGGCCTGCCTGAGAAGCACCGTCACTGTATCCGGTGAATTTGCGTCCATTGGACCCGGACCCCCCCATGAAATCCAGATGGTTCGCCAATACGGTGATTATCTCATACCGGTTCACGACTTTGTAGATCCGACTTGCCAACAGCGGATGGGTTGCGGATCAGCGCGATGGACGGTGCAGAACGCGATCTGGACTTGGATTCACGAGAATTTAATGACGCCTCGAGACAGATTTTGCGTTGTCTAGTTAGAACACCCTCCGTCAAATTTGGCGGATTGTGGCCAGACGGTCCGCCCGCGGCTTTGCTCTGGCTGGCAATGCGATCCAGTCGGCCAAGTGCGTTCGGGCTGGTTTGGTAGTCCAGTGAAGCTGTTGGAGTCTGCCGTTTTATCGCAAACCGCCAGCCGAGAAGGACCCCCCATGTTTCTGCAAATGGAAGCGGTAGGCGAGATAACGACAGCAATTAAAGCAGCTCGCAAGCTTCAGCGGCGGCGACCCTATTCGCGGCTACCGTCATGGCGCACAAGCTGCCTGTCGCCGATGCCGGATTGTCGAGCTCGGCTCGGCGGTTCAACCGAGAATAAACTCAACATTGGCGATCTCTGGTCCCAGCTCGAATACATCGTGATTCTGCGGTTCCACAAAACGCAGCGTCAAATCGCTATTCACCATCCAGTTGAAGGCGTGCGATTTTCCATCGATCAATCCCCACACGATTCCAAAGCAATGCGGTGGCCTCCGCCGACCGTCTTTGTACGCGGCCTGGGTAAACACGGCCTTGAGAGCGTGGGCGAAGTCATCACAATCGAAAACCTCCTCGACCCACGTGAGCTGATCTGTCTTGCTGTGCGAAATGATCTCGAGTGCATTCTCCAGTGGCGTGCAGAAATAGTCGGCATCTGCCAGGTAAATGCCATTACGTCGTCCCAAGACCGTTGCCAGCTGATTCGAAATCAACTCGCTAACTTCCTGGCGCGACATAAGGACCTTGTCCTCGTCCTTCGGACCCGTTCCGGGTGTGTACCACTTGCACACAAGATGCTGCTTCGCGGGTTGACGCTGACGCTTCGTCCCGCACGCCCCCCGTGACGAGTCAACCCGAATGGACCGCTTCGGCGTTCCAGCGACAAGACGTCGCAATGAGCTGGTGGATGCGTCATCTTGCTTTTGGCCGAGATACCGACGTGATTTGAATTTTCGACGCATAACTCTGCCTCAACGAAAAGTCGTCGTCCACGCGTTAAACCGCAGCAGGCCTGTCGTTCGACCAACTCATCGTACTACAGATGCGACGGTTGGCGAAACGCGCGGCGGCAACATACGGAACATTTGTTGGGCCAGGGCATGATCCACGCGAATCATGGCGCGACGGTTGAAACCGAGCCTCGACGTCCTCGTTTACAGGGCTGAGCATGATGACAACCTTCAGTCGCGAAAGGATTTAGGAGATCGTGGCTGCCGGTTGCGGCCGCGAGTGTAGGTGATGCTGGCGTAGCCAGGCACTGAACTACGTTTTTCTTGTCCGCTTTTGGCTGCTTGCTGTGATTAGGCAAGGTAATCGATGTGGAAGTAGCGGGCCACAAAGAGGGTCCCGATGTCTGTCAATCAATCAGGGGGATTGGCGATGGACACAGCGAACTGTCCGGTGGTCCAAAACCAAAGCTAGATCAGCGCCCGTCGTGCCAGTCTTTCTGTCTGGTGAATCGGACGAGATGACTGGGGACTTACGAGCGTACGTATCGCAATTCCATGGAGATGCGCGAGTGTTTAACCGAGAGATAAACGGTGTCGAATCGAGGTCGCGTGTGCTTTCGCGCGAGACTGTTGATTTGGCCGTCATAAATGATCCACTGCATGCCCTCGAATCGGCGACGACCGTATCCGACATCAAACTGATTCGCGATAAAGCCGAAGCCGTTCGCAAATACGCTCAGAATGCCCGGCTCGGGCTGAGTGTTCAAAACAAGGCCGCGGAGCTAAAGCTGCGGGCAGAACGCAAGGCGGGCAAAGCGCTGGCTTCCATGTCGCTTCACGGCGGAGATCGCCGATCAAAGAGGCATCGTGAACGCTTGAAACTGGCCGACCTCGGTATATCCCAAAGTCAATCGCGACGATGGCAAATGGAGGCTTCGGTTCCGGACACGACCTTCCGCCGCTTTGTCGAGGCTGCCAACAAAGAGTCGGTTGAGATCACGGCAAGCGGACTGCTCAGGATCGCTCGAGCACTCAAGACGAAGACCGTTGAGAAGCACAAAGGCGACGCAAAAAGGGTGCCGTCTCCCGCATTGTCGAATTGCGAAGAGTTGGTCGAAGAACTGCTCAATCACTGTCACTTGTTTGACAGTCTGATTTCACCCATTTGTTTGTCGAGCGAATCGGTGTCGCTCAAGGACGGCGAGCGTAGGATGTTAGGCAGGCTGATGCGCGAATTCACGCAGTTGCTAACCTCGCTCCGCCGCAATCTCGAACGGGTCGAAAGAGATTCCTAGCTGATCTGAGGCGCATCAAAACTTGTTGGATTCGGCGGGTGCCTGATATTGGGCTTTAACATAAGCTCGGGTGGGCTGTTGGGAGCTGTTCGACGCCGCACCCGTCTGCGTGTGGTGGCCTGCGGCTGTCGTCTTGCCGCCCGATGAGGTCGGCTTAAAGGCACGTACTTCCATCACGGTCGCCGTCGCAATAGACTGAGTGGCGCGACGCGCCGACGGGAGGGCGAAGCCAGTGCTGTAAACATCATTGTGGCTTCGCAGTCTGCATTATTCGGTAGAGCGAGGTATGGCCTCCCGAGACGGTTTTCTTTGGTTTGGCTGTGCTGGATTTGTTTTTGGGCGGCGATTTTATCCAGCGATCGTACCACGTTTCGGCAAGTCGGGATTGTAGATGTGCATCCAATTCCTTGGCTGTGCACGCGGTGTGGAAGTAGTCGAGGACTGCTGAGCGATCGGCCAAGACACTCATCGAGATCAGTTCACGATGGACATCGTAGAAGAGCATTTCGCTGGAGATTGTGTTGGAGCGTCGTCGTTGCGCCCGTGCGACGTATCTTCGAATGGTTTGGATCAGATTGTACAACAAGAGGCAAAACGAAAACTGGAAGATGGTTCCTTCGGGTGTACTGCTAATCAATTGCTTCAAGTGAAAGACTTCAGTGATTTGTTGAAAGACGCGTTCGATATTCCACCGCAACAAGTAAAGGTCCAACAGCTCCTTGGCTGGGTATTGCCCGGCGTCGGTCAGATTCGTGACCAGGATGACGTCCTCCTCTCCTTGGCGATAAAGAGTAATCCTGCGTACGTACAGACTCCGTTTCCCCTGAGGGGCACCCAGCCATCCTAGTTCCTCTTGATAGTTCCGTCCCTGGGCATCTTTGCCTTTTTGCACCGAAGTGTCCGGGTCACGATGGAACTTGGTTTTGGGATGATATCGCAGCAAAAACGAGTCTCGTTCTCCAAGAAACTTGTGCGGCTGCGTTAAATCGCAAAACTGTCGATCCGCTATCCACAAGATCGGGCGCGTTGTCGACTGGCGGACCTGCGGCAACAAGTCACCCACCAGTGGTGCGTCGTTAACTTCGCCATCCAAATGGGCGTTCATCGCCACCGCCAACTCCTGTCGGAGGTTCAACGCTACCAGGGCTTTCCCTCCCAGCGGAGTGCCCGAATAACTACGAGCAGGCTTCAGGCGTTTTGCGGCCTTCTTAATCTTCTTCCCATCAATGGCGATCACCGTAAAGGATCGTACGCATGCCGGCAAACGCGTACAGTTGTTTTCCGGGAGCACTTGCTGAATCCGTTGTGTTGTACACCTCAGGAAAGCGTTGCTCAGAGAAATCGGCATGCGTCGAAGTTTTCCATAAGCCGCTTGGCGACTGGCCTCCAACTCTCCGCGAACTTCTGCTTGAAGCATCGCCCGTCGACCGCTGCCATCGTGCTCCAACAACGCATCGCCAACCAAATTGACCATCGTGGGAAACGTCAACACGCTTTCATACGTTCGCCCTCGGTGCTCGTCGAAAACCTCCTGCAAGAACGACTCTTCAGTCACCCAAGAAAACAACGACAGCACAGCATCCGCCAACGGCAAACGTGCCAGCAATTCTTCTGCAAAGCCATCCATGGCAAACCTCCATGAGAAAAACCTACATGCTCTTGACGTAAGTCTCTATCACAGGCGACATTCCACAAATAGCAGTTGTTTACAGCACTGGGGCGAAGCTCCTGCTGAGCCGAATGCGTTTTGCGGCTCGGCGGGAGCCTCGCCCGCCTCGCCCACCCAACCATGCCCATCGTACTTCCGACGACACGATACAGGCCCTCTAACAAAACCTCTTGATCTTGGTCTTAATCCCTGAGCGGCGCGACGCGCCGACGGGAGGGGGGCAAAATGCCGGCCGCCGAGTTGGGCCCCCCTCTGCGTCGTTTTGCCACATGGGATGTTGGTCAACCATTCGTCGGATCGGCAAAACTACGTGGAGGGGTTGGGGGAGGCGCAAGAGCTCGCCTCCAAAAAACTAGTTAGCGGAATAAGCAATACTCGTCTTCGTCTGCGCAGATTCGTCGCGCCACTGGTGCAGGTCAGACTGAAGCTTTTTGAACAACTCGTCAGCGCGACGGGTTGCCAAGATGCGATCGTCTGAGTTGCCGCGCTTCACGTCATAGTCGAACGAAAACTCGGCAACTAGAAGATTCCCGTCGGCAGGCTGATCGTACCAGAATGTAAAGGACGCTTCCGCCTTATGGTGGTCGGATAACGTGATCTTGCCCGCATCCATCTTGACTTCGTGCGCCTTGAATCCATTGACAACGAGGATCTCTTGATCCTGGAATTGTAGTGAGGCTAGTCCTGGGAAAGCGTCCTTGATGTCGTCAACTTCGTCAAACTCTGTCTTGGTCTTCACCTCCGTCTCACCCGAATGTGAGAATCTACTTTCGCGCGGTGCTACGATGTCTTCCTCGAACTTCTCGCCCCGATCATCCTCGTCCCCCGCGACGCTCGACACGTCTTTCGACTTAGCAAGCGCGGCGTCGGCACTGCGAAATTTGAGAGTGATCTGCTTCCGCTTCTTCTTGGATCCATCTCTCTTCAGCGCAATTCTCTCGCGAAATACATACCCGTGTGTTTCTCGCAGCTCAAAACCCTCGGTATCTAGAAATCGCACAATCCGTTTGCTGGGCTTATCGTCGTCGACCTCTCCGCGTACGTGAATCTGGAGCTCGTCGCCAAGTTCATCGACGCCTTTCCAATAGGCCTTTGCGCCTGCTGCTAGATCGCAGAAGCGATCGACTCGCAGCAAGAGCTTATACTCCTTCGAATCCAGGTCATTCTGCGCCTGGGTAAGCGTAGCCATGGACAGCCACGCGACAACAGCGGCGAAGAACATGAAGATGCGAGGCCTGCTTCGTTGGTCGGGCATTAGCTTGCTCATCTGTTTCCCCCCTGTTTTGAATGACGATGAATGGCCAACGAAAGGGTAACACTCGGACCCTCATAATATGCAAGGCAATAGCCACTTGCCAAACAATACTTAAGCAGGTGCGGCGCAAACGAGGATCGACACAAAACGCAAACGGCGCCATGATGCCGCTTCCCAATGGGGCTGACAGGGACACCTCGACACTCAACTTTGTCGTTTGCCTGGCGCTTGTGCGCGCTCGTGCTTTCTTCTTTCGGAGACGAGCCTTCTTCGCTTTGGTCGCGCTTTTTGCTGCGTATTCTACTTGCTTGCATGCCTAAGCGAACTGTGAGCTTGGAAACACTCGGCGTAGCAAACACTTTTGTGAGAGGTGTTTGCGCGATCACGCCACCCCGACCGGTGGGGGAAGGTGCAAACCATTTCCCCAAGTTTTCGCGGG
>CAJHYQ010001016.1_pt1 | contig 31113 bp, 28 predicted proteins | sample 9198721 | NCBI WGS metagenome assembly CAJHYQ01 (sample SAMEA7708357, study PRJEB35096) | sediment metagenome | biome: marine neritic benthic zone biome [ENVO:01000025]; feature: sediment [ENVO:00002007]; material: shallow marine sediment [ENVO:03000034] sea grass bed [ENVO_01000059] ... | reverse complement strand
CAACGGCAAAGAAGTCCAGAAACTCCCAGACCTTCATGCCGTCGTAAACGCCGAAGGTATCCGGCATGTAGCCGACACTTCGGCGAACGGCCATCGGATCTTGCGTGACGCTATGTCCATTGACAACACCTTCACCACGGCTCGCTTTGAGCAGCGTGGCCAAGAATCGAATGCTCGTGCTCTTGCCGGCACCGTTGGGGCCGATGAAGCCGAACATTTCGCCAGCATCAATCTTTAGGTTCAAGCACTCCACCGCAGTGAAGTCGCCATAGTCCTTGCCGAAATCAATCAACTCGATCATTGGGGAAGCGCGTCCTCTGGTTTTTCTTCGTCTTGCGGTTCGACCTGGTAGGTCCGGAAGTCTGATGCGGGGTTGGCGTCAGATTCGGGTGCTGGTAGGGCTCCGTACCGGAGGTTCGAGACAATCACCGTGCGGAAGTACCTCTGGCTTGCCGCCGGCTCAATCGTAAGACCCGGCATTTCAACATCAGTCCACCCTACGAGTCGAATGTCCCCGTCATGGAGACGTGTTGGGTTGAGGCCGAGTTCGAGGAACTTGTTGAGTCCAATATCTTTATCTTCCTCGTTCTCGAATGCCGTTTGCCATTCAGCGAAAATTGGTTTCTCGGCGCTGAAATTGACGTTCTTGAACTTGAGCGCGACGTTTGCCTTCGAGTTAAACTCGCCCACCCAAGCCGTTTGGATTCTGCCGCCATCGCTGCGGATGACGCCCACATCCTGATAGTCGTAATCGGACTGATTCTCGACGCGAAAGAAGCCCGGTGCTGTTTCTGCCAGGCGAACCGCTCCGCCTAAGTCGAACATTTCCTCGGAGTGCACCATCTCGGTCGAGTTTGAACTCACGGCGAATCGGTCCAAACGGATCTCGGTACCCTTCTTGTCCACGCGATCTAGGTCAACCGTCTGAGGCGACTGACGATCCGGCAGCCGTTCCTTCGCACTGAGAGCGGCAAATGGAAGTGAGAGTGCCGAGTCGTTGGCGAACGACAGCGAATACGATGTCGACAAGGAAGTGTAAAGGCCCGTGTATCGGGTCAGATGTGCCCGCTGGTACGAAGGCTGAGTCTCAATGACGGCGATCTCGGTGCGACTGCGAGCAAAACCGATATCGAGCTGCGCTAGTCGCACAACAAAGTAGGTACCGACCATGGCAATGATCGGCACCGCGACCCAGGCCCATTCGACGCGTCCGATCGCTCTGAAAATCGTCCAATTGGCGGGGACGAGAATGAACAGATACAGTCCTAGAGTGACAAGGATGAAATGGCGATCGGGCACCGAGATCCCCGCCGCTTCCGTGAGGCACTGTCGTGCAGCGACGCTGCAGTCGCTGAAATCACTCCAGCCCGCGACGCCTGATTGTTGACCGTACGAGTAACCGCCAATGCCAAGGTGAAACTTTCGATCACCCGAATCGGACGCGCTGCTGAATGAGGCATCCCGCGAGAAATAACGGAGCTTGGAGTTCAGTAGCGATTCGATCGGAAAACGACTTGGAGCATCGTCCGGCAGGTTGGGGCGGAAATTCCCGACACGCGCGCCGCTTGGAGGCACATCTTCCCACTTGGGTGTGTTCGATTGCCGCCTGGCCAAACCCCCGATACCGGTCGTCCATACGACGTTCGTTCCCATTTCGACGGACTCTGAAAAACGACGTGGCGGACGCCTCATCACACAGGCGTTAAACAAGTTGTCGAAGCCGTCCCAATTGGCAAACTCGCGTGAAGGCAAAGAGAATGCGGACGCCACAATGCGGCCCCGGCCAATCCGACGCTCGGCCAGCAGCTTGCCCGCACCCGGAATGAAGTTCGCGTCCTCGGCCAATTCCATCTCGATCATTTCAGGAGCCGCGTCCGGATTCAGCTGAATGAGCAGCTGCACCTTCTTATTGATACGATCCTTAGTGAAGGCCCAAGTGCTATTGAGCGTTTCCACATCGTTGTCAGTGATCTTACGTGTTGCTACTGCCTTGCCTGGTAGGTAATCCTTCAGAAAGCTGCTATTCATCGAGTCCAGTGAGTTGGGGCCGCTGACAATCAGTTGTCCGCCCCAATGCAACCAATCCACTAACGCACGTTGTTGGCTGGGTGTGAGGACGCCGGCATCGAAATCGTCCCAGACGATGTATGAAATCATGGTCCACATCAATGGCCATGAAGGTAGCGGGATCTTTCGTGTTGAGTCGGGGAGGACCACAACATAGTCGCTGGACGTGCCTGTGAGAAACATGCCCTGCGTAGGGGGCTTGATTGATTCGAGCGTCTTGAGGAAGCCGTAGCTGTCAGGGCGACGTGCGAGAACGACCAGATAGGTTTGGTGTGGGCGCAGTTTACTGGCCAGCTGTGATTGCGGCCATTGAATCGTTCCGCTGTAGGACGGTCGCAGGTCGCTGTGCAAAAAGATCTGCTGTGAGCGGCCATAGGTCGTTGGCGCGAAGAAGGTTAGTTCAAATGACTTGGCCTGACCCTTGGGCAAAGACACAACGCGTTTGGTGCGCAAGCGGAAGTTGGAATGGCGAAGTGGAAGCGGCTCTTTCGCTCGATTTGAGCTGATGCAGTCCAATTGACCGTAGAAGTCTGCCTTGTTGGATTTGAGCTCTTGCTGCACGCTAAACCAGTGACCCGGTTTCACATACTGTAGCGCCGTCGAGTCGTCGGTCGGTAGCACGTCCAGTTCCTTGGACTCGTAGGGTTCCAGCTTCTCCGGCTTTTCGCGCTCGTTCTCCTCGCCTTCCTTGTCCTTACGGGTCAGAAATTCCGGCAGGCAGCCCTCGCAGCCAACGTTCAGAAACAGACACAACGAAACGCAAAACGCCAGCAAGATCCGACAACGATTTCGGCTTGCCGAGTGGGACGTTGCCGTTGAGGCATGCTTTCGCGAAAGCTGCGTCCCGTGATGTAGGAGATGTTGCCGCTCGGAGCCAAGAGGTTCGCGACGAGCTTGCATGAGCCGATTGTCCTTGACGGTCTGTTCCGAGGAATGGATCACCGCGGGCGGCGCTCTTGCCGCGACGCGAGTCAATCTCAAGTTTACGGGTTTGAGGATCTGGCGACAAACTTCCACCCGACAACGTTTAATTCTTACACTCGTCGGCCGGCCCGCCGCTTCCCGCCGCCTTCCCGACACGTCTAGGCCGGACGCAGTATTCGCAGCTCGACGTTCCTGATCATCGGCTTGACGATCTCTCGGTAGGTGATCATGTGAGGTGCGATCAGGTGTGCCTCGAGCGATTCAAGGTCCTCCCATTTCTCAACGACGGTTACTGTATCAACACGATGCCCACCCTGTGCGGCAATGTTCGTTTCAATATCCACCGCAGGACCGTATTCGATACAGCCCTGCTCTTGCTTGACCTCGGGAACGACTTTTTTGAACTCTGCCAAAAATGCATCTCGACGATCTTCATGCAGATCAATCGTGGCAATCACATGGATCATGAGGGATTCCTCTAGCCGAGCGAGCGGCGCGGAAGGTCAACACCAATGAAATACAGCAGGACCGGATGATCATATTGTGCACGGCGATAGCGGCCGAAACAATGTGGGGACTTCGGACGGCAGGTATAGGGTTAGATTCCGAACAGACTTGGTTGCGGTGATCGACTATGCTACGTTCGGGTTGTCGCTATCCGGCCTAAGCATAAGGAGTCACGGATGAGAAACGAGCCAATTTCCGTTTCGCCACTGAATGAAGCACCCCTGAATATCGAAAACGCGGTGTCGGAAAGGTACTCGTCGGCTTCACGTTCAACTGAACCTTCGCTCTGTTGCCCCGTCGAATACGATCCGAAGTATCTTAAACTGCTTCCTCAAGAGCTCATTGAAAGGGATTACGGATGCGGCGATCCCTCGCGGTGGGTTGAGGAGGGCGACGACGTTCTGGATCTAGGCTCAGGCGGCGGCAAGATCTGCTACATCACCTCACAAATTGTCGGTGACTCCGGACGCGTGTGGGGTGTGGATATGAATGACGAAATGTTGGCACTTGCCGAACGTCATCGCCAGCAAATCGGCGATCGCATTGGTTACCACAACGTATCGTTCTTCAAAGGTCGTATCCAGGATTTAGCCCTTGATCTGGGCAAGCTGGAACAGCTATTGAGCGAACGACCGGTCAAGTCCGCTCAGGATTGGCTATCGACTCAGACGCAGATTGACGAGCTGCGATCGCGCACACCCATGATTCCGGACGAGTCGGTTGACGTCGTCTTGTCCAATTGTGTGCTTAACCTCGTACCGCCAGATGTTCGCCAACAGTTGTTCGAAGAGATCTTTCGCGTTCTTCGTCCTGGCGGTAGAGCCGTGATCAGTGACATTGTCTGCGACGAAGCCGTGCCGGATCGCCTGCAACAGGATCCGAGTTTGTGGAGCGGCTGCATAAGTGGGGCATTCATTGAGAGCGATCTTTTAGATGCGTTCGCTGGTGTGGGCTTTTACGGAATCGAACTGGTCGACCGTCCCGAACAACCGTGGGCCACGGTCGAGGGGATTGAGTTTCGCAGCGTTACGGTGCGAGCCTTTAAAGGGAAGGAAGGTCCCTGCATCGACCATCGGCAGGCGGTGATCTACCAGGGGCCGTGGAAGCAGGTTTCGGATGACGATGGTCATACGCTCATGCGAGGAGTACCGATGGCCGTCTGTGCCAAGACGTTCGATATCTACACGCGTCCTCCATATGCCGATCAAATCATTCCGGTGCCACCTCGGAGCCCGGTGGCTTCCGAGGATGCGGTCCCGTTTGATTGCCGCCGCAATCAGCACAGGCATCCTCGTGAAACGAAGGGGGATGACTTCAACCAGACACATCTACCGGACAACAACTGCTGCGGACCCGGCGGCTGCTAAGGCGTTGAATCTACGTTCCGGATGGCGGCGTAATCCGTGCCAGGATTTGCCGACGTGCGTTCAACGCATCGCCTTCTGGCGCGTGGCGCAACAGTTCCGCGTGATCGAATTGACCCAAGATTACATCGTCGACCCCGTCGAGACGTCCTCGCTGCACAGACACCAAGCCATCGCCCTGACCGGCCACCAGTTCGCCGACGGACGACACGCTGTTGCTGAACGTTGCGTCCATTCCGCGTAGCCATGAGCATTTGGCGCTGCACAGCGAAACGCACTTTTCCATGCTGCCGGTGTCTACTGGGCCCGCTGTTCCGAGTACGATCGTGTAGTCGATCGCCGCATTGCGAACGCGAGAATTAAGTGTTGTGAGGAAAACCGAACCGGGTTTCAGGTCGTCATTTGCACCCGCTAAGCCATCGAGGATTGATCCATAGACAAAGCCGGATTCGTCGCGCCGAACGCCGCATGAAATGTACTCGAGGATGTCGAGCGAGACGGCGACCTGGGCCAATCGCGAACCATGATTGGGCGGGGCAATCAGGATCAGTCGCTGCACATTGCCCGGATCCAGTTTGGAATTCTCGAGTGCCTCGCGCGCAACCAAACCGCCCATCGAGTGGGCAATCACAACGACGCGTCGCAACGGAGCCCGCCGGCGGAGTTCGCCGAGTTCTGCCGAGAGCAAACTTGCCGATTTCGAGATTGATTGGTCGTTCGGATAGCGAAACGTTGCACACCAATGACCCGCGCGCTCAACTCCAGAGATTAACCCGATCAGGTCTTCCGGCCGTGAGTTGAGGCCATGAACAAAGACCACCAACTGCTCGCTCGGCATGTTGACGCGGAGCGGTCGTGGCCTGAGCCCGTAGTCTGGCTGCGGTTGATCTCGATACCAATTCTGGGTGCAGCGCCGACAGCTCGACTTCAGATCGGCCTCCAGCTGGCGCGCCTTCTGCCAAAACTGCTGCCAGCATCGCGTCATACCACCGGGTTCGTCCGACCATGCGGGACGAGTCGTGGTCAACAGCAGACTGAGTACGGTGAGCCGAAGTAGGATTCGATGCATAGAGTCTCCAACACGCGATCAGGATGAGCAGCGGAGGGACGACGGACGGATGGCACACGCAGGCGAAGGGCTCGCCCTTGATTCTACTCGGCGAGGAAGTTTCTGATCGAAGTTCGCGTCGATTGCGAGGTGCGGGCTTGACCTATGGGCAGAACTGCCCTGCCAGAGACTTCGTCCCGGGAACGCGAACCTTGCGTAAAATTCAGCGCGCAAGGTAATTTGCTGAGAAAATGATGCCACAAGTTTTTCGATGGCAAATGGTCGGCAAGTCGGGATCGCTCGAGGGAGGGTCTCAAGCTAACTCCGCTGCCGCTCAGTCGCGTCGATGGCCTTGAGCAGGCCTTTCGCCTTGTTGAGCGTTTCCTGAAATTCCTGTTCAGGCACACTGTCGGCAACAATTCCCGCTCCCGCCTGGACGTACGCGGTCTGGCCTTGGACGACCATGGTTCTTAGGGCAATGCAGGTATCCATATTCCCGCCATAGTCAATGTAGCCGACCGCGCCAGCATAGGGGCCACGTCGGTGCGGTTCCAATTCGTCGATGATTTCCATCGCACGTACCTTCGGTGCACCGGACACCGTGCCGGCCGGCACGCAAGCGCGTAGGGCATCAAAGGCGTCCGCATCGTTGTTTAACTCACCGGTAACATTCGATGTGATATGCATCACGTGGCTATACCGTTCGATCGTCATGACGTCGCTCAGGGTGACCGAACGGTATTTGGCAATTCGACCCACGTCGTTGCGACCTAAGTCGACAAGCATCACGTGTTCGGCTCGCTCCTTGGGATCGGCCAGCAATTCCTCAGCCAAGCGACGATCCTCTTCGTCATCAACACCTCGTCGCCGCGTGCCAGCTAAGGGCCGCACGGTCACCTTGTTATCCATAACGCGGCACATGATTTCTGGTGAGCTACCGACCAGCGTTACGTCAGAAGTCCGCAGAAAAAACATGAAAGGACTCGGATTGATGACCCGCAAAGAGCGATAGATATCGAACGGGTCAGATAGAACTTCGACCTTCAAACGCTGACTGATCACGACTTGAAATATGTCGCCAGCACGAATGTATTCGACGCATTTTTCGACGGCACGCTCGAAATCAGCTTGGTCAAAATTCGATTCGAAATCGACATCAACGTTGCTGGAAGTGTCGATGTCGTGCAGCTCCAATATGTTCTCCGTACGACTGACTTGATCAACGATCGTGTCGACTCTTCGTTGAGCTTCGCTGTAGGAAGTGGCGGCGTCATGCTGCTGGGTGTCGGCGAGCACGATAACGAGCATTGTCTTTGTGACATTATCGAAGACGATCAGTCGATCGTAGAAGGCGAATGAGAGATCCGGCAGACCGCGGTCATCTTCGGGAGCGTTGGGCAAATTTTCGGTATAACGCACCACGTCGTACCCGGCATACCCGATCGCGCCGCCGATGAATGGTTGGTGCTGCAGGCCCGTCAGGGGAGCGACACGCACACCGGCAAGCCGCTGCCGCAACTCGTCCAACGGATCTTCGGATTCGAATTCCTTCGTCTCCTCTGCGTCGCGGACAATCACTTTGTTGCGATAGGCCGAAAGCTCCAGAAATGGATCGACAGCGAGGAAGCTGTACCGTCCAACCTTTTCTCCACCAATCACGCTTTCGAACAGGCAGGCACTGCCACCATTGTCAATCCGGTGAAACGCCGAAACCGGAGTCAACGAATCGCATTGCAGACGGCGAAAAACGGGAACCCGCTCGTAAGTTTGAGCTAATTCCGTGAACGTGTTGAGATCAGGTGCGTGTGTCATCGCGTCAGCTTATCAATGGGCGTCGGAGATGGGGAGTGGGCCAAGTTGGCAATGGGAAGTCGAATTTCTGGAATGCACTGCGCAATGCGCTGGCCCGCGCCGCCCATCAACCTTGACACCGATGGGGTCGCTGTTAGAATCCCTGTGACTGCTGTAAGTCTTGGCGTAATACGGTTTTGCACCTTTCTTCGCCTTTCCGTTTCAGGAGACTGTTTTGGATCGGGAGCGGTCCGTCTGTCACGGTAAGGTACTACGGAAAGGCCGGTGATCAGCTGATGAAATGTAAGTACTGTGAGAAGCCCGCCACGTTTCACATCACGGAGCTGACGGGACCTGAGCTGGAAGAGTTGCATTTGTGTGAGGATCACGCGAGTCAACATTTGGCTCCCCAAGAAGGCGAGCCGAGTGTAACCTCCACAAATTTGGCAGGGGCCTTGGCCCAGCAGTTGAAGATTGGACAGACGGCCGAAGAGCTGGCCCGCTTGGATCAACAAGCGTGCCCGATCTGTGGAATCACATTCTATGAGTTCCGTAACGAAGGCAGACTCGGTTGCCCGCACGACTACGTTTGCTTTGACGCGGACCTTGAACCCTTGATCGTCAACATCCATGGTGACACCAAGCATGTTGGCAAGCGGCCGCGTCGTGCTGAAGGTGGATCCGACTGGCAAACCGAGCTCATTCGACTACGACGCGAACTGAAAGACGCGATCGACGAAGAGCGTTACGAGAATGCTTCGGATTTGCGGGATCGGATTCGCCGTATTGAGGAAATGGCAGAAAACGGCGAGCGCCCTGGAAGCTAAAGGATTTACGGATCACCCATGGATCTGCATCGCACCATCAACCGACTGACAAGCCAATGTGGTGAGTGGCTGCGCGGATCGGGCCCTGAGTCGGATATTGTCATCAGCAGTCGTATCCGTCTGGCCCGCAATTTGGCCGATTTCCCCTTCGTCCGTCGCTGCACCGATCATGATCGAGCCGACATCGAAACCGCGGTCAAGCAAAAACTGGGACGCTGCAAAGAGCTGTCGGGCCTGATCTTTCTTGATGTCGCCGAAATGGAATCGGTCGACCGGCAGTTTCTGGTGGAACGTCAGCTGATTAGTCGAGAACTGGCCGAGGGGGCGGGCGCGCGTGCCGTCGCGATTGACGCCGAAGAGCAATACAGTTTGATGATCAACGAGGAAGATCATCTGCGGATTCAGCTGATGAACAGCGGTTTGGATCTTGAGAACACGTGGACGCAAATCAATCAGATCGACGACCAAATCGAATCGCAACTGAATTATGCGTTCCACGACCGATTGGGTTATTTGACGGCCTGCCCAACCAACGTCGGCACGGGAATGCGCGTCAGCGTCATGCTTCATCTGCCCGCGTTAGTGATCACTCGACAGATCGATAAAGTTTTCCGCAGTCTGCAGAAAATCAGCCTGGCCGTGCGTGGACTGTACGGCGAAGGGTCGCAGGCCATGGGTGACTTTTATCAGATCAGTAACCAGATTACGCTGGGGCGAAACGAACAAGAGCTGATCCGCCAGGTCGGTGATGTTGTTCCGGTACTGATTGACTACGAGCGACGTGCACGCGAGTATCTGGTGCGTGAGAGCCAAAAGGATCTGCACGACAAAGTGAGTCGCGCTTACGGCATTCTCTGCACGGCTCAAACGATCAGCAGCGAAGAAACGATGCACTTACTCTCGAGCGTCCGGATGGGAGTTAACTTGGGTTTGATCCGTGACGTCGAGATACCCACAATTAACCAGCTCTTTATCCACACGCAGCCGGCCCATCTACAGAAAATCCGCGGGATCGAATTAGGCACGGCCGACCGCAACATTGAGCGGGCGTTGTATTTGCAGCGTCATCTTCGGAAGCAAGACGCTGAAGAAGATAAGAACTGACTCGCGACGTACTGGCTCTGCACTAGTCGGCGTTGAGTTTCTCTCGCAAGACTGAAATCACCGGTCGAGGGACGAATCCGGCCAGTTTCTCGTCGTCGGCCAGAGGAGCTATTTGCTTGATGAGCGTACTGGAGACGTGTGCAAGTCGCTGATCGGCCATGAGAAACACGGTTTCAATGTCGGGATCGAGCTCACGATTGGCGAGCATCATGGTGAATTCGGCCGCAATGTCCGTCAACGGACGAATGCCTCGGATCATCACGCGACTGTGACATTCGCGAACGAAATTGACAGCGAGCCCGGTAAATGTCTGCACCTCAATGTTGCTTAGATGCGAAGTTGAATCATAGATCAGGCGTACGCGTTCTTCCGGTGTGAACATCGAAGACTTCTCGACGTTGATGCCAACTCCAACAATCAACCGGTCAACGAGCCTGCTACTGCGCTCGATCACATTGACGTGACCCAGAGTGATGGGATCGAAGGAACCGGTATAAACCGCGACTCGTTCGTGCTGGCTCATATTTTCCTCTGTCGTCACACCTCAACACGCCCAAGTCACACACGGGTGACCGTCTTGACCAGGTGATCGATTTCATCCTCGTTGTTGTAGGCGTGAGGGCTGAGTCTCAAACCTCCGCCACGGCAGCTCACTGCGATTTTGGCGCGTTGACACGCTTGACGCAACGTCTGTGGATCGCTGCGGGGTAGCCGGAAAGTGATGATACCAGAACGGTGATCCTTCGGGCGGGGTGTGATCAGCTCGGCGCCCACTGCCTGAAGTTGGTCGGCCGCATAGTCGCCTAGTTGTAGGACGCGGTCAGCGATAGGAGAGGAATCTGGCGTGAGGCCAAACCTCTGCAGGAGGTCGAGACTCGCACCCAGACCAATAAACCCGACCATATTTTGACTGCCGCCTTCGTACCGCGATGCTTCGTCTCGTAGCTTCAGTTCGACCTGATCAAAGTCGAATGCGTTGCAGACGCTATTCCATCCGACTCCGATCGGACGAAGTTGGGCGAGGTGTTTGTGCCGCACGTAGAATAAGCCGGCCCCTTCTGGTCCCAGCATCCACTTGTGGCCGTCGGCGGCCAGAAAGTCGATCGGGATTTCCTGCACGTTCAGCGGGAAGACACCGAGACCCTGAATCGCGTCGACAAAAAGCAACGCGTCGCGAGCGTGCGTTGCCCGAGCTAAGTCAGCCAAATCCATTCGCCAACCACTGGCGTAGCCAATCCAGCTGACGGCAACGATGCGCGTGCGGGCATCGATCGCCTCGACAACTCGGTTGACATCAACTTGTCCTGCCTCCACCTCCACCACACGCACTTCGACGCCCCGCGATGCCTGATTGAGCCACGGATAGAGATTCGACGGGAACTCGTTCTCAACGGTGACGACATTGTCACCTTGCTCCCAAGGAAATCCGTCCGCCACGAGACTGATTCCGGCGGTCGTATTAGGGACTAATGCGATTTCACGCGGTTCGGCGTTAAGGAGAGTCGACGCCAACTGGCGGACTCTCTGCACCGATTCATGCCAGCTCATCCAGACGGTATCGCCCGAGTTCGTCGCTTGCACGCACCAGCTGCCGATGGCTTCGGCTGTGGCCCCCGGGAGCGGCGCCACGGCAGAGTGATCCATGTAGGTCCAATGCTGAGTGATTGGCATCTCTTGCCGCATCCTCGTCCAATCAATCGACATGATCTTCATCCTGTCCGATGTGTTGCGAGTTGTTGACGCCGCGGTCAATCTGTCTTGTCAGTTTGCACCCGGTCGTCATCAACCGGGTCAACAATGCGTTTTGCGACGTATCGTCGACGGCTCCCAAACCGAGAGGAACGCCGGTTTTTTGCCGGTTGAACCGACTGGAACGACCCCGACGGCGTGTGGTATGTTGCTTCTCTTCTTTACCGGTGAGCGAGGCGATGACATTGAAAACACGTCAATTTATACTGGCATAATCGGTATCGTTTGGAGAGAGTCCGTGGTAGGACTGGCACCTTTGAGGACGCAGAGAATGGGCAAGGGGATGACAATCGCCGGCATGGTCATTGCCGTGCTGCTGTTGATTCTCTTTACCCTTGATCTGGTCATCGGTATTCCCTTCAATCGTGCCAGCAAGCCTATGGACATTATGTTTGTTATCAGCGCTTTGGGGCTTGGTTTCTTGAGCTGGTCGACAATGAAGGACTTCGACTAGCCTTCTTCCAGGGCTTGTTCACTCTCAGGAACGACGCCCTGTCATGTTAACCGATCGGCTGCCAATCCTTGGCACTCTCATACGCTTGGGCCATGACTTCGTTGGTTCGTAGTCCGTCAACGCCCGTGCAGCGTGGGGGGCGATCTTCCGCGACGGCTGCTGAGAAGTCGCGAATCAGGGGGGCGTGAAGGTTTTCATCCGGCGGTAAATACTCGACGTGCGAACCTTCTTCGGTCTGCCATTCGATCTGTGGCCCGTTCAGTGTTTTGATCAGCACACGTCCATGACTGCCGATAATTTCGAAGCTATCGATCGGCACACGTGTTCTAAAGAAACATTGGATCGTTGCCTGCAAACCATTTTTAAATTGGCAGAGCACCGTGGCACAGTCTTCCGCCTCCCACGGTCCCAGTCGGTTGTCGCACACCGCAGCGACATGACGAACGCTGCCAAAGAGATCGAGCAAGAGGTCGATGCGGTGACTGCCGATATCCATGATCGCTCCTCCCCCGCCCTTCCCTTTCTCGACCCGCCAATAACCTGGCTCGTCGGACTCGATCGCGAAGCGGGCGCCGGTTGCTGCAAAGGCTGCCAAGGGTCTACCCAGGGCCGACTTCGATAGGAGTTCACGGACGCGATCAACGACGGGATAAAACCGACGATAGTACGCGACCCCAAGCTTGACGTTGTGTTTTTGGCAGGCGTCAATCATCTGCTGGCATTGATCAACATCTAAGGCCATTGGTTTTTCAACCAGGACATGCTTGCCCGCCGACGCCGCTTCGATGGTATGTGGATGGTGCAGGTCGACAGGTGTCGCCAGATAAACCGCATCGAGGTCCGGATCGGTTAGCAAATCGGAGTGATTCGAATAGGGTCGCTCGATCTCAAAACGCTCACAGAAATCTGACAACTTGTCGGCCGTACGACAGCAAGCCGCCGTCAGCTGACTGTTGGGATCCTGCTTGATTGCTGCTGCAACACGTTTGCGTGCGATGTCGCCGCACCCAATGATTCCCCATCGAATTTTCATTATCTCGGTCCTGGTGCGAACATTTCCGTGAGCCTCGGCGACATACTAACACCGTCCATGATCGGCGGTAATCGCCCCACCGACTGAAGTTGGCTTTTTCTGTGCCTCGGGGTAAATTGCAATAGTAGAAGAAGTTAGATCGGTTTCCCACCGGTCGTTGGAGGCCCCGAACATGACAGTGTTTGACGTAATCGATCGAAGAAAGGCCCTGCAGTGGCTCGGTGGAATTGGCGCAAGCGCAGCAATCGGTGGTATCCCCCGGAGCGCAGCTGCTGCCAAGCTCGACCCCAAAATCGAAAAGTCGATCGATCGAGGCTTGAAGTGGGTCGCAAGCACTCAATCGAAGCTGGGGCACTGGACCGCACAAACGTACCCGACGGCCATGACCGCCTTGGCCGGGACGGCCCTGCTCTGCTCTGGCTCAACGACAACCCAGGGACCATATGCCAGGAACATCCGACGAAGTGTCGATTATCTGATGGGGAAAGCTCGCGACAACGGTTTGATCGGCGATCCGTTGCGCGACAATAGGTACACGTACGGCCACGGTTTCTCGATGCTGTTCCTATCGCAGGTGTTGGGCGAAGAAGAGGACCAGGATCGTCGTCAGGAACTGACTGAGATTCTCACCAAGGCAGTCGAATTCAGCGGACGAGCTCAAACCGAGTCTGGCGGTTGGGGATATGTTAGTGCCGCCGACGGCAGCAACTTCGACGAAGGATCAACGACGATCACTCAAGTCCAAGGGCTGAGGGGTTGTCGCAATGCGGGGATACCCGTTCCGAAGGATGTAATCGAGCGGGCCAAGAACTACATCTATCGCTGTAAGAACCCTGACGGCGGCATCTCGTATAGCTCACGAAATCGAGGCTCCTCGCGACCGGCGATTACCGCGGCAGCGCTCGCGGCACTATTCAACGCTGGGGATTACGATAGCAAGCACGTACCGGACATGATGCGTTACTGCAAGCAGAACCTGTACCGGCTCACCGGCGGAACGCGTCACTTTGGACATTGGCACTATACCTATCTCTATTACTCGCAGGTGGTTTATCGAGAAGGCGGCAATGAGTGGAAGAATTTCCGCGACAAGCTCTACACGCGCATCGTAGGCCAACAGTCCTCCAACGGATCATGGACGGGCAACATCGGACCCATCTATGTGACCGCAATCAACCTGACGATCATGCAGTTGGAGCGGGGTTACTTACCGATCTACCAACGCTAGAGGGAATGGCTGTTTAAATGCCGGGCCGTGTAACGCTCAGGTATCTAATCCGCGGAATCTTGAAGGATCGCCTGAACTATTCCATCCATCGAGTAGGTCGTGGCCTCGACATCGGGTGTAAAGCCGAGCTTGCGAAGCGTGGCCGACGTGATAGGGCTGATCGATACGAGTCGGCTCTTGCTTAGTCGGTCACCAAACAGTTTTACAAGCGATTCGGCAATTGCCGAGCTGGTGACCGTAATCCATTGGACGCGGCCCGCGTCGAGTTGATCGCTTAGTGCCGGATCAGGCTGCTCGGTATCGCGACTGGAATAAACGACGACTTGTTCGATGTGCGCTCCGGCATCAGACAGTCCATCCGCGAGCACCTCCCGCCCACGATTTGCGCGTGCGAGAAGGAATCGCCGACCTTGGGCTTCGCCGGCAAGAGTCTCGACCAGTGATTCAGCCCGATAATCACGACTTGGCTGTCGATCGACGTGCAGATGATACTCACGAAGAGCGTCCGCCGTACCGGGGCCGATGGCCGCGATCTTCAGATTCCCCAGTGCGCGTAGATCGAGTCCCACCTTAAGAAGTCGTTTGACTAACTGTCTGACACCGTTTGAGCTGGAAAAGACCAAATAGTCGAATTCCGACAGTCGGCCAAGGGCGTCATCGACGGGCGTCCAATCCAGTGGATCGGAAATCGTAATGGCAGGCTGACAGACTACGTGAGCGCCCAGCTCACTGAAAGCCGCCGATAGCTCAGCCGATTGGTGAAGTGGACGAGTGACCATGACTGTTCGACCGAAAAGTGGCCGCCGCTGAAACCATGACAAGCTGTCGGTCAGGCTAGAAACAGCTCCCACGACAGCAATGGCCGGAGGTGGAAACTTGGAATAGGGGGTTACCCGATCGGCAACGTCATCGAGGCGACAATGCATGATCTGCTGATCCGGCCAACTGCAGCGACGGATGAGTGCCACGGTTGTTTCAGGAGGCATACCGGCCTGGATTAGTTGAGAGGTCCAGCGTCGCGAGGTCGTGATTCCCATATAGATAACGAGCGTTCCAGGAAATCGCGCGAGGGCCTCAAAGTCGATGGACGACTGCGGTTTGTCCGTCGCTTCCTGACCGGTGACGAGAGCGACGGCAGAGGAAAGGTCACGATGTGTGAACGGTATGCCGGCGTAACTGGCGGCCGCTAGTGCGGTCGTGATTCCGGGCACTACTTCAAAGGCAACGCCGTGGTCCAACAACGCCTGTAATTCTTCGGCGGCCCGTCCAAAGACCATTGGATCGCCGCCCTTGAGTCGGGCGACGGTTTTACCTTGCCGTGATTCGTCAACCATCCTCTGATTGATTTCTGGCTGGGACCAGATTTTCGCGCCGTGGCGTCCCAAACAGATCCTCTCGGACGAAGGTGGGGCATGTTCCAGGATTTGGGCGTTGACAAGATAGTCGTACAGCACGATGTCGGCGCGCCCAAGGCACTCAACGCCGCGCAGTGTGATTAGGCCAGGATCTCCCGGTCCTGCTCCAATCAGATAGACAGTACCGGTCGTCGCGTTCATCATTGTGGTGTTCGTCTGAAATTAATGTGTGGAACGCTCACCTAATCGACGATCGATCTATCGGCCTTGGATTTCCGCTTTCGGCGGTGATAGAATTCGGTAGTAAGTCGGTACTCGTGGCGTTTTCGCCCGTTGAGTGCTGGTCACAACGTACCTCTTCTACTTCGATTATGCCAACGGACCCTTCTTCCAATCAACCGGCTCAGGGCCAACCAGCTGTTGAGCCAAAACCCATTTCGCCTGCAATTCGCAAGCGACTGCAGCGTTGTTTTGAACGGGGGCAGGAGCTAGCAAAGCAGGAAAAGGCCGACCACGATTACGCCCACACCATGTTCTCAGAGTGCGTCCTCAACGATCCCAGCAATCTGGAATACGTCGAGGCGATGCTCGAGAACTTACAGCGCAAGTACAAGAACAACAAACGCGGCGCTCGCATCAAAGGCTTTGGTGGTCGCGGTCCTCTGAAGAAGGCGATTTCCAGCGAGGACTGGGACGAGGTGTTCCGGTTAGGTATGGATTTGCTCAAGACCAATCCCTGGGATGTGGTCACGCTGCGCGGATTGGCGAATGCTTGCAAGGCCAATCATTACAACGAAGTAGAATTGCGCTATCTCAAGAACGCACTGGATGTCAATCCTAAGGATCTGGAAGTCAACAAGCACTGTGGCGAGTCACTCGCGAGGATGGGGCAATTCGATCAGGCGATCGCTTGTTGGCACCGAATTGAAGAGCTAGATAAAGGTAACGCCGAGGCGAAAAAGAAGATCTCGGAATTGACACTCGCAAAAACGATGGGCGTGCCCCCCGGGACGGACTCCAGCGAGAGCGCATCGGCCGCCAGGCTGCAATCAACATCCTCTGCGGCCGCGACGAGTCCGAGCCCCAAGGAGCAGTCGACATCGAATGGAGCGGATGCGGCATCCGCAGCGAAAGCTGAGGAGGTCTCGATTCCCGAGTTGGAAAAAGCGATTCAACAGGATGCTGCCGACCTGGAAAGCTACGTTCGTCTGGCCGAGCTGTATACCGATGATCATCGCTTTCGCGAGGCGATTCAAACGCTCAAACGCGGACAAGATGCAGCTGGTGGACGCAACCTCCGAATCCAGCAATTGCTGGAGGATGCGCAAGTCCGCATGATCCGCGCTCAAGTCTCGATTGCGGAAAAGCGAGCAGCGACTGAGGGGACCGAGGAGGCCGCCGATCTGGTGCGGCGTTTTCGCGCTGAGCTGAATCGACAAGAGCTGATGGTCTTCAACGCGCGTTGTGAACGGTTTCCAGATGATCTGGCGCTCCGCTACGAGTTAGGGATTCGGCTCAAGCGTGAGGGGAATTATCGTGAAGCCATCAAGTGCTTCGAATCGGTCCGAGCGGACGCCGAACGTCGCACGGCTTCGACGTTAGAGATGGGCGAGTGCTTCCAGCATCTCAAGCAGTACGGCAACGCGATGAAGTGTTATCAGTCGGCGGCCTCAGCGGCACCGCCCGAGTCGGATCTCGGCAAGCTGACCCTCTACCGGGCTGGCGTTTTGGCGGCTGCGCTAAAAAACGTTGAATCGGCCGAGAAACACCTCTCCAAGCTCGTCCAAGTCGACCCCCACTTCCGGGACGCAGCCACCCGTCTGGACAAACTCAAGAAGATTCGCGATAGTGGGTGATTCGTCACACGGGGATGCTAGGCCCAAGGCCCAATCAGCTGGCTGTCACGACTGAGTTGTAAGAGATGCCGAACACAAATAGTGCAAAGAAGCGGTTGCGTCAAAACACGGTTCAGCGAGACCGGAATCGAGCGATCAAGTCTGCTGTCCGCTCGCAGATGAAGAAAGTTCGTGAAGCTGTCAAAGCGGGTGAAGTGGAGAAGGCGGAAGAAGAATTCCGACTGGCCGCCAAGAAGCTCGATCGTGCCGGCGCCCGCAATATCATTCACCGCAACGCAACCGCTCGCTACAAGTCTCGCCTGCAGGGACTCATCAAAAAGGCGAAGCAGTCGTAGTTTCAGCCGTTGACGGCAAGCCAAGACGAGCGCTCGTCGCGAGTGCTCTTCCCTCTACCATCGGATTCGCTCGGCGGAAAAGACGGGGCCTTCCACACACGTTCGCCGATAGTCATACTCCCCGGACTCGTCGCGCACCATCGCGACGCAACTGAAGCAGATTCCGATGCCGCAAGCCATCGGCGTTTCCAACGACACTTGAGTTGGGACGTCGTACTCCTGGGCAAGATGGGCTACGGCTTCCATCATTGGTTCTGGACCGCAGCAAACGATGCAGCGAGACTGCTCAGAGTCTTCATCGAGTACGTTTCGCAAAACGTCCGTTACCAGTCCATGGTGGCCCGCGCTGCCGTCGTCGGTGCTGATTCGAAGATCGACACCGACTTGTCGAAAGTCGTCTTCACCGCCGAGCAACGTTTTGGTTCTGGCTCCAAAACACATTGTGACGCGATCGACCCCTTCGACGGTTCGCTCAGGATCACCGTACTTACGAAGTCCAAGATGCTCTTTGGCTAACGCCACGAAAGGAGTTTGGCCAATTCCTCCGGCGACCATGATCAGATGCGATGCAGACTGCGGAGGAAATCCGTTTCCAAGTGGGCCCCAGACATCGATCAGTTGCCCCGCTTCGAACCGAGCGAGCCGTCGAGTCATCTTTCCGCCGACAAGATAGACCACGTCGATTGACTCTGGCTCACCATCAGCACCGGGATGAGTGTCGTACAGTGCCAATGGACGCCCAATCAAGGGATCATCCCAGTTGGCCAGGCGTATCATCAGGAATTGACCCGGGGTAATTTGTCGAGCAATCTCAGGGCACCGAAATCGCAAGCGATAGGTGTCCTGAGCAATCTGTTCGTTATACGTGACGGCAACTGTATGCTGTGTTGCCTTGTCGGCAAAGCAGGTATCAGTGTGTTGCATCGACATCCCTTTCATGCGGCCAGCGTCTTGCGACCCGGCGATGAATTCGCAGCGCAAGCTCGCAGCGCATGTCCTTCCTACGTTCGACCAGCACCTTGCCGCGGACCTCGCTTGGGTTTTCTTCGGGAGGTCTTGACTTTCGACCGTTTCTTCAGCTTTGCTGGATCACCGAATTGACGGGCCGAGCTTGATCGAGACGAGCTTGATGATGCTTTTTTGCGAGGGCGTGCTTGCGAATTCCGCGTTTTGCGTCGCGCCCGCACAGATTTCCGCAGACGTTGAACTTCATCGCGGGTCAACTCGCGGTAGGCGCCGTAGGGTAACTCACCGAGCCGCAAGGAACCGATGGCAATGCGTTTGAGCTGTTGTACCTTGTGTCCGATCTGAGCTAACATCCTTCGAATCTCACGATTCCGTCCTTCGGAAAGAACGATTTCGAGCACCGATTTAGACGGGTGAGACTTCTTGATCTGGACCGCGTCCACACTGACTCGTCCGTCGGACAAATGGATGCCTTGACGGAGCTTGCGAATCGCGTCGATGGTCGGTTTGCCGGCGACCGTAACGCGGTATGTCTTGGAGACTTCGTAGCTGGGATGAGCTAGTTGATTCGCCAACTCACCGTCATTCGTCACCAGGATTAACCCGGAACTGGATTTATCCAACCGACCCACGGTAAACAGACGGTCAGGGTCGTCGACCAGATCGATCACGCGCGTTCGAGCCCAAGGGTCCCGTGCGGTGGATACGATACCGACGGGCTTGTTCAACGCGAAGTACTTGAGCCGCGGTAGCTTGATTCGTTGTCCGTCGACGCGAACTTCCTGAGTATTTGGGTCGACGCGAATGCCCAGTTCATCGGCAACTTGGCGATCGATTTCGACACGGCCCGCCACAATCAACTCCTCACACTGTCGCCGGCTGCCGAAGCCGGCCGAGGCGAGAACCTTCTGCAGTCGAGGTGGTGCGTTGCGATCCGAGTTTTGGCGTTCGCGTCGATTCATCGCAGTAGGGTCCTAGGGTCGATCGGGTGCTAACCCATCATCATAGCGAGCATCCGGGCAATGGCCTACCGACTTGCAGCGCGGCTCGCCCGGACTTTTGGTAGTTTTTGATCGCAACAGCTCGTTTCTTCGACGATTTCGGTCTAGTCACGATTCCGCGCGCTCGACTATCCTTCCTCCACGTTTTGGTTGCTGTTTAGAAAGGGATCGCCATGCGCGAACGAAAGATCGTGTTGCTCTTGGCCAGCGTGCTAGGTGTTGTGTTTTGTGGCTGCGCCAGCAACAGCGGTCCCCAACTACCTTATCCCTATGGTGCGCCCCAACCTGTTCCGCCCGCAAACGGCCAACCTGTTCCGCCCACAAATGGCCAACCTGTTCCGCCCACAAATGGCCAACCTATTCCGCCCGCAAACAGCCAATTTGTTCCGCCTGCAAGCAGCCAATCGGTGGCACCTCCGCCTCCAACGCCTGGAGCCGGTCCGGCTTTCCCAAGTCTAAAACGGCCCAGTTGGAGATCGCCGGGTACGATCCAGCAGCAGCGTCAGTTGGCCACTCAGTTTGACCCTTACGGTGACAATGATGCCGGTCCGGCGATCGAAGGTGGCCGACCTCGTGAGTTTGCCAGACCCCAGGCCCAGGCGGCACGCTCAAGTTCGATTCGCAGTCGTTTCATTCCCTTGACGAACCCTCCGTGGTGACGAGCAGCCGCGTCTCACTGCAGATCGCTGCGAATCGGTAGATACATATCCATCAGCACGGTACCCGATGAGAGTTCTGCCGAACTCGCGCCTTGGCATGCTGGCAAGAGAATGGTTTGACCTCGCTCAAGTGGTAGACCCGACGGATCGTCGTCGAAACGAGCACTGCCTTCGAGTACGGCCACGATGTGAAAGCGATCATCACCGCCGATCTCCACCGATCCCTCCGATTCCCAACGATCCAGCACAAACTTCTCACTGGCAACGAGTCGATTGACACCCGGTCGTTGCATTGGATGAGGACTCTGAGGAATGGCAGGACCGTAACGATAGTCAATCGTTCCGAGCGCATCGTCGATATGGAGTTGGCGGGGTTTGCCATCAGCGCCTACCCGATCCCAATCGTAGAGGCGAAATGTTGTGTCACTTGATTGCTGAATCTCGGCTACCAGCAAACCGGCTCCCAACGCATGAACGATCCCCGCCGGGATGAAAATGCAGTCCCCGACGTTGGGATGATAATGGTGCAGGCAAGACACGGCGGTTCCCTCAGCGAGATGCTGAGCGAGCGATTCGCGATCAATTCCGTCCTTCAGCCCGGCATACACTTGGCTCTCGGGCTCCGCGTCGAGGATCACCCAGGCCTCGGTCTTACCCAGATCCGGCGGCATCATGCGGCTGCCTTGTTCATCGTTGGGATGGACTTGCACGGACAGATTGCGATTGGCATCGAGAAACTTGAAGAGCAGCGGGAAGCGATCGAAGATCCCGTGCAACCCGAACAAATCATATGGATAATCGTGGACGATCTTGCCAAGCGGTGTCTCAGCCATGGGTCCAAAGGCGACAACACTTTGGTCTTGGCCGTGGTCGACAACCTCCCAACTCTCGGCATAGTCATCGCCCTCGCCAAGAGGTTTGCCGAGAACCGTTTCGAGCCTCCGACCACCCCAGAGATAACGACGAAACGTTGGCTTAAATCGGAACGGATACAACTGGGTCATCTTCTCAACTCGATGGCTTGGTTCTGGCGTCCGCGAGTCAGTGCGGCCCCTCACCTGCTTGGATGGCAGATGAGCTGCAAAACGACAAGATCACACAAACCACCATATCGACATTCAGCGAAGAAAACAGGGGTGATGGGTGCGGTTGAGAGCGAAAGAGTCACCTGTTAGAATTGGAATCAGCTGAAAAAGCGCTTTCGCGTGCCGGTTCTCGGCATGTCCGCGATTTCCGCCGCTGACGTGACACGAGTCGTCACGTCGACGTTTGTGGTGCTCTACACCACGGTGATGTGTTTTCCGACATCAGGCGTTCCCCGAGACAGGTTTCGGTAACGGCCGATTAAACCATCCACGGAATCGTGAGTCGACAATGGCCCAAGGTCCCAACGAAGATCTATTCGAAAACACGAAGATGACGTTCGGCGAGCACCTGGAGGAACTCCGGGTGTGTCTGGTCCGATCGCTCGTGGGGCTTGGCATCGGGTTCTTGTTGGGGCTGTTAGTTGCCGGGCCAGTTGTGAAGAAGATTGAAGTGCCCCTCAAAGCGGCACTGGAAAAATTCCACTTCGAGACTGCAATAATCGAATTGAAGAAGGAGTATCCCGACTCGCCGATTCCACAGGAAATCCAAGACTTCATGGATTCCCAGAATATGGTCTATGAGCAAATCTATTGGGAAGTCGAAGAGCTGAATCGATTGCTGCGGGTCGTGAATGAAGCTGCCGACCAAGTCAATTTACCCGACGACGACAACGTCGCTGAGGACGGCCAAAGCAGACAGCAGCGTTTGGTGGTTGGAGTTCCCGGGGCACCATCGAGCTTGCTCGTCGAGACACGAATCTGGCGGCCGTTGGATGCGGAAGTGACTTCTTTGAGCGCCCATGAGCCGTTCATGATCTGGCTCAAGGCCGCACTGATTACGGGAGCGGTCATTTCAAGCCCTTGGGTCTTCTACCACGTTTGGGCATTCGTCGCGGCTGGACTCTATCCACACGAGAAAAGCTACGTCTATGTCTTCCTGCCCTTTAGTCTCGGCTTGTTCCTGGCAGGTGCTGCCCTCGCCTTCTTTTTCGTTTTCGAACCGGTCCTCGACTTTCTCTTCGGCTTTAACCGGCTGATGAATATCGATCCGGATCCGCGCATCAGCGAATGGATGAGCTTCGTGCTGTTTTTGCCACTTGGCTTCGGTATCAGCTTTCAACTGCCGCTCGTGATGCTGCTGTTGGAACGCATCGGCGTCATGACGATTCAATCCTATCTGCAGAAGTGGCGGATTGCGGTCCTCGTCATCTTTGTTGTTGCAATGCTACTGACGCCCGCGGATCCAATCAGCATGTTGCTGATGGCGATGCCGTTGACCGTTCTCTACTTCGGTGGAATTGCTCTTTGTCGCTGGATGCCGAAGCGTCGCAATCCGTTTGGTGAAGGATTTGACCCGCAATGACCTGCAGCCAGGTCGCGCTGCGGCTAGTTCGTGGGCATTCCCGATAGTCACCGATCCGCGACTCTAGATGGCCTCGGAGCCCCGTTCACCGGTGCGGATGCGGATGCAATCTTCAAGTGGCAAAACGAAGATCTTGCCATCCCCGATTTCACCTTTGTCGCCGCTACGACCACCTTGCATAATGGCATTGATGGTGGGTTCGACAAACTCCTCATTCACCGCAATCTGCAGTTGAACTTTTCGAACCAGGTTGACGGAAAACTCGTGACCACGGTAGACCTCGACGTGGCCCTTTTGTCGACCGAATCCTTGACAATCCAAAACGGTCAGGCGAAAAACTTCGACGTCGGTCAGCGCCGCCTTGATTGCTTCCAGGCGGTGTGGCTGAATGATGGCAATGATCAATTTCATCGGTACTAAGCCTCGGTGTACGCTTGCCGATCGAATAAGCGGCGGTGTCCTGCTCAATTTAGCTCTCTGGGCCGATACCGGCAACCGCGACTGATGGGGCAATCGGCCTGGACCTGATAAGTGCAAAGGAACTGTTGTGAACGACCATGTTGCCGTTTTGTCGCTCCCGGGATTTCGAGGCCATGACCTGCAGCGTATGCCCGCATTGCGGCAGTTGGTGGCCGAAGGCGACCGCGCACCCCTGGTCCCGAGCTTGCCAGCGGTCACCTGGCCCGTCCAAGCCAACATGCTGACGGGGGAACTGCCAGCGGAGCATGGCGTCGTGGCAAACGGCTTCTACTGGCGCGACAAGCACGAAGTGGAAATGTGGACGGCCAGCAACGACAAGATCCAGCGACCTCAGATTTGGGACGTCCTGCACAAGCATGATGCGGAGCTGACTTCGGCCGTGTGGTTTCCGATGTTGAGCAAAGGCTCGAATGCGGACTACGTGTGCATGCCAGCCCCGATTCACAATCCTGATGGGTCTGAATCGTTGTGGTGTTACACAAGGCCGACCGAGCTGTATGGCGATCTGCGAGACGAGTTTGGCCACTTCCCACTGCAGCACTTTTGGGGGCCTCTGGCAAACATCAAGAGCACGGCCTGGATCGTGGATTCAGCCAGCTTGGCGGCCCAGAGATATCGGCCTCGTTTTTTCTACCTTTATCTTCCCCACCTCGACTACGCGGCGCAGAAGACCGGCCCGGACAGCCAAGAGGCGCAACAGGCGTGTGAACAATTGGATCAGGTAATTGGAAACCTCGTCCAGCGCTTTCGTGAGGCCTACGCCGGACATCGACTGCTTTGGCTGGTCGCCAGCGAGTATACGATCGTTCCTGTGCATCACGTCGTCTATCCCAATCGGATTTTGCGTGATGCTGGTTGGTTGGCCGTCCGAGACGACGAGGGGCAGGAGCATCTCGATCTGGTTGAGTCGCGGGCATGGGCGTTGGTGGATCATCAGGTGGGACATGTCTTTGTGCGAGACTCTGCAGATATCGGCAAGATTGTTGATCTCTTTCGCAAGGTTGATGGGATCGACACCGTTCTGGCGGGTGATCAGCGGGAGAAATTTTCGCTGGACCATGAACGTGCGGGAGAGGTGATCTTGGTTTCGAATCGCAGCAGTTGGCAGGCCTATTACTGGTGGAACGACGATCAGAGAGCTCCTTCGTTTGCTCGCACAGTCGATATTCATCGCAAGCCGGGCTACGATCCGGTCGAGTTGCAATTTGATCCGACAACCAAGCAGACGCCCTTGGATGCCACACTCGTCAAAGGCTCTCACGGGTGCCCGGCGGTTGACGAGGATCAACGTGGCGTTCTTCTGTCTTCGGAGAGAGGCGTCTTTGTTCAGACACCGTTGGCCGATACCGATGTGTTTGACATCGTGCTCCGTCAGTTTGGTATCTGAGACAGCGTTCACGCGGCAACGCGTTGGTGTATCGTTTGCCGCTTAAGTGGTGACCGGTTGGGGCACTTCCGGTGGTGTGAATTGGAAACCGTCGCTCTGACTGAAGAACTCAAGCGGGTTTTCAAAAACGACCCTGCGGATCAGACTCTCAGGATGTCCACGACGACGCATCTCGAGGATGAAGTCGGGCACGGCGGTCGGTTTTGAGGGACCCCAATCGCCGGCTGAGTTCACCATCAGGCGTTCGGGCCCATACATCTCGACCATGTCCGCCGCGCGCGCCGGCGTGCATTTGCTGACGGGATAGAGCGTCATGCCGGCCCAGAAACCTTTCTCTAGCACCGGCCGGATCGTGTGTTCCTCGACGTGGTCCACGAGCACACGATGGCGTTCCAACCGTTGATCGTCACACAGCATATCCAGAATCATGCGTGTGCCCTGGAACTTGTCTTCCAAGTGAGGCGTGTGGATCAGAATCTGCTGCTGGTATTTCGCCGCCAACTCAAGATGTTCTAAGAAGACAACGGCTTCGTTCTTCGTATTCTTATTCAATCCGATCTCGCCGATCCCCAGCACGCCAGGCTTGTCGAGGAAGTCAGGAATCAGAGAGATGACCTCTCGGGACAACGCGACATTCTCCGCTTCTTTGGCATTGATGCAGAGCCAAGTGTAGTGCTGCACTCGATACTGTGCCGCGCGACTAGGTTCGAAGTCGGTGAGTTGACGGAAATAGTCGGCAAAGCTTTCGGCACTGCCCCGATCGAATCCCGCCCAGAAAGCTGGTTCGCTCATCCCGACACAGCCCATTTTGGCAAGCGTCTCGTAATCATCCGTGGTCCGAGAGACCATATGAATGTGTGGGTCGAAATAGTACATCTTCGTTCTCGATTCGCTTTTCCGGACTTTGCCGTTAGGTCACGAAGGATTTGGCTTCGTGCCTCCGAGGACGTTTTTGCTCACTGCTTGGGCATTTGCAAGTTTTTGCGCCAGTTGGCGTCATATTGCCGCGAGAAGATCATCTGGATCTGTTCGGCGCGATTCGGCTCGGTACTGCCGATCACGTCCAGGGCGTCACGAAACTGTTGCAGTTTTGGATCCGTTTCGACCGATCCGCCGCCGCGATCCATTCGATCCAGTGTGGCGGCAATCTGCAACAACTTAGCTCGGACTTCCAGATACTCGCGTTCCAGCACGTCTTGCGCCGGAGTCGGTTGGGGCGAGTCCATGGCTTCTCTCGCTCGGGGTGTGGGGCAATTGGGAAGGACGTACGCTTGCGCGCCCTCCTTTTGCCGGCTGAGGTATTCTACTGCCCGAGGCAGACGGCCCGCCACTCAGTGGAGCCTAGTAAGGACGACCACCCACGCCAACCGGGCGTCGAATGTCACGTCGCTGCCCGACGGGGCGTGGTGTGTTGCGTCGACCTCGGTCGCGCGGGCTACGCTCGCGGAACACGCTGCCTGTCGCGTTCGGCTCTGTGTCGGGACCTTCAAAGTCCTCCGGCCGCGACCAACGACCCATGGGGATGGTTCTCTTCTCGCCGTCGTAACCAATCAGATCCAGCAACCTTGTGTAAGAGATCTGTTCGATGCCGAAGTAGGATGCCTGATCAATGATCTTCGTCCAGGCGGTCTGGTCGGCCGTGTCGGCAGCGTCGTCGGATACCGTTGGGGTATCTCCCAGAATGAGGTAGCGCGTATGTTGAGTCATCTCGCCGCGGACCTCACCCTTGTACTCTTCCGCGTCAATCGTTCCGTTGTTCATGGTAATCAACCGCCGAATCAGCTCGCGATCGTCACGGCCGTCGCCATTGACGTCCATCTTGCCGGCCAAAGCGAAGTGAAGTGCGCTCTTTGAGTTCCACAACGGAGTGTAGATGAGGTCATTTTTGAGCACCGGGTCGGTAATCATATCCTGCGTGATTCGTGCCTCTGCGAGGTGATCGTTGACGACACGGGTGACTTCGATCGTGGCTTTCTTTTCTTCCCGGGCCAGATTGTTGACGTCTACCCCGTAAACACTGAACGTGACTTGTGGACGGAGGCCGTCGGCGGCACCCAAGTTGATATAAACCATGCCAGATTCCGGATTCACCCAGTTGATTCTTCCGTCGGGTGTCTCGAATGAGGTCGTCGTGAGTTGACGCAGCTTTTGGTCACGATCTTTGATCAGCAGACCCTTTTGTCTGGCATCCTTCTGCAAAGTCTCAATTTGCTCGGTCGTTGTCGAGCGCAAGTCAGCGAGCATCGTGCGAGTGTTGTCGACCTGTTTAGCGATGTTCGCCTTTTCCGAGTTAAGGCGTGCTCGTTCATTGGCGAATTCATCGCGAGTTCGCTTCAGGTCGGCCTCAGCTTCGGCCGCCATTCTCCGTGCATCGGCAACCTCCTTCTGCAACTGCTGCCGCGTCTTGGTCAAATCATCATCGAGTTGATTAACGCGCTGCGTGAGATTGGCGATCGTTTGATAGCGCTTTTGCATTTCCTGGAGCAAATGTCCCGGCAGATCTTTGTAGGTGCGTTGTACGTCCACCAGCCCGCCGGCATAAGTCTGCATGTCGGAGTTGTACTGCGCCTCAATGTCGTCGATGCTCGTATCAGCCGTGTGCCCGATCCAGACCTTGAGCTTTGTGGCATTCTCGACGGCAAGATCTCTCTCACCGCGCAGCTCACCGTTCTGCGCTTGAACCGTTTCGAGTTCGCGATTGCGGTTTTCAGCCTGACTCCAATAGACGTAGGTCGTCACGGCAAGAATCACCGTGAGCATGACGAAGACAATTAATGAAATCTGAAGACCTTGGCTCTCGCGACGGGCCATCTCTCTTTCCTCCGTTTGACATTGGAATGCGTGAACGTGGTGTGCGCGCAAGCACACGTCATCACAACATCGCGTCCAATCAATCTGGCAAGGTCGGTAAACCTGGTATTCTAACCCGGAACCGGGTCTGGCGAATCGAGGTTCTCTGTCCCTTTCAACCTTAGTTGGTTGTTGGATTAAATCTTTGCCAGATAAGACTATACGTTAAGTTTACTAACGCAGATTTGTGATGTCAACGAAACGCTGGGCGCATCAGCCAGGTTGAGTTGTGCTTGAAATCCTCTGGATGGTCTGATGTTGTTATCCACGTCTATGCGTTTGAACAAACGCGACCGCTTCGCAGTTCAATGAATGTGTCTGGCATCTGGCTGGCGGGACAGTTATGTTATGTACTGGTTGGCAAGAGTTCGCTGCGGCGACGTGCCAACCGGACCACATCGAAATGCCCTTCCTGGGCCATTCCGGCCTGAGATCCCCTATCGTTCGACCTTTCAGCCGAGGATAAAGACCGTACCGGGGTGGTTGGAATAGCGCAACTGGCTTACGGCCCAGCGCGGGTTTAAATATGGCCTCACGATTCGTCTTCCGAACAAAGACCTTCGAGGATTAAATGCTGACGATAGGTGTCGTCGGTGGCGTCGCGAGCGGAAAGTCTCAGGTAGCAACCCGTTTTGAAGCCCTTGGCTGTTTGCGGCTCGATGGCGATTTGATTGGACACAAAGTCCTGCGTGACAAAGAAGTGAAAGTGGCGCTTCGCGATCGGTGGGGAGCGAAGATCCTGACCGCCGAAGGCGAAGTTGATCGCCGAGCTGTAGCTGGTTTAGTTTTCTCCGACGACTCGGAGAACGGCGGAACAGAGCTTGAGTTTTTGGAGAGCTTGACCCATCCGCGAATCGCGGCACGTCTCGCCGCGAGGTTGTCGGAGGCGCGACGGCAAGGAGTCCCGGCCGTTGTGCTTGATGCGGCGGTGATGATGAAAGCCGGTTGGGACAAAATGTGCGATCACATCGTCTTCGTCGATGTGCCTCGTCCGATTCGTTTGCAGCGAGCGTTGCAACGGGGTTGGACTGAAGAACAATTCATGGCTCGCGAGAGTTCGCAGTTCGCTTTGTCTGCCAAACGCGAGCGGGCCGACACCACAATTGACAATTCGGGTTCGCTGGAGGAGACTTTCCAGCAGGTTCAACTCCTGTGGGATGCGTGGTCCGCGAAAGTCTAAACCGGCGTCGCCTAAATAGGAACCAATCCTTCCGTCGTTGCCTTTCGTGTAACGATACGAACTCCTTTCATAGCGGAGCGAGGGCTTTCATGTCCGAAACAAAGAGCAGCCGCGCGTCCCGAGGTACCGGAGCTCGCCGCGGTCGTCGTCGTAATTCGCAAGATTTCGGCAAGGATATCCTCGCCGACGCGGCGTCCAATGGATCAAACGAGTCGAAACAACCTGCCGATGCGGATCAAAGCGAACTGGATGATCGCGAGCCGCTTTCGCTGGCCGAAGAGATTGCCGAAGAAGGTGGGCATCTAGGTCGAGAACCGCAGGACCGATACGAAAAGATCAAGCAGGGTGAAATTCACATCGCTGAGCTTCAGAAGATGAGCATGTCACGACTCATCGAAGAGGCCCGCGCCGAGAACGTCACCGAGGTGGCCGGTCTGAAGAAGCAGGATCTGATCTTCCGCATTCTCAAAGAGCGCGTGAAGATGAATGGCTTGATGTACGGCGAGGGAACGCTCGAAATCCTCCCTGACGGTTTCGGCTTTCTGCGCAGCCCCGACTATCACTATTTGTCATGTCCTGATGACATCTACGTCTCGCCAAGCCAGATTCGACGCTTCGGCTTGAAGACCGGTGCTACCGTCTCGGGGCAAATCCGTCCACCCAAAGAAAACGAACGTTACTTTGCCTTGTTGCGTGTGGAAGCCATCAACTATCAGGACCCGAACCTGATGGCTGACAAAGTTTCCTTCGACGATCTGACGCCTCTGCATCCTGACCAGCGAGTTGTGATGGAAACCGCCGCCGATGGCGTCGAGGGACGCGTCGTCGATATGATCGTTCCGATCGGCTTTGGCCAGCGGGGACTGATCGTGAGTCCCCCGCGCGCGGGCAAAACGATCCTGATGCAGAAGATGGCGAAGGCGGCGCTGACGAATTTTCCGGATGCCTACGTCATCATGCTCTTGATCGATGAACGTCCAGAAGAAGTCACCGATATGGAGCGTCAGGTCAAGGGCCCGAATTGTGAAGTCATCAGTTCGACCTTCGACGAACCAGCGTCTCGGCACGTGCAAGTTTCCGAGATGGTATTGGAGAAGGCCAAACGATTGGTTGAGTTCGGATACGACGTGATTATCTTCTTGGATTCGATTACTCGTCTGGCGCGAGCATGGAACTCGGAATGCCCACAATCCGGAAAGATCCTCTCGGGTGGCTTGGACGCGAATGCGATGCAGCGGCCTAAACGCTTTTTCGGGTCTGCACGTAAGGTTGAAGAAGGCGGTTCACTGACGATCTTGGCAACCGCACTCATTGACACCGGCAGCAAGATGGACGAGGTGATCTTCGAAGAGTTCAAGGGGACGGGCAACTTGGAGATCGTGCTCGATCGCAAACTCGTCGACAAACGAGTCTGGCCGGCCATCGACATCAATCGCAGTGGAACACGTCGCGAGGAAATGCTGATGGATCCCGAAGAGTATCGCCGCGTCGTTGTGCTCCGGCGTGTGCTGAACGAAATGAGTGCACCAGATGCAATGGAATTGCTGGTGTCGCGACTTTCAAAGACGCAATCGAATGCCGAGTTCTTGATGAGCATGAATCTGAAGTGATGGGGGTTGGTTGAGTGCCGCGTCCACTGGAAGGAAAGGCGGGGCAAACGCCCGGCCGCGTTGCGATCGTGGTTTCGCGCTACAACGACCAGATCACTGGGAATCTGCTGAAGGGAGCTTTGGAAACGTTGGCGGAACACGACGTGCCAGAGCAAGCGATTACGGTCGCGTGGGTCCCCGGTGCTTGGGAAGTGCCGGTCGTCGCTGATCGATTGGCTCATAGCGGGGACTTCTCCGCCATCATCTGTTTGGCCGCAGTGATTCGCGGCGAGACCACGCACGATCAATACATCAACCAGCAAGTCAGCCAATCCCTGGGCCGTATTGCCCTGGAAGCCGGCATCCCAACGATGTTTGGTGTGCTCACCTGCAATACGCTCGAACAGGCGATCCAACGCAGCGGTGGGCGGGTCGGCAACAAGGGCAGCGAATGTGCACAAGCCGCCCTCGAAATGATGGACCTGATGCGACAACTGCCGTCCAAGAAGTGACACAGACCTGGTGTTAAGCCTCGTCCATGGGCCAGGACGCTCGCCACGATTGTCGGCTGTAACGGCGGACCGATGCGGGTTCTGACGGTTGAACGGCTGCTGTGAAGAAGCGGCTGGTCAACAAGTGTCCGAACATGTCGTTGAATCCTCAGAGCCCGGCAAAAGTTGCTTTACTGTGTTGGCCTCATGCAGACGAATCGTATAATTAGCCAGGCGAAGGATGTTGCGGTCCGTTGCCGCCATTCGCTCTAAGCTCCAGTTATCCGCTTGAGAAACGAGTAGGGCATCCAATTCGGGTCGGTTGCGACGCGTTCCCGACAGCAACGAAGTGGCAAACTCGACGAGGTCCTTGTTGTTTTGCAGTCGTGACCTGAGGAAGTCGTCCGAAGCGCGCAGACT
>CAJHYQ010000930.1_pt1 | contig 31787 bp, 18 predicted proteins | sample 9198721 | NCBI WGS metagenome assembly CAJHYQ01 (sample SAMEA7708357, study PRJEB35096) | sediment metagenome | biome: marine neritic benthic zone biome [ENVO:01000025]; feature: sediment [ENVO:00002007]; material: shallow marine sediment [ENVO:03000034] sea grass bed [ENVO_01000059] ... | reverse complement strand
GCTGCGGTGACTGTGCCGGTGACTGTGTTGGCGATTGTGGCGGCGATTGTGGCGGCGATTGCGGTGGCTGCGAGGGCTGCGCCGCCGGCGGCACCTCCTACGTTGAGGATGGAATCCCCATGCCCGTCGAGGAAATTCCAGCGGGTCCCGCCAATCCGGCTGAGGTCACCGAAATGATTCGGGCAAAACACGGTCGGTCTCCCCATCCGGTGTTGTCGCGTCGCATGCGTCGCTGACTGGAGACGCGGATAACTGCTAAATTGGGAGTCAGCCTGAGCTGATGTTCAGGACTGGCTCTTGTCATTTTGCTAACCGCGTGGGACCGAGCCAGCCGCCGATGACTGGCTTTTGCACCTGCTGATTCCGCTGTTTCGATTGACTGACCGATGCGAGGTATCGACGCATTCGTAGAAATTCTCGCCGAATTCGGCGTTGATCATTTCTTTGGCAATCCCGGCACGACCGAGCTTCCGCTGAACGATGTGCTCGTCGGAGACGACCGGTTTCGTTACATCCTGGGCTTGCAGGAAGTCCCGGTCATGGGCATGGCCGACGGCTACGCCATGGCCTCGGGCAAGCTGGCCGTTGTGAACCTGCATATCAGCTGTGGATTGGGCAATGCGATGGGCATTCTCTACAACGCCTTTCGCGAAGGTACACCCTTGCTGGTAACGGTTGGCCAGCAGGATCGGCGAATGCTGTATGAGGAGCCAATACTCTGGGGCGATCTAGTCGGAGTGGCACAGCCATGGACAAAGTCAGCCGTTGAGGTGATGAGCGTTCGGGAGCTTCCGATCGCGCTGCGTCGCGCAGTGCAGGCCGCCCTCACACCTCCGACCGGACCGGTCCTTCTGTCGCTGCCGCTAGACGTGCAGATGGAAGTTAGCAACGCATTGGACCTGACACCCATCCGACTACCGGACACGCGCGTCCGCCCTCCGGTCGACGCCATTGGGGAAGCCGCCAAGATGTTGGCAGCGGCGCGATCGCCCGCGATTCTTGCCGGTAGCCGCGTGACCGAACGGAACGCCACCGGCGAGTTGGTCAATTTGGCAGAGAAACTTGGCGCACCGGTGTTCTCCGAACCGGCTACGACATGCGGACGTCAGGGTTTTCCGGCTGATCACCCTCTCTACGGTCAGGGCCTGCCACTTTGGTCCCCCGAAATCCGCGATCGATTGCAGTCCTTCGATCTCGTATTCGTCACCGGCATGGACCTGTTTCGGTTGTACGTGTATCACGAACCGGCCCGAGCCTTGCCCGACGACATTCGTGTCATTCACCTGGACGAAGATCCACGACAGTTGGGTAAGAACTATCCGATTGACGTCGGTCTGATTGGCGACACGAAAACGGGGCTGGCTGATCTGGCGAAACAGCTCGACGAGATGATGACGGTTGAACAACAACAAATCGCCCAGCAACGCGGCGCGGCGCATTCGGCCCAGCATCACCGGGACCGAATGGCGTATGTCGAGCGGAGCCGGGCCGAAATGGATCAGCGACCGATGACGCCGCTGACCTTGATGCGAACGGTCGCGGATGTCCTGCCGGACGACGCGGCCGTGGTCGAAGCGGCGGTGACAACCACGAACACCTCACTCCAACGACTCGGCGCGCTCAAGAATACGACCGGATACTTTGCCCACCGTGGCTGGGCACTCGGCTGGGGTCTGAATGTCGCCATCGGTGCCAAACTGGCGTGGCCGGATCGCCCCGTCATCGGGTTGATTGGCGACGGCTCCGCGCTCTACGGCATCCAAGGACTTTGGTCAGCCGCGCACCATCAGATTCCGGTCACCTTTGTCATCTGCAACAACGCCCAGTATCAGATTCTCAAAGTTGGAGCCGCCGGACTGCAGTTGCCGAACGCTGTCGAGGGGAGATTCGAGGCACTGGACTTAGTGCAACCTGAGGTCGATTTTGTCGGTCTGTCTCAAGCGTTGGGTGTCGAGTCGATACGACTGACCGAGCCGGACGAAGTCGCCGAAGCCCTGACTGGATCTCTCGAGCGCGACACGCCAATGGTCATCGAGGTTCCGATCAGCCGGGAAACACCCGGCCGATTAGACTACGGGTAACGCCACCGCTTCGCGGCTCGGGCAACCGCTGCTCAGAACCGGCACCTAATCCTCCGCGCGGCTTCCGTCTCCGCACATTTTCACGATTCGAGGATCAAAGCGGGCCAACATGTCGACCAGATCCGCTTGCTCGCGCATCACATCGATGATGTTCTTGTAAACACCGGGCACTTCGTCTGCACCAGCCGACAAGATGTGGATGTCTTGACCCTTTAGCTCACGCTTGACGGACTGGAAGTTGAACGTCGACTTGGCCTTGGTTCGCGACATGCGTCGTCCAGCACCATGCGAGGCCGAATCGAGACTTGCCTCACTGCCCTTGCCTCGCACGACAAACGCCGGGTCCTTCATCGAACCGGGAATCACTCCCAGCACACCGGCAGCGGCGGGCGTTGCACCCTTGCGGTGGACGATAACTTCTCGACCGCCATGCGTTTCCTTCCAGGCAAAGTTGTGATGGTTCTCAACGCCGGTCAGTACGCGAGCACCCAAGAGCTTCGTGACATTGCGATGAATGACGGCATGATTTGCCGAAGCGTAATGTCCCATCAAATTCATCGCTTCCCAATACTCGCGACCCTCTTGGCTGTCCAAGGTAAGCCAAGCCAGACGGCCAAGCTCTTCGTACCGCTTCGGGAGGTGAGCGCGCGCGATGCGGCTGTAGGTCGAGCACACCGCCGCGCCGGCTCCGCGACTCCCGCTGTGGCTCAATAGCGCAACGTATTGCCCGGGCTCCAGATCCAATTCCTCAACGCGCTCACTCAAAGTCAACACACCGAACTCGACGAAGTGATTGCCTGATCCGGATGTACCGAGCTGCTTCCACGCCTTGTCCTTGCTCTCGCGCGTGACGCGTGCAACGGTCCAATCTCGATCCATGACGTCGTGTTGCTGGGGCTTCGAGTAAGACGAGCCAACTCCGAAGCGTGTCCCACGTTCCAGTGAATCACAGAACAATGGAAAGCGTGATTTTAGACTCTCCGGCTCCATATCCAGGATAGACAGCTTCATGCGACATGCGATGTCCACCCCGACCGCATATGGAATCACTGCGCCCTCGCAGGCCAGCACACCACCGATCGGCAGGCCGTATCCCACGTGCGCATCGGGCATCAATGCTGCTCCGACAGCACACGGCACATGACACGCAGCACGCATTTGATCGTGCGCTGATTCGTCGATCTCCGATCCCCAGGTCCGATAGCTGATCGGATCGTGTTCGATCTCCTGCTCCGACTCGATCAGTTGGCTGGCAAAGTTGCCGAAGTACGCGTCGCCGACAAAGAGTTGAGGAGCCTCGAGAATCTGCTTGATACGCTGCTTGACGGCAGCGCCCTTCACATCACCGGCGGATACGGCATCCTGTACCGCCGCGACGGCTGACCTGATACACGAATCAGGCACCCCAAGCTTCAAAAGTTGACGACGATTCACGACCAAGCCCTCGTTCGTAGTACCCTTTGCTGCGGACCATGCTGCCCGCATCATACCGACCGTTCGGCATACGTGAAACGACGCAAGCGGATCCGGCCAGGTTCGCGAGAAATGACTTTTCTGGGGCATTCCAACGCGAGACAGCCAACAGCATCGCTACTACTGCTTCACCGTCCGCGCGATGCGAAAACCGATGAAACTATATTCTTCAAACTCGGGGTAACTATACAGCTTTGCCGATCGAGTCAGCTTCGTTCTGGACTCATAGCCACCGCCTCGGAAAACTCGTTCGCCCGCATTCACATCCGCGCTGTCGACTTGCGTGGCCAGTACCTCTTGAGAAATCGGCAAATCGTCGGATAGGTTTTGGCACCATTCGGCCACGTTTCCGTGCATATTAAAGAAGCCAAAAGCGTTTGGACGGGCTGTTCCAATCGGCCATGCCCTCTCCTCGGCATTGAATAGATACATCGCATAGAAACGAAGCCAAGTGGGATTGTTGCCAAAGGCCCAAGCTCCGCTGGATCCAGCTCGCGCTGCGTATTCCCATTCGGTGTCGGTGGGCAATCGATATCCAGTTCGCGACAACAACTCTTCTTCGGCCAGCAACTTCATCCCCTCGCCAATTTCAGAGACAGGCGGATAGCACATTTGATCTTCGCTAACGCCTTCTTGCTCACTCAGCCAGCGACAGTACTTGATAGCGTCATACCAACTGGTCTTGTTGATCGGACATGCCTCGGTGGCACTCACCTCCTTGGCGTACTGGAATTCTGAATTCGACTTTAAATACTGCGCGACGGACACCTCATGAGCGGCCAAGGCGAACGAGTGCTTGAGTTCCACCGACGTGGTGTATTCGATGGGATCACGGCCCGTTTCATGCTCGGGTGAGCCACGGACGAAGGAAATAGGTGCCCGCATCAAGATCATCGTGTGACCAAATGGCGTCACCCACCAATCGTTCGCATTTGGAGCCTGCGGCGTATAGCGGTTTGGCGGCACTGTCGGTTGCTCCTGCTCCCATTGCCGCAGGAGCGATTCGGACGCGGAATGCACACCGGAGCTGGGGCTGGATGAATAGGCACGATTCGCTATGTCAACCAATTCGGGTCGGGCGTCTACAACGGATCTGGGATAGTCATGCAAGGCCATCATTAAGGCATGCTGAATCGACGGCTCCTGGTCCCTCTTCAGATGCTCCAGAATCGTGTCGGCCGGCACACCGAATTCATAGAGCGCACGAATGAGCGAGGTGCGCAAGTCAGGCGCCATCGTCGTGCGGAATAAATTCCAGACCTCGTCCTCGTATCCTAGATGCATCAGGGCCGCGGCGGCGCGTGTGATCTTGGACACAGCCGACGGATCGTCTGCTCGATCCGAAAGCGTCCGAATCAGTATTGCGCCGGAGGGCTCCCGGTGTAACTCGAGAACATGCAACAGCGAATGAAACTGATCGGGATTGGCGTCTACGATCCAGCTCACAATGCGTTCGGGTTGGTCGCTTGCGAAAGAGGCCAGGATGTCAGCTGCCAATACGCGATCGGTGGACGAGGCCTGTTCATCGCGGAATACACTCTCCAGCGGACCGATCAACCTTGGCCCCGCTGGTTCGAGCGAACGTGTCCAATGACCAACATCCAAGTGATTCGCGTCGAACAATGCCTGCGCGACTCGCGAAGCAACCAATGGCCAGTTTTTCGACTCGGCGTCGAAGTAAGCGAGCTGATAGGCCAAGGGCAGCAAATCCGAATCCTCCACCTCAGATGATTGGATGGCCTGCCAAAGCTGCGATTTCGATTCCTCGGCGTGCTGATTCAAGGCATCGCGTAACACGATGAGGTCTTGCAGCGGCACCTCGTCCATCATTGAAATGATGGACGTGATCCGCGACGGGTCCGAGCGAACTAGAGCTAATTGCGCGCGCAGCTGTCGATCGATAGACTCCGTCCGTGCGGCGTCCTCGAGTTGATCGAAGACAAGGCCTTGATAGGGTTGCAAGGCATCTATCTTTTCGGGCAGCGCCGAGAGTTCTGCCGTCAGCATGTGGTGGACCAACTGTTTCGCCTCATGTAGACGTTGATCGCGATCTAGCTCACGCCGCGCTACAAAGACTACAAGCAACGAACCGACGACGATCATGACGCCCGCCAATAAGCGTCGAGCATGCAATTGACCAGCTGCCTCCATGGTGCGCTGCTCTGCCTCAGACCAAGCTGATTTCTTGGTGAGCAGCAAGATCGTCAGCGTTTCGAGCAGCGTTGGCAGCTGACGTGATTCGCGGCGAGATTCCCACAGCTGCGCTCGTTCGGCCAGCATCAATTCAGCTCGACCAACGCGCGTCTCACGTTGCCTTCGAGTGAGCCAAGCCCGGACGGAGGGGACCAGGTAGTCGTGGGTCAATTGATAATGACGACTTTTCGGCCCAGCTCCACGAGTCGCACCCTTCAGCGGATCCGCCTGAGCATCCGAGATGGCCGGATCCGTCGGGGTGATTAAACGGGTCTCGCTGTCAAGCAAGTGAATCAGCCGGTCAAACTGGTCCGTTCCGCATCCAGAAGCACGCTGCAGATCCAAGTAAGACTGCGAATGACCTCGAATGTTGGAATCGGCTGCTGGCAGCAGTTCCATCAGTACGGCTCGCGCGGCGCGTTCATACAGACGGCACTCAGGAGGGGCCGTCGGTCCCGAAAACGTTGCTTCGAGAAACGCGATGCCAACGCCCTCGATACCGCCCATCTGTGTCAGGTTTTCGGGTAACCAGGGAGTCCCCTTCATCATGTCGGCAAACAGGGCCAGCCGCAGACAATTGACCTTGCCATCTTGCGCCAGAGCGCCGACTGCACGGCGGATAAAGGCCTTCTGTCCTGGGCTTAGGTCACTCTCAGGTTCTGGCAAGCGTCGAAAGGCACGCCCAAACTCCGCAAGCACTCGCTGAGCATGTTCTGTGTCAAAGAGGTCGACCAAGGCACTGTTCTGTCCTTCGACAATCGGAATCTCTAGCTCGCGGAATAGGCGACTGATGGCCAGCCAGAATTCGTCACGCACTAAGACCAGACATTGCAGATTGCCTCCGTCGCACTGCCTGAGGGCACCGGCCAACCGCGCATTCTCTTCAGGCGAGGCGGCGTGCAACCACTGCTCGAATTGGTCGATCACGATGAGCATTTTACGTTTGCTCGCCAAAACCTCGCCGCGGCGAACAGCGGCCAGTGCTTCGTTCAAGTCAAGATCGGAGAGCGTCGGCGCGACCTTGTGAATGCCCTTGAGAATCTTGGTTGGTGTGTCATCGCCCGCAGCTTCCACAAACACCACTTGCACGTCTTCCGAGAGCAACGGCAAGATTCCGGCCCGAACCAAAGAGGATTTGCCGCACCCGCTGGGTCCGTAAAGCACGCCCAGCGAAAACGTTTGATCTCCGTCCCGCTCTTCAATTCTTGTCTTCCAAAAACGGACCGATTCGGGCAGTTGATTTCGATCGCGCGGGCCCGGCACCAGACCTAAGAAGAAACCGGCATCGTGCGCATCGTAGGGACGAATACCCTTCGGGATGATGCGGGGTGCCGTTGAGATCCCCGTGACTGAAGCGCTCGACACCGAGACCACCGGCTGCTGCGGTGTTGATGGCTTCGCCAGATAGCTTTCCAGATCACGCGCCAGATCAATCCCTGTGGTGTATCGATCCGTCATCCGCTTGGATAAGCACTTCAAACAAATCCGCTCCAGTTCGGGAGCGATCGCATCATTCGTTTGCCGTGGTGGACGAGGCTCACGGAACTGGATTTCGTCGTCCAGCTGTTGCAGATTGTCGCCGGTGAATGGCCGCCGCCCGGTCAAGAGTTCGTAAAACACGACTCCTAGACTCCAGATGTCCGTTCGCCCATCTAACCGATGCGACTCCAGCCGGATCTGCTCCGGTGCCTTGTACGGGCGCGTCCCGGCCAATTCGTCCTGGTAAACCCAACGCTGCTCGTCATGAATGGCCAGTCCGAAATCGACAACTACCGGATTGCCGTGCTGATCCAGCAGAATGTTGGCTGGTTTGATGTCGCGGTGAACCAGATTGTGCTTGTGAGCATGATGCAGCGCCTCGGCCACGCGCGCCACCAATTCGGCAGACTTGCGTTCCGAGAATTCGCGGCCTGCAATGACGTCACGCAGCGACCGACCTTCGATGTACTTCATGACGACATAGCTCGTCGACGAATCAAGGCATCCCCAGTCATAGACCGGAACGATCCCATGATGTCTGAGCGCCGCAGCCGCCCTTGCTTCGGTGAAGAATCGCTGCAATTCGGCATTGGTCGAGTAGCCACCGTGCAAGGGCAACTTGATTGCGACCTGCCGATTCTCTTCGGTATCGCGGCCTAAGTAGACGCGGGCGAATCCGCCCGACCCGATCTCGCGAATCAATTCGTACTTGCCAATGCGTGTTTGACCGGCCGAGTCTGCGGTATCGGACAAACGGAATTCAGTCGCATTCGCTTCCTGATCGTGCGCTTCCTGATCGTGAGGAACAGCCGCCTTGGCCCTCGTCTCAAACTCGCGAAACTCGGCTTCGTTCAGCAGGTCACTCAGCGAGATCGCCAGCTGCTGATCGTCATTGTGAGAAGTCAGCACCTCGGCAAGATCGGAATTCATCTGGTCGAGGCAGGAGAGGCATTTCGCACAGTTACACAGGTGCTCACCAATGCGATCAATTCGATCAGCGGACAAATGCCCCGCATTGAAGTCGCGTAGTTCTTCAGGGCTCGGGCAATCATTCGTATCTGCCGCCGTCATCCCGTTGATTTTCGGCGTTGAACTCATCGTCGAACACTTCCCGTAAGGTCTTCAGGACTCGTGATTTGATGACGTAGACTTTGTGCCGCTCGATCCCCAAGTTGACCGCAACCTCGGCCGGATTCTGCTGCTGGACGAATACTCGCCAGAAGATGTGCCAATGAGCAGGATCAAAACGGTTGCGAGCGAACTCCAGTATCCGCATGAACAGAACTCTCACCTCGTCATCCGACTCCGAACTTCCTCCCAGCGCCGCCGAGATCCCTTCCGCCTTCTGCGCGTCGCGGTCCACCAGCACGTCGGGCTTCCGGTAACTCCAAAATTCGCGCAGCTTACCGTCGGTGATTGTCCGCAACCACTCCAGGAAGGTGACGCCCGGGGCTTGACGAAACGAACTCAAGTTACCCGATGCCGATTCAAAAACCTCCCGTGCAACTTCGCTGGCATGCTGCGGCCCCAAACCGTGTTGTCGGCACCACTGATAGGCTAATGGACCGTAAAGGTCGACCAGGTAATCCCAGGCAGCTTGGTCGCTTGCTTGAGCTCGACTGAGCAGGTCGGTTGTAATCGAACTGACAGTCGCCTCCGGTCGATTTACTTTCGGGTCATACACGGAATTGAGGTGCAGTGCACGGTCTAAAGTAGCGCTGAATCCCGGCATCACTGTTCTACACTACGCGAACTGCCTCTGCACGCATCTCACGCGGAAGGTCGCCATTTCGAATCATGTGAAGGTCGCTTGAAAGCAAGATTAACGCGGCTCGATGCTGAGCACATGCTTCTGTGGGACCATCAGCCATACCGCCAACATGAAAAAAGAGGGCCAGCCCTGGACGGGACGACCCTCTTTGATGACTGTGACGCGGGCGCGTCAGCACCCGGTCGCTCGCATCGACAAATCGATGCTAAATGTCGTAGTACAAGCAGAATTCGTACGGATGTGGACGCAAGCGAAGCGCATCCACTTCGTTCTCTCGCTTGTAATCGATCCAGGTTGTGATCACGTCTTCGGTGAAGACATCGCCACGCAGCAGGAATTCGTGATCTTTCTCCAAGGCATCGAGTGCTTCGCCCAGTGAACCCGGGGTCGTGGGCACTTCAGCCGCCTCTTCGGGGGGCAGATCGTAAATGTCCTTGTCCAACGGTTCACCTGGATGGATCTTGTTTTGGATGCCATCGACGGCTGCCATCATCAAAGCCGAAAAGGCCAGGTACGGATTGCAGCTCGGATCGGGACATCGGAATTCAACTCGCTTCGACTTGGGACTCGGGCTGTACATCGGAATTCGACAGGCAGCCGAGCGGTTCCGTTGCGAGTAGGCCAGGTTCACCGGTGCTTCGTAGCCCGGCACCAACCGCTTGTAGCTGTTGGTGGTCGGATTGGTGAAGGCCAGGATCGCGCGTGCATGCTTCAGGATGCCGCCAATCGCGTGCAAACCCATCTCGCTCATGCCCGCATAGCCATCGCCAGCAAACAAAGGCTCGCCGTCCTTCCACAACGAAATGTGGGTGTGCATGCCGGAGCCGTTGTCACTGAAGATCGGCTTGGGCATGAAAGTAACGGTCTTGTTGTGTCGCTTGGCGACGTTCTTGCAGATGTACTTGTACAGCAACAGGTCATCGGCCATTTTGACCAACTCGTTGAAGCGAAGGTCGATTTCCGACTGACCCGCGGTGCCAACTTCGTGGTGCTGACACTCGACGTCCAGTCCACATTCCACCATGCACTGCATCATCTCGTTTCGAATGTCCATCATTTGGTCAGCCGGCGGCACTGGGAAGTAACCTTCCTTGTGACGCAGCTTGTAACCCAAGTTGGGACCCTCGTCGGTACCACGATTCCACTGACCTTCGACGCTGTCGAGGAAGAAGAAAGCGGTGTGAGGCTGCTGATCAAAACGGACGTCATCGAAAATGAAGAACTCGGCTTCAGGTCCCAGAAAAGCCGTGTCGGCAACACCCGAGGTTTTCAGGTAATTGGCCGCCTTACGCGCCACATTACGAGGGTCCCGCGAATAATCCTCACGCGTAATCGGATCCTGAATGTTGCAGATCATCGCCAAGGTCGGCAGTTCGGTGAACGGATCCATAAAGGCCGTTTCCGGTTGAGGCACAACCAGCATGTCGCTCTCGTTGATCGCCTGCCAGCCACGAATGCTGGAACCGTCAAAGCCGAGACCGTCTTCGAAAACCTCTTCGTCAAGTTTGCTAACCGGAATCGTGAAATGCTGCCAAAGACCCGGAAAGTCCATAAAGCGCAGGTCGACCGCCTTGACGTCTTTCTCTCGACACAAGGCCAAAACTTCTTTCGGTGTCATGTGATCCCCTTTCATGGAACAAAACTGACTTCTTCAAGCATGTGACGTCGAACGATCGATCCAGAGAATCGCTTGAGCCCATAGAGGACTACGGCCAGGTCGGGCTCTTGATGAACAAAATCCGAGCCTAACCAATCAAGCCTTTGGAGCAGAAGAATCGGACACTGCCTGGGGCATCGTAAGAACTAATCCGGCCTATGACGCTACCGCACGCTTTCGACTGCTCGCTCGCCGCCTCCTTGAACGAACCCGAGACAACGACAAGGTCAACCAGATTGGCCTGCCCGTTGCTTAGAGTTGTCCAACGACTCCGCCTTGAGAATCGAACTCTCGACAATCTAACTAGCGGTTATGGATCATTCCGAGATCCCCACTGGTTAGCGGCCGCAATTTTCGCGCTCGCGGCCTCAATCCTGTCTGTTCAGGTGTTCTGTGGCTCCTTTTTGCGTGAAGGTCTTCGGTCCACTCCCTGCTGACTACCGTTCCTCCATGGAGGGTCGTGGCGAGCGGATAAATCGCCTACGCCCCGGCCGGCGGTCGCTCATCAAAAGTGCTAAAACACCTGCTCGACGCTCGGATGCTTGGGCTTCGCACAGCAAGAATCATGCCAGCCTTCATTGGCGAAAGCCGCATGATAGGCGATTGCGAAGGGAATTCAATCGGACAGGCGCAGCTTTTTGAACCGCGATCACAGGCTCGAAGCCGCCAAGTTGCACAACATTGAGGCAGCCTTTGAACAAGAGATGAGCAAATCAACGCTTCGAGTAACCGATCGGGGGGGAAGAGCGACTCGGCCGACGGGCTCGGCCGCGGCGGAGATGGGGCGGACGAATCCAAGCGCCGATGGATCGCGTCGAAGTATGTCGACGAAACAGCAAAGCAAGAAAGGCCGGAACCAGGATCGGCCGAACCACAAACGTATCCAACAACACGCCCAGCGACAACGCAAAGCCGAGCTCGACAATGCCCCGCAGGCTGCCGGTCGTCATGGATACAAAGGTGCCCGCCATGATCACGCCACAGCTGGTGATGATCCCTCCGGTACGCACGATCGCGCGTCGCAACCCGCCAAACATCCCATGTCGTTCCTGCTCCTCAAAGACGCGTGTTACCAGGTAGATGTTATAGTCCTGGCCAATCGCCACCAGAATCACGAACAGGAATAGTGGAACCTTCCAATCCAGCCCCTGGAATGTCTCGCCATAGGCCAATTGAAAGAAGCGTTCGGTGATGCCGAGCGTCACATAATAGCTGAACAGCACCGACAGAATCAGATACAGACAAACAACCGGACGTCGAAGGATGACCAACAACACCAGCAACACGGCAAGCACAACCAGGATTTGAATTTGGAGGTTGTCCCGCGAGGTCACTTGCCTCAAATCTCGGATGGCGGCAGTGGTCCCGGCGTAGAGAAACTCAGCCGATCTCCAATACGGACTCGTCGTCTTTAGCTGGCCGAGCTTCTCGTCGATCGCAGCCAGAACCTGCGCGGACTCCAACGTGAAGGGGTCGTGCTTCAGTACAACCTCAAAGCGTGCGATGTCTCCTTCAGGATGTTTGCTCAGATACAACGCCCGCGTCAGTGGATGGGTTTGACGAGCGGCTTTCGCGACGGACCAACCACCGGGTCGATTGCCCTGTGGTTCATCCAGACTACGCACTGACACAACACCGGGAACGTAAATCGCCTTGGTTAGATCGTGTAGCGCCCGTTTGCCTTCGGCCGCATCCAAGTCTCCATCAGTAGTTTTTGCCAGTACGATCACGGGCCCCGTTTCACCGATCGGATAGTGCCGCTGCATCATCGCGGCCCCGCGTCGGCTTGGGCGATCCGGCTCTAATTCGCTGAGAAAGTCGTATGTCACCCGCACGTTGGAACCGTACAGAGCGAATGGAAGCATGATCGCAGTGCAGATCACGAGGATGCGTCCTGGCGAAGTCACAATAGCTCGCGCTACTGCATCCCAATGACGTCCAAAACGACTCGGTGATTCATCGGCGATGCGCCTGCTCTTAGGCTTCGCGACAGGACCGACTCCGAGTGGCCAGAATACAATCGGGCCCAGAGCACGTAACAACGCCGGCGCAAGCGTGATGCAAGCGATGAGGGTCACAAACAAACAGAGTCCAATCGCCGGACCCGAGTTGCGGAATTTGCCAAACTCGGCAAACAACATCGTGCCCAATCCGATGATCGTCGTCAGGGCGCTTGCGGCGAGCGCGTCGCCAACTCCGGTTAATGCGTCGGCAACCGCGGTCGCGCGATCCTTGCCGGCCTCCAATTCTTCCCGGTAGCGGGCGATCAAAAACAGGCAATAGTCAGTACCCGCGCCAAAGAGTATCACGACGACGAAAATCCTGGTCGTCGTAAAGACCTTGAAATTCCACCATTCGAAGCCCGGCAAGGTGCCCAGCTGAGTGAGCGCTGCCACCACGCCAGACGCAACCACGACGGAGACAACAATCGTGACGAGCGGCACCGCCACCAGGATTGGCGAACGATAGACGACAACCAGAATGGCAACGACCAGCAGGACGGTGAACAGCTCGGTATTCTGAATGCTTTGCGCCGCCGAGCGCAGCATGTCTCCGCCAACAGCGCCCGAACCGGTGATACCCAATTCCAAACCAGGCGGGACTTCGTGCGCTGCCTTGACGTCATCGATCGCCGACTCGATCCATTCGAGCACGCGAATGTTGTCCGTGGCCATAAATTCCTGCCACATGCGAACGATGATCAAATCAGCCATGTTATCGCGACTACGAAGCTTCTCACCCATCACCTCGTTGTGGCGTGTCCAGATGTCGATGATCGGCAATTGCCCTAAGTCGGCAGGTTCCAACTGCTCGCCGACGTTTTCCATTTGTGGTGCGAAATCGAGCGCTAACATGCGGCTCTTCTCGGCTTCTTCCTCCTTGCCGATGAACGCGAAGTAGTAGGCGCGATTGTTCAGCGCCGCACTATATTCGGGATCCAGCCGCAGAGCTTCTTCCCAGGCGGATTCGGCGGTTCGCTGGAGTTGATCGGCTTGTTGAAAGACGCGTTCGGCCTCGCTTGTGTCACCCTGGTCACGAAGTTCGGCCGCCAATTGCCAAAGCGGCTGGGATTCTTGGAAACAGGAAACGCCGTGCAGATTGTGCAACCGCGCCGCAATCAAGTCGACAAAAAGCAGACACTCGGGTTTCAGAGGTTCATCGGCACGCGTTGCGATCACCACGATCTCGCTCTTCGCGCGACCACGCGGAAAGGCTTCTTCGAGCAATCGCTCTGCCTTCACGCTGGAAAGATACGATGGCATGTAGGCCAGATCGCCGTCGTAGGTGACGTCATCCCAACGGGGTGCAAACCAGCGAGTCAGCGCGACGATGGCAATCCATGACAGGATAACCAAGAACCAATGGCGAGCGATAAGGCGGCCCAAACGAATGAACATATCGAGAAGTGGAACGACTCCGAGGAATAGACCACCGTGTGACCATCATGGTCGCGACACCGTCCGCTTGGCTTCATGCACTCGCTTGGCTTCATGCGCTCGTTTTGCCGAATGCAAAACGTCCACCGAGACAGGCGCGTGGTTTTCGATCAGGCCTCGCGAACAAAAGGAACCTACTGAGGCTTCTTAGCGGTCGCTCTTCTTGTCCTGATCAAGAAGTTTCCAACCGGTTCGCCCAAGCTCGTATGGTAGCCAGCGGAACAGACGGTTCCAAGCCGACGTCGCCAGAAATTGCGACGAGAATAACTTACGTAGCCCACCGCCAGGCACCCACTTTACCACTGGGAGTATGAAGCGGGGCAGCCTGCGGTTGATTCGCCCCATCGCTGCCGATCTACCAGCTCACCGAAGACCGGCGAGAACTCCGCCGGTTGGAGGCCTGATCTTGTTCCATTGACTTAGCTTCCGATCGCAGACGTTCTTCGCGGAGTGCCACCAGATCGCGAGCCGTCTTGACGCCAGCCTTGAGTACGGGATCGTCTTCGTTGTTGTCGATAAACTGGCCGTCGACCGGCTTAGCTGTGACATGAACGGTAACATTTGGCTGAATGCCCTGCTCGCTGATGGCCTGCCCACTGGGAGCCAAGAATTTGGCAGTCGTCAGACGAACGCCCCCCTTCACAACACGCAAGGGGAAGATACCCTGCACTGAACCCTTTCCATAACTGCGAATTCCGACAACCGTCCCGCGGCGGTGATCGCGAATCGCTCCGGCAAAAATCTCACTGGCACTCGCTGAATCACCATCAATCAACACGACCAGAGGAACTCGCCAAGTGCCGACGCGATGGGCTTTGTAGTCGAAGTTTTCGCGAGCGCTCCGACCATGCGTGGAAACGATCGTGCCGTCTTCGACAAAGCGGTCCGCCACTTCAACCGCCTCGGTCAACAACCCGCCAGGATTACCGCGAACATCCACGATCAAGCTCCGCATCCCATCGCGATGCAGTTTCCAAAGAGCTGTGTCAACGTCGTGACTGGTTGTCTTCTGAAAACTGCTGATGCTGAAATAGGCGACCCCGCTTTTTCGGTCGATCATCTTCACGTCTTCAACGCTCGGCACCTCCACCCGCTCGCGACGTACGGCCACATCACGCGACGAGGAATCGGGCGCTAACAGGGTGACCTGCACGTAGGTGCCTTGTTCACCTTTCAACATGTCGGCTGCGCGATCCGTAGTCACATCTCGAGTCGATTGGCCGTCGACGGCAACAATCCGTTCTCCGGCTTTAATGCCCGCTCGCTCGGCTGGGCCCTTCGGGATGACGTTGGCAATCAGCAGTGAACCATCATCCGCCTTCAACTCGATGCCCAGCCCGACAAAGTTCCCCTCGATCTGCGAATAAACATCGTCCAATTGGTCAGCCGTCAGATACGTTGAGTATGCATCCAAGCAGTTCGCAAAACCGCACACGTACTCGAGGATCACAGGAGCGGTCGACGTGCCCGTGTGGTGAGCCGTATAGCGACCGATCCAACGCACCATCTCTTGCGTCTGTTGACGATCCTTGATGTGCCGTTCGCTCAGGACGCGACGGACATGATTCACGACTTGATCGACCTTGCCCGTTTGTGGCTGGATTCGATTAACTCGCAAGAAATCGGGATCACGCAAAGCGATGTCGAGATCCTGTGTGCCTTGCATCAACAACAGATCCCAATTGGGAGAAATTACATAGTGTGATTGGATCTTGAGGATGACTTCGGAGAAGAGATCCATCGCTTGCTGTTCCGACATGCGAGGCAGGCTCGTCGTATAGCTGCTGTCGGTATAGCGACGGTCAAGGTCGAACTGAATGCGTGTGATCAACACGCGTTGCTTGAGTTTCGTGTTTTTAGGAAAGCGACGGGCGGCGTCTTCATAATGTGTCAGCGCCTCACCCCAACGTTCATCCGACTCCAGTTGTCGGCCTTCAGTCAGTAGTTGGGCGATGGGATCCTGTTGACCGGGCTCGGAAAAGCCTAATTGAGCGGATGCCACTCCGACCGGCGAGAATATCAGTGCGCTAAGGAGCGCGAGCACCAAGAGGTTCCGTCGATTCATCAGGACTCCAACCGTGAGGGCACTCAGAGCGACCACTTCCATGTCACGCAGCCCGAATAATTGGAGCGAGGCTGCCGAGGGTGACAATCCAGCGGACGCTGATGATGACGCGCCGTTTCAGGATTTGTTCTAACCACATCCGGTGAAAGCAGAAGCGTGCTTTCGGCCCAAATATAGGTCACGTTTTGAGCATGGTCAAAGAAATCAATCGAGCATCGTTGAAAACGAGGTTTGCCTCATCCACACAACCCTACGCGGTCAGCGTGTTGTGCGGATTGGCTAAATCTCAATGCCATGTTCGAGGTTCGAAACGCATCCCAGCGCGGTGATACGAGCCCTCCGTCGACTCGCGAAGACCTGGTCGATTTTATGCAGCCGCCAGAACAGCGGCAATCAAGAAACTTTATCCAACAATCGTTGCAACCGGTCGACTTTGCGCGATTCAACGGGCAAAGTAAGTCGACCGGTTGTGAGCACCCAAGCGGACTTCGCCAAAATCGCTCGGTCACGCCCACGTGACCAAGCAAGGTGCTTGCGACAGCAACGTCAGCGTTACTTAACAATGTCCAGCAACTCAATGTCAAATACCAACGTGGCCTGGGGTGGGATCACAGGTGGACTTCCACGTTCGCCGTAAGCCAACTCAGGCGGAATGACCAACTGCCATTTGTCACCCACCTTCATCGACTGCAAGGCCTCCGTCCATCCGCGAATGACGCCTTCGACTGGAAACACGGCCGGTTGGCCACCCTCAGAACTGTCGAAGACTTTGCCGTCAACGAGCTTCCCTGTGTAGTGCGTCTTCACTCGATCGGTCGCCGCGGGCGATGGTCCAGAACCGGATTTCACCACCCGGTACAACACTCCGCTTGGCAGACTCTTGACGCCCTTGAACTTCTTGTACTTGGCCATGAACTGCTGGCCCTGAGCTTGATTCTTCGTGCCTTCCTGTTTAAGTCTCACACTTGCATTCTGCTGTGCGATTTGTTGAATCCGCTGCAGCGACGCTTTGACCTGCGTCTCCGCAATCCGTGGTTGTTTCGACTGAATCGCATCCTGGATGCCGAGCAACATCGCCTTCAAGTCGATAAGGTTCGCAGTCAAGCCATCGTTCTTGAGACCCTGGCCAATCTGCAAACCAATCGCATATCCAGCTTCCTGCTCTGGTGTTCGTAGTGGGTTCGGCAATTGTCCGGGCTGTGCCTGGGCAGAAGAGATCGAACCGAGCCATAAAACGGTCAAGCCGACAAGAAGTGGTCGCACCAACATGACGTTCCTCGTTTCAATGCAACTCGAGCGGGTGGACTCGATCGCCCGGAAAATCGAGAGACTCTAGACAAGGCGACCAAACAGCCCGTGATTATCTACCAAAGTGCACGATCGTTGAATCCCGCTTTGAGGTCCGCGCTCTCGCTGGATGCCGCGCAAAGACAACAAGAATCTCAGAAAAAAAGAGACTGAGCGTTAATCGCGCCGTGACTGACCGAAGTTTCGTAGAGGCTTGACGATGGGTCGCGAGCTGCTCTGGGCCGGATCACGAAATCGGCTCGCCAAGAAACGGACTGGCAATTGAACAACCAAGATGAAGGCGACCAACGACAAGATAATGCAAACGATCAGCAAAGCGAAAGTTAGCAGGAAGCGTGGGACCAGGATTGCAAAAGCAATCAATCCGGCGGCCACCAACCCTTGAACACCTCGGCCCCAGTGGCGCGAGGACTTGCGATGGACCGCATGAGTTTTGGCCTCAATGATCAAGCACTGACGCAAATCTGGTCCTTGTGCTCGGCCATCGACGAAGGATTTGGTCGCCACGGTCAGTCTCCGTAAAAATGAGTATGCCCGATCATAACCTGCTGCCCGGTTTGGAGCGAAGCCTTTTTCAGGGCAGCCTGGAAGATTCTAGGTAGCTCAATTACGCATGCCTTCCGTTTCACAATTTAGACCATCGAGCGAGTCCGTCCTATAGGGTGGCGCCACGTCGGCTGGACGTTCTTGCCTAGCCGTTCGTGTGGGGGATCTCAACGGCTTGCTGGAGAGCTAAATCCAGCTGCGGCACCCGACGGCTCCATAAATATTGTCCAACTCGATCCGTCACAAGATCACGGGTTCCATTCCACAGATCACCTGAGTTGTGGCGTCGAACGAGTTGTTCCAGTCGATTAACGAGATTTGCTGGCGTATGGCCATAAAAGTGTTCTTGATCAATCCGGCTGTCCTCGGCGCCCAGCACTTCCGGATACGCAAGCCGACGTGGTAGCAGAGGAAAACAACCGGCCGCGATGGCCTCCAACACACTCAGCCCAAAGAATTCGTGATTCGCCGTCGAGACCACGACATCCGCTGCTCGCAACACCTGCTCGTAAGCTGTGCGTGATGGCTGGAATCCCCACGTCTTGATATGCGACGCGAGCTGCCCTTTCGCGCGGGTGAAGGCCTCGGGGACCTCGCGGAACTGTTGCCCGACCACGGACAATTCGAAGCCACATCCTCGCTGCCGCAGTTGTTCGATCGCGGCAAAGAAATCAGTCGGATTCTTGTCATGCTCCCAGCGAGCACACCAAAGGATATGTAATGGCTCGTTGGACGACGGCGGTTTGGGTGAAACACTCAGACGAATCCCGGGTGACTGCACCTCGGCTTTCGCGCGAATCCTTTCCACGCTGTCCAAGCATTGATGGTCGGGCATCCGCGTCAAGAACTGATGAAGTACCTCGAGGAATTCATCTCGATGAAAAGCTGAATTGAACCAGACCGCGTCGGCGCAAACGGCTGACAGGAAGTTTGTAAAAGCGTAATGTTGGTCACGCGGATTGTGATCACGGGTGGGATAGGTGAGTTGGTTCTCGTGAAAGTAGCAAATCGTTGGCAGGCCGCGTAATGCGGGAGCGAGTCCGAGAAACTCTGGCAGATTCAACATGTCGCTGGCCAGGATGACATCCCAGCGTGCGCCCTCACGGAATGCCGCCTCGGCTCGTTCGGCCATGGTCAAACTGGCGTGGCGCATCCGCCATTTCCACTTGTAGCCGGGCAGACTGAGCTGCGTCCACTCATGTTGGCTCAACTCGCGCCAACCGTCGAGGAACGCCTGATGACTGCCATCGCAGTATGGTTCTATCGCTAACACACGCATCGATTCACAGAACCATGAAGAAGGAGCGTTGAGTCCAAATATCTGGCGACCAGACCTCGCTGAAACCTGTATTCGGTCCAGCACTGGGCAGTGTACACTGAATTGAATGACACGCTGTAGACGCGGTGCAGACCAATCGGATGTGGACGTGCGACACCCAAGGTGGCCTTGGCAACTGGTCGTTCTACTGAACACGGCTGCTGCCATCATCACTCAGCCTAGCTATGGCGATGGGCTCCAGTCCGTCACGACGGCCAGGCTCCAGCTCGATCGACAATTCAACGCAGCCATCGACAAGCTATCTTCGGAAGGCCTCAGCGACGATCAACTTCGAACTCGACGAGCTACGAGAATTTCGCGAGACCCGAGTCGACAGTATTTCTACGTGCCACCAGAAATGCGTCTCTTTAGCGCCACGGCGGGCACCGATCCGGCGACGGACAAAGATCTTGAACGGATTCAGCGGATCTACGCCGACCAGTTGTTTCAACTTGTCCAGCGTGCCATCAACGAGCGGCGTGGCGCGTTGGCGTATCAATGGTCTTTCGAAATCCTTCGACATCGACCGGATCACAGCGACGCTCGCAAGATCGTCGGACTGCCCGCCAAACCAGCCCGCGCGTCGCTCACCGTCCGCCCCGGCCGTAGCCGGCACCCCAAGTTCGGTTGGGCGGCTGGAACGCATCGACAAGTCGACACTCGTCACTTTCGAATCACAACAGACGACAGCGAGGAAGCTGCCAAAGCACTCGCGGAGGTGCTGGAGACGCTCCACGCAACCTGGCGGCAAATGTTCTTCGAACTCTGGAGCAATCCTTCGGTGCTGCGGACTCGAATGAACGGACGGTTGTCCGTTGATCGTCGCCGGGCAAAGCATCAGGTCATCCTTTTTCGCGATCGTGAAACCTACGTCTCCTACCTGCAACAACTTGAACCTCAGGCCCAACTGACCCTCGGATATTACCATGCACCGTCGCGCGCCGCCTTTTTCTACGGCAGCGCGGCCGATCACCAGTCGACCTGGCAACATGAGGTGACTCATCAGCTGTTCCAGGAGATCCTCGGTGCTCGCGTCGAGGTCGGCCAGTCTCAGAACTTCTGGGTACTTGAAGGCATCGCGCTTTACATGGAATCCCTGGGACCCTTGCGAGGCTACGTTTCCGTGGGTGGCCTAGAGGCCGACCGACTGCAGATTGCACGCTACCGCGCTCTGCGAGATGAATTCTACGAGCCGCTTGAGCATCTCAGTTCGATGGGACGACGCACGTTGCAACAGGATCCGCGCATCCGACAGCTGTACAGCCAAGCGGCTGGGCTGACCCACTTCTTGATGGACTTCGAGCAAGGGCGTTATCGAAGAGCGTTGCATCTGTATCTGCGTGCTGTCTATGAGAATCGGGCAGACGAAAACACCCTCGCTCGCGTTACGAAGACAAAGTTTGATGAGTTGGATTCGCAATATCTGGCATTCCTTGAGTTGGCCGACGAGGATCTCAAAGAACTGGACCGCGAGGTCGCAGCAAAAAGTCTTTCGATGGGGCACACTCGGGTGGGAAATGAAGGGCTATTGGCTGTCCCCCGTCTGGAGTCGTTGACTTGGCTTGATTTGAAGAGAACAAAGATCAGCGACGTTGGTACCCAACGATTGGTGGACGCTACCCGCTTGCGACAGTTGAATCTGGAAGAAACGGAGATCGGTGATGTCACCGTCGCCCGGCTGACACAGGCGAATCAAATTGAACAGCTGGATCTGTCCAACACACGAATCACCGACGACGCTCTCACGACCATTGGCAAGATGAAGCAACTCAAGTCATTGTGGTTGACGGGAACCGACATCACTGACGTTGGCTTGAAGAACCTACATGGCTTGCCGCATTTGGAAACACTCGACGTCTCAGGGACGAAAGTCACACCGGAGGGTTGGCAAGCGGCTCGCGAGGCGCTTCCCCAACTCGAGTGATGCCAGCAAATCGCCCAAGCGCCGACGCCTGACGCCAAGCCGATCCGCGGTCGGTCGACACCAGCCGCATTCGGCTCGAGAATTCGCAGCATCTTCACAAGCGAATTCAAGCCCCAGTTTCTTGCAGACTACTGCTATAACTGTGTTGGGCAACGCTTTCTCGTCGATTGCCGATCGCAGGAGCGGTATTGAATGAACCATCGCATTCATCGATCTCAGCTGGGCAGGCGCACCGCGCAGCTGGAAACACTCGAACTTCGTCAATTGCTCGCCGTAGATTTTCCCGCTCCCGAGGCAACACCGTGGCCAGCCAATCTTGTTTATCAGTCGCAACTCACCGCAGAGCTGTCTGCGTCCGAGCCCTTAGAAATGGTCATCGGTTTGAAAGCCGGGCAACTCGCATCATTTAGCCTGGAAACAACAGCAACCGACCTCAGCGCGACGGCAACGCTGATTGGACCGACCGGAAACGAAGTTCCCGCACGTATCGTTGCGGAAGGTCCATCACGATTCGAAGCATCGACAACCGCTGTCGACACTACAGGTGATTACACATTGCGACTTGATTCTCAGTTGAATCAAGCCGTCGACGTGCAGGCCGTTGCCTACGTAAATCAGGTCTTCGAGAGCGAACATCAGGGTGCAAACAACGACGTGGTGGAACAAGCCATGTCACTTGATCCGTTCTTTACATCGATCTCTGCAGGTCTCACGGATGAGATCGTCAACATCAAGGGAAATTTGAACGACGACGAAGTGAGACGCGTCGACGAGGACTTCGAGTCAGGTCAGTTGTCCGATTCGTGGAGCACTGCCTCATCATTCGCCGCGGGCCGGATTTTCGTCGATCAACGCATCGATGGTTTTTCACTTGTCATGGATACGACCGCGACGGATCCAGACGGAATAGTGGTTCCGTTGGATGTCGTTATCGACTACGAGTCCGATACCGGTCGGGTCATCGCCACCGCATCGGACACGCCCTTCACGACACTGGAGATCATGTCAAACTCCGGCATCTTTACCGGCACGCAACCCGACATTATTTCCGAGGGGCAGTTCAACGTCTATCGACCAGACAAGATGTTCGTCATGGATATAAGCGGATTGAGCGAAGTCGACTTTGGCCCATCGGCAGCGAAGGGTTTGACGCCGGAATTTCTGCTCAGCGACCTGGCCTTCAACGGATCGTTACTGGGAGGCGGTGGCATCCGAATCTTGCCGGCTTGGACGCTAGATGACGACGCCCCCGAGGTTCGAGCTGGACTGGTCATCAACGAGGCCGTGTGGAAGGTCCCTCTGTCCGGTCTGTCATTCCCTTTGCTCAAGTTCGATTATCAGACAGGCGACGGAAACCTCGACGTGCCTTTACCGGAAGCATTCGGAGGCCGTGCGGCGGGGACGGGTGTATCGGTCAGTGTCGATGGACAGTCATGGCATACGATCACTTCGCTGGATAGCTGTGGGCATAAAACGTGTTCGATCTCCCGAAGTGTCGGAAGTCTCATTGGTAATCTTGAGCTCAATGCACAAAGAGACCTGTGGATCAAATTTCAGAATACGACATTTGGTGCCGAGTTGAGGATTGACAATTTGTCGGTGGAATCACTTCAAGCGTCCGACTGGTACGAATTCCACTTGGAAGACGGGGCCAGCGCCTACATCGGCGTCGATGTCACGAGTCGCGCCGGGCACCGCAGCTTGAATGTTTACGACGCAGGCGGCGCGCTGATCACAGCGATGTCCTTGATTGCCAACGGCAGGCTGGAGATTGCCAGCCACGGTGGCGGCAATCAATACTTCTTAGAGCTCGTCGGTGCAGGCGACTATGACCTGACAATCAGTCGGAGCGAAACCCAACCATTGACCCATTTCCGTGACGGTCCGGCCGCGCTTGATGCGAATGGTTTAGGACGATTTCTCGTGGCCGCCAATAATGATCACGACGAGATCGTAGATTTGAGCTACGAAGCAGACTTCGAGGATTTGAGCGGCAGGCGGTTGAACTTGAGGGCCAGCGTTCCGGACATCGCCTTTTCCAGTTCGGATCTTCCACCCAGGGTGGCCATCGAGGACGACGTTGGCGTCGGAGAAGTTTCGGCCGACATCCAAGGCGACTATGACATCGACATCTGGATCGATCACGACGCCGCCTATTACATCCTGGAAGCACAGTTCGAAGACGCTGAGGCAGATGTTCGAGATGGCTGGCTTTACGTTGATCGCTCCGAGACTTTGATTAACGAGTTCGAGTTGCGACTGCCCTATGTCATCGATCGACGAACTTTAGACAAATCGGATTTCCTGTGGAACGGTCCGGAGATCAGCTCGATCGAAGTCGAATTCGGCCACTTCCTTCGATTTCAGCTCTCCGAGCGAATCGACCCGGGCGAGTACGAACTGACGATTCTGCCCGAATCGATTCAGGATCCAACCGGACGCTCGATCGAGACCACAACACATCTCGTCGATCTTGTGCCACCCACGATCGAATCGATGTCGATCAGCGAAGGCGATAAACTGCCAACGGGCGAGTCAATGTTTGTCATCCGCTTCGATTCCGAACTGAACAATATCTTCCCTCACGGGTCGATCAGCCTGTCTGGCCCTGACGGCCGGCAGCAATTCAGTCGGAACGATTTTCAATTCACGCGGGGCAGCCAATTCGTCGCGCTCGCGTTAGGAAACTTACCAGAGGGTGAGTACGACTTGCGGTTTGCGCGCTGGCAGTTTACAGACCTGAATCAGAATCGAACGATCGACCCAGGCTTCTCGGTCGGCTTCGAGGTTCTCGAGCCAGCTCCGCTTGACGCCGAACGCAGCTTCGATTTGGACGGGAGCGGCGTGGTCGACGGGCATGATCTTGTGCTGCTGCAGGAAGCCGGTCGCTGGCCGATGGCGCCGTTCGCCTTCGACCTGAACAGTGACGGCAAGGTAACTGTTGCGGACGTCAGTGTTCTGGTGCAATCCGGTCTGAATAGTCGGTTCGGTGATACGAATCTCGACGGACGATTCGACTCGTCCGACCTCGTGCAGATTTTCAACAGCGGAAGCTTCGGCCGGCGTGCAGCGTGGATCAGCGGTGATTTCACGGGCGATGGCTTCTTCGATTCGGACGATCTTGTGCTGGCATTCCAACACGGGACGTACTCGAACTTGGATCCCGTCGCTGTTGCCGCAGCAATGGACGATGACTTCGACGCGTAGACTTGACGCGAGAACGTTTTCTTGCTTGGAACGCCGCGACAGACAATGGCCTAACTTTCTGTCGGCATCTTTTCGAGCGTTGCGTCAAAGGAGACAATGGGCTTTCCCAAAACCCCGAACTTCCATTGGCTTGTGACGGCGGAGACTCCCATGACCTGGAACCTACTTGAAACGAACTATGCAACCGTCAAACAACAGCAGTATGAAGTCGCGGTCTTGCCCTTGGGAGCTACGGAACCGCACAATCTGCACTTGCCTTATGGGACGGATGTGCTTGAAGGTCGTATTGTGGGCGAACACATTTGCCGCGCCGCCCACGAGCGCGGAGCCAAGGTGGTCTTGCTGCCAACCATTCCCTACGGAACGGAAACGAATCTCCGCGAGTTCCCGTTGGCAATGAACCTCAATCCATCAACGCTGTATGCCGTCGTCACGGACCTCATCGAGTCGCTCGTTAAGAGTGGCATCCACAAGGTCGTCTTGCTCAATAGCCACGGCGGTAATGATATGAAACCGCTACTGCGCGAACTCTACGGAAAGAGTCCTGCCCATTTGTTTCTGTGCAACTGGTATCAGGCGTTGGCAGGTCAGTACGAGGATATATTCGAATTTCCGGAAGATCACGCCGGCGAGATGGAAACGTCATTCGCCTTGGCCTACTTCCCCGACCTGATTGGCCGAAATCCAGATGGATCGCTCATCGCCGACGATGCCACCAAGCGAGAGTTAAGATTTGAGGCCTTACGCGAAGGCTGGGTATCCATCACGCGTCCTTGGCATCTGCTAACCACGAACTCCGGCGCTGCTTACCCGCACAAAGCGACCGCTGAAAAAGGACGTCAACTGATGGATTTGATCGTTCAGCGCTTGGCCACGTTCCTGGTTGAACTCTCGGAAACTTCCTTGGACGATTCCTTTCCCTTCCGAGGTTAACGTGACGGCGTCGCTGGGCAGGCAGCAGCGATTTGGCCGTTGACACACACCCAGTTTCGGTCGATGTGGTCGGCGAGGCTGATGAAGTTATTCGCGAGCTGGGCCCGGGCGTTGACCGAACTGCCTCGGTTGCTTACACTTCCGGGATTACGCTGCGGTGGCTGTAGCTCAGTTGGCTAGAGCACCAGATTGTGGCTCTGGAAGTCGCGGGTTCAAGTCCCGTCAGCCACCCTTTGCTCGGCGGTCGAGGCCGTCGAGCTTCTTTGTGCGCCCGAAGCTGGACGGGGACATAGGTCTTTATGCAGATTTTCAAATACCTCGGTCGCGACGATCGCGAAGCGGTCGGAATTCTGGATGGCGATGTGCTGCGTCCACTCCGATTCGAAACTGGCCACGTGCAGAGTCTCGCCGAGTTACTTGAAGCAGAAGAGATCCACACGTTAATCGATTTCCTTCGCGACGATTCCGCCACCGTCAGTTTCGCCGATGTCACGTTGCTGCCGCCCGTCGATCAACAGGAAGCCTGGGCGGCTGGAGTAACTTACAAACGCAGCAAGACCGCGCGGATGGAGGAATCGGAAACAGCCGCATCCTGTTACGACCGGGTGTACACCTCCGACCGCCCGGAACTATTTCTCAAAGCAACGCCCCATCGAGTTGTAGGTCCCAACGCGCCGATTCGAATTCGCAAGGACTCCAGCTGGAACGTTCCAGAACCAGAAATCACCTTGGTTTTGAATTCACGGATGGAACTGGTTGGCTTCACGATTGGCAATGACGTGAGCAGCCGCGATATCGAGGGCGACAATCCACTCTACCTGCCGCAAGCCAAGGTCTACGACGACTGCTGCAGCCTGGGGCCCTGCATTACCTTGGTCGATGCGATGCCTCCACGTGAGGAAATTGGGATCGGGCTGACGGTCGTTCGAGACGATGAGTGCATTTTTGTCGGCCGAACCGACGTGTCGCAAATGGCCAGGTCGTTCGAAGACCTCATCGAGTGGCTGGCACGTGACAACTCGTTTCCAAACGGAGCTTTCCTGTTGACCGGAACCGGTATCGTCCCGGATAGCTCGTTCTCGCTGCTGCCCAACGATGTCGTCCAGATCACCATCGACGGCATCGGCATGCTGTCGAATCCTGTCGTGCAAGGATAAACTCTCTCGTGTCACACCAATCACTTAAGTAGAAGGGATCTCGGCACCGATGAGCGCTCAACCCATCTTGATCGACGGCCAGTGGCGACAGGCTCGCTTTGATGCATCCTTTCAGGCTTGCGACCCACAGAATCGAGATCTTCTGCCGGACGTCTATCCGGTAAGTCGATGGGAAGACTGCGAGCAGGCGTTGGCGGCGGCGACAGACGCTGCTCGGCGGTTGCGGAACCTTCCTGGCGAAAGACTCGCACAACTACTCGAGACAGTTGCCGATAAAATCGAAGCCAAGTCGGACGAGCTGGTCGCGATGGCTCATCAAGAAACAGCTTTGCCCAAGACACCACGTCTGGCAGACGTCGAGTTGCCGCGAACAACCGGGCAGCTTCGTCAAGCGGCGGCGGCAGCCCGCGATGGATCGTGGATGACGGCCACAATCGATACCGCGACCAACATTCGGTCTCACTACGCCCCACTCGGACCGGTCTGCGTCTTTGGTCCCAACAACTTTCCGTTCGCCTTCGGCAGCGTTGCCGGTGGTGACGCAGCAGCGGCGTTGGCCGCCGGCAATCCGATCATTGCGAAAGCCAATTCGTCACACCCCGGCACAACGCGAATTTTCGCAGAAGCAGCCTTGGAAGCGATTGAAGCAACGGACATGCCCCGCGCCACGATTCAACTTCTCTATCGCCTGGACCATAGCGACGGCGAACGGCTCGTTGCTGATCCTCGGGTTGGTGCCACAGCTTACACGGGTAGCCGTCAAGCAGGACTGGCGCTGAAAACCGCAGCCGACGCCGCGGGTAAGCCCATCTATCTGGAACTGTCGAGTATCAATCCAGTTGTCATTCTTCCCGGCGCACTCCAGGAGCGGGGTGATGAAATCGCGCAAGAGTTGCTTGTTAGCAGTCTGATGGGGACCGGTCAGTTCTGCACCAATCCCGGTGTGGTGATGCTGGTTGCGGGCGACAGCAGCAATCGTTTCATCGAGACGATCAGCAACAACTACAGCGAAACTCCACCCGGTGTACTTCTGTCACAAGGCGTCGAACGGAACCTCAGGAAGAGCATCGATTCATTGCGTCAATCAGGTGCCACGCTGTTGACCGATGAGCGTGCTGAAACCAACTCCGGGTTCCGCTGCCCGAACACGCTGTTGCAGGTAGCTGGTGAGCAGTTTCTGTCCGATCCAGAGACATTTCAGACCGAGGCATTCGGTAATTGCTCGCTGATCGTCGTCGCCGACTCCGCGGAACAGATCGCCGCGATTGCCGATACGCTGGAGGGTAATCTGACCGGATGCATCTACACCGATACACAGGGCTCGGACGACGAGGATTGCACAGCAATTTCTGTGCGACTGCGTCCCAAGGTGGGTCGCTTGTTGAACGACAAGATGCCCACGGGCGTCGCCGTCTCGCCCGCCATGAACCACGGCGGTCCCTTTCCTGCCACGGGTCACCCGGGATTCACGGCGGTTGGCATTCCAGCCTCGATTCACCGGTTTACCGCCTTGCACTGCTATGACAACGTCCGGCCCCATCGCCTGCCCGCTTGTCTACAAGACGCCAGTCCCAATAGTGGAATGTGGCGACTGATCGACGGCACGTGGACACAAGCAGACGTTCAATGACCGATTTGACCTCTGCCTCGAGCCCCGTGGCGAGACAGGGTAGTTAGGAAAATTCGGATAGCCGTGATTCCCAAGCTCCGGCATAATGAACGGTCGTCGCAAAGTTAGTCGAATCCACGGCGACACCTTCCTCGAGCTGTAAATATCAAACCTACGAGTTGGATTGGCTGCTGTGGACTTGATCAGCGCGTCGCCATCTGGCTCAACCGCCGCCTGTTAACATCGGCCCGTCCAAGAGGTGAGAGTGATCTCCAATGCGATACACAATTCCCAACCGCATGGCAATCGACCGCATTCGCCGTTGGTGCTTACCGATCTGCGTCGCCGTTTGCTTCCTCGCTCCGCTTGAAGCTCATGGGGAAGGCGAAGGTCAAGAGGACCTTGATCAAGCGACATTGGTCAAGCTGCAGGCAAAAACGATGGGTGACCTCGAGAAAGCCATCGAGTTGACCGAGACTGCCCTGGAAAAAGGTTTGGACGAAGAGAACGAGATCTACGCGAAGGATCTGCTCACGGCAACCCTGTACGAGCACGCTTCGAGACTGAGTGCCTTGATCTTCGATCGGCAGCCGATCGACCCACGATGGCGAGCTGCCCGCCGTGTTTCGATGAAGAACCTTGAAAGAGCGTTGGAGATCAACTCCGAGATGGGCGACGCTCAACTGCTCGTTGCCCGGCTGCAGGCGTTACCGGGCGGCGATCGTGGTCGCGCCAAACAGGCCGTCGACAGAGCGATCAAATTATTGACCGACGAGGCCGAACAGATGGCCACCGCCTTGGTCGTCCGTGGTGGGCTCGCCGAGAAGCCGGACGAGATGCTTGCCGACTTCGAACGTGCGATTCAGCTGAATCCTCGCGACATGTCAGCCTGGCGTGCACGAGGCATCTATTTCTTGACGCAGGGGCAACACGAAAAAGCATTAGACGACTTCCGCAGACTGCTTGAAAATGACCCCGACGACCTGCGGGCTCATCAGGCCGTCGCGCAGACACTGCAACAGATGAAGCAGTACGACAAGGCACTTGAACACCTCGACGAGGTCATCAAGGCCGAACCAAAGTCGTCGATCCCCTACATGCTGCGTGCCCAGATCTTGGAGGAAAACGAGAAGAACGACGAGGCGATCGCCAGTCTGAACGATGCCATTCGAATCTCTCCCACGGATTTAGCTGCATTACTGATGCGAGCTCGACTTCGTGCAACCGAAGGTCAGTTCGATCTGGCTCACGCCGACATTGAACGCTCACTTCAGCTGCAACCGGCAATGCCGCAAGCCATTTTGCTGCGGAGCGCCATCCTGGCTGCACAACGGCGATTCGAAGACGCCATCGGCGATTTGCAACAGTTGCTGCGACAAAATCCAGACAATGCCGATATCAAGATCCAGATCGCAACCTATCACGAAGCGAATCTCCAGCCGACACGGGCGATCGAGATCTACGACGAAGTTCTACAAGACAATCCCGAGGAATGGGTCGCGCTACGACGACGAGGCGACGCCTACTTGAGCAAGGGAATGCATAAGGAAGCCATCCGGGATTACGAGGAGGCGTTGACGCACCAACCCGAAGACAGTGGAATCTTGAACAACCTGGCTTGGGTGTTGGCAACCTCACCGATCGACGAGCTGCGGAATGGTACTCGTTCCATCGATTTGGCGGAAAAGGCCTGCGAGGTCACGGATTACAAGAAGCCTCACATCCTCAGCACGCTGGCCGCGGGTCACGCCGAAATGGGAGACTTCGACGAGGCGGTCAAGTGGTCCTCCAAAGCAGCTGAAATGGAAGACCCCACGCAAGATGCGGCTATCGACGATCAACTGCAACGTGAACTTGACAGCTATCGAGAACAGAAACCGTGGCGCGAGACACAGAATGTTGAGGAAGAGGATGGAGTTCGCGATCTGGACGATGCGGACCTCGATTCTCTCGAAGAACTGAAAAAGGATGCGAACGAGGTGGACGACGCGGCATCCGATGAAGTTGGCGACACGGATGATGCTGACACCGAGGACAACGAAGATGCCGACGACGAAGAAGGCACTCCAGACGAATAGATCGGTGTCACGCAGCTGAGCCCAGGACCTTGAATTGAATACGAGTCTTCGATTCTCGTTGTTGAAAATCAGGTTGATGTATCTCCATGAATCGTCAAGACGCATTCGACCTCGTATGCCAGTACACTGCCAGCGAATCTCTGCGTCGTCATATGCTTGCCGTCGAAGTCGCGATGCGTGCGTACGCCCGAAAATATGGCGAAGACGAAAATAAGTGGGCGATCGTCGGGCTGCTGCACGATTTCGATTACGAGAAATGGCCCAATCCACCGGACCATCCGCTCCAAGGCGCGGCAATTCTCACCGAACATGGATACCCCGATGACGTGATCTACGCGATCAAGTCGCACGCTGACTATCTGCAGGATTGTCCCCGCGTTTCCCGGATGGACAAAGCGCTTTACGCCTGCGACGAACTCACCGGCTTGATCACAGCCGCAGCCCGTGTGCGGCCGGCTGGCATCGAAGGCATGACCGCCAAAAGTGTCAAGAAGAAGATGAAGCAGAAGAGCTTCGCGGCCGGCGTGAATCGAGATGATCTGCTGCGTGGTGCCGAAGATTTGGGCGAACCGATGGATGAGCATATTCAATTCGTCATCGATGCGATGGCCAGCATTGCTGCCACACTCGGGCTGAGTCAAGCTGACATCAACTCGTCACAAGCAACGGAATCGGCCTAGACTGAAAGGTTACATCTATGGAAATCCAAGCTGCGGAACAACTCGTCGGGAAAAAGTGCAAGCCATGCGAGGGCGGAGTTGATCCTTGCCCACTTCCACAGGCGAAAGAACAACTGGCCAAGCTCGATGGCTGGTATCTGACGCACGACGGGCAACGCATTCGAAAAGATTGGACCGTCAAGCACTTCATCGCGGGGATGAACTTTTTCAATAAGGTGACCGAAGTCGCCGAAGAGGATGGACATCACCCCGATCTTCATCTCGCCGGCTATCGAAGCCTCTCGATTGAGCTCTGGACGCACGCCATCGGGGGACTGAGCGAGAACGATTTCATTCTGGCCGCCAAGATCGATCAGATACCCATTGAGCTAAAGGACTAGCGCTCGCAAATGACGGACGAAGGCGAAAGCCCGCGAATGGATTGGTCGGTGTTAATCGCCTCGGGATTTGGCTTGGGGTTTTCACCGTTTGCGCCCGGCACGGTCGGGACCCTCTGGGGGTTGCCGCTGGCGTGGGCGATCAGCCACATTCCTGTTCTAGCTGGCCAGGTGATCGTCATCGTAATCCTTGTCGCTGTCGGTATACCGCTATGCACCCGAGCCGCGCGGCAGTTGGGCACAAAGGATCCCGGAGCCGTCGTGTGGGATGAAATCGCAACAGTTCCAATTACCTTCTTCTTAGTGCCGGCGGAATCCATGTCGCGCGCAAGCGTACTGGTGACGGGATTCGTACTCCATCGCTTCTTCGACATCACAAAGCTGCCTCCGGCCAAACAGCTGGAGAAACTGCCGGATGGTGTAGGCATCATGGCCGACGATGTCGCCGCCGGCGTTTACTCGTGCATTGCACTTCACCTGTTGCTGCAGTTCGC
>CAJHYQ010000152.1_pt1 | contig 31830 bp, 22 predicted proteins | sample 9198721 | NCBI WGS metagenome assembly CAJHYQ01 (sample SAMEA7708357, study PRJEB35096) | sediment metagenome | biome: marine neritic benthic zone biome [ENVO:01000025]; feature: sediment [ENVO:00002007]; material: shallow marine sediment [ENVO:03000034] sea grass bed [ENVO_01000059] ... | reverse complement strand
TTTCCAAACGCGCCGCACCATCGCGAGGATTGTTAGCGTGAATCGTCGTCAAGGATCCGTCGTGGCCGGTGTTCATCGCCTGGAGCATGTCGAGCGCCTCGCCACCACGACACTCACCGATGATGATTCGTTCAGGACGCATACGCAGGGCGTTTTTGACGAGGTCTGTCGCCGTGATCGCACCCTTGCCTTCAATGTTCGGGGGCCGTGTTTCGAGTCGCACGACATGATCCTGCTGCAGCTGGATTTCCGCCGCGTCTTCGATCGTGATGACACGATCCGTGTTCGAGATAAAGCTGGACAGCGTGTTCAACATCGTGGTCTTACCAGAACCGGTACCACCAGAGATCACCACGTTAAGTCGCGCTTTAATCGAACCTTCAAGCAACATCACCATTTCCGGCGTGAATGCCTTGAAGTTCAGCAGGTCCTCAAGCTTGAGCGGATTCGAACCAAAACGACGAATGGAAACCGCCGCTCCGTCCAAGGCCAGAGGTGGAATAATCGCGTTAACACGAGAACCATCCTGCAGACGGGCATCCACCATCGGGCAGGTCTCGTCGACGCGTCGTCCGACCTTAGAAACGATCCGGTCGATAATCTGCATCAGGTGTGCGTTGTCGCGGAACTCGACATTCGTCCGCTCCATCTTTCCCAGACGTTCGACATAGATGTTACGAGGACCATTGATCAGGATGTCACAGACCTTAGGATCTTTGAGCAACAGTTCCAACGGCCCTAGACCAAACGTTTCGTCCAAGACCTCGTCGATCAATCGCTCCCGCTCATTACGGTTGAGGAGCGTATCCTCGGTGTCGCAGAGATGTTCGACAACTAAACGAATTTCTCGTCGAAGCGTTTCCCCTTCAAGCTCGCCGACCTTGTTCAAATCAAGTTTGTCAACCAGCTTGCCGTGAATGCGGCGTTTCAGGTTTTCAAACTCGTCATTCTTCGACGTGTCGCCCAATCTCGATGTAGAACCGATCGTTTTCATCTGCTGCTCCCATCCCGTATTTGCAAGTCCGCAAGTCGGCCGTGACTGCCAAATCAATAGAGATAAATGTCGCGAATTGCGGACAATCTCCTCGCAAACATAGCATCACGTCGAGAGACTGCATCAAAAAGCAGCAAGAAATCTGGCTGTCCGCAATACACGTAACAGCCGGCATGACCGGGTGACGCTCATTAGGATCACATCAACGGTAGCGGGCGGAATGCGACCTAATGAACACGCAGCGTCTGTTGGCATGTTGAAGCAAAACGACAGAGGCTAGCGCTGGCACGAGAAATGTGCTTAGCCTTCGCTCTTAGGAAGCGACTTGTTCTTCCAGAAGTTCAACCAGCCGCTCGCATTCTTATCAACGGCATCTTCGATCGGTTCTTCACCGGTCATGGCCGCCGCCAACGAGCTGACCGCCTGAGTGATCGCAGCTTTGGGGAACTGCTCCAGCAACGGAACACCGTTGTTGCGGACTTCCACCATCGTGCGATAGTCATTGGGAATCTGCCAGAAGATCTCACGACCGATCGTTTCTTGGGCTTTCTTGAGGCCAATCTGCCCCGTGTCCAGGCCGACACGATTGACGATGATCTTGGTTTTGTCCTTGAGGCCGTCGACTTCGTCGAACGAAACCATTAAACGCACAACGTTTCGCAAGCAGGGGAGATCAAGCTGCGTAACCAGCAAAACGGTGTTGACCTCTTCCAGTGCCGCCATGTCGAGCATCGTGTAGGCCTTGGAAAGGTCCAGCAAGACATGCGTAAAGCTGGCTTTCAAGAGCCCGAGTACACGGCGGAAATCGTCCGGCGTGACCAAGGGAGCGTCCTGAAGCTGAACCGGGCGTGGCAACAGATAAAGTCCTGACGAATGCTTCGTCATTGACTTCTTGAGCAACGCAAAGTCCATTCGCGAGACGTTCTGCGCGACATCGGCAATGGTGTAATCTGGAATGGTGTCCAGAAAGACGTCTGCATCGCCCAGCGACATATCGAGGTCGATGAGTGCGACTGAGTTGGCTTCGTCAGCGGCTAACGCACAACCGAGATTAACCGCGAGACTGGTCGATCCGACGCCACCACTGGCACCGGCGATGCCGATACAGCTGCAGCCGCGGTTCTTTGCATTACCCGTACCGGCTCGTTGATCGCTGATTCGGTCAAAGGCGCCGATCAGTTCGTCAACCGCCAGCGGCTGAGTCAAGAACTCCTTAGCTCCGGCCCGCATCGCCTGCAAGATGAGCGAACCGTCGTTCGAGCTGCTGATAACGATAACGCTGCACTCCGACGAATCGCGCAGTTGCTCGATTAACCGGATCGCCTTATCGGGATCGTCGTCAATCGTCACTACGCCTACATCGGGATTGCTCTGATCAACGACGTCCGTGAAGTACTCGTACTTCGAACACTCGGCTTCAAGCCAAACAGTGTCCATTCCGAGCAGAAGATTCTTCAGCGCTTCACGGCTGGTGTCGTCGGGATCGACAATCGCCAAACGCAGCACGTTACCCATGGTGTCTTGACCTAACAGTCATTCCTAGACCGAGCGTTTCATTCACGAAGGCCCTAGTTGAGACCGGGGGCCCAAAAATCACTCTTTATAATCTAGGACGTCATATCCGACGCGGCCAAACAAACCGGGGTTCTCTTTCACAGTTTGCCGGTTCGCCTCGTGCCGATTGTTTGGGAATTGTCGGCCCGATGCCGGTACGACGCCGGAATTCCGGGGCGTTACCTGACCATAGTTGACTTGGGCCGTGCGTGCGGGGAACCGAGACAGTGGCCTGATGGACCCGCTCTGATTCAACTCGGGTGAGGGAACCGCGTCGCTGGCCGGTACCGGTTCTCCTGGCAAAATCGCCTCACCGCCAGGAACTCCACCGTTCTGGCAGCTCGGGCAGCTTCCGTCCGGGCAGCAGCGTGGCACTTCCAGATAGCCTCGGCCATACAGCTCGGCATCGTTCGGGCTGGTCGTCTGCTCACCCGGCAAGCAAGCCGGAACTTCGTGAGGATCCATGGCAGCCACCAATTCCGGTCGGACGGTCACAACCAACTCAATCTCATTCTGCGCCTCTTCGACGCGACGGAAGGCGGCACCGGCCCAGGGAATATCCATCAACACGGGCCAGCCACGCTTCTGCGATTCAATTCGGGTCTGGATCAAACCAGCCAGTGCCAGAGTCTGACCTGCACGCATCTCGACCGCCGTGTCCGCCCAACGAGTACGCAGACCCGGAATCCGGTTACCGTTCAGACTCACACCATTCGCATTGTCCAACTCGCTGACTTGCGGCCGAACTTCCAAGCGAATCGCTCCGTTACCCAACACGATCGGCACAAAGTCAACACGTGTGCCGAACTGCTTGTATTCAACACCGATTGTGCCAAGACTCTGCGGCACGAGAATCGGAAACTCACCACCTGAATTGAAACTGGCGGGCCGACCACTCACGGTAACCAGTTTTGGTTCGGCAAGTACTTTGGCCAGGTTGTTATCTTGCAACGCCTCGAGGAATCCAAAGAATGCATTGTCGCGACCGACTAAGGCAAACTCGAAGGTTGTATTACCGCCCGGAAGAGCACTACCTGCAGCTCGATTGAGTTCACCGATCAAACCGCTCACGCTTTGGATGAAGTAATCGGTCCGGCCGAAGTTAGCCCAGTCAAAGCCCATGGCTCGCAGCTTAGTACGCGAAACTTCCATGACCTTCACATGCAACAGCACCTGCTGGACACCGCCGACTGATACGTTGTTGATCACCTTGGGATAGTAGTCCTCGGCCATCCGCACAATTCGATTCACGTCTTCTGATCTGTCCACGCGTCCGGATAACACGACGCTGGTGGCCAGGGGTCGAACCCTCAACGAGGCCTGCGGAAACTCGGTCTTGAGCAGCATCTCAAGCTCTTGAGCATCGCCGATGATGATCAAGTTCACGGTATACAGCGTGCCATCCTCGTCCCACAGGTTGACCTGCGTGACACCAGGCTTAGTCGCCGACAGCTGCACTTTGTTCGGTGAGAGGGGAACAACACGAACAATGCTCGGGTTGTTCACCATGGCCCGTGGAACTTCCTTATCCAACGCCAGGATCCGGCTCGTATTTACGACCATCTCCAAACGCTGGCTCGCCTTGGAAACCTTGAATTCGACTTCGTTTCCAGCGACAAACCGAGTTCCGGGTCTCGGTCCGGGAATCTGGCCAAGGAGATTCGAACTGGCCAGGAGAAGTCCAAAGGCAGAGAGAATTACGGCGAATTGTCGTACCGTTTTGACCATGCTTGCATCCTTGCTTAGCAACGATCCGAGTTGGTTGGTAATGTTTTGATGCTTCGGATTGAGATCGCACGCTGGCGATCTCAATCCAGTTGTTGTTACTCGCGGGGGCGTCCGTCACTGTTGCGGAATCACGCGTTCCGTCGAATCAATCGCTTCGCCGCTCGATACTTCAGTCGTCGATGTGTCCTTGGTAGGCCCCGTCGACGAACTGTTGTTGCTATCCGCGGTGTCGTCCACCCAGTCAGGCATCTCCGGAAATGCATCCGGTGAAACAGCTTCCGAGTCGACCAACTCACGTGGTAGTGATGCTGGGTCGTCCCAGTTGTAAACCTTAATGTCCTTCGGTGAGTGAATGTGCATCACCCACTTGCTGGTTGTATCGGCCGTCGAGTCATCCATCGTCGTCATTCCCCTCAGAAAATCGGTTATACCGCCTGAGTCGTCGTTGGAGGCCGTCCTCGGCTTTGACTCACCATCGCCCGACGATCCCACATCGAGATCGGCGATCGTGGCGCCCTTCGCGTTGTCTTCCAAGTCGTCGTCAGATCGGCGCATCGAGAGCTTGATCTTGCCTAACTCATTGGCCAGCATGATCTTCTCAACCTGAGGCGGATGGACGAGCAACGAAACCGTTTTCGCGTGGATGACTGAACCGTTTTCGTCGATCTCTCGGTTGGTTACCGTGTTGACCGCAAAAACGGTGATGTTCTTCAGAATTGTGCGCGTGGTCGTGTAGCGAATGCCCTTGCCCTTCTTGAGGTAAACCAGAACATCCACTCGGTCCCCCGGGTTTAGCAGACCCGAAGCGGAACTGGCCGAGTTAACCTTCACCGACACAACTCGCATCCCCTTTGGAATCTTATCCGAGGGGCCGTAAAACTTGTTGGCATCGATCAGTTTGGCGGCCAAAATCGGCTCACCTGGATACAGACGCGTCAGTGGTCGGCGTCCTTCAATCCTGTCCAAACTCTTGACGGCGCCTTCCGGCACCTTATCTTTTGGCCACTCTTCCATGCGAACCATCTGTGCGTTCAACACGTTCCCCAACGGAACGTCCTTGATTGCGACATAGATCTTCTCTGTAGGCACGACCACCGGTTCGGCTGACCGGCTCTCCAACACTTGGCTAATTCCGATCGACGCAATGAGGCCGCAACCCAAGGCAACGACGATCAAGATCATGGATTTGGGACGCATGACAGTTCACCCTTTCTCAGTTTCGTACTCGTCGTGGTTTCACGCTATCGAGCAACCATATTCAATGAAGCCGAACACACTGAGTACGAAAGCAGCCTTCGCCCCGCGCGGAGACAATGGCCACTGGTCGTACTTGTCGGGACGATTGACACATCTTGTCCAGTTTGCAGGTGCCCAACATCAAACTCAACCTAGGCAACGAAGTGTTCTTAACCCTTAAACTTTAACGGCAAACTCTCTGCTGCTTCGCTAGACCAACATGTCCATGCAAGCGAAGTAAACAATCGTGCCGATGGCAATTGGAATGCCGTACGGCAACAATAGCATCGAGCTTTTGCGCTCGGCAGCTATTTCGCTCAATTGATTCGGGTCACGGATCGTCATGATCTCGTTGATGATCATCCAGAACTGACTGGAGTGTTTCGACCAAGCTCGACGGTATAGCACCATCAAGACTGCCAGCACTGCGCCCACAAAGGCCGACACGACAAACGCATAGGCCGTATGAGTTGCGTGCATCCAGGCACCAACGCCCGCCAATAGCTTGACATCACCAGCCCCCATGCCACCGATGGCATAGGCAGGTAGCAGCAATCCGAGGCCAACGAACGTGCCGAATAAGCTCCAGCCCAGACCCTGGTACCAGGTCATGTCCTGACCCGGTGCGGCCCACATGCTGTAGATCCATCCGGTGATGATCATTGGAAATGTGATCCAATTGGGTACCTTCAACTTGATTCCGTCAATAACGGCCGCGACCACCAACGTGATCGAAACGACCCAGACGGGCCAGTTTGAATAGAGGCCTTCAATGATTGCCGACATAGGTGTTATCCCCGCGGATTCAATGTTTTTCACTTCAGGGTCAGCAGAAAGCTCAACAACGCAGCTCCCGCGCTAAAAACGTAGCACAGCATTTCAACGGCGGAAGACAACGTGTCGCTTGGAATCCCGGAATACACAGTGTTGTCCTCGTGTTGTTTGAACCAACCGCACTTCGATCTTGTGTGCCTGCGGTCTTCTGTCTTGTGTCTACATCAGAAAAAACCCCCTCGACGCAACTAGGCGACGAGGGGGGTTCTTTATTCGAGAGCAGAATCTCGTCTACGACAGCTTAGGTTGTCGAACCGATCTGATCTGCAACTTCTTGGAACGTCGCGCTAGCGTTAGTACCAATCGCTTGAATCGCGGTCAAGCAAACGATGACGATAAGCGCAAGCATGACGGCATATTCAACAGCCGTGGGGCCGTCTTCCGAAACCAGGAAACGTTGCACTTTCTTGGCCAGACTCTTCATGAAGTTCCTCCGATTTCTCTCTGGTGCGGGGGGCTACCGCCGCAACCGTAAGTTAAACAAAAAAAGGTTTGGAGTGCTCCGGTGCTTGTCTTGCGACAACGGCCTGCCTTGCACCGAAAGTAGTCCGAAAAGGTTTCTTCCGCCTCTCCTCGCTCAACCGACTCCGCATCTTGTCAACGCGGCGAGCGGCTTTGCCATCTAGCATGTCGCTAGTGCCCTCTCGAGGAAGTGAGGCACAGGCCAATCGAAATGTAATGCTGTGACCCGAAGGTCCACCGCCGACTAACGCCATTGCGTCGGCCGACACTTGAAACCTATGTCACGTCGGGTAGATGTCAAACTCGAAGCTTTAGCAAAAATACAATTTGCTGATGAGAATCTTGATGCACAATCGATGTCGCCCGTCAAACACCTGCAAAACACCCGAAAAGGTGACGATCGACAGATCATTCTCAACTTCGAGATTGTTCAAAAAGCCATTCGTCAGCGCACCCATAGATCTTGGATGCGACATCCGGCGGTTCAATTGGTTGGGATATGAGCATTACATCAGCAACTAACGTCGCCGACAGATCGCAGCCGTTCCCAACGCGATCAGACAAATAAGGAATGTGCTTGGCTCGGGTACGGTGACCGTTTCACTGCGGGGGCCGCTCTCATAACCACCTGCAGCGAAAGCTACCACGAAGTCAGCACTATCGAATTCCTGGTCACCGTTCCAATCTCCCGTCGACCACCGTGAATTCGCTGCCGACTCGTCCTCGTAGTGACCGCTACTCAAGACTTCGACCAGATCGCCACTATTGAACTCGCCGTCAAGATTGGCATCGCCGAAATACGTTTCCTTCAGCTGGTTGACCCACGTCGTTCGATCCTCTCGGTCAACCGCATCATCGCCGGTCAAATCAAAGCCACGTGCATTGGTCCTGTCCTTGACTTCCACCGACAGCAGATCGATGTCCGCAGCATCAAGAACTCCATTGCGATTGAAATCACCGGCAATTCCGATCGGTCGCGTAGCACGCGCGAAACGGACAAAACCCGCATCGTGCTCGGTAATGATCAAATCGCCCTGCGGAGAGAGAGTCACCGCACGCGGTTCGCTGATCTTGCGACCGGGAGATTCCAGCGGCAGGCCATCACCCGCATGAGTGCCATCATCATCACCGTCGACCAGTAGATGGATCACGTCGTCATCATCCACGAACCAAACCTGGCCGCCGTCGTGCGTTGCCAGAAAATAGCCTCCTTCCGGATGAAACCAAATACCGCGTACTTCCTTTAATCCGGTCTCCAACGCGAAGTCGCCATGGCCGCCACCAAAGGCAGTTTCGTTCCCGGCAATCAGTTCCCTTTCGCCATCCGAATAGACTTTGTAAACCCCATGGCCTTCGCGATCAGTGACAACGAGATGATCGTCGGAGGGATCAACAGCGAGATTTCCGAGACCCACGAATCCTTCGGCATAAATGTCCACGCCCTCGTCCGATGTCCATTGGCGGACTTCGTTTCCGGACGAGTAGAAGATCGTCGATTCATCCGGGCTGACCCATAATCCACGCCCAACTTGAATTCCAAAGGGATCTTCAACCACGGTCGTCAACTGGCCATCCGTTCCCAAACGACGGATCAGACTGTTACCGAGATCAAGGATATACGTCGTTCCATCGGGAAAGGTATAGAGCCCGTTGGGTGCACTCAGCATGGTGTCGATCCCAGCGCCATCGCCGTTGTATCCCGGCTCGTTCGTTCCGGCGATGGTGTGAATCGTACCGTCGCCGACGGAAACACGACGAATCGCATGGGCATCCTTATCAGCGATGTAAAGGTTGCCACTCGAGTCGGCCATGGTCATGTGTGGACGCGACAACTCGGCGTCGACCGCCGGCCCGCCTTCCATATCAAGATCCCAACCGTTCACCGATTTTTCACGAATCAACCCGGTACCAACAACCGTCTCAAGCACATCGTACGAATCCAACAAATCACCAAATTCAATTGCGTTGCAGGGTCGTACACAGCAAGCGCAGACGGCAAGCACCATGACAGAACGCATTGTTGATCCTCGCCCTACTATTAGGACATGGCTGGTTGGACTTCTCGAGGGAACAGAGATTCGTCGCCACGCAATTACGTAGTCTACCAGAAACGTCGATTTACGTCAGCAAATTGAAACGTCGATCAGCGCTCGTCGATGCGGACTAGACCTTGTTGCTGCGGAGTTCAGCGAGCGAATAGTGAGTATCACGCCAGCGAATCCCGCCGCGATAGAAGGTCAAGATCATCGCTCGCCATTGAATCACGTTCAGAATTGTGACCGAAATTGGAAACAGCAGTCCGTAGCGGCGTGGGTATCCAATGGACCGTGCTGTGGCGACGCCCCAGTACAGAAGAGTCAGGCATGTCAGTGCGTAGACGAAGCGAGTCCAACCAGATGTGAAAAGCAATGCCAGGAACGGCCAGCAGATCATCAAGAAGCTTGAGAATGTTCCGACCACAATCGTGGCTACGCTGTAGTCCACGCCCGAGAAGGCGTTTTTTTCCAGGCCAATGGCGGACTCTTTGAGCGAACCGTACCAAGGGACACTGATCAAATCGCCCCCGTCGACAATGTCCTGGCGGAGACCGTGTTGCTTGACCAATTTGCCAAGCTTCAAATCATCATCCGGCCGCATTCGTATCTTTTCGTGACCGCCCAATTGGTGATAGGCGCTGGCGCCCATCAGATTAAAAGCGCCGATTCCGACGTATGCCGAACTCCGCGAGTCGCGGGCCTTCCAAGGATTGAAATAAGCGACAAACATCGCCGCAAACGAAACGACAAATCCCTTCAGCAGCAAACCGGGCACCAAGACGCGCGGAGTAATGGTCAGATGATCAAGTTCGCGTTCAATGAAATAGGATGCAGCTCGCCGAATCGCATCGGGAGCAAATTGGACATCCGCGTCTGTAAATAGAATCAGATCCGTCCCAAGCTCCATGGCGCCGCGGTGCAAGGCGTGATTCTTTCCGATCCATCCTTCTGGTAGGTCGTTGATGTGCACGACGTGCAGTCGCGAATCTGCCGCCGCCAGCTCATCAAGGATCGCGCCGGTTTGGTCGGTCGAACGATCGTCTACCGCGACAACACGCAGGTCGGGATAGCCGACATTGAGCATCGAGCAGATCGCCTCGCGCACATGGCGTTGCTCATTTCGTGCAGCAACCACGATTCCCACACTGAGAGCTTGCTCGTCATCAATAGGCGGAATGTCTGTCAGCTTGGCGATCTGCCGACCACCCTGAATGCATCGTGCAACGGACACGGCAACGAACAGCCAGATCCCGACAGCCAGCGCGAGAGACCAAATCACAATTTCCCTCAATCCGTTTCGGACGCCGTTGCTTAATGATTGAAGCGATGCCCCAATCTCAAGCTTTGCGGAATCGAAACAGCTCGTCTACACGAGTGGCTATGAGAATCTGTTTTACCGACGGTTGGACATTGGCCAGTACAAGACGAGCGCTACGCGTCCAGAAATCGCGATTGACTCCAATCAGCGTGCCAATGATCGAACTCGATATCAGCTCTACGTTAGAAAGATCCAACACGATCTCGCGATAGCCCTGATCAAGCAAGTGAAAGAGATCTTTCTGCAGATCAAGCCCTTGCAGGTAGCCCGTCAGGTGAGAATCAGACACGCGAAGCGTGGTGGTCTGCTTTTGGGAGGATGGGTCATCCGCCGGGCGATTCGATTCCGCGCTCATCGAGGCCGCCAATCCGCCTAACAAAAGGATGCTTCGTACTCAGTTGCGTGTCGGACCGATCCGCCCCGAGTCCGCAACTTGATCCGCGCTATCCTTGGTGAAAGTAAATCTCCTACCGCCCGAATCGTACTAAGCCAGCAGCCCTGACGCAAGCGATTACCACGGCGCGTCTCAACTTCGGCTCACCCATACCGTTTTCTCGCCACTCTCGCAGGAAGTCGCTCCTCACGCCGATGAAACCGCTCTCACCATCAACGCGGCTCCGAAACATCCTTTACCTAGCCAACGCCTACCCCACAAACTCCACAGTCACTCGAGTTCCAACATCAGAACATTCTGACATCACAAGAAGCTTCGCTGCCAGCCAATGGTCACTAAAGTCCGTCACGATAATCGACGATGACGAATGTGATCGCATAGATGTGTATCGCCCGCCAAACATTCGTCCACGGCGGGAAGTAGCAATCGCTATCAGACTCCGGAACCTCGACATGAGTTTACGAGACCCCAAAGCCAAAAAGCCACAGCGACTGCCAGGTCGCTTTTACACGCTCTTCGTGACGTCGCTGGCAACGCTCTTGATTGCCGTTCCATTGATGCGGCCTTCGAGCAACGTTTGGAATGTGACGGCCACGGTGAGACATCCGGAGACGCAAGACGATACCGAGCAAATCACGCGAGGCCAGTTACAGGCTGCGGCAATCAACGTCGGTATTCTGTCTGATGCTGCTACAGAAACAGAGCTAAACGAGCTTCAATCGAATCTCACGACAACGACCGAGCCCAGCGGTGACGGCAGCTTTGTGACGTCGATTCAATTTCAACACGGCGATCAGAAGCAGGCTCGCGATCTGGTACATCAAGTCGCCTACGGGCTGGCCAATGCTGCTGGCGAGCATTCGCAAGTTGTCTCCATCGAAGCCCAGGCAGCCGGTGGCATTCCAAGGGGAAAACTGCTGGCTGTGATGGCATGCTCACTGACTGTTGGCTTCACGACCATCTTCTTTCCACGACGTCGCTCGCGACCTTCCGAGTCAAGCGCAAATAAGCTTGAGGAAGTCACCAATGCAACAGGGCTTCCTGTCATCGGTTCGGTCCTGTCAGCGCCGGCCAAAAAAGCGAGAAAGAAGCCCTCCAACTTTCCGCTCCGCCTGACAGCGTTCGCGGCGGAGTTGGTGGTCATCACTGCCTTTCTGCTAACGCTGTTCGGGGCAGCAACCAACACCGACCTATTGTCGCAAATGTTGGAAAGCCCATTGGAAGGCTATGTGCATTCAGTTCGAACAGCCAGCATACAGTTTCAATCTGTGCTTCAACGCTAGCCATCGACGTCTCCTTCGCGCTGCCTGCTCTTCAGCGGCCTCATATTGCCGCATGCGGTACGCGTTGCGCTTGGTGCACTGCATGCATTGAGACATTGTCACGTTCCTGGGCAATGAAACGTCATTCCGCTGAAGCCTTCGTCAAAGTCTGCCGATTGTTACGAATAATCCGCAAGTACGGATTGCCGTCCAGACTGCGTCAAACATCTCGAAGGCAGGTGATTCGCGTTTTGTGGACCCAAGGGGTCACGTTCCGGACCTGGCAGGCGCCGATGAGATCAACGCTGATGCATCACATGTTCATGGAGCCAACTGGTGAACACTAACTCAGCCGCCCGGCAACTCGACCATGCAAGGAGCCCGGCATCGGTGCAACTTGTGGGTTCAAATGAAAGGGCAAAAGATTCGATGTTCGAAACGCACTTTCAACTGCAGCGACGTCCGTTTCCAAGCGTCCCATCGCCCGATCGATACTTCGCTGCGTCGACCATCGAAAACGCTCGGCTTTCACTCGTGAGACTCGTTGAACGAGATGAAGGGCCGGGGCTCGTGATCGGTGCAGCCGGCACTGGCAAGACGATGTTGTGCCACGCTGTGGAGGAAGCAGTGCGAGATCAATGTCGCGTTGTTCGTCTTCACAGCGGCCGACTACGCGAACGTCGTGCACTACTCCAATCGATTCTCTACGCGCTCGGCCTTCCATACCGAGATCTCGACGAAGGTGAATTGCGGCTAGCACTGATTGACCATGTGACCGATCAAACCGCCTGCCCCGGTGGCATTCTGATTCTCGTAGACGAATCCGAAAGCCTGGCGCTGTCGCTGATGGAAGAACTACGAACCATGACCAATCTGACCTCCGCGGGTCAGGCCTGCGTCAAGCTGATCCTGCTTGGCAATCAACGTCTTGAGGAGAAGTTCGCAGATCCGCGCATGGAGTCATTCGCACAGCGAATCGCCGGCCGGTTCTACTTGGAGCCGTACAACCGGGACGAATCTCGACGATACATCGAGCACCAGATCCTCAAGAGCGGAGGCAATCTCCAGATGGTGATGACCGATGATGCTATTGAGAAGATCTATCAAGCAACTGAAGGAGTACCGCGACTCATCAATCAATTGTGCGATCACGCCATGATTCTCTGCACGATCAACGATGTAAACCGCATGACTGAAGTCGATGTCGAAACGGCCTGGACGGATCTCCAGCAGTTACCCATTCCACGCACTGAATTCCAAGAATCGCCGAGCATCGTCGAATTCGGCCAGCTCGATTCCGAATCAATCGTGGAATCGGTTGAGGCAACCATCGAGACGATTGAGCAAGAGCTTCCAACGGAAACACCTGCAGAACCACCAGAAGTTGAGCTGATTCTACATGACGATCGAATCCATGATCCATTCAGCGAAAGCTTCGATGAAGAAATTGTCGTCATCGACAAATATGCGACCCCCGATGATCTTTCGAATCGACAGCAACGACAGGTGATCTGTGAAGACAGTCACATGATCGCCAGCCAATTAGATGACGTCCTACAACAGATACGACAGGCAACCAAGCCGACCCCAGCCGGCGAAGTCCTTGAGCCTGCCGTTGTCAGCCCCGTCGAGGAAGAACCGGAACCCAATATTGTGACCTTCACGGCACAAGACGCGGAAATCACAAAGCCCGAGGACGCTGCAGAAGTTAAAGTTGAAGAGCCAGCCGATGCAGTCGTTGAGACGGTCGAGGTGCAGCCCGAAGTTGCATCCGAATCGCCCGTTGAGGACATCGACGACGTAGTCGATGAACCAGTCGCCGAGCCAGAAACCGTCGAGACGGCCGTGAAGACCGCCGAAGAATCGATGGTCGGAGCCGCCGCTTCCACCACCCATCGAGCTGAACCTCTGGTCCGTGAGGCCACCTCAACCGACGATGAAGATGCCGTACAAAAGCTGGATACCAAGGTTGAGGAAACCCAGTCGCCGGAACCATCGTCTCCTAAAAAGAAGACCTATCGGAATCTTTTCACGCGTCTGCAGAAGCGCGACTGATCGAGGTGCTTTATGAGTTTGACTGTCAACGCACTCCGAAAGCTCCAAGAGACCGGTGCGTTTCCAACGCCGGCAAAAGGCGAAGGAAACGACCCCTCAAAACAGACCCCGGCAGACGCAGAGCCCCAAGAAGGCAAGGCGGAAAGCCAGCCTGAGGCGCAGCCCGGCGAGCCACCAACTCCGACAACGCCCAAAGACGCTCAAGATGAAATCGAGCCGTCCGTCACGCCCGAACCTGAACTAGAACGTCCGGCGGCACCGGTTGAAAACGACGTTAGCGTTCCGTCGAACGAACTGTCGTCTACGCCCCCGGCCGCTGCAACGCCCAACCAGCCCGAAGACCGCAGCCCGAAGAGTCGCACCGAACGTCTGGAAAAGTCGGCATCCGCCGAATCTGATCGCGGGCGAACTCGATCCTCACTTGAAGAGACCCCCGCACCCAGTCAGCCGGCGTCGACCCGAGAAACACCGCAAAGCCCATCACAGCCTGAAGCTATTAGCCCGAGAAGCGGCACCGAACGTCTCGCATCCAGGTCGCGGTCGAGCAGCCGCAAACCCACACCGCCGACCAGGGACGTGGCCGCAGCCGACCCGAACATGACCATGCCGATACCACCAGGTGGGTTCAAGCCAGAAACGGAAGAGGTCGCGCCAGAGAAGCCGGCTGACCCAAACATGACGATGCCGATTCCGCCAGGTGGCTTCGGTGCTGAACCCGACCCAAGAGATGCGGAGCCAGAGCGACCGACTGTTGATCCCAACATGACCATGCCGATACCGCCGGGCGGATTTCAAGACGAAGACGCAGCCCAGGAAGGTGCACAAGTCGAATCAACTGCCACGCCGGTTGCCGAAACGAATGAAATTGAGTCGGTCCTCGAGCAGAAGTCGGATGCATCTAATTTTGACCCGTCGATGACCATGCCGATCCCGCGCAATATGGATTCGGCACCAGAAGAAACGGAAGAGCCAGCGGTCGATCCCTCCATGACGATGCCGCTGCCGACGGCCGATCCTTCCGAATCCGAACCTCCGGCCGAATCAGCAGCCGAACCAACGCTTGATCCCACGGTAACGCAACCGTTCTCACAACGTTCGGGAACCGAGCCCATCGGCAAAAAGCAAGATGTGCCCGGGCCGATCGGAAGCCCATCGTCCAGGACGCCGGATGCGCCAACGCCGCAAACTCCACGTCATGTCGAACAACCGGCGCCGCGGGAAGATGATCAGGTTTCGCCGGCGCTGCAAACGGATATCGAGTCCCTGCAAGCGCTGGTGAGCGAGGCCGTGGAAGTTCCACCCAAACAAACGGACGATCAGAGTCTGCGTCCCGAGGGAAGTCACAGCCGACCCAGCTCGAGTTCGACCGGCAATACGGAACGACTTGAGGGCCCCGGAGTTGGTGAGCCGATTCCGGAACCCATCACAACCGAAACCTACCGCTTGTTCTACGATCCGGTCATTCCTACGGTCGATCTCGATGCGACACCCGACCCAACTCAAACCATGGAACTGAAAGAGACACCAGAACCTCTGTATGAGGTCCGGTCGACTCCGTCTTCGACGCCGATGGAGGTCCTGCGATCGGAGCCTAGCGGTACGGAACGGCTGGAACGCTCAGATACGCCAAGCGAACCGATTGAGGCTACGCTCGTGAACAACCCCGCTGACACCACGCAAAACAGCTCGCAACAGTCAGTCGTGATTCCGACGGCGTACGAACGCGAATTGATTGAGCAGATGTCGGACAAGGAAACCGAGAAGCATTTTCAAAATCTGCACAATCAGCTGGGTGCACGCAGTAACCACCAGATGGTCGGCAGTTATCTGTTCATTTCTCCGATACAGTCACCGCGTACCGCTGATGTGACGGCTCATCTTGCATTGCTGCTTGAGCAATACGACCGCGACGTGCTGTTGATCGATGCAAACTTGGAAAGCCAGACGCTGACACGCCGCTTGGAAGCATTGAATCAAACTGGACTTTGCAACATCTTGGCCGGCACAGCTCAGCCCAATGATTCGATCTTGCCGACATCGCTCAAACGACTTCGGTTCGTTCCGAGCGGAGATGACGAAACCGGTATCTCACGCGTCCCGAATCGGATGGACATGAATTCGATTCGTCAACTGTTGACCGCCTTGTGTTATGATCGGCGCACGATCATTTGCGACGGCGGCTCAATGGATTCTTCGATTGCCATTCCGATGGCGCAGGCATTCGACGGCGTCATTTTGGTCGTTTCGATGATCGATCTGAACATTGATGCCGTGCATGCTGCATCACGCGTGCTGAAGGAATATCAAGTACGGAATGTACTTGGCTGCGTCGTGACCGACAGCTAATTTCCCGGGTCTCGTGCGACGTACCAGACACGTCGCCGCATCCGACGCTTTCTGCCCCTTCCGGCGTTCTGCCGTCGCCGGCCTCTGCCCCTACTAACCGGGCCATTTCCCTACGATTGGCGGAGCATACAATACTTTGACGCGTAGGACTCCGAGCGTCTAATCGTCGAAAATCCGCTTCTCGATCGGGCACTGCAAAGACTTTTTGATCATTTTCCACCGATCTGACACAAGATCCGGTGTCTCACGGCAACCATCGGATGACAGATGCGCGCACCTCGGGCAGAACAACCTGCAGCTGGCCAGTCAAAAATTGATTGGCAAACTGAACTTGACCAGCACCAAAGGTGGCTGCGTACCGTGATCATGGCCCGCTGTGGCGAACCGCAGGCGGTCGACGAGATTTTTCAGGAGGTGTCGGCGGCGGCGGTCGAGCAAAAGTCGCCGATCGCGGACCCATCCAAGGTTGGTGCGTGGCTGTATCAGTTAGCCGTCCGTCAGTCACTCATGTACCGCCGAAAGGCCGGCAGACGTCGGAAGCTGGAGCAGAATTATGCCGAACGTGGATTGCCGCTGACCGAGCATCGCCAACCGTGCGACCCACTTCAGTGGTTGCTGGCTGACGAACGCCGTCAGATGATCCGAAAAGCACTGGAACAGCTCAACCCACGCGATGCTGAATTGCTCCTGCTCAAATACACTGAAAACTGGAGTTACAAACAGATTGCCATGCATCTTGATCTGACGCCGAGTGCGGTTGAATCTCGTCTCCATCGCGCTCGTCAACGAATGCGTCAGATTTTGACGGCCGCAAAAGTCGTTGAGGTGTGAGATGAAGGATGAATTGAACGAACAAGAACTTGACCGCATGGTCGATGGCGAGCTGGACAACGAAGAACAGTCTCGCTTACTTCGTGCTTGTGAAGACGATCCCACGCAATGGCGATCGCTCGCTTTGGCATACGTCGAAGCACAGACTTGGCGGTTCGACTTGTCCCAAATACGAGACGAGTCGCAGCGGTCGGAACTCGCGCTGACGCCGAAGTCGCAAGAAACTCGCCGCAGCATACCGGTCCGCAGACTACTGAACGTCGCCGCGATGCTACTGCTCTCGCTGACAATCGGCTTTGGCATGGGCGCTCTCAGCTTTACGACTCCGTCAGACGATATGCGGCAACAGGTGGCCAGTCAGGAATCGGACAGAAATCCCGCGCGAGCCAACGAGGAGATCGTTGTGCTGGTCCAGAATCAAGAGACGTCTCAGCTCGAGCCGATGAAAGTCCCGCTCGTCAACATGTCGGAAATCAACACGGGCCTCAACGGCCATCATCGGATTCCGTCGGATCTTTGGCGTTCGTTACAGGAAGAAGGCCACGAAGTATCACACCAGCGACAATGGTATCCTGTTCAACTCAAAGACGGGCGCAGCGCGTTGGTCCCGATTGACAATCTTCGGGTCATGTTTGAGGGTTTTCAATAACAACACATGCTTGGCCACCGCGTGTTGTGGCTTCAGCTGCTGATTCATCCATTGTCCTACACTCACAATCGCTTACCCCAAGAGACGATGTTTCGCATATACCTTCCAGTTTCGTTTGCGTTGATTGCGGTACTCTGTGGAACAGTTGCCGCCCAAGATGGGTCAGCATTGGCTCGGGGGCTGCAACCACCACCCTTCTGGATCGGTGTAAAGTGTGCCGTGCCGGAAGACGAAGTGGGAAAAATTCAAGTCATGAGTGTCGTTGCGGAGACACCCGCCGACAAAGCGGGACTTCGCGTCGGCGACCAGATCGTTGCTGTCAACGGCGACGAACCTCAATCAGTCGAAGATCTGGTGCGCTTGATCCAGAGAAGTCAGGGTAGCGAACTCCGCTTCTCAATCAACCGAGACGATCGAGAACTCGAGGTCAAGCTGTCACCGAGACGACGTCGGGCAGCTGCTTACACTTTGCCAGAACTGCAAGCTCAGGAATTGGCCGAATGGATTCGGCGGCACGCCCAAGGCGGTCATGCGTCGGGCCTAGACATGACACTGATTAATCCAGGTGTTGTGCTGGACCCGACAAGAACACGTTTTCCGGCCGGCACGAGCTTCACGCTGCAGCGTCAGGAAGACGGACCCGTCACCCTGACCATCCAGCGCGGAGACGAAAAGTGGGCCGTTCTCGCCGACGATCTGGCGGATCTTCCAGAAGACCTGAGACCGTGGGCCGCACGACTGTTGGGTACAGCCAACTCACCAGCAGCGCTCATCCCCCAGCTGCCACCCGATATCCATCTTTTGCTACCAACGCCGCTGCACTCCTTGAGCCCCCGACGGTCACCAGACGACGAACGCATCGACTTGCGTCAACGCCTTGATGATCTGAGCCGACAGTTGGACGCCTTACGTCAGACGATCGAGCAGGAGTCGAAAGGCAAATAGATTGCCGTCGTGCGTTTAGATCTCACCAATCCAGTGGACCGTACCACTGACTTCCTAACGTCCAGCCGGACTCTTAGCCCGCCAGTCGCGAGATGCGGTTGACCGGTTGCAGCGCTTCTTGAAGTGTCGGCTGATACCGATTCTCCATCAGATACGCGTCTTCGATCGTGTCTTCGTAAAAGTCTCGAAGAACGGAAATCGCTCGGAAGCCGCAGTTTCGAAAGAAGAGCTGAGCGTCAAGGTTCGTCTCGCGAACCTCAAGAAGAATTCTCGTACGCCGTTGATGTGACAGTTTGCCGATCAACTTATCGACCATCTGCTTACCGACGCTACGACGTCGATAGTCTGGGTGAACGGCGAAGTTCAAAATGTGCAGCCGTGTCTTGTGCAGCTCGTAGATCATGAAGCCGACGATCTGCTCATCCCGTTCGGCAACCATGCCGATACAGTTGCGCTGTCGAAGACAACGAATGAAGTCTTCTTCACACCAAGGAAACTCGAAGGCGTGTTTCTCAATCTCAAGAATCTCAAGCATGTCACGACGAATCATCCAACGGATATGAACTCGCAATTCCTGCTTGCGTTCGAGACTCATGAGTATACCTCCGTGTAAAATCACCGCTTGGCGTAATGCCATCCGACTCAGTCGATTGTCCCCCTGCAATCGTTCGCTTGAGCTGCAACACTCGCGAAGGCACTGCGATCGCTGCACATCAGCAACAGAGAAGTGAAGCGTCCGGTTGCCGTATTCATGGGCCAAACAAAACTTTGCGAGCCCTTAATTGGGCTTCGCGTCGGCCTCACTTTTGTACGTCAGAACCAATCGAAGTTGCCTGAGGACGGACCTTAACAAATGACCAAGATGATGCCAATACGAGCTTGGCAAAACTCAGAAAACGCTAAAAGCTGGCCGTTTTGACAATAAGCTGTGTGCGGAACGACGCAGCTGGCGATAGCAAATGGCACCCAGACAGCGGCCGATTATTCATGCGCGGGGGCCACCAAAGTGCCAATGACGGATTGACTTCAAGACAACTTTCTGTTCTTCACCGCGCCAGCGTTCACGAGCACGCTACCTGTCTTCTTCAGCTTCTTGGATTCGTCGATACTTGACCTGGTACTTTTTCCACAGACGAGTATGACGACTGTTCAGATCGACGACCCTTCCTTGAATGAATGCCCGTTCAACCTGACTCGGCGTCTCAAGCGGATTACCTGAGGTGACGATCAGGGTTGCGTCTTTGCCAACTTCGAGGGAACCGACGCGCGAGTCCACGCCCAGGATTCGAGCGGGGTAAAGCGTCAAAGATTTGATCGCCTCATCTTCGGGCAAACCATACGCAACAGCCGTCGCCGCGTGATAGGGCAGGTTCCGCAAGTTGGTCGCTCCGAAGCGATCAACGCCAGCAATACAAAACGGAACCCCGGCTTTGTGAAGCCGCGCTGGCAAAGTGTAGGCATCGTCGAATGCGTCGGCTCGTCGCCGCGGAAGTCGATAGACCGATCCGATGATGACCGGCACGTCATGCTCCTTGAGCAGCCGGGCACAATATGGCGCGTCGTAGCCTCCGTAGATGATCAACTTCAGTGAGCGAGCAGCGGCAAACGCAACCGCGGATTGGATTTGCGATGACGAATTGGCATGGGCAATGATTGGAACGTCGCCGGCGAGAACCGGCAATAGCGACTGCCATCGCGCGTCGACGGTCGGATCACGCGGGTCACCGGCTTCCTTGGCTCGCCGATAGTCAACGGCCAAATCAAAGGCGTCGTGCAGTGACTTGAGTTGCTCATCACGTTCTTCATTCTGCTCGCTTGCCGAATGCTCAACCCACCACGCTTGGACCGGTCGCATTCGCGGCCATTGGATATGCAGACCGACGGGTGCCTTCAGGGTCATGTCTTGCCAAGTCCAACCGTCCAACGCCATCAGTGCGGACGTACCGGACATCAGCCCGCCCGTGGGTACGGATAACGAGAGCAAAACGCCGTTAGCGCGGGTCACGGGGATCAACTCACTATCGGGATTCACTGCCACCTCGGCCCGCGCGTTGGGATTCAGCATGCCCGTCTCCGAGTGGTCCAACGTCGCGCGAACCGAGTTGACCTCAGTCAAACCGAGTTGCCCGCCCGCGTTGATCATGCCTGGATAAATGTGCTTTCCCCGAGCGTCGATCTTCTCGGTCCCTTCGGGTAGCTGCAGATCCGTACCCAGCGCGGCAATCCTTCCATCTTCCATCAGGATCGTGCCAACCTCGATCGCTGCGGACGATACGGGATGAATCGTGGCATTGACGAGAGCGATCGGACGCTTTTGCTCGGCCCCGGGTACTTCGGTCGACGCTAGACCGTCCGACATGCTGAGCATGCAAAAGCCGTTGAAAACAAGAAACGCACAAATGCGATGGACCATGTTTCGTTCAATCTTCAAGAGTCGTGTTTCGTTTACAGTCGACAGAACGCATACTCTTTGCGACCGTGCCGTATCAATGCTGTTCATGCAGATCTCCGTGGCCGTGGCCGTCGTGAGTGTGGCAGAACGTGTCATGACGCGGCCACAGCTCACGCTCACTCGGCTCCTTTTCTCCCGGCTTGCTCATTTCCTCGCCGGATCGAAGTATCTTTTGCACCAAAACGTTGCGCATGTTTTGCCATTTCGATCGAGCGGTGCGATCTTCGTCAATGTCGAAGTATTTTCGGCCTTCAATCCAGGTCTGCTCACAGCGACTGCGCGTCGACAGGGGCGGTCCGCTCCAAACGACCAGATCAGCGTGTTTGCCTGGTTCGACCGAGCCGACATGCTGATCAATTCGCAACTGACGGGCCGGATTGAGAGTTACAAAATTCAATGCTTCTTGCGGCGCGACCCCACCGTATTTCACCGCTTTGGCTGCCTCGTGATTCAGGTGACGCGCAAGTTCGCGATCGTCGGAATTGAAGGACACGACAATTCCCATGTCGTGCATGATCACGCCGTTGTACGGAATCGCGTCGTAAACCTCGACCTTGTACGCCCACCAGTCGGAAAACGCCGAAGCCATGGCGCCGTGTTGCTGCATGGCGTCGGCAACTTTGTACCCTTCAAGGATGTGCTGCAGTGTGCCAATCTGAATGTCGAACGATTCCAGCGTTCGCAGCAGTGCCAGGATTTCGTCCTGTCGATAGCTGTGGCAATGGATCCAGCGCTTCTTTTCCAGGATCTCGGCAATCGCGTCCAACTCAAGATCGCGTCGTGGTGGCAAGCCCTGACGATTCTGGGTCCACTGCTCCTGTCGGTAGCGATACTGCCGTGCCGCCTGAAACGTGTCACGAATGATCTGTTCTACGCCCATGCGTGTCTGAGGGTATCGAGTCGAATATTCTCCGCGCCAGTTGCTTTGCTTGACGTTTTCACCGAGTGCGAACTTGATGCCCGCCGGCGCTCCGGTGAACTTCATTCCCTCAGGTGATGCGCCCCACCTCAACTTGATCACCTGGTTCTGCCCTCCAATCGGGTTGGCCGATCCGTGCAGAACATTGGCCGTCGTCACACCGCCCGCCAACTGGCGGTAGATCGAAATGTCGCGAGCGTCAATGAAATCACCAATGCGAACTTCAGCTGTATTGACCTGTGCGCTTTCGTTGACGCCGCCATCTGTTGCCATGTGCGAATGGCAATCGATAATGCCTGGCGTAATAAATTTGTCGCCACAGTCAATCACAGTCGCTTGCTCGGGAAGGTTTTTGAGCCCCACGCCAACACGCTCGATGATTCCTTTGTGAACGACAATCGTTGCATCGTGAAGAATTCCCTGCGGTCCGCAAGTCCAGACCGTTGCATGCTCCAGCACAAGCCACTCCGGTTGCTCCGGCGACTGTCGGCGACCGAAGGCACCAAGCGGAATATTGACGGGGAAACTGGCCATCTTGATCGACGACTCATCCTCGTCTCCCTCTGACTTAGTCTCGCCTTCCTCGTTCGAATCTCCCTCCTCGTCGACGTCAGCATCTCCGTCGGACGACTCTTCGTCATCTTTGTCAGCCTCAGTCGATTCGTCGTCCAGCCGCACTGCAGTCAGCGATGTCCGTCGCCCGCTTGGCGAAGTGTAATGACCCATCAAGCGCCATTGCTCGTCGTTAGGAACAACAACGAGCGTGATTCGCGCGATGCCCTCCTCGTCCAGCAACTTGGCGTCAAACGTGGCGGTCAATGCCGTCCCAGACAGGCGGATATTCTTGAGAGTTACCTGTTTCTCGTCGCCCGTCGTGATCCAATTGCCTTTAAGCGATGAAGGCTTTCCAGAAAGCTTGAATTGCCTCAGCTTGCCACCCCGCTGAAGTTCCCAGACGCCACGCAGATCATGTCGCGGCTGACCCTTGACGATGTATCGTGTGCCGTCAATCCATGTCTCCACAATCGCAGTCTTGTCGGCAAAGAGATCACCATCGGCCACAACCAGATGAGCGAGCTTGCCCTGATCTAATGAGCCGAGGCGCTCACCGACACCAAACAAGCGTGCAGGAACTTCAGTCAGTGCACGCAGTGCCTCCTGAGCCGACAGTCCGCGTTGCACCGCTTTGCGAAGGGCCGGGAGGAAGTCCTCTTTTTTGGCCAACCCGTGAGTTGTCAATGCGACGGTCAGTCCGGCCTGGCGTAATCGCGCGGGGTTCTCCGGCGCATGATCCCAATGCATCAGATCCTCGAGTGAAACATCGCGCGTTGCCTCGGCCGTCGCAACGTTCGGGGGTTTCGGAAAACCAAGCGGAAGTATGATCGGTCGATTCGCGCGTCGCACGTCTGCAATCCGGCGGTACTCGTGGCCGGATCCTAGCACGACGACGTTCAATCCGAATTCGCGTCCGAAACGATCGGCCCGCAGCAGGTACTGTTCGTCCGGAGCTTCGACGACGACGAGTTTCTGACCATCCAGATAAGGCTGCAGAGCTTGCAGCGAGCGATTGCGTTCCGGTTTGGCCAAACCACGCTGAGCTTGATACGCTCGCCAGGCGTCGCGATACCACTGAGCGTCGTAGAACGTTTGACGCACCAAAGCCACGGCGCCCATCGGGGAATTCGGGTACTGTCTTCGATTTCGGGAACGTGGCACCGTCAGCTGCGCATGCATGGCAATCTCTTCGGCCAAGATCACGCGTTCGCTGCCGGCGTCCGCCGTGGTTACAAGGGCACTGCTGCCCTTAATAATCCCACTCTGCGGCGCGATAAGTCGCGACGTGATTCCCTGCGATCGAAGTTGCTTGTTCAAACCTGCATCGTGCTGGAATCGCGATGCCGCTAGACGCTGAGGCTGAACATACTCATTCCAGTAGGCAGCACCTCGATCCGCTGAGTCGGCAGGCACGTCAATTTCGTCGAATGAATCGATGAAGCCGGGATAGATCCATTTGCCACTCAAATCCCACACTCTGGCATCGGCCGGCGCCTGCTCGTCGGCGCCCACTGCAGTGATAATACCGTCGCGGATCACCAACACGCCCGCTTCCAACTCCCGCCCGGGTCCCAACACAATGCGTGCTCCGACCAAGGCGTGAACATTTGGCGAGTTTTTGCGCAGGCCTTCAGCGGGCTTCGTGCTATCCGACTCTGCTGCAGGCAGCATGGATAACGTGGCGTAACAACTCAGAATGCAAATGGCGGTACAAAACACCATGCGAAGTGCAGAACGCATTTTTTGATCCTTGCTTAGAGCATGGCCAATAGCTCGACGCAGCGGCTTCGGAGAGAACCGACGTGGTCGTCTTGGTGGAATGGGCGGGCCAAACTAGACCTTATCATCCCCAACGCCGGTTTTCACGGGAAAAACATGATAGCAGGCACACGATTGGGCCTGCAGCTGGAGAAGTGTTGCCTTAACCAAAACAGGCCGAAGATCCGTGTTGGATCTCCGGCCTCCCGCCAGTTCCGGATGATTCGGAGCGGCTGCCGAGCATGCCGCTTGGCAATCTTATGAGCCAGGCACAACGATGCCGAGCCGGTTCTCTTCCTCTTCGTGGATGATGATTCGAGGTGTGACCATCATCATCAAGCTTTGTGTCGTACGCCCAATGCCAACGTTCTTAAACAGTCGGTTCACATAAGGCAGCTTGCTGAGAATCGGCACGCCACGCTCGTTTCGACCTTCCTGAAGACGTTTGATGCCGCCTAACAGAATGGTTCCGCCGTCAGGGACACTAACGGTCGTTGAAACGCTGGTGACCGCGAATTGAGGTAACTGAACCGTCGTACCCTCGATGATCTCCTCCGCATCATTGGAGATTGTGGAGCCGTCATCTGTCGGGTCCTGCACGGCCGTACCGGTATTCGATACTCGGCGTCCCTCAAACGTGAATTCCTCGACATCACCAATCGTGCTGAAGAATGGCACGAGGGTCAGTCGTACGAAACGTCGATCGTTAGACACCACTGCCTGTACGTTTAACGACGTGCCTTCACTCAGCACCACGATGATGGGTGCTTGAGCTGCAGCGAAGTCACCCACGACCGGCGTAACGCTTGTCACGAACGGTCGCTGAGACGTGTCGATCACGCTCGCCTGCTGACCGTTGAACAACGTCACCTTAGGAGCCTGAAGGACGTTCGTCCGCGTGTCTCCTTGCACGGCTTCGATCAGGAAGAAGGCTTCGATATCGCTGATGATCGCGAATCCGAAGTTCGCCGCTGAGGCCGCATCGAATCCACCAAAGGCAGGTGCCGCCGCACCGAAGCTGCCCTGAGTGAAACTCAAGTCGAGGTCAGCCGTCGGGTTACCCTGTGGATCAAGACCGATCGTGACGCTCGGCCCCGAATCATCATCGGGGAACACGACGGTGTTGTCATCAATGTCAAAGTCGAAGTCGACGCCGATTCGTTCGAAGAAGTTGTCGTTCAACGTAATGAAGCGAACTTCGATCGTCACCTGCAAGTCCTGAAGCCGTCGCAACTGATCCAGCAGATCGGCAATCTGATCGTGGACTTCTTGCGTTTGGCTTACGACGAGACTCAGGTTGGTTGGAAAACCCTGAATCGAACCTTCACCACCGACATCATCCCAAGTGTTCGGGGCGATCGTCGCAACGATCAGATCAATCAAGGTATCAAAGTCGGCTTGAACACCGCCGCCCATTCCGCCGGGTCCGAAGCCAAGGGGACGCGGTGAACCGGATCCACCTTGAAGAGCACCAGAGGCGGACATCTGAGCCAAGACGGACGAGCCGCTTGCAGCTGCTCCACCACCATTCTCGGCCAGAACCGTCAACGGTCCCTGATTGTAGCCACCCATGAATTGACCATGGCCCTGTGCGTTGTAGGCCTCACGGATCGCACTTGGCAATCCAACATTGTAGGACGGCAAGAAGTTTGGAATCGGAATGACGAGATCACCCACGTCGTAGGTCTCGACATAGACCTTCGAATCGCGAATGCTCTTGCTTGTTACCTTGAGGACTTCATCCTGAATCACATAACTGAGGCTGAACTGGTCAAGAATGATGTTCAGAGCACTCTTCAGTTGAACCTCTTGATTCAGACGAATCGAGACGGGCATATCACTCGCGGCACCTTCAGCCGCCAATCCTTGCGGATCCGGATAGATGCTGATACCGGCCAGATCCCCTAAGTGAGCCAGGACGTCACTCAACGGTTGGTTGCTGAAGTCGACCTGGACCTTCTTCTTCAGGGCCCGCTGGATTTCTAACTCGGTGTCGGTCATGCGACGCGAACCTTCCGCCAGGGCACGTCGACGACGATTGGTCAGATCTTCCCAGTACTTGGCATTGCCGCCATTGGGGAATTCGATCGGGAATCGATCATCGAACGGAATACCTGATTCGCCAACACTGTGAAGTGCGCCGACGACACCCCGCTCGGAACGGTCGCGAATCGACATTTCGACCATCAGGCTTTCTGCAAAGCGGCTTTTCCAAAACATCATTTCGACCGTCGGATTCTCCGGAGCTAGTTCGCGAGCTTGTTTCGCGAGCACAATCGCTTCCGAGAACCGTTCCTGATCCATCAACTCATTGAACTCGTCAACCATCTTGGCCAATTGTTCATCAACGTCGATTCGATGCTGCCGCCGTCGATCGATCTCGGCCAGAACCTCGCGGTTCTGATCGTCCATTTCAATCTGCGGGCGATTGCGCTCGATGTATCGTTCGGCCTCGGACAGCCCTCGATCGACTCGCGAGAGTAACTGCTCCCGCGCGGACTCGGGGATGTCGGCCTCTTCGACTTTCATTCTCAGCTTCTTCAGCCTCTCCCAAGCCAGCTTCGGATCGTCACGGAGACTACGTCGGATCGCGACTTGCTCTCGCGACACATTCGAACTGAATCGTCGCACCATAGCGCGTTCGCCGGTCGTCAGATCATCCGCTGGTTGGACTCGAGCTGCAGCATTCGACCGAAGCAGTTGAAGATTGTCTTGCAACTGTTGACGGGCGGTCGGGTCGAGTTCTCGTTCATATCGCCACGCCTCACGAAAATTCTCGCGAGCCGTCTCGAAGTCACGGTTTTTGACGGCGGCTTCACCCGCGCGAATCAGGTCATAGACGGGCGACTGACTCGGGGGCGGTGGTGAATCCTCAAACTCTCGTTGCGCAACCAAGGGAACTGGCACACCTTGAGTAACGAGTGAATCAGGCGCCTCGGTGTAGGGCTGGGCTTCAAGTTGACGCACGGCCGGCTGTTGAGGTATTTCTGGCTGTCGGGGCGCTTCCGGCTGTGGAATGTCAGCAACCGGTTCGGGAGCCGCTAAATCAGAACCTTGCAGCGGCGCAGATAGTTCCGGACCGAAAAAGGGTCCGCTTACAAACGGCTGCGCGGGTTGGCTCGCTGCCGGACGGACAACCGATCCGTCGGGACCGTCGTTAGACGCTTGCACCACGGCTTGACGCTGACGCTTTGCCGCGCGGTCAATCTCTAACAGCAGAATCCAAGGTCGTGTCTCACCGGCTGCAAACTCGCTTTCGGGAATCTGCAGATCCTTCGCCTGACGCGCGAGTCGCTCGGCTAGCGCCAAATCACCACGATTCATCGCTGCACGTGAACTGGCCAACGCTTGCATCGCCTGACGCTTCTTCGCAGCCCACGGAGACGGAGGCTGCCTGCGTGGCGCGGGCGACGCCGTTTGCGCATTGGGAGTTCCGCCGCGATTGGCGAACGGGTTGTGAATCAATTGGCTCTGAGCGGCCGGGTGCGGCGCTCCATTGCTGGGTTGCTGCAGCTGAGACGGATCAATCGGCTGTGTTAAACCGTTGGTGACCGTCTGTGGCTGAATCGTATTCGGCGGACTCGCGTTGGGTGCGGGATTGGGTCCTTCGATTTCCAATCTGGACAGATCCCGCCGAACCTTTTCCGGGGTATCCATGAACCGTTGGAAGAGTCCGTCGTATTTGACGTTCAAGTCTTCCGCTTGTTTCAGGAACCAGCGGGCTTGCCCAAGTTCCCCTTGCTTCATGGCGGTTCTTGCTTGGCGGAGGAATTCGTCCGCTTCATGTCGACTGCCAACCTGATTGATCATTGCGCCAGCCAGCTGCAGGGAATGACCAACGTGCGTCGTTTGCGCTCCGGCCAGCGTCGCAGTTAGTAACGTGCCGCTAAGCACACCGAGAATCATTCGTTTCGCGTTCATATTCAACGCGACGCTCCTTAATCGAAGTGAGTCCGTTCCGTTGTACGACCGATGCGTCTCGAGTTGCCTCGGCCGATCTGTCGGTACTGCTTATGACCCGGCCCGTGAAAACCGCCGATTGAGGCGTTCAACAGACGTGAATCGTCGTCACGGAGCGAGGGTTCTGTGGACGAGTGGCGGTTAAGTACCTGCTGTGAGAAACAGGGTCAAGAGCAAAATTCGACAAAAGTCGATTACCACCAAAAATACGCGCAGCATCGCGCGGTCAGATCACGTGTCCGTACGGCTCTCGAGGACGTTGATTGGCCAAATGGACCGGTGTATTTGACCTCTCCTTATCCTATTCATCCTATTCTTCTTGGCCGCATCCTTTTCCTAGCGACCTCCACCTCCACGTCCGCGCGGTCCACCCCGCTGACGCCCGCCGCGCAGCTCGCCGGTTATGCCGTCAGCACCTTGCTGGCGATCTCGGCCGCGACCATCACGCCCTCCGCGGCCATCATCACGCCCTCCGCGGCCATCACGTCCTCCGCGGCCTCGATCGTTTTCGTCGTTCGAATCATCGTTGTCATCTTGGTTTCCGAAACCTCTGACATCGTCCTCGTCCGGCGGAATCGTGTGATAATCGAAGTCCTCGAAGTCCTCGATTTCATTGTGGAAGGTGAGTTGGCCGTCCTCGTCCATGATTATGACCATGCCCGGTGCACGCACGTCCTCGCCTCGTGGGCGACGTTCCAGAATTTCGCCGCCGGCGATATCGACAACCAAAGCATTGGTGGCGAATGAATACCCCTGCAGCATACGGACGTTCCGCTTGGCCGGATCAACGGCCTCCACATCGACGAGCCTCTTGTTGACGACCGAACCGCGTTTTACGGGCACGGCGGCGGGGACATCCATCGCATCTTTGGCGTTCCAAGTGACGGCCATGACCGTGGCTTGCGGCTCGTCGGTGACGCGCCGGGGCACGCTAATCCGACTGTTCAGCGCCTTGAGGCTTGGTGCAATAACCGGACCGGCGTAAACCGATCGACCAGTGGGCACTTTCACTTGTCCACTCACGTCACTCCAGAAAGACTCGCGGAGCTTCTTCTGCGCATCGGCCTGACGGCGCACGATCACTTTGTCTTCGCAGGCGCTATCTGAGGGTCGTTGGTAATTCCTGGGATTGTTGGGATCCTCCAAAAGGAACCGGGCGCGATACTCATAGGTTTTGCCCGCTTCGACTTGGAAATCGAAGAACCGCAACAATCCAAATTCAACCTTCAACTCATCATCCGCAACCGCGAAGTCGCGAGAATCATCGACTTGATCATCGCCACGGTCTTCGGGCTGATCGTCGGCGATTCCTTCTCCATCCCAAAGGGAGAATTCGACATCATCCGGCTCACCAACATCTGTGCCTCGGTCTCCGCGCATTCCAAGGTCGTCTTCGACGGCTTCGGGGATCTTTGAATGCAATGCCCAGTTGGAAATGTCACGGAACATGATCGGTGGCAGGGGCATCACCAGCGCTCCGACAACGTGGTCGGAAGCTGCTCTTTCGTCGCCCTTCCCATCCCACTGCTTCGGCTCAAGCCTCATCGCGCGCGGTGAATTGAGCGTCACCCAATCACCGGGCTGGCCATCAGCCTGCACCTCTCGTCGTTCGACATCAAGGGCTAGGTATTTGGGTCTGTCACGCTCGACATCGTATTCAATTGCGTCGGCCAAGGCGGTCTTAAAAGCATCTTGTTGCTGCCGCACGGGCACTAGTCCGGTGATCGAAACAAAGAATCGACTCTCGACATTTTGGCCACCGATCGAAGCTTGACCCTGATCGCGATACTTGTCCGGTAAGGGACGCGTGTTTTCAGATGGGCCACGGCGCATGAGCGATGAGAGATCACTCCTGCTGGCACGTTCTACGACAGACAGTGGTCCATACCCGGCCCGAACCTCGAGTTCCAGCGGAGCGATCAACTCGGGGTCCTTACGACGTTGGCGTTGAGCCTGAAGCACAGGATGCCACGGCATGTCCATTTGGTAATCGTCAACCGAGATGTCAAACGTGTCCTCGTTTGCCTGTTGTTTGAACACGTCGGGTTCTGGGTGACGCGCCGACTTAACCTGATCCCACGTTTTAGCGTCGATGACGCTCGTCGCCCGCGTCACCGCGTTGCGGACATCTTCGGGTTCCGACTCGAGACCCGCCTGGCTAAAACCGGCATAGATGATGTACGCCGAAGCCAACGCAACGACGCCCAACACGAGTTTTTCAGCGTGGTCGGCAAAGAAGGATTTCATCGACGCCATCCCGTTTCCACCGGATCGCGACTTTCGCTTGGATGACTTGGCCTCGCCGCTTCCGCCGGCGTCCTTTTTTTTGAAGCTAAACTTCATGGCCTGATTCCCAATGAATTGAATCGGTTATCGTTGAGTCACGAGGTCATCCGTCGAGTCTTGCTCGATGCCTAGGACCCCGTTGTCAACTGGATTGAAGATATAGACGATGCCAAACAGTTCGATCGTGCGATCGAAAGACTGGTAATCGTCCAGACGTTTCACGTTCGAGTTTCCACCTCCAAAACCGACTTCCCCACGCCCGCCGCCACGCGGCAGTTTCATCGATGGGCCGAGCATTTCGTCACGCGGGTTGAAGCGGAGTTGTCGTACCTCGAAGGTGAGGTTCGCGTTGGCACATTCGACCAACAGCCGATAAACGTGCCGTTGATCCATTCGGATTCGCAAACGAACCGGAATGCGTTTGGCGACCGTCACTTCGCTTTGCAGCGTGTTCAGATCAGCGATCGGCGCATAGTCCTTATTGACATAGCGATTCGCAACAAGCTCCGAGAGTGCGTCGTTCTGGGGTGTCGTCTCTGCATTCTCGTCGTTGTATTGGTTGTAGTCGCTCGTGGAGTTGCCGGAACTGGCCACTAGTGGCGGATCATCCCCATCGCCGTCCGATTCCAACCCGAGGGCCTGCGGAACGACCACGAGAAAGCCGGGATCCTCCACGTCTTGAGCAATCTGAATGAAGTCGATCTGTTTCACCGGTGCCTGGCTTCGTGTGCGGGCGTTGGCGTTGGTCTTTTTGATGATGTCGATCAGACTGGCCAGCACCCAAAGATCCTCCTGAGCATAGAGGACTTCGAATTTAGTCGGCGTCGAACCGCCCCATCTCTCGAAACGCTCCTTGATCAATGCTTGGTTCTGCGGATTCCAGACGACCAATTGCGACTCGTCGACCGGGTCGGTGTTGGCCACGGCCGTCCGATCACGTCGCGTACGGAAGGCATTCATTCCTCCACGACGACGTTGTTGAGCTGGGGCCCAAGCAGCACCAATCTCGGCGGCCAAGCGAGGCAACTCTTTTCCGATGTAGTCACCGTAGGCGGCCAGCAGTCCACGTGGAATCACCGCGTTCGGATCGACCTTTTCGATCGGTCGCATTTTGTCGACGCGCTCGCGAAAGTCAGCCGGTAATTGCTCAGGCCACTTGAGCTGTTCTTTTTGCTGCTTCCACTTCAGTTCCCAAGCTTCGCGGACGTTCGCCCGACGTTCTTGGATCAGCTTCTCCATGCCATCGTGGAAATCCA
>CAJHYQ010000850.1_pt1 | contig 32044 bp, 21 predicted proteins | sample 9198721 | NCBI WGS metagenome assembly CAJHYQ01 (sample SAMEA7708357, study PRJEB35096) | sediment metagenome | biome: marine neritic benthic zone biome [ENVO:01000025]; feature: sediment [ENVO:00002007]; material: shallow marine sediment [ENVO:03000034] sea grass bed [ENVO_01000059] ... | reverse complement strand
GAAATGAAAAAACGGACCATTTCCCTCCGCCGCGATACCCGCATTTTAAACAGCACGTTTGAAAAAAGCGAAATCTCTCGAGGGTCGATTTTCTGAACTTCGCAGTCCGCCAAATGCGGGGTCAAAATAAGGATTTCTCTTGTCGTTAGGATGTCGCGACAAACGACTTGTAGCAGACTTCAAAATCGGTCAAAAAAGGGCATCACACAACTTTTCTTTTGCGAGGCCAACGATGTCACGTCGCAAGCGGCCGTCGGTGCGCTCTCTCTGCAAAGAAGTCCTCGAAGCCAGACATCTGCTGACGGCAGAGATCGAGGGTTTCGTCTGGAACGACTGGACTCGGGACGGTCATCGGGGCAAGCCGGACCAGGAGTATCGAGTCGCCGATGTGACCGTCAAACTGCTCAATGAAAGACTCGAGTTGGTGGACTCTACGGAAACAGATGAAGAAGGAGTCTATGAGTTTTCCAATGCGGCAGCCGGTCGCTATGTCCTGGAGTTTGTCGCGCCGGATGATACGGTGTTCACTCAACCGTTCCTGGCCACGAATACCAAGGATAGTGACGTCGATCCCAAGACGGGGCGGACCACCGCCTTTACGATCGATGACGGCGACAAGCTGGACGACATCGACGCGGGAATTGTCGCACCCACAGGATCCTCCAACGTCGTCGGACGTGTGTGGGACGACATCGACGCCGACGGAATTCTCGATGCGAAAGAGCGTGGCATCGCGAATGCCGAAGTGCAGCTTGAAAACAAACATGGCAAGAAGCTACTCGAGGTCAACACGGACGAGAACGGATGGTACTTCATCGATGGTGGATCGATCCTTCCCGGTGAGTACATCGTGGATTTCGTCCGCCCAGATACGCCCGACCCCGCCTACGAAATCAGCCCAAAGCATATCGATCAAATTGAGGGCGCCAGTCGTGCCGATCAAGAAAACGGCAAGACCGACGTATTCTCGATCACCGCCAGCCAGCAAGACGGCGAACGGGAGAATATCAGTTTGTCGGCAGGCTTCTTTCGTGCGGCTACGGTGAGTGGGTTTGTTTGGCACGACCGGAATCGCGACAGTATGGGCAAATTCCGCGTTCGGCCAGATCAAGTCGTGAATGAGAGCGGTGAGTTTGGCGTGGAAGACGTCCGCGTACGACTTCTCGACGAAACGGGTCGCGAGGTGAACCGCTCAAAGACCGATCGGTACGGTCGGTACACGCTCGCCGTACCGACACCCGGTTCTTATCAAGTGGAATTTGAAACCGGCGACGGCATAAAGTTCTCCAAGAAGATGGGTAGTAGCTCGGCTGATCCGACATCAGGACGCACTGAACTTCTGACAATCAACGCACTCGAGCAGGTGGGCAACATCTCAGCGGGTGTCTATTCCGATGTGGGAACGCAGATGCTGCGGGGACGCGTTTGGCACGACATCGACGCTGATGGATTCCAGGATCCCGACGAGACTGGCGTGGCCAATGCTGAGGTCCAGTTGGAAAACGGGTCGTTGGTTAGACTGCTCGAGGTAACCACCAATGGGGCCGGCGAGTTCGTATTCGACGGCCGATTGTTGTTGCCTGGCGAATACCATCTTGACTTCAAACGACCTAATCGCAGCGAATCTCAAGGCAAATGGCAAATCAGTCCGCGCAACGAGGACGCCACGGACCTCTCGCTCGACAACGACGCCCAGCCGACGAACGGAAAAACATCCCCAATTCAGCTCACAGCGCATCTCGCCGGTCGGCAACGTGAGTCCATCGACCAGGATGCCGCCTTCTTTCAATTCGCACGCGTCACGGGTAAAGCCTGGGACGATCAGAACCGCAACGGAGTATTGGATCCTGGTGAGTCAGTGATCCCAGGCGTTGAAGTCGAGTTGCTGGATGAGGGTCAACAGACAGTCACAACGGCGCTCACGAATCCATCCGGCGAGTACATCATCGAGAAAGTGATTCCGGGGACCGAATATCGAGTTCAGTTTACGGCTCCGGAAAATACTGTCATTGCCTCCACGGCTGTTGATCCTGAATTACAGATCGATTCGCTCACCGGTCGCTCCGAGGCATTCGTTCCGAAATCGGACGAAGTGTTGCGAGCCGGAGCAGGTTTGTATGGTGCTACCAACGCGACAGAGCTCACCGGTATTGCTTGGGATGACATTGATGGCGATGGGGTGCAGGGAGTCGGCGAGGCCGGGCGGGCTAATGTGGAAGTTCGCTTGCGCGACATCAGAGACCGGCGGGTCTCGTCGACCATGACCGGTCCAGACGGGGCGTACCGTTTCGCGAATCTGAGCCCGGGTGGATACAAGCTCGAGTTCATTCCGCCGGACAACACAACGATCAGCCCCATGCACCGAGGGATTGATGGGTCACGGGATAGCGACGTCAATCGATTTACGCGGCGCACGGCAACCATTCCGATCGTCGGAAGCCAAATCGAATCCTCGTTTGATGTGGGCATCTATTCAGGTCCGATTTCGGACCAGGTCCAGGAAACGTTAAGGATCACCGAGGTTGGATTCATCGGGCACGGCAACGCCGAGTTCCTCGAGGTCAAGAATATTGGTTCTGAGCCGATCGACCTGACGGGCACGGCATTCACGAGCGGCATACGATTCGATTTTTCGGATTCTGAAACAAAGAGCCTCTTCCCCAACGAACATGCCGTAATTGTTGGCAACAGGGCGTTGCTGCCGGACCGCGAGAATGGCCTGGGCAATCGGTTTAGTCTGGCAAGCATCAATGTTGCGGGCGTTTATAACGGTGACCTCAACCGTGAAGAGAACATCACGTTGTTGGATGGAAATGAAGACGTTGTCACCAGCTTTCGCTACGACGACGACTGGTTCATCATCATGGATGATGAATATCAAGCGTGGACGTTGACCGTCGTGGATGAAACGGCCGATGTCACCGAGTGGGACAACCGCAGCAATTGGCGACCCAGTAGCTTTCTTGCTGGCACACCCGGCGTCGACGATCCCAAGACGACACCGGATCCGGGAGCAATTGTAATCAATGAGGTACTTACCCAATCCGCTGACGGATTCAACGACCTGATTGAAATTCACAACACGACAGATGCCGACATCGACATCGGCTATTGGTATCTCGGTGACTCGGGCAAGCGAGGTGAAGTCGAGCCGCTCATCAAACGCACGCGCTACCGCATCGCACCCGGTACGATCGTGCCTGCGAAGGGCTACGTCGTGTTCTCGCGCGAAGAACACTTCGGCAACACGGCAGATCCCGGGCTGAACTACCCCTTCGGCCTCAGTAGCTTTGGTGAAGCGGTGCACATCATTGCCGCCGACAAGTACGGCCATATGCAGGGCTACTCCGACTCCGTTTCGTTCCCCAGCGCCGACCGGGACATGGCTTTCGGGCGACACTTGCTGAGTGACGGAACGGCAACCTTCACCGTGATGTCTGAACCGTCCTTCGGCAAAGTCAATCCCGCGCCGTCGGTCGGGCCCGTGGTGATCGATGCGATCGCTTTTCACGTCGATGAAGACGCTGACGAGTTCGTGCGATTGTTCAACCCGAGCGAAAACGACGTCGAACTGGGTTTTCCCGGTGGACAATGGAAATTCGGTGACGGAATCGAGTATCGTTTCTCGGACGAAGCGTTGATCAAGTCGGGCCAGCGGGCCTTCGTGGTTGAAATCGAGCCGACTGACTTCCGTGAAAAGTACGAGGTCCCTGCCGATGTCCCAATCTTCGGACCCTACGATGGATCGTTGAGCAACGCCGGTGAAGCCATCTCTTTGTTCCGACCTGGTGCTGACGGTCGCGCATTACTCGTTGATCGAGTGACATACGATAATCAGCAACCCTGGCCAGTCTCGGATCAGAACTCGACGCTACTTCGCAAAAGACACGACATTGTCGGCGACGAACCTGCCAATTGGGTCCTGGCCGGCGAGCTGACAACAGGCGTTTCAGCCGATGGCTTGTATCGACGTCAATTCATGCAGACCGAGGCGGCCCAGTTCTTTGACCATGATGCCCTCGGGCAATACGCTTTCCAAGCAGACCCTGGTGACTCGAATGGCGATGGCCGGTTCGACTCGACAGACCTCGTGACCGTGTTTCGCGAGGGCAAATACAACACTGGCAATCCGGCCAATTGGAACCAAGGCGACTGGAATGCCGACGGGTTGTTCGATTCCGGCGACCTCGTCGTGGCATTCATGCAGGGTCACTACGAGCGTGACAATCGAGCCGCCGTCGCAGCAGCCGTTGGGGAGCTGGACGACAGTCATCCGTGGAAGGGCAATCGACCGTTGAGTGAAGACTTGGTCGACGAAGTCTTCGCGTAGTGGCCAGTCATGGGACCGCCCAAGTTATTCGACGGCTGGCTCCCAAACATGCGACGTCTCAACCAGCTGCCGGTAGCTCGCATCAAGCTTGGCACCTAACTGCTTGGCTAACTCTGGTCGTGTCTGGGCAAGGTTTTTTTGTTCTCGCATATCCGTCGTCATGTCGTAGATTTCCAAGTCCGTGAGTCTCGCATCTCGGACCTGTGGTAGTGTGACTGTCGTGATGTTCTGCAAACGACGAGTCTTACCCCCATTCAGGCGTGCTAAGACTTTCCACTTGCCGTCGCGCATCGCGACGCGTGCCTGATTGATCGCATTGTAATAAGCCCAGACCAGCGGCCTGTCTCGCGGAATCGGTCGGCCGTCCAGCGCCGGCAGGAAGACCGTTCCATCCAGGGCAAGATCAGCAGGTAAGTCAGCCTCGGCCAATTGACAAAACGTCGGCATGAAATCGAGCGACGATACGGGCACGCTGCAGGTTTGATTCGGTTTAATGCGACCTCGCCAATTCATAATCCCCACTACACGAAAGCCGGCTTCATGCGTGTGGAGCTTCATGCCGCGAAGCGGACCCGGCTGACCGTATGAACGAAATGCGTTGCGATAACGATTTAGTGTTTCGGGCCCGTTGTCGGACGTAAACACAATCAGGGTGTTTTCTCGCAGGTCAAGTTCGTCCAGCGCGGCGACAAAGCGGCCCACGGCAGCATCCACGTTGCCAACATTGGCGAAATACTGTGCTTCGTCTTCAGTCTTCGCAACATCGCGATATTGCTTGACCAGCTGGGGCGGCGAAGCTACCGGTTCATGCGGCTCGTGAAACGGAAGGAAGATGAAGAATGGTTTTGAACGCTCGGCCGATCCCTTTAGCCACTGAATTGCTTCATCGACGACAAGCTGACAGCTGTAGCCCTCCATTCGACCTACCGCTGTACCATTTCGCACGAAGTTGATTGGATTCTCATGCGACGGGGCAGCGTTGTTTTGGGTACTCAGCCAATGGTCGAAGCCAAAGTTCCCTGGCTGTGGCTGTGCGGATTGGTTGAACTTACTGTTGCAGTGCCACTTCCCCGCCACACACGTCGCGTAACCTGCCGCACGCAACAATTGCGGGATGGTGATTTCCGTAGCACGCATATGCACCTGCTCTCGAGCATCAGGTCTGGGTCGATTGCCGACCGGAATCCAATCATAGACGCCCGCTCGATTCGGACTGCGTCCTGTCAGCAAACCCACTCGAGATGGAGAGCAAACCGGTGCTGCGGAGTAGAAATCCGTAAACCGAATTCCATCCGCCGCCAATCGATTCAAATGGGGCGTCTTTATGTGTGGATGGCCGTAGCATTCCAGGTCGCCGTAGCCTAGATCGTCGCAGAGGAATACCACGATATTCGGTCTTTCAGCCGCGCAGGCGTCGATGGCGAAGATCGCAAAGCATAACAGCAATGGTCGGCAGAGAATTGAGAGTTTCATATTCGTGATCGTGCTTCGAGGAACGAATAATTGCGGGTCCACGACCATGCTACCGACTCGGTCGCGCCATTGCGAGCACGAGCGAGTCGACTTGGAGATGGATTCGATTAGATGGTTGAAACTGCCGCGCCCGACCTGTATACCAAACGTCGTTGTTCCATGAATTGTGCGTACGATGCCGCGGGTGGCTATGTTGAGACCAACCTTCAAGCCGATCTGGATATTTGGCTCAGCCTGCCTGTGGGCCGTCGTCCTGAACACAGCTTGGGGAAATTCAGCTGAGACCCGACAGTTCGCAAAGTGGTCGAAGATTGAACTGACTTTTAAAGGACCAGCGTCGCGAGGACTCGGTCAGCCGAATCCTTTTGCCGTTCGTATGGACGCGACCTTCACCAGTCCCAGCGGTCGACAACACCTCGTGCCCTGCTTCTACGACGGAGATGGTTCGGGGGGACTGGATGGCAACCTCTGGAAAGTGCGTTTCTCGGCGGACGAGTTGGGGCAATGGGACTTCATCACTTCCAGCAAAAGCGATCAACTCGACAACCAACGCGGAATTTTCACCGTCACGCCGGTGCCAGACGACGCCAAAGGGTTTTGGAAATGGGGGCGACTGGAATCCGTTGGTACACACCAGAATCAGATTCGTTACTTGAAGTTTCGGGATGGACCGTTTTGGCTCAAGGCCGGATGCGATGATCCGGAGAATTTCCTGGGAAACTATCGCAACTACGACACGCTGGAAGAACGTAAAGCAGCGATCGATTTCCTCGCACAACGTGGCATCAACTCGCTGTACATTATGACGCACAACGTCCGAGGTGATGACCAGGATGTCTGGCCCTGGATCGGGTCGAACCAACAGCAAGCCATGTCGAACGGCGCGGGGCAAGTACGCTTTGACGTAGCTAAACTTGACCAGTGGCATCAGCTGTTCGAATACATGCAAATGCGAGGAGTCGCGCCCTACCTTGTGCTGGAAGACGATAGCGCATGGAAAGGATACGATCGCAACCGGTACTATCGGGAGATTATCGCTCGCTTCGGTTACCTACCCGCCTTGCTCTTCAACTGCGGCGAGGAGCACAACGAGAACTACCGTCTATCGGAAGCACTCCAGCACATGCGGTATTTGCAGTCGATTGACCCGTTCGATCATCCGCGCGGAATTCACAACGTCAACCAGCCGCATGACGCATACGTTGACGCCGACTGCGTGGATTTCACCTCCATCCAAACGGGCAGCCCGGGAAGTCGCAGAGGCCTGGAAAATGCACTCGAACATAACCGCATCACGATCGATTGGATCGAGCGATGTCGGCAGCGGGGGCGACGTGTACTCGTGGTGAACTTCGACGAGGCTCGTCCCGAGGAAGACCGACGTTGTTGGTGGAGTGTCTATCTGGGCGGCGGCGTGTGGGAAAGCCACGTGACCGAACCTTACGACCGGCCCCCTTCCGCTTGGGAACGGACTTGGGTCGAACTTGGCGGAGCCCGCACGTTCATGCAGTCGCTTCCATTCTGGAAAATGGAGCCACACAACGAATTGGTAACGGGCAAAGCTTTCTGTCTGGCAAAGCCCGGTCGAGCCTATGCCCTTTACCTTCCAACTGGCGGCGCCGTCTCCATCAACCTTCCGGCTGGAATCTACGACGTTGCCTGGTGGAACCCGGCGAACGGAGTTGATGGGCGGTTCCAAAATCAGCGTCAAGTTGAAGGTGGAACTGTGACGTTGTCAGCCCCAAGCGACAGCGATTGGGCCGCGCGCATTGTCCGCAGCAACTCGGAGTAGCAAACGATGAAAATGCCTTGCACAAAAACACAAGTAACTCACTCCTCCCAGGCACACGGTTGGTGGCGGCTTGCTGCTGCATCTCTGATGTCCGCGACGATCGTAACGCTCGGCTTGCTCTCAGGGACCGCCTGCTCAGCAGAAATTCAAGCGGGATTGGCCAAAGTCGACATTACACCTCCCATCGGTGGCAAAACGACGGGCTACGCAGCAGCTCAGCCAACCGATGGCATTCACGATCCCGTGTCGGTGCGTGTCCTCGTACTCAAGTCGGAGGACATTTGCATCGCATGGGTCGTGTGCGACTTGTGCATCTTTAATTCGAAGTGGCTACACGAACAGATGCCGGCCATCGGCATTGACCAGCTGCTGGTCATGAACACACATACTCATTCTGGTCCGAATCTGCGGCAGGATGACTTTCCATCAAAAGAAGAGCCGTGGAAGAAAGCGGTTGAGAAACGAATTCTGTCGACAATCAAGCAGGCGCAGGAAGAAATGTTCCCGGCCTATTTTGCTGCTGGTGAGGGGCACATTCAGCTCGGTTACAATCGCCTCGTCAATCGGGGCGATCATGCCGTAACTCATTTTGACAACCCAGATCGGATTCCCCACGGCCCGGTCGATCCGACCGTCGGTGTGATCCGCATTACCGATGACCGTGACACGGTGCGAGCCGTATTGATCGTCTACGCCTGTCATCCCGTCGTACTTGGATCGAAGAATCGCAAAATCTCTGCTGGCTATCCTGGCGTCACGCGAGAGGTGATTGAGAAACAACTGGGCTCTGATGCAATGTGCCTCTTCATCCAAGGCGCTGGGGGTGATATCAATCCACTCATCCTTGCACGTGGTGAAAATCGAGAAGACGATTTTGCCCTGGTTGATCGGATGGGGCAGCTACTTGCCGTTGAGGTACAACGAGTTTTAGCGTTGATTAAGGATCGTCCTGGCGCATCGCATCAACTATTAACTTCTAATTCAATCATCAAGCTCAACAATCGCTGGAAACCGAACGAACAGGTGACCTTGGGTGTAGCTTCGCTATTGATTAACGAAACCATCGGGATCATCTCTCTGCCCGGCGAACCGTTCCATCAATTCCAAGTTGATTTTCGGCACAAGGCAAACCTCCCACATGCCTACGTCTTTGGGTATTGCTCGAATGGCCCATACGAATGGCCAAGTTATTTGCCCGATGTTGTGTCGGCGGCACGTGGCGGATACGGGGCCAGTGACACGACGGTTGCAGAAGTGGGGGCTGGCGAAAGACTCGTCAACAAAGGGTTGTCACAGTTGTTTACCCTGCAAGGTCGGCTCAAGTCGCAACCACAACGACATATCTTCGAGGAGAGTCGCGATTAGCACATCAAGATACAAAACGCTCGCGGCCTTGATCACAGCTGGCTTACTCATTCAGTATTCTCAAGCCGCTTGTGCTGAGCCAGTTGAATTGAACGTTGACCAATACAACCGGTCGTGCGGAATCACGATATCGCAAGACGAATCACTCGTCCACGTCGCCTGGCCAACGGGCAATGGGCGGCGAGCACGCGTGACGTTCGATCTCGCGGACGAGCGTCCTTTGCTCAAATCGATCGACGTTTCGACGCGTGAGGCGGCGTACCATTCGATTGCCACTGATCTGGATCCTGTCGTGTTGTTGCGAGTGGGTCCGAGAGATCTTGCCCGTCGAGACGGTTGGACGATCTTCTTCGACCGCATGCAGAACAAACCCAGCGAACTACACCTTGCCACGATTAAGCGAATGCGAGCAACGGCAACCAGCAATGCACGACGCGCGACGATCAGTATTGGGGATGTCGTGGCTGGTCCTTTTCATGGCGAGCTGCGCTGGACTTTTTTTGCTGATAATCCGTACGTGCTCCAAGAGGCAGTCTTGCAGACATCGAAGAATCGAGTCGCATTTCTGTACGACACGGGACTTGTGTTTCGAGATCAGCTTCCCGAGCGTATGTGCTGGCGAAGTTCAAAGGACATCGACACGCAGCGAGTCGTCGCCACGGTCAAGCAGGCGGAGAAGGTTGCAGTTCATCGCCGGACGATCTGTGCAGAGTTCCCCCAAGGATCGATTGCTCTGTTTCCGCCCCCACATCGATATTTCTACCCGCTCGACTTTTCGGACAATCTAGCGAACATCTGGATTGGACCCGAGTATGCCAAGCAGCGTTTGCCGTTCGGTTTTGGGATCCGACACGATCCGAGCGGCGATAATCGTTTCGTTCCGTGGTTCAACGCTCCGCCAGGCACGCGTCAGGAGATGGGGCTATTCCTGTTCGTGTCCCACGAGAACGCCGAAGACACCTGCAACGAAATCGCTCGTTTGACTCGTCGCGACCGCTTCGCCCCGTTGCCTGGGCATACCGTTTTCTCAAGTCACTATCACGTTGAGCACACGCAAGAGCTCTTGGACGCTCAGTCGAGTGATCCATCGTCGTCAACAATTGCGCAGTTGCCGTCCGGCGGAACGTATCGGATGCCAGAACGATTACGGGACCCTGGCTTCGTTCGCGCGTTTCGCGAGCAAGGGGTCGAAATTGTTCACCTTGCTGAGTTCCATTTCGGCCGTACACCGCGCATGACAACCGACGAGCGGCTTCGACACCTCGCGGTATTACACGCCGAGTGCAGCCGGCTCAGCGACGATAAGTTTCTGCTGTTGCCCGGTGAGGAACCGAATGTCCATCTCGGTGGCCATTGGATCAGTCTGTTTCCCAAACCGGTTTATTGGGTCCTGAATCGACCGGATGACAAGCCGTTCGTGGCCGAGCATCCACAATTAGGAAAAGTCTATCACGTGGGCAACAAGGCTGACGTGCTGCAGTTGCTCAAGGCGGAAGGTGGTTTGGCTTGGACGGCGCACCCTCGTATCAAGGGTTCGACCGGCTACCCTGATCTGTACCGCGACGAGCTATTCTTCAAATCAGATCGTTTTCTCGGTGCCGCCTGGAAGGCCATGCCGGCTGATCTCTCTCGGCCGCGTCTGGGTTGGCGCGTGCTGAACTTGATGGATGACATGGCCAATTGGGGTGGGCCCAAGTACGTGCTCGGCGAAGTCGATGTGTTCAAAATCGAACCGGACCACGAACTCTACGGTCACATGAACGTCAACTATCTTCGTATGAATCAAGCGCCACGTTTCGAGCAAGGGTGGCAGACCGTTCTTGATACGCTGAGCGCCGGCAAGTTCTTTGTCACCACGGGCGAGATACTCATCCCCAGGTTCAGCGTCAGCGGTCGAGAGTCGGGCGATGTCGTGACGATTCCGGAGGGTGGTTCGGTGCCGATTCGTGTGGACGCAAAGTGGACGTTTCCCCTATCGCATGCCGAAATCATCTCAGGCAACGGCCAAACCATCCAACGCGAGAGAATCGATTTGTCAGAAACCGGTTCGTTTGGAGAAGACTCGATCAAGCGAAACGTGAATCTGTCGGGACAACGATGGGTCCGCCTGGAGATCTGGGATGTCGCGACCAACGGCGCCTTTACACAACCCGTCTGGTTAACGAGCGACTGATCCGTGCCCGCTGAACTCATCTTCCCGTGAAGTTAGGCGGCCGCTTCTCCATGAAATGAGCTACGCCTTCCTGAAAATCATCACATTGAAAACTGTCAATCATCTCATCGTTGGCACGTTCGATGGATTCATCAAGCGACTGCAGTAGCCCATCGTAGATCTGTCGTTTCATCACGCGAAGCGAACGAGGCGAGACCGTGGTTGCCAACTGCAGCGCATACTCCCGTGTCTCGGTCATCAACTGATCTGCAGGTACAAGGCGGGTTGTCAGGCCCAACCGCTGAGCCTCCTGGGCATCAATCAACCGAGCGGAATAGAGCAGATCGAGCGCATTGCTAAGTCCGATCAGGCGGGGCAGAATCCAACTTACGCCATGTTCAGCAACCAAGCCGCGTTTGGCAAAGGCCGTTCCGAATTTCGCCCTGTCCGCGGCGAATCGGATGTCGCAGTACATCGACAGAATGAATCCCAAGCCGACCGCTGGCCCATTGATCGCGGCGATGATCGGCTTGGCGATTGCAGGGAAGTAACTGTAGGTCTTTTGAAAATCAGCTCGCCCCTCCGCCCAGGTATGCAACGGCAGGATCTTCTTGCGAAGCTCGTCGATGTCGACCGATGACCAATCGATATTCGCCACCCAGGCAAGTGCTTCGAGATCGGCTCCGGCGCAAAACGCGCGGCCAGAGCCGGTCAAGATGACCACGCGTACTTGCTCGTCCTCATCCGCAGCCTTCATGGCAGCGAATAGCTCGTTATCTAGCTGCATGGTAACCGCGTTGAGTCGTTCAGGACGATTTAGGGTGATCGTCGCGACTCGGTCCTCGACGCCATAGATCAGTGACTCAAATTCCATATAAGCTCCTGGGTGTATTCAGGCGGACGCCACGACGTAGGCTAGCGTGGTCGCCACTACCAATCCACGACCGAACCGTCCTCGCGATCATAGGTCTCCGGATACGCGTTCGGTTCGCCCACCTGTGCTCGTAGTTTCTCTTCATCGATCTGGATGCCCAGCCCCGGTTCCTTCGGCAGCGGCAGGAATCCGTCCTTTTGTTTGAATGGTACTTTCAATAGATCACTGTGTGACCGCGTACCACCTTCTTGAATCATAAAATTGGGTATCGATGCCGCCACCTGACAGCTTGCCGCAAGAGAACACGGACCTTGCGGATTGTGAGGTGCCAGCGGAACATAATGCGACTCGGCCATTCCCGCAATCAGCCGCAGTTCGGTAATTCCGCCAGCGTAACAGACGTCGGGCTGCAGGATACTGGCCGCCTGCTTATCTAAGACTTCGCGAAAGCCCCACTTCGTGAAAACTCGTTCGCCTGTGGCAACTGGAATGTGCGTCTTGCGGGCCAACTGGGCCATCATCTCCACATTCTGACATTGAACAGGTTCCTCGTAGAAGAGCGGCTGATACGGCTCGACGGCCTTCATAATCAGCAGCGCTGTTTGCGGCTGTACAGCGCCATGAAAGTCGATGCCGATATCAACGTCAGGACCCAGAGATTCGCGCAACGCGGCGAACCTCTCTGTCACCTCGCCGACGAAGGCCGGGTTCTCCACGTAGCGATGGGCCTGACGTCCCTGTGCCCTGATACCAACCTTGAACGCCTTAACGATGCCGCGTTCGGCGTCACCTTTCGTTCCGTACACACGAATTTTGTCGCGCGTCGGACCTCCGAGCAATTCATACACCGGGACACCCAACGCTTTACCTTTGATATCCCAGAGTGCCTGGTCGATGCCACTGAGCACGGAGGTGAGGACCGGGCCGCCGCGATAGAATGCATGTCGATAAATGGCTTGCCAATGATGAACGACGCGGCGAGGATCCTTGCCGACCAGATAGGACTCGACCTGCTTGGCCCCTGCCGCGCAGGTCTTGCTCTTGTCTTTCAACATCTCACCCCAACCGACAATTCCAGCATTCGTCGAGATTTTGACGAAGACCCAGCTGTTTCGCAGGACGAATGTTTCAAGCTTGGTGATCTTGAGTGAGTCTTTGGGATCAATTTCGGCGGCTGCCGTCGGCTTGGCATTCCATCGGTTGTCCAATGCAAGCAGTGCACCAGTGCCAATTAGGCCGCCTAAAAAACAACGTCGATTTGAACGCAATTTCTCCATGGGGTGACCTCCCACAACGGTTACATGGACGTTCTAGCTCTGCAAATTGATGACGCCAACTTACCAAACCGCCACGACGATTGGTCAGCAAAAGCCCTTTTGCCTCCACATGTTCGTTTAATGATGCCGGTCATGCGGACGCTTCAGCAACCTTCCTCGTCGCTCAAACCAGTGGATTGAGGCGACAAGTTTCGAATAACTATCACCCCCTGCCTGGGATGGGTTAATGGGAGTCGATGGGGTGCGTACCCGAAAAATCGGTACCGCAAGCCCACTGCTCAAGCGGGACACGTCGTTTGCATCGATTCGACTTAGCTCCGAAGCTCGACCCGCAGCGGGGCCTCGGCCCCCCGAACCACCGCTCGATAACACAAAATGAGCTACATTTTCACTGTCGGTTGCTACTTAGGCGTCCAGTGTCATACCTGCTGGTCGCGCGGTCGATCGTCGCTGCGAAAATGGGAACAACAGCATGAGTGATACAGGGGCTCCGTCGGCTCAAGAACTTCGCGATAGTGAATGCCTGCATTGCGGGCGCTGCGGCCTGGCATTGCCGCTGCAGCTTGCAAATTCTGACGAACCAGCGATGAGTTGTCGATGTGCGGGTTGCGGGGCTGAATATCGTGGCAACATCGACCCAGATCGCGCGCTGACTCTGGCATGCAACATTGTTCCTTCGCCGACCGATAGCGAGGCTCAGCCAAAGGCTCTTCTGCCACCGGAAGCCATCGGAGACTTGTTGGGCAGGTTAGTTGATTCCTATAAAGGTCCCGAGCGTCGGACAAACGAAAGACAACGCGTTGCGATCGGTGTGTCGGTGCAACCGGTCGACGAGCAATTCAATCCGATGGGCCCGTCCTTCATTGCTGTCACCCGAAACGTTTCGGTCGGCGGCATGAGCATGATGCATACGAGTGCTGTTTCGGCTCCGTTCATGATCGTTGAGATGCCAGCGACGGCGGAAGAACGAGTCAGGACTCGACTACAAGTCCTCAGATGTCACCGCATCGAAGGCTTCTTCGAGATTACCGGCCAGTTTATCCAAGGTGATCACGACACCGATCTCAATCAAACGCGTGATGTCAGGCTGTCGTCTGCCGCATGGCAAGTCGTCGACGCTGTCGCGTCCCAGCTCAGGCAGTCACCGGACAGCATCCTACAGTCCTTCATCCTCGGTGATCGATCGCAGGCACAACGCTGTCGAACACGAGTTCTGTCGGATCTCGCTCAGGGCAATGAGCCTCACTAGAGCAGTTGTGAGGCTCCTCGGCTCGACCAGACCGCTCGCCCTCCGCTACACCCGTCTTTAGCTGCGCGATTTCTAGCAGGATGGGATCTAGTCCGCGTCGGGCTCACCATGCGTCAGCGCGTCGGCCTTCTCGCCGCTGAAACCGACTAGGGCGAACGTGGCCACGGTACCCACAATGATTCCGATCCAAGGATTCGCAAAAAAAGCAAGGGTCATGGCCATCAGGATCACGACGCCTCGCTCGACGTTGGTGCGCGGAATTTCCATCGCCACGTAAGAACAGGCGAATCCCGTCAGTACGAGAGTAAGTGATAAAGCGATCCCCATCATCGGCTTGAGTACCGTCAGCAAAGGCAGCAGCATGTAGAGCACGGGAATGCCAAACACGTAGTAGGACGCGATTCCAGTAAACAATGAGTCCATCGCCGCACGACCTTGGCTCCAGCGCTGGACAATAATCACGTGCACTCCCGTCCAAAGTGCTCCCTGCGCCGGAAAGAATGGTGCGAATATCGCCATCACGCCGTTGCGAATTGCCAGAGAGTAGTGGCTGCGGTTGAAGTCGACGTCGATCTCTTCGTCAGGTCGGGCTGGTTTTGCCAACCGCAAAATCTCTGTACCCGTGATTAAGTCGCCGAACAGGATGACGTATCCCATCATCGCCAGTGGCATCGCGGAGACGAACATCGTGGGCGTCGGCCAGCCAATGCTCAGCGGCGATGTCTTCCTGAACATGTCAGCGAAGGGAGGAATCAGAATTCCATATTCGATCTCGTAGGTGAACTCGTTAAAGATCGGTCCCACCAAAGCCGCGGCAGCAAAACCCGGCAACAGCCCTAAGCCGGCGATCGCCGCCAACCATCGATACTTCTTCTTGTATTTTTCAAGTGGCGCCGAAAACGTCAGGAACATGCACAACGCGACTGCAACCGTCGTGCTGATGGGCTGTTTATGCAGATAGCGCTCAGCATCGTCTAAGAAGACTCGCTTCAACGCTGCGATGGCCGCGCCCATGATAATGCCGCCCTTGAGAGCTGCAGGAAGCCATTGGATGAGTCGTTGTCCTAGTCCGGTAATGCCTAACAGGATCAACAACGCGGTGAAATTCAGCGAAACGGCTGTCATGAATTGAAACCGCTGGGTCGGCGTCGTCAGAATCTGATTGCCGCTGCTGTCTGAAGATAAAAGTACGAGCAGGGCCAACGGCAATGCCGGCGTGATCCAACCGGGCGCATACGGCTCACCAAATACGATCGGTGCACTGCAGATCAGCAACGATTGCACGACAACGAAGGCAACTGCTTCGTCGAAGGACAACCCAAAATGAGCCCGCAGAACGGGCACGAGTGCCAGCCCGGTTGCCCCCGCTACGAACACGCCCTGCAACAACTCGGGCCAAGTCAGACCGGTGTGAACGAAAGGAATCCGAGTGGTGAATGGTCCCCACCGGAGACCGCGTGGGCTTCCAACCGCCTGCAATGAATCTCGCCCGTCGTTGTGCATAGGCTATATCTAGATCTAGTCGTCCATCACACATCAAGGGCTGCCACGTCGATACCGTTGATAAATCGAGCCGATCAACGTTCAGGCTCCGTTGCACGTCGAAAAAGCTCCCGCCGGCGAGGCGGTAAGTCGCCATCGTTAGGGCGAAAAAAAGGATTAACATTTCGAACTGAAATGCTTAGAATCTGCACCGAAGGGAAATCATAGTCGGCGAAAGGACCTCGCCACACCTCACTTTGTCGTTGTGTCATTCCGGGAGGCCTCATGGAAAGTCCACCGTATGGATTTTGAGGGGATTCGGACCGACGGGGAACGAGTCCTCATTTTCAATTGGCACATTTATTTTGGGACAAAGAGAAATGCTGCTCGCCCGAAACGGGATGAGTGGTTGCGAATCGGTTAGGCCGATGAGCGTTGGCGGTTAGGTCGCGCAAGAATAGGAACGCGTAGCAACGCACCGCGTTCGTTAAGTGCCCAAAACGGGTACGGCTCGATCAGCCGTCGTCGGTCTGTGGCGTCACCGAATCGCGTCTCTGGCTTTGACACATGGCCTCCGTCGCCTCTTCATGTGCGACGGAGGTCATTTTACTTTAGCAGCAAGGCTGGTACCTGATCCCACAGCTTGCTCGCTTCCTCAACTCGCCGCGACATACTGGCACCTGCAGGCATTACCAGGTGCGTCGTAATTCGTCTCGTAGAATGTCGGTGGCTCGTACGTCCAACCTTTGGCAAGCCGCTTTTCCTCTCGGAGGAGATTGCGGTACACGTAAGGTCCACCTAATCGTGCGGACAATCGCGACTTGATGCCGAGTGTCTGATGGAGATCGGCCAATAGATCTGACAACATCAGGCGGATGTTTGACTGGTCACGGAGAAATCGTCGTGCCGCCCAGACAGCCGCCGAGTAGGTTGGGGCAAGGCCCCTCGCATCGTTGGCAAATCGACGCCGGATTCGTTCGTCAGGATGGTTCTTATACCGCTTCCATCCGCCCAACGTCGTCCGGGCGATACGCATGACGCTGGGACCGTTGACTTCGAAGTCGCGAGTGAAGGCGCGCACCATGAACTCTGCTTCCCGACCCTGTCGGATATGCGGATGTCGATAGTTGAAGATCGACTGACCATGAATGTCGCCGGGATGAAACTCACTGTCGTCCTTCATGCGCCCGACTGCCGACAGCTCGGCATGTAAGGGGGTGCCCGCAACTGGTGTGTACAACATGAATTGGTGGAAATCGGTATTGTGCTCCACGGCGTACTGGATCACGGCGTCAATGTTCTCCGGCGTATGATCCTCCATGCCGATAATGGTTGATCCCAGCACGCGAATGCCATGCGATTGAAGCTCGCGCACGAGAGACATGGTGTCGATATTGCGCAGCTTGGCGTACTGGCTGTCCTCACCCTCAAGCCCCATCCACACCCAGGAGATTCCCATTTCGACGAGTTGCTCGATTGTATATTTCCTCAGGACGTTTGCAGAACTGAAGACATACAACGACCATGCCTTGCCGTGCTCCCGCATCAGTTCAAGCAAACGCAACGCTCGCTTGCGATGCAACAAGAAGTTCTCGTCCATGACAAAGAAGGAGCGAACCCGCATCTCGTGCTCCAGTTGGCACATGATTGAAAACAGCTCGTCCCCGGTCTGGTAAAAGTTGACAAAGCATCCCTTACCGCCAAACATCGAGGACGTCGCACAAAAATTACATCCCAGCGGGCAGCCGACTGACGGAATCACCGTGGCCGCTACATCCCTGGCCTTCGCGCGGACGGTTGTGCCGAAGCAGCGCGTCCCAATACCCGACGGAATCTGCGGGTGCACGATGGGCTGCGTGGTATCCTCACCTACGAAGTTCCGGAACCAGCGCACGCCCTCCCCTTTGACAATGTGATCGGCATCAACCTGGTGCTGTAGTCCTGGCACGTTAGCAATGTGGCCTCCGATCACAATGGATGCTTGCGGCAAGTAATGTCGGATCCACTCGCACATGGTACGAACCTTAACGACATTCAACGGAATGCTGCTGATCCCCACAATGTCATAATGATTGTCGCGCAACTCCTCGAGAAATCGATCGAGCGTGGGAAAATCCAGTAGATGGCAGCGTGCCTGGATGTTGTTCTGAATGAGCATCAGACCCCAACTTCGATGAAACATCCGCAACGAAAAGGCGCCCTGTACCCGCGTTACCTGGTTGTGGTACAGCTCCATGGGATTCATTCGCCGACTGCCGTATTGGTCATCTTGGGCATACGGACCGAACACGCTGGTGAGCAGAATCTTTGCGCGGGAACCCAGCGGATGCGTGGCGTACGATGTCGGAGCGACCGGTTCCAATAGAACAGTTTGATCCGCAGTCATCATCCGGCTCCTAGGGTTGATTGCTGGCGGTAGTGCCGTCCAAAAGACGACTCTTGAATTCTATTGGGATCTTCGCGTAGCCTGACCCCACGCTTGTAACACGTGGGTAATACCTAGGTGATAGAAGAGCGCGCCGGCAGATCGCCCAGACTCAGGGCCGATCGGTTAGAGACCTTCCGAGATGAAGCCGTAATACCGACCCATCCAGTAGGCATGGAGAAAGTCAGCTGCTCCAGTTCGGTCTTCGCGCCAAAGAGGCATTTCGATCCATGTGTCGCCGTCTTCGGTGCGATAGCATCCGCCGGGACTACTGGCCACCAATCCCCACGGAGTCAAGAACATCGATCCCGCGACGGGTATGCGCCAACCTTCCATCGCCGGCTGGGCGGCTTCGCCATGGAGACGTTTGACGAGCTGGTTGTCTTGAACGGCGAACTCGGCAGCTCCCGGACCCACTTGCCAGCTACCGAAGTCAGGATTTGGCATGGCCGGAACTTGATCGGCATTCACTTCCCGCCACGAGACACCACCATCGCGAGTCACTCGATAACCACGATTCGTTTGCGCCCAAAGCACAAACGTACGTCTGTCGGAGGCCACGATATTGTGCACACTGGCACCCATTAAGCCAACCGAAACGTCACTCCACGATTTGCCTTCATCAAGCGTGCGATACACGCGACCTCGGTTATCACAGAACCAGGCCACTTGCGGATCGTCAAAAGAGAAGACCATGGCAACAACGGCGGGCTTGAGCCAACCATCCATGATGTAGGGATTTCCCTTCCAGGCGTACTCGTTGTCCAACGGTCGTTGATCGATAGGAAGCGGTCTTAAACTAAGCGGTCGTTCGGCACGGGAATACGGGTTCTGCTCGATGTCACTTCGCAGTGAGTTCATGACGGGCCGCAGCACACGGTCAACCGGATACCGAGCGAGTGTCTCTTGAGAAAGTCGCAAACCCGCGGCTGAGTTCGGAACTTCTGACGTCACATCGCGGGCTGCCCCAGGCTGCGACGGTGGACGATAGTCCGGTGCGAGTGCCAGCGTTTGGTAAGTAAACAGCGCATTGCCTTCATGCCAATTCCGTTCCCAGAGTTCCAACAACCATCTTCTGTAGAGCACTAAAAGCTCAGGGGCTCGCTCGTAGCGAATCAGAGTATAGAGTGCCTCGAAGGCCTGACCCTCCGAACTATGATTGGTTCGCGCCAAGCGACGTTGTTCGTCGTCGTCGATTCGCCGATCAGATTCTTGGTTGTCTTTGAACCGATCGATGATCTTCTGATAATACCTGGCGTAGGCATCGTCGCCGGTGATGTGATGTGCGATCAACAAATCGGGCAGCAGCATCAGCGACGCACGAAGCGGCAGCTGGCCAATACTCTTGGCTCCGTAGTAACGAATCCGACCCGCGTAGAGTTTCTCGTAGTATTCATCGCGTGAGGGATCCGGATCGATACCAACATGCCCATAGCGAGTGACTTGGCCGTCTACATCAACGATGCGGCAATGATTCTCCAATAGATGCGTCATCAACCGTCGAACATCGTGACGGATCATGGCCTTCTGCTGCGGGTCAGCCGCCAGATCAAAGTAGACGGCGTAGCCGTAGAGAATGGCGTTGAAGTTGTCGACGCTGACATCACCATACCAGCGATAGTCAGCATACTCGCCCTGCCCTTGATGCCATTCGGGCGAGTCGCGACCATCGCGTTCGTAATCCAATACGGGGCCGTGGCCCTTCACGTAGCCTCGGGCCAGCAATCCTGGCTTGCCAGTCACCTCTTGAAGTCGGCGTAGGGCCACTAAAATCTGGCCGCCGTGGTCTCGAATCGAGGGATCTTTGGTGACGGCATACTGATAACCGACTCCCGCCAGGTAGCGCCCGGTCCAAACACCGGCATGAATCACGTTACCCGGTTCATGTACGGTATGTTCAAGACGATCCTTCCCGGAGGTCACGGGAACGATCGAAACGTACAGTCCGTCGAGCCAGTGATTTCTGAGCAGATCTTGTTGGAAGAAGTCTGCTTTTTCGTGTAGGCGGCTGGACTGATGGATCGATGTCTGTCCACTCGCAACGTTGAGTGTGATCAGACAGATCACCGTCCATAGCCCCAGACGAGCAAGCACCATTTCCAACCTTCCAATTTCTAGCCGCAAGATTGAGCGAGAAGCGGAATACCGTAGGGGACGCGCTTCACACGGCTTGTGTGTGCCAGCACCAACCATAGTATATGTCAATCCACCGCCGATCGACGGGGCCAATCATAGCGATGTGGGTAGCCGGCGACGGTTGTTTACGGTTGCATCGACGTGGGTATACTACAATCGTCATGCCCATCGTTACCCGCGACTCCGCTAATTCGAATCCCATCGATTCCGGTTCTTCCCCGCACGATCCCTACCGCCTTTCAGCATTCGCCGAGACGCACGAATTTCGTAATTTCATCGCCTTGGCTCTCTATCAGGTCTTGATGCGGATCGGTTGGATCTTCAAGACCGAGAGCATCATCATGCCTGCCGTGCTGGATACGATCACCGGTGGCGGTCCCTTGGGCGGTTTGCTGCGGGGCTGTTTACCGGTGCTCAATCGATTCGGACACAGTATTCCGCCCATGCTGTTTTCACGGCGTTTGAAGATCCTCCCTCAAAAGCGATCCGCCGCATTCGTGTGTTCTTTGTGCATGGCCACGGTTTTTCTGATGCTGTCGACCGTCTGGCGGATCGCCGGTACGGAGAAAAGCTGGCTCCCGTGGTTCTTCTTGGGCTGCTACGTGGCGTTCTTTTCGGCGACGGGAATTAACAATTTGGCCGTGGGCACCTTACAAGGCAAGCTGATTCATGCCACGCGACGAGGCCGCCTGCTGTTAACTTCGAACGTGCTGGAAGCCACCTCCGCGGTCATCGCCGCGTTCCTCTTGCTGCCGCATTGGCTCACGTCAGAGGGTGGACGCTTCGAGATGATCTTCGGCTTTACCGGGCTCTGCTTCGTGCTGAGCGCAATCTCGTTGCTCATTACCGTCGAGGAACGCGATCGCTATGAAGCTCCGGACCGTGGCGTGCGTCACCTCTTCTCATCGGCCTATGGGATTATCCGTTCGGATCGTAGATTCCGCCGATTGGCATTCGTCGCCATGGCGTTTGGCAGTTCGCTGATGCTGTTCCCACACTACCAGGCGTTGGGGCGCAGTCCGCGTCTATCACTTTCATTTAATGACTTACTGGTGTGGGTCATTGTGCAGAATATGGGTACCGCACTGTTCAGCCTGATCATCGGGCCAATTGCCGACCGACACGGCAATCGAGCTGTGCTGCGGCTGATCATGGTTTTTATCGCGGCGATGCCGGTCAGCGCTATCGCTTTGTCGCATTGGCCAACTTGGGGCCCGACGCTCTATCCAGGGATCTTCTTGTTCATCGGCCTGACGCCCGTCGGTTTCAAGACAATGAACAACTACACGTTGGAGATCAGTCGACCTGAGGACCATCCACACTATCTGAGCACCTTGGGTTTGTGCTTCGCTGTACCGCTGTTGCTTTCGCCCGCCTTAGGTTGGATCGTCGAAGCGACCAATTTCGAAACGGTTTTCTTCACCATCAGCGTTGCCGTGCTGGCGGGCTGGTTTTGTACTTTTCGACTTGAAGAACCACGCCACGCGCTGCGGGGGAACCCGTCAACGACGCCGATTGTGCCAGACGACGACTGATCGACTCGACATCGAGGTGGATGATGAATGAGCTGCCGCCGGCGCTCCAACGCTACATCCGTGGACTGAAGCAGCACGATGTCAATATGATCTCAGAGACCGTCGCAGACGATCTGCAATTTGTTGTCGAAGACCGGTCACTCGCGAAGACCCAGTTCCTCGACATGCTGCGTGCACTGTACGCAGCCTTTCCGGACTGGCACTATGAGCATTCGGCTCCCGAATTCCGGAAAGAAGATCAAATTGCGATTCGGTGGCGACAAGGAGGAACGCACCTGGGTACGCTTGTCGTTTCGGGTCGAGATCCGATCAAGGCCACAGGACGCTGCGTCGTCATTCCCGAGCAGTACTTCTTTTATCGGATGGCCAACCGCCTCATCGTCGAAATCCGTCCCGACCCGATTCCCGATGGGGCTCCACAGGCGATCTTTCAACAGATCGGACTCGAAAGCCCTCCTGTGTAGGCTCGAGGCACCGGCAGGATTACTGCTTGACGCGAATCGATTGAATCGTGACGTCTTGAACGGGGACGTCGTTCATTGGCGATTCGATATGACGATCCTTGACCAAGACCTTAAGTCGGCGCGTTCCGGTGGCCGTATTTCTAATGCGATCAACGACGTCCATTCCCTTGGTAACGCGACCGAATACGGCGTAGCCCCACCCATCGAAGCTGGGGAAGTCAAGGTTCTGGTTGTCCTTGACATTGATAAAGAACTGAGCGGTTGCGCTATGTGGATCTCGGGTTCGAGCCATGGCAATCGTACCGCGTTGGTTCTGCAAACCGTTTTTCGCCTCATTCTTCACCGGCGCGCTGGTCGGCTTCTCCATGATGCCTCGTTGAGTCTTGGCAAAGCCACCTCCCTGAATCATGAAGTCCGAAATGACGCGATGAAACACCGTGTTGTCGTAGTGTTTATTGTTGACGTAGGAAAGGAAATTCTTCACCGACTCTGGAGCTTTCTCCGCATTCAACTCAACCTCGATGACTCCTTCGGACGTCGTCATGACGACCGTCACGGGTTGATTCGCCTGGGCAGACTGTACTGCAAAGGTCATGGTGCCCAGCATCAAAACGCAGAATCTGCAGACCAACTTGGCGCGCATCGTTATCATCCATTCTCAAAAAGTGATTTGTGGACTGCCGTAGCAGTTCGAAGGTCGGCCATCTCAAACTCGACGTAATTGTAGCGATCGGGTGGGTCTGTGTTGAGACCGATCGGGATACTGTATTGATGTCAGAGCCCCTTAGACAAACTCAACATCCGGATGTACTCTGACGGTCTGAGCGGGGCGAGTTTCCATTCACGAGTCGATGGATATGGATTCCTCTGAATCGTCTACGTCCACCGTCGGACTACCCCAAATCGATCCGCTGCGAGCACACGGTGCCTGGATCTACCTCTTCTCGTCAGTCGCTGCGGGTGCCCTGGTCGGAGCCGATTATGGTGTGGAACGCCCGTTACTGGTTGGAACGGGCTTCGCCGGAGCCTACCTCGTGATGGCTGCCCTGGCGACGGATCCGCGGCGAAAAGGAAGGCAAATCGCGGTGGGAATTAGCTTGGCAGCGCTCGCACCGCTGGTCGCATTGTGGCTCGATGCCGAGCCCACTTTTCTCTCTATCGCGGCGGCCACCGCCATTCCCGGCATCGCCGCCGTGATGCTGGCCAGGAAGCGCGGACTGCTGTCCCGCGCGACGATGATTGTGGGCCTTGCTGCTCTGGTCATGGTCGCCCCGATGGCCGCCACGGCCGGAGGTACGGGCCTGAGTCGCAGCTTCGGATTGTTCCTGCTGCTGTGGTTGTTTTTCTGTTGGCAGACGCTGCGCGTCGCGGCGTTGGTGAAACCAGGGCAGCCGTGGAATCGGCCGCAACTCAGAGCGCAAGGCCTTCGTCAGGCCGCAATTGCTGCCGTCTGGGCGCTGACGGTCGCGATGGCACTACGAATAATGGAATAGCCGTCGTAATCGTGTCGAGAGTTGATTGCAGGATCCAACCCGCTAAACGTGTGCCGCGCTGAGCTCGAACTATAATGGACGGAAGCTCTTGGGTCTTAGCGGCAACTGCACATGAAGACAGCGAAACCCTCCTTTCTACTTCGTCCGGGATGGATGTTCTTTCTCGCGGCGCTCGTCTATGCGCTCTACCTGGGCGTCCAACTGGGTATCAGCTACTTCCGGGCACAACGTGACCTGAATCGCATTCGACATATCGTCGCTTCCGAAGAACTCATTCTGGATTTGAACGACGAACTGCGGCAGTTGTCGCGAAGCGCAAAGAACCTGAGCCTGCCAGACGGGATGGCAACGGAGCTCTTCTTGGACCAAGTGTCGGTCGCGGATGCCAAGCCAATCGAATCATGGAAGGATCGCCGGCTGCGAACATGGCACATCGGCGATGAGTACCAGACGCAAGCAAACGAGCTCCATTTATGGCAGCCGCTGCTGAAGGAGGTGTCTTATTTTGAAACCACAAAATTCTATTTCATTCGCGGCAAGTTCATCGATGCTGACCTCAACGAATTCGTGACCGATGTAGGCTTCAAGGCCAGTGCCAGGTTACACGATGGTCGCTGGGCCGGTATCAAAGCTAAGCAGGAAGTTCAATGGCGAAGATTGTCGAGTGACGATAACCAGCCGTCTTGGAAGATCGCACGATGGACGCTCAAGAAGCTTGAGACCAAAGTCAGCCCGCAAAAGCTCTTTTCAGAATCTCTCGCAGAGGTTGTTCGTGACCCGAATCAATTGGATGCGGCACGCAAGGGCATCCATCAACGAGTCGTCAACGAGTTCTATCGAGACGGGGGGCAAGTGCGACCATGGAAGTACTTCACGCCAATCTCGGCCAATCAGCGACCAGGGATTTCGGTAGTCGATGTCGATCGCGACGGACATGACGATCTCTACGTAATGGTCCGACGGGGCAGGAACCAGCTGTTTCGAAATCGAGGCGATGGCACGTTTGAAGAAGTCGCTCGACAGTGGGGACTTGATGTCGAGCACTTCTGCAGCTGCGGTATCTTTGCGGACTTTGACAATGACGGTGACGCCGACTTGATGCTGGGACGCAGCTTTGAGCGATCGCTATATCTGGAGAACACAGGTCATCGCTTTGAACGCCGTAAAGTCTCTAGCAGCGGTGACACGCTGCCGTATCTAGTCGTTTCGATGTCGGCAGCTGACTACAACGGAGACGGACTGCTAGACGTCTACTTCTCGACCTACCGCCCGGCAGTGCTCGAGTCCATTGTCACCGACGAATCGGAACAAGTCGCAGAAGCGATGGAAGATACACCCGCAAGTGGCGGAATGGGGTCTACCGCGAGAGATGCAGCAAGCTGGACGGATGAATTCCTCTCGTCCGACGACGCACGTCGGCTGGTGAGTCTGGCTGCGGCCAACTCCTCAAAGGACCAATTCGGACGCATTCTGGATCAATTTGGCCCGCCCAACGTCCTGCTGGTAAATCGCGGAGGAGGCAAGTTTGAGGTGGCACCGGAAAGTGAACAGCTTTCCTTGTGGCGAAATACACTGCAGTCGACATGGGCTGATTTCGATGAAGATGGCGACCCAGACCTGTACGTTGCCAATGATTGGGCCGCGGATCATCTCCTGCGAAATGATGGGGGAAAAGGTTTCACTGACATCACCGAAGAAATGGGCACCACCGAATTTGGATTTGCTATGGGTGTCAGCTGGGGTGACTATGATCGCGATGGTCTGCAGGACATCTATGTGTCGAACATGTACAGCAAAGCAGGTCGGCGAATCACGGCGCAAATTGCGGAATTGAATCCCTCCTACACTCACTCCGTCAACGGAAACTATCTATACCGCAATACACCAGCGGGATTTCAACTCGTATCAGGGCTCGACCCTCCCGCCATCACGGTCGCGGAAGCTGGTTGGTCATGGGGAGGTCAGTTCGCTGATTTTGATAACGACGGTTTTCTAGATCTGTACGTACTGAGCGGCTACTTCAGCGCTCCAGCCCAGTTTGCCAGCGATGTCGACTTGTGAAGCAACCTTTGGCGTACGTTCGTGCGCACCGATGCAAGTGTCTCACGCAATTCATTCCGCTACTCCGATCAATGGCGAGTTGACCCGTTCGCGAATGTGCGTGCCCCCGCGATCGACCAACGCCTAGCTGGCTCAGAAGTGGTCGACGGACGGCTGGTGATCCATTCGCTCAGTGGCCACGAGCGCAACCACTTGTTCATGAATCAATCCGGCGAGCAATTCGCCGACATGTCACTTGTGTCCGGCTTAGATAATCCAGCCGACAGTCGTGGTTTCGCGTTGTTCGACTACGATCATGATGGTCAACAGGACATCGCCCTGGTCAACGCCAACGATCCGCTCCTGAATCTCTATCACAATCAGATCGAAGCAACACGAGCGGACGCAGCCCCGAACCGCTTCATCGCGATTCGCTTCGTTGGAGGCAACCAGGCCGCTGCTCCATCCGAACTCGCCTGTCGTGACGGTTTTGGTGCCCTGGTCGAAGTCAAGCTGGATCAAACGGTGCTGAAGCGGGAACATCGCTGTGGTGAAGGTTATGGAACCCAAAACAGCAATACTCTAATCATCGGAATTGGGACTCATGATCGCGCTGATTCCGTGAGTGTCCGCTGGCCGTCTGGTAAGAGATCGAGCATCGACAACATCGAGGCCGGTAAGCTCTTGACCGTGTATGAGAATCCTACCGACGACTCTTCATTCGTGGCAGAAGACTATTCACCGGTGACTCTGCGTCCGGCGGTCGTTCAGGCTCGTCACCGCAAATTGACCTTGGGCCCACTCAACACACTTCATGATTCGCCGACCGCGACGCCGAAACCACGTCTGTTCGTCACGACAGCGACCTGGTGCGTTGCCTGTGTTGAACATCTGCCACACCTGCGAGACTTGGCCAACCAGTTCGGATCCGAGATTCAAATTGTTGGTCTGCCTGTGGATCGGACCGATACACCCCAGAAGCTGACACAGTATGCCGACGAGCATGACCTGCCCTACTCGCTCGTCCTAGAACTCAGTGATCAACAACGGAACGACATCTCCGCGACACTCGTGGGGATCATTCCGGCGGATGCGGTTCCCGCCTCGATCCTCACAGATGGCGACGGCAACGTGCTGATGACTTCGGCCGGCGTCCCAACCGTTTCAGAATTGAAACAAGCGATAATGCAGTGATCCGTGTACTCGCTCAGGGCAGTCCGTACTCGCTCAGGTCCGAGGATCTGAACGCTCTGTTTGCGAAAAACTCACCCATCCTTCAAGAATATGCTTGACTCAGTTCGCAAACCTCTTATTCTGCAACGGTTGAGAGAATTAGGTCACGGAAGAGATCTAAGTTGACTTCAAAAAATACATAAGGCCAACGCTACTGGCGCCCCAAAAACGATGATGCCTCTCACCTAAGCCTAGGTGTGAAGCGTCATCGTTTTTTTTTGTGGGTTGAGCTGGCCGACGGAGAGCATCAGATGAATTCATCGCACAAGCCAATGCGTTTTGGTTGGGCTACCCGCTCAGCTTCATTAGTGATGGTCCTGTTGGTTAGCAGCATGGCATCCGCCCAATGGGAAACGGTTTTCGAGCTGGGCGCTCCAGGGCGCGGCTGGCCGCAGGACCAGGGCGGTGTGATTTTCGTGCAGGAAGCCGCCATGAATGATCCTCCGGGCGACCCGATGAGTCCGGCGGTCAATCAGCAGGCCGACGATGACTACTACGTTGCTGGAACCTATCCAGATCCAATCGGCACAGTTCCGGACGAGCTTGTGTCGGAACGGGCGTTTGCGGGTATCGATAATGACCTGCGTATGCATTTCAATCTTCCAGACACACTCAATGGGTCCGACATCTTGCGGTTCTCATTCGAGGCCAATAACCTCCATACCGGCGATGACATTCCCGATTCCCGCTATGGAATCGAAATCTTGGTGAATGGCAATACGGTGATGGAGGAGAAGATCATCCGACCAGATGACCTCAGTACCGTCTTCACGACGCCTGAATTCACTGCGGCATCTGCGGGTTTGGTAGGCGGAGCCGGCGCGGACAACGTCGTTTGGGCTCGCGGAATCAACTACAACGCAGATGGTGGCGGCAACTGGATGGGATTGGACTATCATCACCTCGAGATCATTCCTGAACCAGGTTCTCTAAGCATGATGATTTCTGGCTTGATTTGGTTCGTGCCGTTCATGTGCTACGAGCGAAACAGCCGCAGAAAACGCCGCTAATTCTTGTAGACGGAGAGGCTGGGACGGTTTCGGAGTCGCTCTCACGACTTCAAGGTTCAGCGCTGGTTGTCTAGACTGATGTTGGCCCTAGACTTCGAACCTTCAGCCCCCGCCTCTCCCATGACTCGCAAAGTATCTCGCCGTAAATTTCTGGGGCAAAGTGCCCGCACCACCCTTGGCACTTTAGGCGCCGGTAGTCTTGGTGCTGGCGTCATTGGATGGCACACATTCCCCTCGCCGTCCGCAGCTTCGACGTCTCCCTCGGAGAAGTTGAACCTTGCTGCGATTGGGACGGGTAATCGAGCGGCTGCCAACCTCGCTGCTTGTGCCAACCAGAACATCGTTGCCCTGGCCGACATCGACGCCGACTTCCTTTCGGCTGCATCCAACCGATACGATCAAGCACGCGTTTATCGCGACTTCCGTGTCATGTTGGAGCGGGAAGGCGACAAGCTCGACGCGGTGATCGTATCCACTCCCGATCACACACATGCGGCAGCAGCCGCGATGGCCATGCGCATGGGCAAGCACACCTATTGCGAGAAGCCGTTGACTCATACGGTCTACGAAGCACGAAGACTATCGGAACTCGCTGCCGAGAAGCAACTGGTCACCCAGATGGGCACGCAGATTCACGCCGGTGACAATTACCGTCGCGTTGTGGAGTTGGTCGAAAGCGGAACCATTGGGGCCGTTCGCGAGGTTCACGTGTGGGTCGGCGTGAACTATTCTGGCGGCAAATTGATGAAGACCAAGCAGCCCAGCGGTGTCGATTGGGATCTTTGGCTCGGCCCGACCGTAAAACGTGACTACGTTGAGAGCACGATTAACGGTAAACACGAGACCGTTCACCCCTACCATTGGCGATGGTTCTGGGATTACGGTAACGGTGGCCTTGGAGACTTCGGCTGCCACTACATGGACTTGGCGCATTGGGCCTTGAAGTTGAAGGATCCCACCATCATTTCCGCCAACGGCCCGGAACTCAATCAAGAGGCAGCAACCAGCGGCATTGTCGTCGAATACCAATACCCCGCGCGAGGTGATTTGCCGCCGGTGACTCTGACCTGGTACGACGGCGGAAGAAGACCCGACGTGTTATCTGACTATAAGGATGCCGAAGGCCGCCCTCTGAATTGGGGAAGCGGACAACTGTTTGTCGGTGAACATGGCGCGATCATTTCAAACTACGGCTCGCACATGTTGTTGCCGGTCGGCAGGGCGAGCGATTTCACGCGGCCTGAACCGTACATCTCGCCATCCATTGGCCACCACACCGAATGGATCGAAGCGATCAAGAGCGGCGGATCAACCACGTGCGATTTCAGCTACGCAGGTGCTCTCACCGAGTCCGTGTTGTTGGGCGTGGTCTCCTATCGCAGCGGCGAAACTCTTAATTGGGATGCGAAGCACGCACGGATTAGCAATTCTGAAAAAGCTCAGCAGATGATCCACCGCGAATATCGAAACGGTTGGACGTTGTAGAGCACACCACGTTGCCGGCTTCTAGTAACGAGGAGCGAATTTGATGCCAAGACTCAGGGCAATCGTGATCATTTGGATTCTCCTCAGCCAATATGGTTGTAATAAGCCCGTCGACCCCGAGGTCGTCAAGGAGATCCGAGCGCAATCGGCGGCCACGGCTCCAGCAAGCTCGCACGGTGGAGACTGGCCCAACTGGCGCGGTCCACATCACGACGGAATCGCGCATGGTGAAGTGATCAATACGGAGTGGCCTGCCAGCGGGCCTCGTATCCTGTGGACGCAGCAGTTGGGGACAGGCTACAGCTCATTTGCCATTGTCGGCAATCGCTGCCTGACGATGGGCCGTCGCCTGCAGCTAGATGTTGTCTACTGCCTCGACTCGGAAACCGGTGAGGAACTGTGGCGGCACGAATATCCTTGCAAGCTCGTTGACGCGCTACACAAGGGAGGGCCAGGTGCGACACCGGCAGTCGCCAACAACGTCGTCTATACGGTGGGCCGCGAAGGCCAGGTCCATTGTCTCAGCCTGGATGACGGCTCGGTGATTTGGATGAAAAACCCGCCGCAGCAGCTGAACGTCAAGATGCCCGCATGGGGATTCACGTCTTCGCCACTGCTTTGGGGCGAGTATGTGATCTTGGACTTCGGTCATGTCGTTGCACTCGATCAGAAATCGGGGGACATCGTTTGGAGCTCTCCACAAGAATATCGCCCTGGCTACGGGGCCGCAGCCGCCTTTGAGCTCGACGGCGAACCGCTGCTGGCTGTGCTCAACAACGATTGCATACTGGTCGTTCGAGCTGAAGACGGCAGTGAAGTCGCATCGTATCCGTGGACAACCAACCATGTCACAACTTCGACGACCCCGATTGTCCGAGGACCATACATTTTCATTTCCACAGGTTACAACGTCGGATGCTCGCTCTTGAAGCTGGAGGGCGGCGAACTCGAGCCAATTTACGACAACCGCGATATGTCGAATCACATGGCAAATTGCGTCATTTGGGAGGGGTTCCTGTTTGGCTTTGATGGTAACTCACACTCTTCTCGCAACGTGAAGTTCGCCTGCATGGACTTCGCGTCCGGGCACGTATACTGGGCCGAGCGCGGTTACGGATGTGGCACCGTTACGATGGCCGACGAAACACTCGTGTTGCTTAGCGAAGACGGTGATCTGGTCTTGGTCGAGCCCGATCAACAGGGTCTCAAACAAATCGCCAGGGCGTCGGTTCTCGCTCCTACTTGCTGGACCGTCCCGGTCATCTCCAACGGGCTTGTCTATTGCCGGAACGATGTCGGCGAAACCGTGTGCGTCGATCTACGGCCGACAAACGACATACCCTAAACGAAGAACTCTTCATCGATGCAGTAGCGTGACCCAATCAAATCGGGTGTACGGTTGTCGTTGAAAGATGGCGAGGTACTTTTCAGGAAGTCCCTCGACAACCTGGGCGAACTCCTCTCGATCTTGCTGATCAATGGTCGTCGTTTTCCCCGGATTTCGATTCCTGGCCCCGCCGATCACGATCTCTCGACGTTTCTGCCTTAGCCCCAAAACACGAACCAGTTCGGCGATCCGCTCCTTGTTCGATAGTTCACGCGGTGAGTCGAGAGTAAAGCAATCCTGATGTTTGTCATTTCGATCGAGGAACTGCATGGCGCGATTCTCAATTTCGATCCATTCCACCACGTAACGCTGGAACAGACTAAGCTCCGCTTGCTGGAACGACTGATAGATCGGCTCGCGACCGGTCAATGACCAACGAAAATAACGGTTTCCGTCTGGCGCACGATAGGACCGAAACGGCAGGTGATATTGCTCGGTGAGCTGCTCGCGGTTCGTCAGGCTACGTGCCGTCCGCAGTGGATCACGGATTGAGTGAATTAGCTTCATCGCGGGAAAATACTCGATGGCAATGTCGGCGTACGACTTCAGAAATGCGTGGCTCGTCTCGATGTATGCTGCGGCTCGGTATCGATGTATTCGCAGCTGTTTTCGGCGCACGAGTTGCGCGATTTCACCAAGATTGCCTTGCTGAGCGTTGTAGATCGACAAACCGAACATGTTTGGATTCGAACGCAACAGATACGGTTCATGCACGCTGACGACATCAGCAACATTGCGACGCAAGACAATCTTGGTGAAATCGCGCAACTCGTGCGCCGAAAACAGCTGCGAATACATCGATACCGAGCCGCAGCATACATCGAGACGAGCCACGCATTTCT
>CAJHYQ010000645.1_pt1 | contig 32129 bp, 18 predicted proteins | sample 9198721 | NCBI WGS metagenome assembly CAJHYQ01 (sample SAMEA7708357, study PRJEB35096) | sediment metagenome | biome: marine neritic benthic zone biome [ENVO:01000025]; feature: sediment [ENVO:00002007]; material: shallow marine sediment [ENVO:03000034] sea grass bed [ENVO_01000059] ... | reverse complement strand
TTGGCAAAAGTTTGCCTGGCAAGCCGATCCGCCGGCATTGATCGATCAGACGCATGAAGGCGAAGGTGGTGAAGGACTCATGGAGACGCTTGCCCTGCATGGAACAGGTTCATATTTTCTGATGGGGGGCCGCATGCGAGGTGGCAAGTGGAATGCGGCTTTGTTTTCTACAGGCGACGGTACTCTATTGCACTCCATCAACTCGGGCTATCGTATGACGGGGTCGGTGTTTTGCCCTGGTGGCGACCAGCTCCTCACGAGCGGCTGTTTCAAGCAACGACGGCCCAAGGACGGTAAATCCGCTCCCTTTGGTGTCGTGGATGTTTACGAGATTCAAGCGAGCTCCGACAAAGAAAAGGCCTAAGCGGCGGCATTTGCTGCGCGTCTGATCTACTCGTTTCCGCCCGCCTCGAAGGTATCCTGCCTTTCTGATACGATCCTGTCATGAGTTCTGAAAACATCGATCCCACGGTATTGAAACGCGGTGTCCTGTTCGCCGTCGATCGAGACAGGGCGAAGAGCCTGTTCGCCGCTCGCGGAGACGACGCGCTGCGCGATTGTATTCGCGATTTCGCAGCTGCCGAGTCAATCTGGAGCGAGAATTCGGCGATCGACTGTGAGGGCAACTGGCAAGCGATCGATGCGAGTTTATCGGCGATGGAAGGCAAAGCACAGCTCGATCACTGCCTACTCGGTGGACGTCCGATGTATCAGGGATCGGAAATGACCGTTACTTTGGTTCGACCCGACCTGGTACCCCACTTGGCAAATCTATTGGCGGAAGTCGAAGACGACGCTCTTCGTGAGTCGCTGCCGGCCGACGTAGATTTTGCGGATCTGCAGGCAACGTTCGTGAAGATTCGAGAGTTGTATCGATTTGCGGTAGAGCATCGAGCAGCGGTTGTTTTTGCCGTTGAGCATTAGGTTCGTAACTCACCTCGACCGGCTTGAGTGCATTCAACCGATGGAGCAATTCTCAACGGCAAGTCCGCTAATCATCGTTGACCAAAACACATAGTGAATCCATATGAGGAAAGATTCCCATGGAAGACATCTACGCGGACCTTGTCTGGCGCGGACTTGTTCATCAGAGCACAGACGACGAGTTCCTAGGCAAGTGGTTGCAGGAAGACTGCAGAACGGTGTATGCCGGTTTCGACCCCACGGCGGATAGTCTGCATGTCGGAAGCCTGATGCCGCTGTTGTACTTGCGCCGATTTCAGCTCGCTGGGCACCGACCGATTGCCGTCGTGGGCGGAGCGACGGGCATGATCGGGGATCCCAGCGGCAAGAGTCAGGAGCGGAACCTGATGTCGGTTGAACAACTGCAGGCTAACGTGGAAGGGATGCGCAACCAGATGCAGTCGTTCTTGGACTTCGAGTGTGGCCATCTTTCGGCGGAACTGGTCAACAACTTTGATTGGACGGAATCCTTCAGTTACCTCAGCTTCCTCCGCGACATCGGAAAGAACTTCCCCGTGAATGTGATGCTGGCGAAGGACTCGGTCAAAGGGCGATTGGAACGGACGGATAGTGGGCTGAGCTACACCGAGTTTAGTTACATGTTGCTGCAGGCCTACGACTTCGTCCATCTCTACGATCACTTCGATTGCCAATTGCAGGTTGGAGGGAGCGATCAATGGGGTAACATCACCGCCGGGATCGACCTAGCCCGTCGCATGCGGGGCGTGCAACTCTATGGCATCACATGCCCCCTGCTGACCAAGCAGGATGGATCCAAAATGGGTAAGACCGAGACCGGTACGGTATGGCTTTCGGCGGAACGAACCAGTCCGTATGAGTTCTATCAGTATTGGCACAACGTGGCGGATGAGGATGCGGGTAAGTGTTTGCGATTTCTGACGGAATTGGACCACGAGGAGATCGAGCAGCTAGACCAGGCCCGGAAAGACTCGCCTGAAAAGCGAGAAAGTCAAACGCGTTTGGCTGAAACGTTGACGCAGCTCGTTCACGGCGAACAGGGGCTCGACGTCGCACGGCGTGCAAAGGAAGTTCTGTTTGGCGCCGAGATTGATGACCTTGATGACAATATCTTGTCACAAATCTTTGCCGACGTTCCAAGCTGTGAGCTGGCGAGGAGGCGCCTCGAGGAAGACGCGTTGAGTTTGATCGACGCCATGGTCGAAGCGGGGTTGTCCAAGAGCAAAAGCGAGGCTCGACGAACGATCAGTCAGGGCGGCGCGTACGTCAACAATCGTCGACAGCAGGAGATTGATAGAACTTTGTCGAATTCAGATCTTGCCAGCGAAACAACAATCGTCCTGCGTTCGGGTAAGAAGAAATACGCGTTACTTCGATTTACTGACTGAACTTCCGAAGTAATGCTATTTGACGAGGTTACGTCGTTCCAGCTGCGATGAAATCATGCACCTGCAGTGCTGTCAGCGGATGGGTCGAGATTGACGCGTGAATTTCATCGAACTAGGATCCCTCAGGGGATCTCGAACGACGGAGTGTTATGCGCTTTTTCCGCTGGCTCGTCATTGGTTTTTTCTTACTCGTCGTTGCGATCGCCGCGACGCTGCTAGGTCTATATCGCGCTAGTCAGTCTGTCCCAGATTTCTATCAAGCGGCGCTCGAGTTCGAACCGGAGGAAGCCGACAAGGCCGGTGATCAACTCGAGCAGCAAGTCATTCAACTGCACAACGACGTCGAACAGGGCGCAAGCTGGGAATTACAGCTAACCGATGCGCAAATCAATGGCTGGTTGGCAACGGATTTGCCCGAAAAGTTTCCCGGTTTGTTGCCGGGCGAAGTCGAAGACCCTCGCGTCGCATTTCAGGATGGCATGACTCACGTCGCATGTCGTTTGAAAACGACGAAATTAAACACAGTGCTCTCACTGGTTCTTGATGCTTATTTGACTGAGCAAACGAATGAGATCGCCATCCGCATTGACAAAGCTCGCGCAGGACTCGTCCCAGTCCCTCTGAAAGGAGTGCTGGAGTCGGTCGCGACGGCGGCCAAACAGTCAGGCCTCCAATTGAGATGGACCCAGGATAGTGGCGACCCAGTTGCTTTGATTCAGATTCCGACCGATCGAGAGGATCTGCGTTCTGGTGTGGTGGTCCAATCCATGCAGATCGACGAAGGAAAGATCACAGTGTTGGGGACCGCTGATGAGACTTCCCAATCGGCCAGTCGGACTTCGGCCGACCGCTTGGAATCGGCGCGATGAGTTGGCTGGCGCGAAACTAGCTTTTCTGATCTGATTCGAGCTTCACTTGCCAGTCATCCGTCACGTCAATTTGCTCGAAGTGTAGGAGGCCGTTGAGTTGATTGCCCTGAACGCGAACGGAGAATACGCGATCGCCGGGGCACACGAACTCATAGGTTCCTGCATCCCAACGACGAACGTGGCCGCGGTTGCGTGACACAGGACCTTCGTAGTCGAGATAGATTGACCGATGATCTGGCAGGCGTCGCGCTTCGACAGCTTCACCATTCGCCGGAATTGAGTTGATCGACCATGTCATCAGCCCGTCGGCTCGCTCCAACATCACGTCCCAATGAGAATCGCGATCTGCAAGTTCGTGTCTCAAGATAACGAATCGCGGCATGGGTCAGTGGGTTTCAAGATCCCGGTGTCGGGTAAGCGGCGGGACGTGTGTGATTTCGCCTTCATGTTCTCATGTCTTAATGGACAAATCCACCGGTACCGGGGACAGTTGAGACGCGAGAGAGTTCCGACGCCGTCGAGGAGCGGATCGTCAGGTCACTGAGTCGCGAGAGCTTGAGCTTCGTCCGCCACGACATCTGGCGAACGGAGACTGGAAAGTTCGACGCGGGCAGCAAATTCACCCGGCTCGTCTACCTTGACGAGAATTGTGAATTGAACGGTCTCGCCAGCCCGTAGGGTCTTGATCGGGCGCATCTGCATGACTCGCCAATCTGGGCTGTGTGTGTTGGCGCTGACACGCCCGCGATAACCCTTCAGGCTAACTTGCGCCGGCAGCTTCACGGTGAGCACAACATTCGAGTCATGCACGTCGCGATTGTTCTGGATGACGACCAGGTATTCGATCTCGTCACCCACCGACCAGCGCTCGCCACGGCCGTCGATTGAGATCCCTAATCCGTCCGACTCGGAGGGTGGAGTCGTTGTGTCGTTGTCTGAAGCATTCGTATTGAACAGATCGTTCGAGCCAGGTGGACTCGGTGCTGAGATGAGGTCCGTATCCGTTGGTTGTTGATCGAGTGCCCCGGTCCCGTCCGCCTGCGGAAGGATCGGGAGACAAGATTCGCCGCTTCGTTCAAGACCATCAGCCGTTCTGACAAGAACTCGACTACATGCTCGATCGACGTCGAAGAGAGCTTCACATGTTACTTGGAAAGTCCTCTTCTCGCCGGGATCGAGCTGGGTCACGTACCAGATGACACGCTCACCGTCGATTGTGGCGTCGGCCGGATTGGTATCGACAGGACGAAACTCCGGATCATACGAATCGATGACTTGCAGATTGGTCAGAGGTGCCTCTCCGGTATTCGTGACGATGGTGTAGAAGTCGATTCGTTGACCGACCGTGGCTTGTGTCGGTCCCGTCTTCTGGACGGTGACGTTTGCCTGAGCTGGCAGCTGAGCCACGATGCAGGCCCGGGCGCTCGCGGGCCTCGTTCCGGAGGCCGAGGCCTCAAGTGTGTGACAATGCCGCCCTGGAGAGCCGACTTGGAAGGTCAAACCGATGCGCTGGGACTGTCCGGGGTCTAACGCTCCGATGGGTCGCTCGACAGGACTTTCGCCCTGCTCGTGAATCAGGCCGGGATCAAATCGATCGACCAGAATGACATCTTCAAGACGCCGATCGCCGCGGTTGGTCACTGTTACTTGATATTGGATGGTCTGACCAACCAGCAGTGGAACCTCCGGATTGGGGCCCACCATCTCAATGTAGAGTGCGTCGGCAACCACGACGCTGGTGATGCAGCTTTCCACAGCCGGAGCGCCAGTCATTTGAACCGTCGCGCAGTGGCGTGCCACGCCGCTTTGTGTAGCGCGATACGTGACCTCCAGAATGCGTTGTTCTCCAGGACCGACCGGTCCGAGATTCCAATCCAATCGACTGCCGAATGTCGTAGCGGCGGGTGCACTGGTCACATATTCGAAACCAGCCGGAATTGTGGCACGCACAAGCGCATCGTTGGCGACGAGTCGACTGGGATTCGTAACTTGGATCCGATAGACGGCTGACTCATTGAATTGAACCGTTTCGGGGCCCGTGATTTGAATGTCCAGTGAAGCTGAACTCCAAGTCACCGTCGTCGTTCCTTGGCCGACAATTAGACGGTCGGCGGACCCACCGATTCCCGCGGGCCGAATGATCTGGACGGTAATCTGGGCGATACCGCCGTCGGAGCTTGTGGGAACCACACGTGCCGAAGCATTTCCCATGACGTCCGTGACGACCTCAACCTCGCGAGAGCCGCCGTCGAAGGTTGCGGGCGACGCCGGATCGATGACGTACCGCACGATCCAGCCGGCAACCGGTGCGGTTGTCAACTTCCGTCGGACGCTTGCGTTGAGCGTTACGGGTTGGACCGTGTCCGAAGCAACTGATTCAGGCAGGGTCCACTGACCATCAACCCAATGCACAACAGCCATTTCTTGACGTTGCTGCCAACCATCGATGTTCGGCGCCATCACGGTGACAAAGGTATCACCTTCTTTGGCCGATGTGACGCTGATCCATGATTGGCCTTGCAGCACGAACTGATCGTCGCTGGGTTTGGCGGTTCCTTGGGTCAGAACTTGCACCTTACTCGAACTTCGGGTCAGAGCGTAGTTGTTGGACAGCAACGTTGGCAACGGCTGTCTGCCAAACGAGGCCAGCCGTCCTCGCCGACGAAACCAACCAACGGCGGCCTCGCCAGGCTCCACAAAATGTCCGACGCTGCCCTGAGTGATGGCCCACTCCAGATCTTCCCGCGTTCGATAGAACCCGTTCGCGTCGCAAACACCGGCGATCAGTGCCACCTCGGTACCAACGGCGGCCACTTTCCGACGCGGGGTGAGTGTGACTGTTGATTGATTGTCGACTTCTTCACGGGAATTGCAGGCCGAATACACGTCGCCCCGGGATTGCTGACAGCCACTGGGTACGAGGATCCGTGGCGCCGCCCGATCATTCTCGTCGATGCACGCCACTTCGCCGGCTGGTTGTGAGTTTGGAAGCACGGGAGGCAACTCACACTCAGGAGCGTCCGGTACCTTGAATACTGGTTGCGGTACACAACGTTTTTGAAGTTGATTGGGGTCGCGCTCGTGGTGACGATTCACGGTCGTGTAGTTCGGGGCTGGCAGAAAGACTCGTTCACCGCTGGGATCAATGGCCGGCAGTCGTAAGCGAGCGCAGCCGCTCGCGTTGAGCGCTACGATCGCCACAATGAGACTTACCATGATCTGGTTCGGTCGCGACACGTTTCTTCCCCACCCGATTGCTGTAGGAGCGCATACCCGAGCGTTACCTACCGGCCATGCAAACGTACCTCGCCTGTCCAATGAGTGTGGACTTTTTGCAACGCTTGACGTTGAAAAAAATCGACAGCGAAGAAGTCTGTGACGGCGATGCGGATCGTAATAGCAGGAGACGAGCAGTCCACCGTAACCACTTTGGCGTGGTCAAGGTTCAGCGAGTGTGGCGGGCTAACGTTAGGTTGTTCGTGAGCGAGGTCACGCCACAGATGTTCCGCAATGGACAGCTTGACCGTAGGGATTGAAACTATAGGGATTAAAACCAATGGTCAGCCTGCACAATCTAGGTTGCTCTAGATTCATCAGCGGTCTAAGATGCGGATCATTCGCGACCTCGAAATTGACGGAGCGAACATAAAAATTCTGAGCGGCGGAACCACTCGATGCGAAGGGAGTATCTGGATGCGATACGGGGCCGCGTGTCTTCTTATTTTTTCCTGCACTTTTCTTTCTGCAGATCCGCTTCTTGGCGCCGGAATCGACCAGATTCGTCAAGCCACGGATGCGATGAATGCGTGGTTGGGAGAGGGCGAGAACGGGGATCGTTGGCGTCGCTTTCTCCGGATTGACCAACTCCAAACTCAGGTGGCCAAGGGCGATGAGGCTGACCCGGTGGAAGTCTTGGCGGTGTTGGCCAAGTTTCGTCGTGAGTCGGCTGGGTTACAGAGTGAGCAGTTCGTCGCGGTTCGCGAAGCGCTGGAGGCATGGCTGGAAGCACGCGACGCGTCACCCGCTCAGGCGCTCTCAGCGTGGGTCGCCAGCGCCCAGCCAGAGTTCAGTCCGGTGAGTGAGGAACAGGTCAAGGCGGCCCGTGACGAATTGGTGGGCGCCGCCGAATCGCTCGATGCCTTCCTGGCAAGCGGTCCCAAGGAAAATCGCGATGCTTGGCACGAGTATCTGAATTGGAATGTCTTGCAGGAACAATTGAAGAGTGAAGAATCGGTCGACCTCGATCTGTTAGGTTCGATCCTCTTGAAGTATTACGAAGGTCACCCTGGCTTGGAATTCGTGCCGTTCGTCGAACTTCGGGAGGCCCTGTTGCAGTATCGCCTGCTGTTGAGTGCAAAGAACGACCCGGACATCCAAGCTCGCTTCAACAATCAACTGGCGAGGTTATCGCGCGATCTGGGTGGCGAAACTTCCGTCGCCGGAGTGTCGGCTCGACTGGCCTGGCTTGATCAACTCGGGCAGACACCGCAAATCGTTTCAAGAGTGCGTTCCGGATTTGATGCACCGAACGTCTATTTTTCGGTTGCGGCGGAGACCGTTACTTCAGGGCTGGCCGATGATGTTGATGACGAGAGCCAGGTCAATGAGATGATTCTTGGTACCAGGATTAGTGGTGTCGCTCGGACGGTTGGCAAACTCTCGGCACGATTGCTCCCGCGCGAAGATAAAGCCGCGATCGAAGTTACGCTGACAGGCCAATCCAATACAAATACTGTGGGCCGGCAACGACCCGTCCGCATCTATAGTCGCGGCGTCACGGAGGTCTTTGGACGCAAACGTCTGTTTGTCGACGACTCGGGGATCTTTGGTGAGCCGGCAACTGCCCAGTGCACCACCGATAACGACATCTATTCAATCCGAACAGATGGTCGTTTCGCATCCCGCTTGATCCAGCGAGTTGCTTGGAATCGTGCAAGTCAGCAGCAACGCCAAGCCGAACGGATCGCGGCGCGACGTGCCGAAGTACGTGTCAGTCGGTTGATGGACTCCCGTGGCGAGGAGACTATTCGCTCAAGCAACGACCGGCTTGAGGACGAAGTGCGCCGTCCACTGAAACAACGAAATATCTTTCCTCGTTGGGTCCGATTCTGGTCAACAGACGAGCGACTCCATATGCGTGCCTTACAGGGACGTCGCATCCAGCTCGCGGCGGATAGTCGACCACCGTCTATGCCATCTCACAACGTCAACATCCAGGTTCACGAATCGATGGTCTTCAATACGGCCGTGAATGCGATGGGCGGCTTTCTGATGACCGACGAGCGTGCCAGGGATTTGGTAAAGGAACTAACTGGCGACGTACCGGAAGAGTTAGAGATTCGTCAGGATGAAGACCCCTGGTCGATTACCTTCGATCGCACCCAGCCTTTGTCGGTCCGTTTCAACGGCAATCAAGTTGTGATTGCGATTCGGGGGCGACGGTTCACACGGGGAGACCAAGTCGTTTCGTCGGTCATGCAGATCGCCGCAAGCTATACGATCGAGGCCAGCGAAGGTCGCGTCATGATGGTACGCCAAGGGGATATTGACGTCACCTATCCGGGCGTAACGCGTCAGCTGAGCCTGGCCGAGCTCGCCAACAAGACGTTCATGACGCGTAAGTTTGAAGGGCTGTTCAAGCAGGAGATTCTGGGCGAAGGCCTCGACCTGCCCGAACGCTGGAGGAATTTGGAAGATCTGCAGCTAGAATTCACTTCGACCGACCGAGGTTGGTTATCTATGGGCTGGAATTGACCTGATTTGCACAGTACGGTGTAGTAAGGGCACGTTCGTGACCTTCAATCATTCACCAAGGCATCCAGACACTCTACTGCCATGAACCGTTGGGTAGATATTTCTTTCGATTGTATGCCGCTGCGCATGGTAACGCGCATGGACATTCCGCTTGACGCGTCGCCCAAGTATCAGGCGTTTTGCCTACGGGTTAAGTCGGCAATTGAGAAGCACGGTTCTCACAACAGCTATTACCTCTACAACGCTCGCTGTATTTATCGACTGATGAATCACGAAGAAAAGGGTGTGATTCAGTTTCGCTTCGAAGGCACGGTGCTGACGGACGAGTTGGACGAGCGATGCCGGACTTGTGACCTACAGGTCGAACTCATTGGCGAGACCTGTGATTGGCTTTCGCAACCCGTCGTCGACTGGTTCCGCGAAACGGTGAGTCGTTCGGTCGCGGTTGAGTTTGATCGCTTTATTGAGGCCGGCGACCTGCAAAAAGCAAAGGACCGCGTTGAACAGATTCAACAAGCCAGCGATGAAGCCGGTGGGTTTGTGGGAATGTATCTGTAGTCGCACTCTTGTCAACGCGTTGTACACCCCTTAATCTTGTTTGTAATCGTAATCGAGCAAGAATGTCTCGCCCATCACGAGCTTGAGGTTTGGATTAAGATTAGGCTAAGTAGTCGTTTGAGCCCCGCCCACGCGATTAAAGATCGTAACAACGCATTCGCCAATGGCGTCTGCCATCAGACCCGTAAGTGATCTAGCCGTACATGTCTGCGGAAGTTGTGAATACAGGACCCAACTCGAGCGAGTCGCCGGAGTTGTTTCCGCGTCATGATCGTCACGGTCCGTATCCAGCGGAGTTCCCGGACACGCCGAATGGACGGCCGCTTCGAGTCGCCTTGGTTTACGCGGTTTGCTACCGTTATCGGATACCCATCTTTCGTCTGCTTTCGTCGCATCCAACTCTGGATGTTCGCGTCATGGTCAGCAGCGGTGTGCCGGGGACAAAGCTATCGAATGCCCCGGAATCGGAGCGTTCCGGGCTCGACGTCCGAATTCTCTGGACTCTCGGAAAGAAAGCGATGAGCACCGGGCGCAGTGCCGTTATCTTCTGCAACCCCACGCTCCCCTTTCACCTGCTGAAATTCAAGCCGGACGTGATCCTGATTCAGGGCAGCATTGTCCCGAACAATATTCTGGTGTGGCTCTATGCGGTCATTTTCCGCAAGCCGATTGTCTGGTGGAGCCTCGGTGTTGTGCGCGGTCGGGAGTTTCGTGGATTCGCCGCGCTTAACCGCCGGCTGACGAAGTGGATCGAGAAGAAAAGTACGGTATTCGTTGGCTATTCGTCTGTGGCGATCGATTACTTTCTCCGGCAAGGGTATCCGCGCGATCGGTGCTTCAATTTGATCAATGTCGTCAACACTAATCTCGTCGCCCAGCAGATGAAGGAAGCGGAGCATCGGGTTCCAGAGCTTCGAAAGCGATACCGATTGGATGGCCAACGCGTCCTGCTGTTCGTAGGTGGGCTGACTGATACAAAGGGAGTTGACGTACTCGTCCGAGCCTACGAGCGCCTTGGTCAAGCACGTGAGAATACGAAACTGATCATCGTCGGAGACGGACCAGAGCGACAGAACATCGAGCAACTCGTCAAAGAGTTGGGTCTGGGCGATCAGGTGATCCTCACCGGCGCTGTCTACGAAGGCGTTTCCGCCTACTTCCAACTGGCCGATCTGGTTGTATTGCCCGGAACCGGCGGGCTTGCCATCTCCGAGGCAATGGTGCACGGCCTTCCTGTCATCAGCTCAGTCGGCGACGGTGTTGAAGTTGATCTGATCGACGACGGTGAGAACGGATTTCACGTACCACCGTTGGACGAAGAAGCTTTGATCGACAAGATGACAATATCGCTCAGCTCAAATGAACGGCTCAAAAAGATGGGCGAGCACTCGCTACGGATCGTTCGCGAAAAGGCCAACATCGATCAGTATCTCAACGAGATGTTGGCTGGCATCTACCACGCTTATGAACTGAAGCAGCGTAGGTCGCGTCGCCAGTCAAAGGCTATCTAGAAAGCTAGTCAGAGCGGACCAATCGGCGGTGTCGAGCGAAAGGGACGATCCATCCGCGTGTGCTTGAATTGCTTCACGGTAGGTCCTTGCGCTGCGATCGTGTAATAGTCGGTCACGCTGACTTACTCCACGAAGTGAAGGTGGATTGAAATCGCGATTGCCATAGCTGTCTTCCAGGCCCACATCATAGACTTCAGGAGTGGAAAAGGTGGGGGGTGCATGACAGTCTGCGCACCCATTGGTCTCGAAGACCTCGCGACCCCGCTGAATCGCTGCTTGATCCGCTCGCCCGCGAGCCAAACTTACGGCGGGTGCTGGTTGCAAAGTTCGAATGTATGCGGCCAAGGCGTCGACTTGATCCGGAGTTGGTGCCGCACCCCGCATGGTCGTTCGGATCGACTTTGAAATTTGACTATGCATTGATGGCATCTTTCCATTCCACGCCCACGGCCCTGTTTGAGCGGCTCCGAGCAACGTTAGCACCCGTTTGGGCGCACCACGATAGCCGTCCCCAAACGTGTCGCTTAACTGCCCATTCGTATGACCATCGGTGTGGCAGCTATGACAACTAAACCAGCCGTCGCTCGATAGACGAGAGTCATGGAACAGGATTTCTCCCCGGTCGGACAATGCGAGTGACGGTGTCGGCCCCAACGCGATTGTGGAAGTTACGCGTCCTCGCTCGATCTCGATAATGGACAATGAATCATCGAACCGATTGGCCACAATCAGTTGATCAGCACGGATCAGCAACGCTGTGGGACGACGTCCGACATCTACACGACGAAAGAAGTTAGCCCCTGGGTCGCTGACTCCGACCTGGTCGATACCCGCAAACGCTACGATTTGGCGACCGTCTTCAGTCAACTCAATTCCAGTTGGATCTCCCGTCGCATCGTCCGGGTGTCCGAGGTAATAGAGCTGATCGGCCGTCGTCTCTTCACGCTCGGCGGATAGGAACCATTCCACGTCGATGCGTCGGATGGTGTTCGACATCACATCGCCCCAGTGGACGTTGTCACCGGTTGTTGCCTGCGCTGGGTTTAGCATCTGGTGCGTAGCGACAACGGTATTCTCGGCGAGCCGTGCTAGTCCCGAGATATTGTGAGTGGCGATTAACTCCCGCTCGCGCAAGACGGATCCCGTCTGACAATCAATCACGGCCACTTTACCACCAAACGCGTCGGCGACCAGAAGCCGGCGGTGGTCCAGAAACACCTGCTCGCGTGGCGCAAATGTCAGATCGACGGTCCTCGCGACAACCGGAGCGTCTTGCTTGAGGCAAACGATGGATAGTTGGCGGGCCCATAAAGAAGAAATCGAACACAACTGACCATTGGCCGACAGTTCGATCGAGACGGGTGTGTGAGCGACGGGCGTACGGGAAGCTTCCCGCCATGTGTCCGCTTTCCGCTTGAGGACAATCAAGGCATGTTGTTGACGATCGATGGCTAACAGTGTTTCTGAATCTGCAGCACAGATATCGGACAACTCACCCCCAACGGTCAACTCGTTTACGATCACGCCACGCTCGATGTCAACGACAGAGACACTACCGCTGCGACGATTAGCAGTCGCCACCAGGCTTGGTCCGATCGACGTCATGGCAACGGGTCGCCGAAACTGCTGAGACAGTTCGTTTTCAGCCGTGAGTCGACCCACGAACGTAATCATGACCAGTACTGCAATCAGAGGCCATTGAGTTGGACGCCAGTTCATTGAAATGAAACTCCGCCAAGACTATTGTCAGTCGATTGGTGATTGAGTGGAAAAAGTTCGAACGGAATACGACTACTTGAGGATGTCGGAAGGCATCGTGAGTGGGTTATCTTCGGATTGCATTAATTGCTGCAGAGCTTTCATCAGAACCTGTTCTGAGCCGGGACCTACACGCGAGACGCCCTCACGCACCTCGTAACCACCCTGGGAATACGAGATTGCTGTGCCGATATAGCCAGGTGAATAATCACCATAGGCCGCCATCGCAACGAATGCGTCGGGACGCAAGGACTGAGCCGCAAGTTGGTATTCAACGAACAGCTCACCGGGTAGATGGAGGATCAATACCGATCCGATCTGTAAACAGCTAACTTCGATCGGATCGTTCGCCTCGCAGCGGTTGAGCCAAATCAGCTGCTTCGCCGCCATAAGCTTCGCACGGCTGTCTGCTGCATCATCGCGCAACACTGACTGAAGTTGCCCGCGATCTAGGTAATCAGCTGCTGGAAGATGGACATCGATCACTCGCCAAGCGACATCGCGTTGATCGAGTTTTGTGCGTTTCGTGTCTTCCCATGCGAGTTTCATTCCATCGGCCAACCGCTGAGCCAGAATCGGCCTCATGCGCGGAGACCCATCGTTGTATTTGCCGGCAGCTACGTTCCCGCTTGCTCCGTTGAAGTGAACGTGTGGAAGTCCTTGCAACTTCGACTGGCGGGAATTTCGCGCGATCCCTACGAATTCGCACGTGACGTCTCCCTCACCGTAATAGCTTTGCGGATGTGTCGCGTAGTAGCTCAACACGGCCAGAGGCTGCTGCTCATTCCAAAAGCTGACCATTTTCAATACCGGATCGATCACACCATCCGGAGCGGCAATGGCTTGTTCGTCCTGCGACTTGCTGAATCGAACGATCGCAACTTTGCCATCGTTGCCCAGGATGCGACGATTGGACGCTACGCCTTTGACGACTGCCTGACCGGTTCCCAGGTGAGTGACCCGTTGGCTGTTGGCAACTGCCTTCTGAACCGCCGTGTCAGCACGATCTAAGAGCTCGCGGCAGAAGACCACGTCAAATCGTTTGCCTCCCATACCGTGTTGTGCCAGCACTTGCTCAACATCGAAATCACATCGCGGAGCGTCATGCTGGTGAACGGTATGGATCGTTACCCGGTCGGGCTTTGTACCCGCCGCGCGGGCCAACACTTCTCGCCATCGCTCGAAGCCCGCGTTGCCAATTCCCAAAAAATCTGCGGAGCACAAGACGATCGGATCATCGTGACCGATCAGGACGACGCCACGAACACTTAGGGGGTCGTCGATTGATCGAGTGGGCGCGTACGCGACAGGACTCCCAAGTGGGGGCGTTGCATCAACCTCGAATGTGGCGATCCGCATCTCGTCACACCAAGCGGGTGCGAAAGTCACAGCACAAGCCAGGCAGGTCCAAAGTAACGATCTCGCCGAGATCATGTGTGTTGCCTCGAGATTCACTGACGCGTGGCGTCGGACTGAAAGATTGTATGTCGGTCGTTGCCACCCGAGTAGACGTAAGCCAACAGATCAAAGACTTCAGATCGTGAGAGCTTGTCCAACAAGCCGGAGGGCATGATTGATTGCCGAGAAAGGTGACGTTGTCGGATCGCAGAGTCCTTAATCTTCTTGGGCTGCTTTTTCTGAAGCGGGTTCTCGACAACTTTAAGCGAGTTGAGTCCAACGGCCGTGATGATTCCGGTGATCACCTCGCCGGACTCCAGCTCGAAGATGTGTGTCCGATATTCTTTATTGACCTCGTAAGAAGGCTCCAGCGTGTGCCGCAAGACCTTGCTCGGTGTCCATCGCGAACCTAGGGAAGCCAGATCTGGGCCGAACTCGTTGCCGTCACCATCCATTCGATGACAGGCGTTACACCGGACGGCCTTGAACAGCTGTTGACCTTTGGCAAAAGATCGCCCACGAATGGATTGACTAATCTCCGACTCAAGTTCGGCGTACTGCCACGGATGTCCGGTGCGATCGGCGAGCGTCTGTTCGGTCACGGATTGCGCGTTGAATGACCAAGCCGTGCTTTGAAGGCAGATTATGGCCAGCGCTGGGAGGATCGAAGCGAGTCGGATCATCTTGCGTCCGAATTGAGATCGTCGGCGATGCCGCAAACCATTATCTTAGCCGCTACTGGCCAAACTTAGAAGTTGAACCAGCACAGCGGCTCCCGTACCGGGAACGCGATCGCGACTCCACGCAATGGAAGTTCTCAATCCAGCGGTGTCTCGTCGTCCTGCAAGCCGGCGAGCAATTCATTCGCTGCATCGTCACGGTCATCCGAGATCGACTCGAACAGCTCGTCGCGATCGGCGAACAGGGCATCTCGCGTTTCCAAATCGAGCAAAGGTCTTGCGTGCGATGGTTCCGTTAAGTGAGCGACGTCCGGCGTGTTGACGGTTGTTGCTTCCGCTGCACCACGCTGATCGAGTACTGCGGCTGCAACTGCGGCCTGCGGCACCTCTTCTTGTCCCGTGTCATAGCGTCCCATCTGCAACGCGAACAGCAGGTCGTCTGACATGAACTCACCATCGCAGTTCCAGTCACCTGTGGCCCAATGCGAGTTTGCGGGCGTACCGTCCTCGAATTGTCCTTGCATGAAGATCTCGACGAGGTCGGACGAATCGAAGTTTCCGTCGAGGTTGACATCGCCGACGCTGGTGCCAATCAGATCGTTGACCAGCATCAGTGTGTCGTCCTCATTGATCGCCCCATCACCGTTAATGTCGAAGCTGACATCCGAAGTCATGCGTGCCGTGCAAACCGCATCGATATCTTGGTTGTCAACGATACCATCGCCGGTGACATCGCCTGGAACGTCCCCGACACTGCCCGGTGTTGGGGCAGCTGCGACCCAGCTGGTGGCGTCATTGCCATAGGCCGTCGGTGTCGTTCGCGTGAGCGAGTTGCCAGTTCCCGCGGCATCCGGCCAGGGATCGGCGTTGGTATAGATCAGTTCATCCTCAAGCAGTCTCGGGATCTCGTTCGGGTCGTTCTCAGATGGCTCTCCAGGACGTCGCAGACGTACTGCCTCGCCGCTATCGCTCAGCTGCCCGTTGTAACCACCGACCAACACGACGTCTTCACTCAGACCGTAGTGGGCACGGAAGGCTTGTGTCCGTGAAGCGTTATCAAGGTTGTCAGGATTGAATGAAGTGACAACCAACGCTCGGCCAGCGGCAAGCTGAAGTCCATCGTCGAAGGTCATGTCGATCCCGCCACGTATTCGCCAATCGGTCAGGTCGAGCGGATTGGCTGTTGGGTTAAGGACCTCAACAAACTCCAGATCATCAGCCGACAGATTCGGGTGAATCGCCAGGGCGTCGGCCGATGGTGCACCCGGATTGTAGTTGACTTCGTTGATGACGATTGGCCCGACACGCGGATTACTGTTCTCGGCACCGAAAGTCTGCTCTGACATCGGAGCCAATCGACCCAGGCCGTTAGGAGTACGTCCAAAGGATTCGCCAGGTGCTGCGGCGCCGAAGGCCACCGCGTCAAGGAAGTGAGTCGGACCGTTGGCATCACCGACGGTCAAGTACAGCTGATCTCCCTCAGTGCCGTTCAGGCCGAAGGCGTTTGGATTCTGTTCACCACCTGCGTTGAAGTGCGATTCGTCAAAGACCAGGTAGCCGCCGATCTCAACCGTTGATGCGGGTAACGCGAATTGCTTGAGTGCATCAGTGCTCGTCCGTGAGTCACTCAAGAAGTAGTTTTGCACGTCGACCTGAGCATCCGTTGGGTTGAATAGCTCAATGCGATCGACGGCCGGCGCTACCGTGCGTGACAGAACTTCGTTGATGACCAGGCCTGAAACGGCAGCATCGCCATCTCGACCGGGCGAACCGTTAATCTCGCTGCTGGCCTGCCAGTTCGAAGGCAAGTCATATCCCACCGTTGCATCGACCAATTCCAGCGAACTGCCGTCACCGTCCGCACGTGCAGGCCATCCCTGATCATCGCGGTCGCTGTAGCTGATGTTGGCGACAACCGATCCGCCCGAATCGATCAACGTCAGTGTTTCACCGGCGTTGGCCAGAGCCGTGTTCCGCGCAAAATCACCAGCGACCATGCCCATCACGTCCTGCCCGTAGCGAACGGCGAACGCGTCACTATTACGCACAACCAATGTTCGCTCGCCGGGGCCCAACTGAGTGACAGCCGCACCCGTGAAATCGAATTCGATTCCGTTGGTAAAGCGAACGCCGGACAGATCGATCGTATCTGTCGCCGAAATGTTAACCAATTCGACGTATTCGAAATCCTCACCGGCCAACGAGTTGTCGGCTGCCAATTCCTGTTGGTTGGCGCCGATCGCGTTGTACATGATCTCCGAGACGCGTAAGTGCTCCTGCACGGATGTGGTTTCGCCCTCGAACGTTGCCGAATTGACGATTTCACCATCCGTGGCGACCAATTGCACGGAACCACCGACATTAGGAAGATTGCCGTCGTAGTTGCCTTGAACCCACAGTTGCATGCCGCCCGTCGGTCCTTCGGCTCGGGCTCGGAACGCTTTCACGTCGGGACTTGTGTAGAGCGTTCCGCCGGCTGGAATCACGGTGCCGGGTTGGAAGGTAATTTGTACGTCGCCATCCAAACGCCATCCTGTGATGTCGACCGCTGTGTCATGATTGTTGACCAGCGTAATGTACTCTTCGGCCTGATTGCCGCTGGTGGGACTGAATTCGATCGTGCCGAAGTCAATTTTTGGATTGTCGCGCTGGCCCGGGGGAAGTCTGCCCGCTCCGCCGGTCAGGACGCCTTCAACCAGCTCAGGTAGGAACATCATGTCGTTACCTGTCGGCGACGAGTTCAAGCCGTGAATGGCCAGGATGTTTTCGCCCGGCTTCAAATGCTCGAGGTATTGCGTGAGGTTAACATTCTCGAATTCAATCGCAGAACGGCCTGATCGCGTTCGCGCGCGGGCATCCCACGCAAGGTCATCGCGAAGGTTTTTGCGAGTTACTTCGACACCATTCAGATAGGCGGCATAGCCATCGTCGTATTTCATTCGCAACGACAGCGCAGACAGCGCGGCCGGATCATCGATGTTGAATGGAATCCGCATGTAAACCGACGTTCCAACAATGTCCTCCTTAATGTTGGTCTTGATCAGTTCTTGGTAATCATCGGGGTTGTCTTCAAATCCGATTCCCATGGGGCCCGACTTCCAGCCTGAGTCGTCGAAGTCAGGCTGGGTCCAAGTGGTACCGAGCGAATCATCGCTGGGCACAAAGTACCGGCCTGTCGTCGCGCCGGGTTCACCGGACATGATGACGGGCATGCCCGTCGCGTCTGTTTGGACTTGGTCGTACAACCACTCGCGCCTTGGAGTGGCGTACTCGGTGAAGAGAATGTTAATGGCTTCGTCGAAGGTCTGGAATCGTGTCTGTCCCCAGTTGGCCGGGAACTCTGCGTTGTCCAGGTCCGCGTCGACCTTCATCATTTGGACGAGCTCGTCGACACGAGTCTCCAACGGCAACTGGTCGCGTGGTGTGCCGGGCGGTTTCACGTATTCGTCGATCAGCGTTCGCACACGCCGGTTGTACATCTCCTTGAATTCAGGAATCGCGTAAAGCTTTGAGATCAGTGAGTTGTTTCCACCAATATCGAATCCGCGATTGGTATACATCGTGTCGTCGAAGTAAGCCAATCCGAAGCCACCCCACACACGGCCGTTACTGAGGTCAACATCCCATGGCAAGAACCACCATTCGTCAGTGACACCATCACGGTAAGAGTAGTAATTCTTATGGCAGCAGTCGACGTTTGAGGTCAGGACAAAGCCCGCCAAGTAGTTGACCATCTGCGCTAGGTTGATGTTGTCATAGATGAAATTCAGGCCTTCTTCGCCGCGTGCTCGCACACCTGCAATGACATCACGCAGGTCGTCCTTGTTGCCCTCATCACCCATCTTTTTCTCAGCGCTGCCGGGGCTGGCAAACGTGTCGTAGTTCTTGTAGAGCGAACCGCTCGTATCATAGCCGAGACGTTCGATCCAGCGTTCGTCCGCGTCTTCGACGAAGTCATAGACCGCGTAGAATTCGCCGTTGTGCTGAATGCGAACGGGGAAGGCCAGGTGGTAGGCACCGCCGGTCGCCGCCCGTTGTTCATACCCCAGCGTATTGCGTACTTTGGCTTTATCGGCGTAATTTGACAGCAGGTTGAAATCCTCAACTCGTCGGAAGTCATCACTCAGCTTCAGTCGATGGTCATTCGGCATATCGACGTTGAAGCTCTTCTTCGGAAAGCCCCTCGAGGATTGGCCGTGCAGGGAGAAGTTGACGCGATCATAGAATTCACCGTTGTAGAACAGCGAGGAGAAGGCACCCGTGTCGTTCTCCGCGCTGCGGACGCGATCGATGAACCAATGCATGACGTCGATTTCGGTCTGAAGTGAATTGTCCGCGACGATGGTTCCCTTGTACTCTTCATCCTTAGTGGGACGCGCGAAAGCGGGAAATCGTCCGCTTCGATTCTCCGTATCATCCGCCGAGACGAACCATCGAATCATCTGTCCTGGTTCGGCAATTTCTGCTGGGATCATGGCGGTGTAGGTTCCGTCTCCAGCCACGGCGTCATTCCCGGTTCCGTCATCGACCATTGGGATCGAAACACTGACATCGAACATCACACGATAGGTCAATGTGACGGCAGCGATATCGCCGAAGCTCTTGCGGACATCGGCTGTCACCACAATCGGCTCCGTCTTTTCGGGGACAGCCGGTGAGTGCTGAACGTCGGTGACCAGCGGCCCTAGCTGATCGGTGCCGAGTCCGTTTTCGTCGCCCGGAGTGGGTTGACTGAAGAAACGGGATTCGTCCGCCATGATGATGGAAGTTCCCTTGGAAAGTGTGGGAACGATCAACAAAGTCTCGTCATTGACATCCGCGTTCATTGCGTGGATTTGCAAGACGTTGGTGCCATTGGAAAAGACGGCTCGCCGATTCGTCAGATCAAAGGTCGCAAATGCGGTTGCATCTTCAGCAGGCCTCGCCTCAATCGCTGTGGAGTTGTAGGCGGGCGTTTCGGGCGCATTGGCAGAAGCAACCGCCTGCCCATTGATGTAGGCAACAAACGCGTCGTCGTATTTCATGCCCAGCGTAAGGACGTCCAGCTCAGAGACGTCATCGACATTGAATGGAATGCGAATGTAGGCGCTACTCGAATTGCCATGCATTTGCTCACGGATGTTGGTCGAAATCTCCTGTTCGATGTCGGCGATGCGGTAAATGTTCATCCCCGCTGCGGTTCGATCAAGGTCTCCGTCGGGCTGATCACCCCCGTTGCCTTGCGGATCGATCGCCAAATCAATGGTGTCCCCGAACTTGACCCCATCAATACGAACGTTTTGCACGTACTCTTCACGGTCATTGCCCGCGATCAGAAGCGAGTCGACTTCAACGCCGTTGTGAAAGACGCGACCCGTGACCCCGTCGCCGCCTTCCTTACTTTTCTTGACGGTCCATTCGACATTCAGGTTGCCATCAAGCGTCGAGACCCAGCGGCGAATCGGCCAATGCACGGGCCCCTCGTCGTTGGGATACATATTCCCAGAACTGATCTCTGTTTCCGCGGACCCATCGGGCCATTGGTATCGCCGTCGCGAAGACCAGAATGAAAGGTCAAATGCACGGAAGTCCGTTGCCTGATAACCGTCCGCATCGTCGGTCGCCAAGTGATATCCGTAATACCATCCGTTCACGCCTAGCTCGCCCGTTCGCGACCAGTCGTCTTTTGAGTTGGCGAGTTGGACAAGCGGCACTTCACGCTCAGGAATTCCCGAGATCACGGATGTAAAGGTCGCTGTGTCGCCAACCGCGTCATCGGCCTCGCCGGGCTCGATGATGAAGTCGAACCTGTCACCGGCTTTGGCATCAACCGCGATGGAGTAGTCGGAACTCTCGCCATTGACCGATCCGACAAAGACCTCGCTTCCATTGACGAGGATCCGACCCGTGACACCGTCACCGGATCCATCGGCATTGCCAAGCGTGCCTGAGATCGTCAGCGCGCCGCTGGTCTCGGCGACCCAACGCCTGATCGCCCAGTTGGTGAAGAATCCATCGCTAGCGGAACTCGGAGTTGCACCTGTGGGTGAAATCTTCGCCGCGTTCTCGCCAAGACTCCAAATGTTGTTCGCGGCATCAAAGAAGCGAATGGCCGCAATCTCGGTGAATTCACCGGGGTCGTAGACCCCATCAGGGTCGAAGTTCTTCGCCCACGTTCCGTAGTACCAATTGTCTTGTCCCTGCACCCCCGAGAAGTCTTGTTCCGCATTTGCCATGTCGACGGCTGTGGCGGGTGGCACAAAACCGATGCCGGTTGTTGCCTCGCTCCAGGCCGAGTCGTCAAGTGTCGGGTCGAGCCATGTACCTTCGATTGCGTCAGGCTCGACGGGGTCAAGCGTTTCGTCCGACGGGATCAGGATCCGCGATGTGGCACCTTCGGAAATCAGATTCGAATCTTCAATGCCCGTGGGGACACCAAATGAGACATCTGGCAGTTGCTCTGAGAAATCGTATTCGGATACCACTGTGTTGCCATCGGGCTGGACAAGCGCCAGATACTCACCCCGCAGCGACAACCCAAAGCTTGTATGCAACTCTTCGCCCGCCACGTCGCGATCCTTGCCCGAAGCGAACACAACCAAGTATTCACCCGGCGTCAGACTCACGTCGGGCAAGCGCCACTTACGCAAGTCCTCGTTGTCGTCGGTCAAATACCAGCGATTCAGCGAGACGTCTTCGTCACCCGGATTGTAGATCTCGATCCAGTCTGAATCGTCGCCGTCCTGGTCGTCAATTGTTGCATCATTGAACGCGGAGAATTCGGTAATGATCGGCATACTTGTCAGCAAATGCCGATGCTCCAAAGTCTCAAGACCGGAGAGCCGGTTCTTCCGCCGTCTCTTGAGCCGAGTGGTTCGTTGAGCATAGGCTGATCCGATGATCGACGTGCCAGTTGCGCGCATTCCTTATCTCCAGCCGGGTTTGCCGTCTAAGGTTACTCAGTCGCAGAAGTCGCCCTGCAGCCATGATTTGGCCGCACGAGATTTACGTGATTTTGGCCCCAATCTACACCAGCACTGGAAGATTTGCGACAGAAAACCTTATTTGTTCAAAAATCTACTCAGCGCCTTCCGAGCGTTTCATTCCGCTTTACGGAAGGACTTAGAGAGTCCAAAATTGACGACCGCTTGGCTCTAGGGCCAGGCCCGACGCCCCGTCAACTGGGCGCCTTCAGTCAAACCGCGGATAGACGCAAGGGAACCTATGGACGTTGTCAATATTGAGCGGGTATCGCCATTCATTACCGTCGACGGTTCCGAGATTCGTGAGCTCCTGGCCCATCGCAACTCGTGCATCAAGAAGCAGAGTCTCGCCGAGGCACGACTACCGGTTGGGGCTGCCACGACGCCTCATTATCACAGCCAAACCGAAGAGATTTATTACATCTTGTCCGGTAGTGGACGGATGCAGATTGGCGATGATCAACGCGATGTGACCGTGGGCGATGCGATTGCAATTCCGCCGGGTGCCGTTCACACGATCCTGAATACCGGCCAGGAAGAACTGAAGTTCCTGTGTTGTTGTGCACCATGCTACGAGCACGACGACACGATTCTGGTCGATGAACAAGCGTCGCCCTAATTCGATCGTCCGACCTAGCTTGCCCAGGTGTTACGTCGGGCAGAATCCCGATGACAGCATTTGCGGATCATTTCCGAACGGCTTGAGTCAATCACTCCTCGGCAAAGGGCAATCAGAGTCTACTGTCGCCTGTCTGGCGGCCGATTTGAGATAGACCGATATAGCCTTGCTCGCAACGCCAGCAGCGACCAGACGCTGCGTAACGGCGCAGAAAGGACGCACACGGATTCCTTATGGACGCCTATCCCCGACGCAGATCCTGGCCGTACATTACGGTTATCACCCTCATTTTGGTGGTGACCGCGCTGGCACCACGCTGGTGGCGGTCTTTGAATGTGCGGCAACGAAAAGCGATTCTGGCCGAAGTCGAGCGGATTGAGCATCAGGTTCGTAGCTCATGGGAACGAGCCACTCGAGAGGTGATGGTTCCCAGTCAGGTCGAGCCACAGGTGGCCGAACTGAATCCACGTGTCGCACAGCGCGTGATTATCGAGCCAACTCGTCCACTCGTGCCTTACCATGGTGACCAAACACAGTCGATCCAGTGGCCTCATCAGGCGGCCGATTCGGACTCGACGAACGAACACCTCGATGTCAATCCGCCGAGTAACGAACGGAACAACGACTCGTCGGCTCAGGACGGAGAGATTTCGCCGCAGTTTGATGTCACACAGTTCGATTTAGATCCCATCTCGTCAGCTTTCCCAGACGAGTTCGCCACTCCTGTCCAGCCAGAGCCGTCAAGTCAGTGGCCACCCGCCACCGCACTACTCGGCAAGCTCGAGCTGATCTGTTCGGACATTGACGAAGTCGAGTCGTGGCGCAGTGAAGCCGTGGCTTTGCTGGGGCAACTGCAGGAATGCAAAACGCTCGGCGATCCGGCTGTCGGGCCGATTCTCGCCCAGTTGGACAACCTTTCAGCGCGATTGCCTTGGGTCGAGCGGCACCTGGATGAGCAGGAGTGTATCGTCCCGCGGCAGGTCGCTTATGGGATTGATCGCCGAACGGCGATCTGGCGTGCGGTTCACGCCATGGTCGTTCGCGACGACATGATTCCCCCGGTTGTTGTCAGCAACGCTCTGCCGCTATTGAGAGATGTGGAGCAAATGCTGGCATCCAGTGAGAACGCGGATGATTGGGCGGCCTATTTGATGCTCGAAAAGCTGAACCAGGTTGCCACCTCGACTTGGGTCACTGACGCATCGGTTCGGCGAAGCACGGCGCGTGAGTTCCTGCGGCGACTGGAACACCCCGACTTGAGCGAACATCAGCTCCGGTTCATTAAGCAATCACCCGTCACGCAACTCGCGGGCGAGCTCCGGGCGTGGGCTATCGCGCCGATCGAGTACGACAAGCTGGTCCAATCGCTTGAGCAGTTCGAGGTGTCGCGGACGTCGAGGTTGGCGAGGCAACTGGTCCAGTACATCGAAGACTTGCACTGGCTTGATAACCGCGACGCGTTGCTGCTTGCCGAGGGCATCGACACCCACTATCGCAACGCCAATATCCGGATTGCTGTCGCAGGTCGCTTGGTCAATGATCTTCTACCGGTGATGGATCCAATTCAAGAATCGGTGAATGATCAGGTTTTGGGAGCGTCGGTGCGGGGCCGCAATCGTACCTGGACGCGACTCCGTGTGCGGCTGGTCGAAGACAATCGACGCATTCGCCTACGATTCGAGGCAGCCGGTCACACTCGTTCCCGAACCATGTCGAGGAAGGGCCCGATTCGCTTCTTCACGCGCGGTTCTTCTCGATTCCAGGTGGGTAAAGATGTGACGATGTCCGATCGCGGTCTTCGCATGGCAGGCTCGACAGCCACCGCCTCAGGCGATTTGCGGACGACGAACATCCAGTCCGACTACGATCACATTCCTCTGCTCGGGTGGGTCATTCGACAGATTGCCATTGACGAACTCGAAGGCAAACAGGGCCAGATGCGCAGCGTCGTCCGCGACCGCGTGTCTTCGTCTGCCAAGACGCGACTCGATAGCTCGTTGCAGGAAAAAGTGGATGACGTCCAAGCCCAATTGAGCGAGCGTCTGATCCAGCCACTGCGTCGATTGCAGTTGGCGCCCGAGCCGATTGAAATGCGCACAACTCCTGAACGCATGGTCATGCGATGCCGCTTGGCGTCGACGCAACAACTGGCGGCCTACACGCCACGACCGCGGGCTCTATCTGATAGCGTATTGAGTATGCAGGTGCATGAGTCCGCTGCTAACAATCTCTTCCAACAACTCGAACTTGACGGCGAGACGATCAGATTGGAAGAGTTGGTCTCGCGACTTTCCGAGAGACTGCAAATTGACGCGTCAGATCTCAACGAGGAGATTCCCGAGGGTGTTGTGCTGCGATTGGGGAATGAGCGTCCGTTGATGATCGAGTTTGATGCCGACCGCGTACTGCTTACGATCCGGATCGCCCAGCTTGTGACGCCGAAGAAGAGGTGGCGGAACTTCGTGGTGCGAGCACGCTATCGGGCAGACGTCGAGCGAATGTACGTTGATCTGGAGCGCGAGGGTGGCATCGAATTGATAAGCGAGCGGCTTGGTTTTAGAGACCAAATCGCACTGCGTGGCATTTTCACCAAAGTGATCACGCGCAATCACCGCCTCAACATCATCCGCGGTCGTCTTGTCGGGGATCCTCGTTTGGCCAACCTGGCCATCACCCAATTTGCCGTGCGAGATGGTTGGGTGGGCATTTCGGTGGGCCCGCGGCGTCGCGACCGAGTCGCTCAAGACGCACTCAGCCAACGCTAGGGCACGCATCAAACCTTGTAGAACGCCGCGGCATTATCGTGCAACAACTTCTTCTGTTGCGCCATCGGCCGGTTGGCAATCACCGCTTTGAGACCATTCACCCACTCGCGATACGATGCACCAAGCTTGCAGACGGGCCAATCGGCACCGAACATCACGCGATCTGGGCCGAATTCATCGAGGCAATGGTTGATGATCGGCGCGAGATCCTGCGGCTGCCAACCTTTCGGTGCGCGAGCCACAATTCCGGAGATCTTGCAGACCACATTGTCCCGCTCAGCCAGCGCGGCCATATCGCGTTTCCATTGATCTACCTCGTGCCAGGGCTTCGCCGTCTGCTGGTCCGAGGTTTGAAAGGCGGTTGGATCAGCGTTGCCACAGTGATCGACGATGAATCGAGTTCCTGGACACAGCTTTGCCAATTGCTCGCCGTCTGCCAGTTCACTCGGTCGCATGCACAGGTCAAAGCTCATGCCCAACTCACCGAGTAACTGAACGGATTTTACATAACGCGGTTGGAGGCAAAAGCCGCGGGGAGTCGACGGGACCTGCAAGACCTGACGTACGCCTTTGATCGCGGGGCTGTCCTGGAATTGACGAATGTAATTCTCAAAGGCCTCTTCATTCGGCCGTCCGGAGATGACTCCAGCCACCGTGGGGTGGTCATCGCTGGCGGACAACTCAATCACATGTTGTGCTTCTTCCACTTGCTGATGTGGCGCTACGTCGATCTCCATGTAGATCGCTTTCACGACATTCAGTCCGCGCGTCTCTCGAAGAAAGTCTGTCGTGACGTGTGGCTTGCGAATCACCTCGGGAGCGTCTTTCAGCCACGGCGGCGTAAACTGCTTCAGATCCCACAGGTGTTGGTGAGTATCAATGATCGGGAGAGCATCCTGCGGATTCGCAAATGCCAATTTCGATGAGCCGTAAGCGACCGCACCGGCGGCTGCTGTCTGGATCAAGAAACGACGCCGGTTCACGGTTGATGCTTGCGTGCAGTTTTGATTCATGATCGATACCGATACGTTGTTCCAATCTCCAGTTCGCTACTCAAAAAACGGCTTGTTACGTGCTCGCTCGTAACGACTTTTCCACGTTGCGGACCCATCGTTGGCGACGAGACGAGTCATCGCACCGTCTTTGTAGAACGGTATGAGTTCGCGATTGCCCGCCGTCAGCATGAAGTTCACGTTTCCGTTTGCAATGAACAATCGCTTTCCGTCCGGCCAGCTGACTTCAAGCAGCCGCGGAGGATTCGGGCGTTGAGCGGGCTTTTCAATTCGAAAACGTTCGAGCGAATCACGATTGAGCGTATGACCCAGCCCGGGCGAATCCGGGACCTTTGCCTTGCCGCCCTTAACAACGATGGGGGTTGCAAGAAGATCGTCTTTGTACAGCTGATGGCAGTTCACGGCGGGCCAGGTTGCGTGACTGCAGACGGCACCGAAATGCAACGAATAGGCTGCCGTAATGCCGGTGCCAACCAGCTGCAACCAGAATGGCAGACCAGCCTCTGCCGAAAAAGCGGCTTGCTGCATCACCCGGCTTGCTCCACCGCCGACGACAAAGCCGTCACAGACACCCTCGGAGACGGCGACCGCCGGGGGTGGCGACCCATAGTGCAAGGCGATTGACACTCGCGTTGCTTCGCGAAGTCGTCGGTTTCCTTCCACGTCACTTTGCGGGATCGGTGTTTCGTAAATGTCGATACGGGGATTTTTCTCCAGCCGAGTCAGGATGGGAATCGCGCGATCCGCATCGCGTAGTGTGTCGTTGAAGTCGATGTCCAGCTTAAATGACTCCGGGACAGCTTGACTGACGGCATCGGCCTGTTGCCAAATATCGAACCAGGGGCGGCCCTTGGTTTTGTACGATGTGTAGCCTTGCCTCAGCGCCTCAGCGCACTCGGATGCCATGTCGTCTGGCGACATGTCAATATTCCACCATGACAAGGGTGTTGATTCATGTCTTTGGCGGCCTAGCAGCCGGTGAATTGGGACTTCACAGGTTTTCGCCACGGCATCGAACAAGGCGATTTGCAGGCCCGAACCGAAAGAATCGTCCCACATCAGCTCGGCCGCGTTCTTACCCATCGCGCGCTGGACGTCTTCGTCTCGCGTGACACCCCAGGTGTAATACAAGAGGGTTTCACCGATGCCCACCTTTCCCGACGCCAGCTTCACTTCGAAGACCTCGACGTACCGCCAATGCGGTAGTTCACGATCCATCGCGCGGCGTGGTGCGTCTCGATATGGCAACCGTACGGTCGTACGCTGCACGTCGGCAACCGTCAGGTGCTTCTGCTTTCCCAACGCCGCCAGCTTCGTGCTTCTCAGTGCAAACGCTGGCGCAACGAGTGTCGCGGATGCTGTGCGGACACCGGCATTGAGAAGTTGTCGCCGGGACCAGAGAGATTGACGCTGCGGGATCAGGTGCCTTGGTCGTGCCGCCATAGTTCCCTCTGCGGATGGAACGTGAGAGGACTTACTCTGTGCTGGGCACCAGTCTAACGTAATCAAGACCCACCATGTAAGACTTTATGGCCTGAGGATTCGACCCCAGAATCTGAATGGAAAGCGTATTTTTGCCGGCTGTAAGCTGCTGACCTTTGAACACGAAAACTCCGCTGGTTACAACAGTCGGCGCGTACAAGTCGATCGGCTCGCCAAGTTTTCTGCCGTTAAGTGACAACTGCGCAATGCCGTAGTCCGGGGCACGTGTCAGTACGACTTCGACGTCGTAGGTGGACTCAACGTCTGCGGATAGTTCAAGATCGAGCTGGGAATCCACGCCCGCTCCGGTCCACCAGAGGTGTGTGTTGTCGCTCCATCGATCGGCCGAAAAGGCGCGCATGTCTTGGCTGCGCACGTGGCCATCGGTCTTGCCGATCACCTTCATCGTTTCACCTTCGACTGCATCCGGTACCTGTCCAGTGTCCGGGGGAATCGGCGCGGCCGGGCCTTGCAACGGCACTTGGGCAGGACTGCCGAGATACGCGATCAAGTCCCTCACCTCATTGGGCTTTAGTTGGTCGAGCAGTCCCTCCGGCATCATTGAGAGTTGCGACAACTCGCGGTAGTCGATTTCAGCTTTGGGCACGATTAACGAATCGTTGAGTGTGCGCATGGTGATGGCACTGTTGGTTTCCCTCTGAATCAGCCCGGACACGACGCGTCCATCGGCCATCTCAAGTATCGTCATGCGGTAGTCCTTACCAAGAACCGCGCTGGGATCGATGATGTTCTCGAGGATGTAATCCAGATTGGTTCGGTTGGATCCGGTGATATCCGGTCCCACGGATTCGCCGACGCCGAACATTTTGTGACATGTCGCGCAGGTGCTGGCAAACACTCGCCGACCATTGCTGAGATTCGCACTGCCCAAGTTGTCGCTGCTGCAGAGGTCACGGTACTTCTTCATCGCCTCAAGTTTTTCAACGGACGACTCGCGAATCTCACCCCAGACATCTCGAAGCTTCGCACTCAACTCTGGGTCGTTGAAATTGAGGATCTGTCGCACGTTGTACGCGTGCAGGTCCGTGCGTGGGATGGTTTCGTTTTGAATTGCGTCCAAAAGCTCGTCTGCATAGCGCGGCCGCGCGGTCATCGTTCCGACTGCGTCTCGCTTTTCCAAATCATTGAGTGATATGTATTGATTCAGAATTGCCTTAGGTGTGTCGGGATCATCACAAGCGGCCAACGCTCGAATGGCTGCGCCGCGCAGTTCTGGCTGGTGCAACACAGCCTGAAATGCAGAAGCGGCGGTCTTGTCTTGTCCGCGCACGAGGATTGCCAACGCTTCGCGACGCTTTTTCAGCGGAGCCGAGCGATCCGTCAACAATGCCCGCATCCGTGGATAGACACGCTGATCGCCCATCAAGATCGCCACTTGATCCGCCCGCTCACGAACGGCCTCGTCAGGGCTCGCTGCCAGTTTCTCGTAAACCGTCTTCCAGACATCGGGCATGGGGATGCCGACTTGGCCCTCGAATCCTCTCAGAATCGCGCCCAGGATTGCTTGTTGCTGAGTCGGGTCGGTTTCCGTGCCAAGGCGATCGACGACGACTGGTAACGATTTCGGAGAAGAGGCTGCTTGCCGAATGCAGAACTGCCGAACGACTGGAAGCTTTCCTCGCTCGACAAGCTGCATCGCTCGTTCTGGATCGTGGGCTGCAGCTGGTGCGATGCCGTACCAATACATCAACGGAAGATTGTGATCCGATGAGTCTTCGCTGTGTGACAACAATCCTGCGGCAATCGGCCAGCGTTTGTCCAGGGGCAAGCGTTGCATCGCAGAAGCCAGGTACAGACGGACGATCGCCGAGCCATCATCACGAGCGAGTTTTGCCAGACGCTCGAGTGTCTGGCGATCCACCATCCGATCTTCCATTTCGAGTTGGATTGCCCAACATCGAATGTTTTCGTCACTGTCCCCCATAAGTTCCGCGAGCTGGTCACCGTCGAGACCATCACACGCGTGCAGGGTCCAAATAGCCCTCAACCGACGGGTGACGTCAGGATGCGATTGAGCCATCGACCGCAACCGAGCGAAGACGGGGCTGAGTTTGCCCTCGGCGGATCGCTCCTGCAACAGACGGCGGGCCATGCGAACGTACCAATCGTTTGCATGCAAGTGCAGCTCGACCAGCTCGTCGTCCGTCAGCTTGCTGAGATCAACCCGTTCAATGGAAGGTTGGCCGAACGCGATGTTGAAGATGCGGCCATTGGTGCGATCCCAAATCTCTGGGTTGGTGCGATGACACGCGTTGCGATCGTACCAATCGATGAGGTACACCGAACCATTGGGTCCACACTTCAAATTGATACCGCGAAACCATTTATCGTTAGCTAACATCAAGTCCGGCGCGCGACGTCCCGTGTAGCCCGACCCTTTGCGGATCACTTGATCGGTATTGATCCTGTTGCCGTGCACATTGTGCATGAAGATTTTGTTGCGATATTCGGATGGCCAGTTGTCGCCAAGGTAAACCATCGCGCCGCAATGTGCGTGACCACCTCCCGCGCGAAGCGTATCCGTGGGGGGATCCGGTTCGTGGCCCCACCAGGCGTGGTCACGAATGTTTCCCACATAATGACGATGTTCGGCGATGGTTTTGATGTCGTCGTAAATGTACGGCTCGAAGTGCTGTCCGCCCTGACGATGGTATCGGGCGCCTTGCACGACGTGCCACAGGTGCGGAATCACGCATGCCGTGATGAAGGCGTGACCATGATCGTTAAAGTCAACTCCCCATGGGTTACTCGTTCCCCACGCAAAAACTTCGAACTCGTGACGCGTGGGATGGTAACGCCAGACGCCTGCGTTCAGACCAATCCGCTGATCAGCGGGAGTTCCCGGCTTACCCACGCGGGAATGAGTGAAGACACCATGACAACCGTAGAGCCAACCGTCTGGGCCCCAAATGAAAGCGTTCAAAGTCTCGTGCGTATCCTGTAAGCCAAAACCGTCCAACAGAATCTGAGGTTCGGCATCTGGCTTGTCGTCCCGGTCGGCATCGGGAATGAATAGCAGGTAAGGTGCGGCGCCAATCCATACACCGCCAAAGCCGATTTCGATGCCACTAACCAGGTTCAGACCTTCCGCAAAGACCTTTCGAGTTTCGAAAGACCCGTCCAGGTCCTGGTCTTCGAGAATGATGACCCGATCCCGGCCCTGCCCTTCTGGCGCACGCAGCGGATAATTGAACGCTTCTGCAACCCAAAGCCTTCCCCGCTCGTCAATTGTGAAACCGATGGGTTGATGGACGTCCGGTTCGCCGGCAGCCAGTGTCGCGCGGAAGCCGTTGGGGACGGTCATCGCTGCGGCGGCATCACTCGGCGACAAGCCCGTCGCGATCTCGACGCCACCCTCCTCAGACCGGCCTGTCTGATTGGCCCCAAGGACAAACACACTCAGCAAAGCGAGCACCGGTTTCCACGTCCTCACCACGATATCTTCCCCTCTCAATGGGCTCTAGGAACTGAGCTTTGGAAGCAGATCCCGCGCACATGCCATTATGCCGCAGCCAGGCATTGAATGCGACGGGCGATAAGACGGCAAGCGACCTGTTACCGATTGCCAGGCCGCTGCCAGGGATGCAAGCTGCACCTGCCTTAACTCTCGAACAGCCGATCAATGACCGCCGCACTGAGTGCCACTCGCCGGCGAGGCTTTTCGTCGTCGGTCAGTTGGTCGAGTGGTCGCAGAGGTCGGTCGATTGCCGCTGCCTCCCGCACCGAGCTATTGGCGTGTAAAGCAGCTGCGACGTCCGCGCCCACGGCGTTTAGCCCGACGGCAGCGCGAACGAAATTCCCCTCGCGGAAGGCCACCACAAGGTCACTGGTCGTGAAGTCGCCGTCGTGGTCCCAGTCGCCTTCTTCCCAAGTCGAGTTGCCGGGAATGTCGTCCTCATATTCACCCGCTTGCATCACGGCAACAAGGTCGGCCGAGTCGAAGATGCCATCGCCGTTTGAGTCGCCCGTGACGCTCGTCGTTTCACCGGGTGTTCCGCCCAAGGGACCACTCGCTCGCCAATTCTCGGCTTGGTTCCACGCTTCCAAGTCCAACTGCGTCGGGTCGATGAACTCGAGGCTAGAGCCACCTCCGTCGGTTGCGTCGTACCAGGCGTCGTCGTAGGTGAATTGCTGAATGATCGCGCCCGTGGCGTCGATCATGGTGATCATTTCACCGCCATTGCCCAACCGGCCGCTGTACTGGTTGTCATCGTCTTGATCGCCGCCCTGACCGACCGCCAGGCTCACGTTCTGTCCGTAGCGAGCTACAAAAGCGTTGCGATCTTGTGGAATGACAAGCCTTTCTTGTGGCTGCAGTGATTGAGCAGCAAAGGTGAACGTAACGCCCTGCAGATCGCCGTCTTGGTCGACCAACACGAACTGAACGTTCTCCAAGTCGAGAGCTTCGG
>CAJHYQ010000327.1_pt1 | contig 32150 bp, 27 predicted proteins | sample 9198721 | NCBI WGS metagenome assembly CAJHYQ01 (sample SAMEA7708357, study PRJEB35096) | sediment metagenome | biome: marine neritic benthic zone biome [ENVO:01000025]; feature: sediment [ENVO:00002007]; material: shallow marine sediment [ENVO:03000034] sea grass bed [ENVO_01000059] ... | reverse complement strand
TCCAGGTCATCGCGATTCCAAAGACGATGGACAATGATGTTCCGGGAACCGATTACTGTATTGGCTTTAGTACATGCGTCACTCGTACCATTGAGTTGACGCACAAGCTGCGAACATCGGCAGGCTCGCACGAACGTTTCTTGGTGATCGAAGTCTTCGGTCGATACGCCGGATACACGGCGTTGCTGCCGACGATGGCCGGTGCCGCCGATCGTTGTGCCATTCCAGAATCGCCCTTCGACGTGGAAAGACTCGCTGAGTTGATGGTAGAGGACCGCGCGCATAACCCGAGCCGTTACGCGGTTGCGCTGGTGTCCGAAGGCGCCACGATGGCACAGCAGTCGGAAATGTCCTTCGAAGGAGATGAAGTCGACCAGTATGGTCACCGCAAGTTGGGTGGAATCGGTGACCTCGTCTCGGCGCGGCTCAAAGAGCTGTCTCCTCGATACAACAACGGTCGAAGAATCAACATCATCAATCAGCGGCTCGGATACTTGGTACGCTGTGGCGAACCCGACGCGATCGATTCGATCGTGCCCATGGCTTATGGAAACTTGGCTCTAGATCTTGTGTTGGAGGGGGTTTCCGGCCGACTTGTTTGCCTCCGCAACGGCTGCTACGACAACGTGCCAATTGACACCATTACGGGTCGCAAGAAGGTTGTCGACGTGCGCAAATACTACTGTCCGGAGCGGATGCGACCGAAGTACGAGACCTTTTACCGTCAGCCTCAATTCATCATGACCAGCGAAGGGTAGACGCGGCGGAGGCCGGTCCACGAAGCGGCGTCATTGCCAATGATCGTCGCTTTTTTTCTGCGCCCAGCTACCATTCAACAGGTTCACAGGCGCGTATGATGGGGCATGATCACGACGCGGCCATCAAGGTCGCTCGTCTTCAGCACCTACCTCGGATTACAATAGCGACCAACTGAAGCATTTGATAGGTCTCCCATGATGGCGGCTTCGGCCGCTTCGATCGAAGTTATCCGTGAAGACCGAAGACCTTCGCATTTCCCGGACGCATCCGCTGCTTACACCGGATGATCTTGCGCAACAATTCCCGATCGACGAAGAGTCTTCCGAGCTTGTTCATAAGAGCCGTCTGGCCATTGAATCGATTCTTGACCGCAAAGATGATCGGCTCTTAGTTGTTGTTGGCCCGTGCTCGATTCACGATCTCAAAGCCGCCCGCCAATTTGCTGAGCAACTCAAGCCGATTGCGGACGAGCTGAGTGAACGATTGTTCGTCGTCATGCGTGTCTATTTCGAGAAACCGCGGACAGTGATCGGTTGGAAGGGGTTGATCAACGATCCCGACCTCGATGGCTCATTTCACATCAACAAAGGCCTTCGACTCGCGCGTCAGTTGCTGGTGGAAGTGGCTCAACTCGGTTTACCTACAGGAACTGAATTCTTGGATACGACCTTGGGGCAGTACTACGCCGACTTGATCAGTTGGGGTGCGATCGGTGCACGGACGGCAGAAAGTCAGGTTCACCGCGAGTTAGCTTCGGGTTTATCAATGCCTGTCGGCATCAAGAACCGCACCGACGGGAATATTCAGGTCGCTATCGACGCGATCCAATCGGCACGTAGCCGACATCTTTTTCCGTCGCTGACCAAGAGTGGCGCGCCGGCGATCTTCGAAACGTCCGGCAATGCGTATTGTCACTTGGTGCTTAGAGGTGGGACGAGTACCGGGCCGAACTACGAGCCTGACCACGTTGCGGGTGCACGCCGCTCATTGCGAGCCGCCGATTTGCCTGAGATCGTGATGATTGACTGCAGCCACGGAAACAGTCAAAAGCAACCCGAAAAACAGGAAGATGTTCTCTCCTCTGTCATGCAGCAGATCAACCTAGGTGAAACGGCGATTTGCGGTTTGATGCTGGAAAGCCATCTAAGGGCCGGTCGGCAGGATCTATCCGGCTCGCTTGAGTATGGCAAGAGTATTACCGACGGGTGTCTAGGATTCGCCGAGACCGTCGATTTGCTGCGAAGGCTTAGCGACCAATAGAGTTGAAACGCCTCCTTTTGATACAATCGACTTCGTTGGTTCGATTCCTGGTCTAAAATCCGGTTTGCTCGTTGCCGCGATGGCGTGGGAGCAACCGCCATCCTTGGTGGATGACTTACGTGTCGCGCGAATCATCAATTGAGCTACGCATCGGCAAGCCAGCGCCCGACTTTCAGCTAGTTTGTGTGGACCGAGAAAATGTTGCGCCTCGTCCTGTGACGCTCAGTGATTATTTGGGTCGCTGGCTGATTCTGATGTTCTATCCGCACGACTTCTCTTTTGTATGTCCCACCGAGCTGACGGCATTCAGTGCGCGGGTCGCGGACTTTCAACGACGCCAATGCGATTTACTGGCAGTAAGTGTCGATTCAATCGAATTGCACCAGGAGTGGTTGTCGACCAAAGAGTCGGACGGCGGCGTTGGTCCGTTGCAGTTTCCGCTCGCGTCCGATCCAGAGGGCGATACCTCGGCGGCCTATGGCGTCTGGGTTGCCGAGAAAGGGGTTTCAACGCGAGGGTTGTTCATTATTGATCCCGAAGGGTTGCTGCAATACGCCGTGGTGCACAATCTGAGCGTGGGACGCAGTACAGATGAGGTTCTTCGAGTACTCGATGCGTTGCGTGACGGCGGTTTGTGCCCTGCCAGTTGGACGACCGCTGACGGGACGATCGATCCGGAATTGGCCCTCCAATCGGGACGGATTCTGGGGCACTATCGCATTCGCGACTTGCTGGGAAATGGAACGTTCGGGACGGTCTTCTCGGCGTGGGATCTGCTGCTTGAGAGAATGGTGGCGCTGAAAATCCTCAAGAGGAATGTTCTTGAATCACGTGATGCCCTGTTGGCCGAAGCTCGCGTCGCCGCCCGGCTAAATCATCCCAACGTCTGTACGGTCTTTGGGATTGACGAGGAAGACGGATTGCCGGTGATTGTGATGGAGCATCTGAGCGGAAGGTCGCTGTCCGAATACATCGGCCATGGTGTTGATCAAGCGACCGCTGAGCGGTTGACGATCCAAATCGCAGCTGGCCTGGCCGCCGCTCATGCCGAGAAAGTCGTCCATGGCGATCTGAAACCGGCCAATGTCATGGTGACCGACCACGACGAGACGAAGGTGCTCGACTTTGGTCTGGCCAGATCGCAGCGCGCCGCCTTTCAGGCCGAAAGCGCATCGGTACCAAAGCAAACGCAGCTTGATAAGAACCGTGTGGAATTATCTCTTGCTGAGACTGTCGACCATGTGGTTCTAAGGTCAGGTCAGGTGATCACGAAGTCGGCCACTTCGGGCGCCATCCGAGGAACGCCGGCCTATATGTCGCCGGAGCAAGCTGCGGGCAGTCCAACCACGACGGCCACCGATGTATTCGCGCTGGGTCTGTTGTTGTACGAAATGCTGACAGGGAAGCGAGCGCTTGGTGACGATTCAGTAGCGAAAGTTTTCGAGCGACTCGCGCATGACCGGCTAAGTCAAGAATTAGCGGAGGAGGTCGACCCGCGCTACCGACAGCTGCTGACCGCCATGCTTGCCGTCAGTCCTGACGACCGGCCAACGATGTCGGAAGTCGTGGGCCGGTTGGCTGGCAGCATAAGCAAATGAATGGCATGCAAATTCGCGTTATCATGTTTTCAGAGTGCTGTACTTAGTCCTTTTTGAGCGATCAAGTCTGATTGGTGGTAGAGTAACGATTGGCTTGGAGCATAAGGCACTCTAACAAAACCTCTTGATCCCTGAACGGCGCGACGCGCCGATGGCAGCGATGGGAGGGCGACGCGCAAAGGAGGGCGACGCGCAAAGGAGGGCGAGGCGCAAAGGAGGGCGAGGCTCCTGCCGAGCCGAGTGCGTTTTGCGGCTCGGCAGGAGCCTCGCCCTCCCAATTGTTCCCTTTTAAACTCAAATTCGTCGCGAGGATTGTTGTGAATCAAAAACGATATACGCGGATTGAACTCATTGCTGCGATCACGCTCACCGTCGTCAGCATGCTGCTTGGAACGGCTCGAAGTGGATGGGCCGAGGAGAGGCAACCCACGGTCAAGGCGACCTGGGAATCGCTCAACGCTCGTCAAAGTCCAAAATGGTTCGCCGATGCAAAATTCGGCGTCTTCATTCACTGGGGCGTGTACGCCGTTCCGTCGTTTTGCGACACCAGCACCTATTCGGAATGGTACCTCTGGTGGCTGAAAACAAACGCACATAACGGGCTTGAGCGTAAGTTTCATGAACGAGTTTACGGCAAGGACTTCGAGTATCGTCAATTCGCGCCGATGTTCAAAGCCGAGCTTTGGGATCCCGATCGATGGGCGAAGATCTTCAAGCGTAGTGGAGCAAACTACGTCGTTTTGACAACCAAGCATCACGATGGGTATTGTCTGTGGCCAAGTCGCGTCGCGAGCGAAGTGCGAGGTTATCCGTGGAACAGTGTGGAGGCGGGCCCCCAGCGTGACATTGTTGGAGAGTTAACGCAGTCGGTACAAAAGGCCGGGATGCGTATGGGCTTTTACTACTCATTTATGGAGTGGGACAATCCCATCTTTGACCGTGACAAGCAGCAATACGTTGAAACCGTGATGTTTCCACAAATGAAAGAGCTGGTTAACAAGTATCAACCGGACATCTTTTGGCCCGATGGCGAATGGAACGACCCGGATAGCCTTTGGCGAAGCACGGAGTTCTTGACGTGGCTCTACAACCACGCACCGAATCGCGAACAGATTGTGGTGAACGATCGTTGGGGGAAAGACTTGCGCGCAAAGTGTGGTGATTTCTACACGACGGAATACAGTCGCCACGCTGGCGAGGGAGCGACCGAAGGGCGTAAACCTTTCGAGGAGTGTCGTGGCATCGCCCATTCATTTGCCTTCAACCGGGCTGAAGAATACGAGCTCTATCTCACACGCCAACAGGCCGTGCGGATGTTGATCGACACGGTCAGCCAAGGTGGCAACCTGCTGTTGGACGTGGGGCCCACGGCTGATGGCCGGATTCCCTTGCTCATGCAGGATCGGCTGTTCGCGATCGGTCGGTGGTTGGAGGTCAACGGGGAGTCGATCTTTGGAACCGAAGCGGGACCATTCAAGGAATTGCCTTGGGGACGGGCGACAAGCAAAGACAAGAAGCTGTATCTTCACATCTACGATTGGCCAGCCAATGACACGTTGGAAGTCCCTGGCCTGGAGAGCAAAGTTAGATCGGCACGAGTCCTTTCGGATAATCGGATGACGCCGCTCGATATTTCAAAGCATGGCAACAGCCTCCATGTGGATCTGACTGGCCAGCGACCGTTCGAGCATGCAACCGTTGTCGTTTTGGATTTCGAATCCAAGCCAGAGATCAAGCCCTAGGTCATGTCCAGCCACACGTCACCATGTCTATTGGCATTCGTCGTCATTGCATTTGTTTCTGACTTGGGTCCAGTTCATGCGCAGCCCCCGAAGCCATTTCGGTTGGACAGGCCCGAGCAATTCTTCGAGCAAGTGTTTGGGAAGGAAACCGAAGCTGAACGGCAAGCGATTGAGCAAGTCAAGATATCTCAGCGTGAGGAGTACCGCGCTGGACGAACTGGATGGGAATCTTTTCGCGCTCAATTGAAGCAACGTGGCATCGCTATCCAGAAGAGAGGTAAGGATGTCGAATATGTCCAGCATCTCGTGAGACAGTTGCAACCGCTGATGACGAATGCTCGACGCTATCGTCACATCGAGGTGTTTGTTGCTGACACAGACGACACCGATGCGCGGAGCTTTCCGGGGGGATGGATTGTGGTTGCTCGGGGGCTCATTGAGTTTTGCGAGAGTGAGGCAGCCTTGGTTGGTGTCTTGGGCCATGAACTCTCGCATCTCGATCGAGGGCATCAGCTTTATCATTTGCGTCGATGGAAGCGAGCACAGCAGTCTTTATCCGGCTCATTCAATCCGGAGCGGATGCTCGACGCCAGCTTGATGATGGCCAAGATGTTCACGCAGCCTTTTCGCCCCGAACAAGAGACCGAAGCTGACGCAGATGGAGCGCGGTGGGCATTTCAACTCGGATACGAGCCCGACGAACTAGCGCGATTATTTGCCAGCTTGCACGAGCGTGATCAACACCGCCCACAAGTCATGCCGTCTTTCCTGCGCAGTCATCCATTCCACCAGGATCGATTTCGGGACATTGCCCGACTCGCCGAGACGCTCAAGCAGCAACAACCAGCGAATCGGCTCTACGTCGGGCAAGAAAACCTAAAACGTCGAATTCCGCGTACGACACGCGAGTTTGCCGAATAAGAGACGTTCGGTGTGACCGTCGAGTTTTCTAGTTAACGTCGCTTAGTTCTGTGATCGGTGTCAACTGAACCTTGCGGAACTCGACTTCTGATCCTTCCGCTTGGATCGCGATTTGCCCCTTGCGAGCGGTCGCCTTGAAGCCGTGATTCACGAAGTCGCCATTGACCCAGACCTTGACGGCGTCTCCGACACACTCAATGACCATCGTGTTCCACTCGCCCAACGGTTTCTCAGAACCATCGGTGAGATTCAAAATCCGGCGTCCCTTGCCTTTGGTGATCCCCCAGTTTTCCTTGGGGCCACGGCGTTTCTCCATATCGGGTACGGTGATGTCTTCAGCAATGCACCAAAAGTCGCCGGCATCTTGATGTTTCATCTGCACCTCGATTGACTTTGGAAACATCTCATAGAGGGCGCGTGGCGTGGAAGCGTGCACCAGCACTCCACAATTGCCTGCCTCACCGGGAAAGCGGTACTCAACATCGAGCCGATAATTCTGAAACACTTTGTTAGTGATCAAATGACCTCTGGGAGTGCCAAGACTGACGAGCATTCCATCACGCACGATGAACGGACTCGGCCCATCCGGATTCTCGTCGAGCTGTGGCACATCGGCATGCCAACCTGCCAGATCGCTGCCGTTGAAAAGATCTGTCTTTTTCTGCTCAGCCTCGTCTGCCACCAGGCAATTGGTGCTCGGGAAGAGCAGTGTCACAGCGCTGATCAGGATCATGTATCGTTTCATGGTTGCCTCCATTGGCTATAAGCGGCCTGCGTTCGTGGTTTGCACAAGGCTGTTGGCGGGTCGACAACAGATGGCTATTATCAGCGATAATCGACTCAGCCACTACGGCGCTGCCGCATCACGCGGCGAGTTTTTCATTCACTCAATTTCCACGATCCCGAGCCACCATGCCCGATTCGATTGATTTTGGAAGTTCCGGAGACGACCGCAAGCGGCTTCCTAGCCTGACGATCTCGCAGTGGGTTGTCTTCGCCATTCTGGCCGCCGTGCTTGCAGCTGCGAATATCTACACGACGCTTCTGATTGGTTGGGGGGATACCGGATCAATCGTGGCAGTCTTGGCCTCAGTCCTTCTATTAGGAGCCCTTGGTCACAAGCGACCGCCGGTTCACGTTTTGAATCTGGGGCAAACGATGGCCAGCGCCGGTGGCAGTGTTGGATTTGCCGTCGCCAGCTATGCATCGGTGTATGTCGTAGAGCCAGATTTTCGTCCATCGACCCCGATTCTGCTTCTGATATTTGTTGCCATGGGTGTCTTGGGTGCGATGGTCGGTAGCTCAGTTCGGCGGTACATGGTCCGCTACTTTTTTCCGTCCGGAACTGCATGTGCTGTGATTCAGACATCGGTTTCGCGCGTCGTTGGACCTGGTGAGCGGAACCGACCCGTGTGGATGTTGAAGCTCTGGGGAGGAATCTCGGCCCTCTTGACGATTCCAACTAAGATCTCGATTTCGCCTGAAGGCCATGCCATCTTTCGTGACATCACACTGGTTGGCTCCCGCGGCATCGGCATCGGTGTTGATCCACTTTATTACGGAATTGGCATCGTCGTTGGTCCGCGTGTTGGCTTTGGCATGGTGATCGGCGCACTCTCGGTTCCGTTCCTGATCCAAGATCGTCTGACCGGTACTTCATTCGAAGCCGAGATAGGAGACTGGGTGAAGTGGTTGGCGATCGCAATACTTACATTGCCCACATTCGCCACGATCGTGTTCGCTTACTTCTTTCACACTCCGCCAGTGATCCCTCCCGGGTTTGAGCCGGGCAAGACTCGCTATCAGGTGCCGGCCGGTCGCGCTCTGGTCTATGGAGGGTTGGGCATCGCGTCGGCCATTGCGATCGCCATCAGTGCACAATCGATCTTTGGCTTGCCCTGGCACATCAGCGTAATCACGATGATCATCGCTTGGCCACTCTGCGTGGTGAATGGGCGAGTCGCCGGTGATACAGACATAAATCCCGTTCGCTTGGTGGCGATTGTGCTGCTATCGGCGTTTTTCTGGTTGTTCACCGACAGCAGCGGAACGGTGATTGCGATGTTAGGAATGGCCGTTGTCGGCGGGACCCTAGCGTCAGTCGCGGTCGACATGATGCAAGACTATCGCACGGGATATCTCGTGGATGCGAATCCAACGCACCAGACGACGGTGCAATTTTTTGGCGTCCTCTTTGGCGCACTCGCATCCGTACCCGTTCTCTACCTGCTGCTCAACCAACTCGGCATCGGACCGGGTAGCGCCTTGCCGGCTCCTGGTGCTCAGGTTTGGGCCGCGATGGCGCAAGCCATGGCCGGTGGTTTCGATCCTTCCAACGCGTTGCTGTGGGCGATCGTGCTGACAAGCCTCTTGGGAAGCCTTTATGCTTATCTTACGGTCTGGCCCAAGACCGCACCCTGGATGCCTTCGATCTTTGGTATCGGTATCGGAATGCTAATCGGCATGCCAGGTTCGGCGGCGATCCTGATGGGCGGCTTGATCAAATGGGCGGTTACTCTGTTTTACCGATGGGGCAAAAAAGACGAGGCGCTGAATCAGGCTGTCCGGCAAGCCGGCAACGACACCATGTTGGCTGGTTCATCCGTGTTCGCGGCAGGAGCGGTGGTCAGTATCGTCCTTCTGTTATTGAAAACAGCGCTGGATGCGGTTGGATATCCGTTATTTGATATCGCGCACTAAGCCCTTTACGGCTCGGACACTGGCTTTGGCACGAGCCATTGAGCGATCGTGGCGACGATCACTGGGATCGCGATGGCAACACCCAGAGCCAACGGGAGCCACTCGTGCTGCTCGGCGAAATCACCGAATGCCGAATACGCCAGTCCGATGCCAAGATTGCTGAGAAAAACGGCCGGTATGAAACGCTTCCACGAGAGACGATGGATGCCGGCAATCAAGACACTCGCTTCAGCAAAGACGGGTACAGCGCGCGTGAGAACGAGAACGGCTGGGCCGAAACGGTCGTTGATCTGCTGCATTCGTTGAAGATCTTCGCCTTTTGACAGCCACAAGGCGAAAGGTCGTCCCCAGGACCTTGCCAAGGCGAAACCAATCACTGCTCCCAAATTCATGCCGATCCAAGTCGCCAGCGTGCCACGCCACCAACCGAGTTGCCAGCCGCTGAGTGTGCTAATCACACTGGAAGGAATCGGCAGAAAGATGTCCGTCGCTAAGAGACCAATGACGACAGATGCTGTCGCGACATTTGAAGGTGGGTTCTCGGCAAACTCAGTCGCCCACTCGTCGAACCGCGTACCGAAAAACACGAATGGAATGACCGGGATCAGAAGCACGACGCACATTAAGGGCAAAGTTCGAAATAACTCACGCATGCTTCTAACTAGTGCCAAGCCAAGTAATGTTCATTAGGGCAACGGGACGTCGTGATATTTTAAGGCCCATTCCCGCATGTATCGAACCTGCACCGGATCGATGCGATAAACGATCAGCTCCGGATTGTCGACGCTGCCAAGGTACTGACGAAGTAATGGATTGGTCTTCCAGATTTCGTCCAGCAAGTGTTTCTCATCTACGATCCGAGCGATGCCGGTGATTCGCACTTGGTTGTGATTGCCATCCAGATAACAAAGCTCAACCTTTGGATTGGCGGCAATCTCTTCCGTCTTGTGATAACTGCGAAGATTGGCCACATAGACAGTGAAGCCGTCCGTCTTCACCGGCGAGACGGGACGCAGTCGAGGTTGGTCTCCGTCGATTGAAGCAAGATATGGAAAGCGATCCTCGGACAGGACCTCGACTGCCAATTGCCGCAGATCACCCGGCTCAATCGGTTCGGGAAGCGGTTTGTTCATCTTGCTCTGAGCTCGCGACTTGAGAGTCGAGTTGACCGGGAAGTCAAGCCGAGCACGTTGGTAAGTCTCCGCCGTTATCCCTCGCCAAGTCGATGAATCGAGTTATGAATTCGTCGCTCGATTCGTTTTCCATCCCGAGACGTGAGGAAGCAGCGGATCTCCATTCCCCATGTCGGAGCAAGGTCGGGTATCGTCAGCGAAACGGTTTTGCCGTCCGGTGACAATTTCGCTAGTGTGACCCGCCAAGCACGCTCATTGTAGTGATCCGAGCCATAGTTTTTTGTACGCCTTAGATCCCAAGCGGTGATGCTGTAGTTGGTTGGATCTTCTGCCTCGGCCTTCGATAGCGCGTCGGTGAATCCAAGCACCATGCCGGTACGTTTGGCCTCAAGCGTGACGGGTAGGTGCATCGGTTTACCTGTGGTTCTGATGCGATAGAAGCCTCCAGGCTGTTGTTGGTTTCCCGCCCAAGCGAACATGCCACAACTGTAGAGGTGACCATTCTTCGGATGAAATCGGCCGCGCACCAGACCCGTTGGAAACTGCGGTATTGGCAGTTCGCACATCCCTCCTTGTGGTTGGCCATCAATTTCCTCATAAGGCACGACGAAGACTTTGCCATAGCCATAAGACAGATTCAGTAGCGATCCACCCAGCGGACCCCAGCAACCCTTCGGTACCCACAGCAATTCGGACGGCGACCGATCAAAACTATTGGTGATCCAGCACAACGGTTGTTCCATGGCCGAATCTGACGGGTCGGTTACATCGTGATAACCAAACATGTTGCCGTAGAAGCCACCTTCGCGAACCCAATTGATGCGATTCTTGGGGTTCCAGTGCCCTTCCTGGTCCGTAACGATAAACGACCCGTCGGGATTCAGGCAGACTCCATTGGCGGCGCGAAAGCCGTTGGCGATGATGTCTGTTTTCGATCCATCCTTGCTGACCCGCAGAAGCGTTCCGTGGTGTGGGACGACGGCCGTCAATGCGTGACGTGCAGATTTGGCGTAATAGAAATTGCCTTCGTCGTCCGTTTGAAGACCCATTGCGAACTCGTGAAAATGGTCCGTGACCTGGTGGTCGTTGTTGAAGTTCTGATAGAAGTCCGTTTCACCGTCGTCGTTAATGTCGCGTAGGATAACTAGTTGGTCGCGACATGTGACATAGATTTCACCATCGACGATCCGAACTCCAAGTGGTTGAAACAATCCCGTTGCGATGCGTCGCCATTGAAGGCTACCGTCGAGCGATTCGATTCCCGTGACCTTCCATACATCTCCGTCCCAACTACATACTGCTGCACTGTTGCCGTCGGCGAAGAAGTCAAAACCAGTAAGCCGGACTTGAGCCAGCCAGGGATTGCGCTCAGGCCGCGTGAGCACATCCACTGCGAACGGGCCGTCGTCGTTGCCAATCAACGGTTGGGTAACGACACTCTCGGGGTGGCGTGATGGGCCACCTTTTGTCAGGGACTCCAGGTCGGCCAAGTTGATCGATAGCGCATCGACTGAATCTTCGACGGCGGCCACTTCGTCAGGTGTATTCAACGCCGCAAACCAGACAAGGATCGATAGCGGTTTATTTCCCTTCGGGATTGTCAATCGTAAAGCGCCGTCACTGCCGTGCCACTTGAGTCCCTCAGCTGCACCTCTGATTCCAGCCAGAATGTACGGCAATTGGCTGCTCGTCGTTGATCCTTCACCGTGAACAACCGCTTCAAAGTCTTCGCCCGCTCGATTTTGAATCGTCTCGCCAGCGGATCCGAGATCCCAGTCTGCTAAGGCCGTTGGTGTGGTCGCATCTCCAACGATTTGAGCTTGAGTCAGCTTGGCAGTGTAGAACCTGAGTGACTCGAGTTTTCCTTTTAGAAAGCTGGGGCTTGGGAAATCGGGGGCTGCCATCCCGATGCGAACTACTTGGTCGTCCCGTTCCTCCTCTGGACGCAGTACGCTTTCGGAGTCCTTCCTGCCGTCGATATACAGCGTTACGACACCCGTCTCGTGGTCCCAGGTCATGGCCACGTTGTGCCATCGGCCGTCGTTAACGCGACGTCGAGACTCGACAGCACCAACCCAGCCAATGTCATAGCAGAGTCGACCATCACCGACGAACAGGACCTTACCGTCGGGAACCCATTCCGCCCCAGGTTCAGTCTTCGCAAATAAAACTCCACCGGCCCTTGTACGCATACGGGCCGTAATGGTGAAGTCCTGGTTGGTCATATCGAATTCTTCAGCTTCATCAACCTGAGCAAACGACTCGCCGTCGAATAACCGCGGCTGTTTTCTTGCTGGTGCCAATGGTGCTTCTCGTGGTCCGAAGAATGCGGCACCCGATGGTAATCGGCTCAGCTCACTGGAAAGATCATCAAGTTGTGCGACCTGCAGGTTCAAGTCGCGGTCACGCGGTCCTAACTGAATGCATCGCGCGTAGACTGGACGAGTGGCTTCGCTCAGCAGCTCGGGCTTCTCAAGAATCGAAGTTGTGCCAACACGATAAGAGATGATGGTTTCGTCGCCGCTATACGACATGCCTTGGTAATGAGCCCAGTCGTGTGGTAGCGGGCCATAGCGACGCCCGTCGCGACCGACCAGTCTTGGATCGTCCCAACTGTTCGTTGACGGCTCAGCCCAGCCCGGTCCCGTCTTGTTTTGGGCCTGTACCTGTCCAACCACGCGCGGGTGAATCCCGTGTTGACCATTGAAGTGAATCCCTTTCCAGTCGATGAATCCCTCACCCGACCAGGCGACCGACATGCGCAGCGTATCATGGTCGAAGATCATCCAGTGTCGACCGCGTGACACTCCGCCCGGTCCGGAGTCGAGCCGAACCGCGATTCCCTTGTAGGCAAAGTTGGTGCCAGCGTCGCCGACTTCATACGTATTGATGAGCGTGCGACCATAGTCCATGGTGACCCAGGGCTCCAGTGTCTGCGGGCCGGGGCCACGCGAATCGCCTTGCGGAAGTCCGGCGAGCCAATCGTCCGTGACTTCGAAGTATTGTGATGAATTATCAGTCTTGAGATAGGCCTCGCGAATGTAGTGAATGACGTCGTATTTCTGCTGAGGAACCATCCATGCCTGCGGCTGCATCATTCCGAAGCCGCGTGTTAGCGTTTGGTACATCGTGTACGGATCGTAGCCGTTTTTGAATTGTCCACTCGCGAATCGCAGTGAGGTAGGCAGCGAACCCATCTTTTCGTGCGTACCGTGACAGTTGACGCAGAGACGATTGTAGATCGCCTCGCCACGAGCATAATGCTCGTCATTCAGCTCGGTAATCATGCCGGCGTGGTCGATACTCTGCTCATATGCCGGCAGGGGACGAGCGGCGTACAAATGAGGTGCCGGCTCGAGATTCCTTGCTACGAGTGAGCCTCCATCGCGGATCTCCATCAGGTAGCGAACCAAGTCGAGGAATTGCTGGCGGCTGGATAGCTGGTTGACGAGCGACTGAGGCATCAGCGAGTTTTCGTTGTCGACAATCTCGTCGAGCTCATCTCGTTGAAAAGTATGCAGCTTGCCAGGTTGTGACGGATCCCTCAACACAATCGTGTCATCGTTGCGAACGATCAATCCCACGACCGCTAAGCCGTCTTCGGTGAAAACAGTCAGCGATTCGTAACCCGATCGAATCTTTTTTGAAGGCTGCAATATCGCCTCCACGAGGTATTCGTCGGCGACCGTTTGTTCCCATTTGGTCAGGTCGGGTCCGAGTTGCTCGTTCGGATCGTTGCTGTCGTGGCAGGTGCGACAAGACATATACGGTTGATAGAAAACGATGGCTCCACGTCGCGGATCACCGTCCGTCCTGGCAGCAGCCGCCAGTTCTGCTGGTGATTCCCCCAGTAAGCGTTCCTCAAGCGTTTGCGCAGTCAAGGGCGACGCGATGACTGTCAGCACGACAATCGAATTCAAAAGACGGTAAGTCATGCGATTCTCCGAATTGCATTTTGTCGTCGTTACCGACGGCAGGCCAGCACCTGAACCATGCGGTGACGGTAATGGATCAGCACCGCCGTGAAGAGCGCCCACAAAGCGAGTGACGGTCGACTAGCCCTTCGCGGGTAGCGCAGCGGATTTCGGCGGGAGCGCTCATTGTACAACAAATCCGTGATCCGCCGGAGTGTTGAGTTTTGTGAGCACTTGGTCCGTTTCACACCAAGACGTTCAACAATTTCACCGATCAATCAGGGCGATTGGGCGGACAGATCGGAAGACGGTCCAAGGCATACGAGGTCACCGCCAAGCATGCTCGTGATGACTTGTCCCGACCGGTCGACCAGCAGCCCGCCTGGCAGCGGTTTTCCACGCAACTCCTGCTTCCACAGTTGCTTTCCGTCTTTGGCGTCTAGAGCGACCGCAAACCATTGAGGTTGAGCCCGAAAGCGCACCTGATGCCCCACGGCGACGACAACGGCGTTTGGGCAGACGGCGATCGATACGACCTCGAACTTATTAGGTTGGCCGAGGTCGGTTTGCCAGAGCGCTGCTCCATCCTGTTGCAGTGCCAACGCCAAACCATAGAGCCAACCGGCACGGTCGTCGCGGGGGCGATTGTCGTTGCGGAAACCTTCCCGCATTCGCTGTGCAACCTTTTCTGCATCCAGACAGGTCAACTTGCCGTGTCGAAAATTGACGACAGCCAAACGGCGGTTGTCCCATGCAGGTGGGATTCCGCCGTTATTCATTCTGAATCGATTCTTGTCGGTTAGGGCTGCAAAGTAGCCTTTGGTCGACACGTTTTCGGCAGCCGAGTGCAGAATGCGTCCACCGTTGATGACGGCGACATCGTGGAACACGCCGACAAATCGACCGTTATTGGCTTTTGGCCGGCCATCGGTAAGCGACTTCGTCAGGCATTCCCCTGTTTCCAAATTGAACCGAGCTGGCGATACCTGATTGCCACCGGCCAGTAGCAGCTGGCCGCTCTTAATGGAAAGGTTGCCTTGTGCACTGATACCTTTGCGCAGATCTTGGTCGATGTGTCCCGAAGAGTTGTTCTGCCACTTGATCGACCCAGTCTTTGCGTCCAGAGCGTACAAGTAAGTGCCATCCTGATCGATGATGCCCGCCGCAAAGTAAGCTGTCTCGTTATCAATCAATACGCCGGTGTGAACAGGCCAAGTCGAGCTGAGGTGGCCGTAGACCATGATCTGCCGTTCGGCGGGCGCCGCGCGAAACTTCCACAGCTGGTGACCGGTTGCTGCATCAAGGCAATAGACATGACCATCCGCACAGCCGAAATACAGGCGACCATTCCAGACGGTTGGCGCTTCTTTGATTGGATAATTCGTATCGAACGACCATCGCAGCTCGCCTGTTTCTGCGTCTGCGGCGCGTACGGTTCCGTTGCTCCCAGCAACGAACACCAAGTCGCCTGCTGCCACCGGGGCGGTCGGTATATTCTGGTCTTCAGCAAGGACTCGCCACCGCGGCTTCACCGACGTCGCAACTGGGGCGGACGTCGAGGCGGATCGATGGTTGTCGCGTCGCAACGTTGGCCAATCACGGTCCGTGACACCTAATCTTTCAGCCGAAATCGTGTTGTCATTGAATGTCGTCAGACGTTCGGTGTCCGTTGCAGCGACGTCAAACTGAAAATCACCGGCGGCGCATTTTGTCACCTGACCAATCAAGGACAGATTGCAGTCACACTGCCACGGGCCGATATAAAGAAGTCCGTGCGCCGGAATTGCCCCGTCATTGCATCCTGGTCGCACTCCACCGTCCACGAGGACTTTTTTCGTTTCGCGATCGAAGCGAAGCGTCCCTTCGCCCCGACAGAAGAAGGAGTCTTCACTAGCTGTCAGTCGGGTGCAATTGGCTTTGTGGAACTTATAATCCTCCACGACATCGCCCGTGGCAGGCTCAATGGCAACGTGGCTGCCTCGTTCTCCGACACCGAGTACGACATTGCCGTCAACGTAGATGGCGTTGGGGTTATTGGTGAATTTCTTCTTCTGCCAAAGCAGCTTTCCGTCCAACGTCGAGATGCCGACAACATTCATCCTGGTTTGACCTTGGATAACGAGGGCCTGTGGCGTTGCGACGTTAATGCAGGCGGTCCGGAAACCCGGCGTTGATCGCAGCCCCTGCCCTGGCCTTTCAATGAGGCTCAGCACGGACTCCTCCGCGTTCGTCCAGGCAACGTGGCCGGTTGCGTTGTCCAAGGCACGTAGGTGTCGATCAGGACAATAGAGAAATGTCTTTCCTCCTTGGATGGCCATGGCCCGCGAGTCGATCAGCGAATCCTCCCGGTGGATCCACAGTGTCTTTTGATCCTTGAGACTGTACGCGGCAAGCACATCGCCAAATCCGAACGGAATACGTTTGCCGTAGTAGCCCCTGCTCAGGTCGTCCCAACTCCAGCCGCCGAAAGTCCGATCACCCTTCATGGTTTCGGTCTTCGGCTCAGGTCTGCCGGCCAGGACATACAGGACCCCATCGTGCATCGCCATCCATTTCCAATCACCGCGAACACCCGGAATTTGAATTCGCCCTCTCTCGTCGCCCGTCTCCGCGTCGAGCATCAAAGTGCCTTCACCATCAATCATGTAGAAAGTATCTCGCGTGGCGATAAAGGCGGAACGATGAACAAGGTATCCCTCGGGAAGTGCTCGGTCCCATAAAACCGTGCCGTTGTAGCCGTTGCGCGCGACGAGTTTATTGAGCATGTCCCATTCACGACGGTGGTGCGCGATATGACCAATCGCCAGGAAGGTGCGACCACCAGCGGCGGTCGTGATCGACGGCATGCCTATGTAAAAGGGACCTGACATGAACTGCGTCATGTAGGGCGCACGAATCACCTGATCCGTGGATACGGGATTGTTGTCCGGCGACTTCTCCCAATGCGTCCACTCGTCCGTGCCAGCGGGCATCGGTTTGCGAATCTTGATCCAGGCTCCGTGTTCATCAGTAGTTGATTCGACTTCGTCAAAAGTCTCAGCGGCGATCCAGATCTTCAATCGATCGGCTAGCGCCGAGTCTCCTTGGATGACAGCAACACCCCGCGGTCGCAACACACGATGCACCTCCTTGACTGCGAGCGAGTTAAGTGTTGTGTCAACGGCGCGCGGAATCAGAACGATGTCGACCATGTTGTCAGCGTAAGGAAGCTCTTCGAGCGTACCTTGTTGGACGACGAGTCGATCGATTCCGTAACCCAACTCTTTCGCCCTCGCGCGAAGTTTGTCGACTTCGCTCGCGTCTGCTTGAAGCACATGAAGAAGTAGTTGGCTCTCACGAGCCAAGTCGATTGCCAATTCGGCGTCGACTCCCAGAACAGAGCAGACGCCTTGCGCGATGCCGGCTTTCTCGAGTAGCCGTTGGCCAATCGAAGCTTCCGGGTTGTCCTCGGCCACCCCACTGGTCCCGCCTCCCATGAGCACGCAAAGTGCCAGCACCCCGGTAACCAATCGACGTTTGAAAGACCGCGAAAACTGACCCTGCATGATTGCACTCCTTCAACTTGGACATACTGGACAAGCAAGTCGGCGGCTGTGAACAGGAAAGACCCGCACACGACACGGGCGCTATCAGTATATCGTTCTCGCTTCAAGATTGTTGCACCTGATGGCTTTTCTCAGAGACATACTCTGATAGGCTAAACACGTTGGCTAGTTCCTTGCAGCAGCGAGGCGAGAATCATGTCTAATCAGCCCAAGTTCATTCGGCGAGATCCTGCAGAAGTTGAGCCGTGGGCAGAGACTTGCGGTGCGATTCGTTGTCTGATCGAAGAATCCGATGAGGCGGCGGCGGAAGTTCACCAGGTGAAAATCCAAGATGCGAAACTGCATTACCATGCGCGAACGGATGAAGTCTATTACATCATCGACGGTCAAGGCACGATGATTCTGGACGACGAGGAGATAGAATTGCACCGTGGTGTGGTCGTTTACATTCCCCGGGGCGTCAAGCACAAGGCGATGGGCGACCTCACTGTCCTTACCGTTTGCATTCCCCGAGGTGTCTTAGACGACGTCCATGAAGTCGAATAATGTCACGCCTTCATCGCCGCTACTATGAGTGAGAGCGAGAGCGATTTACTCAGCTTGAAAACAGGAGCACAAGATGTCTGTAAAACCGATTCCGGAAGGCTACCACTCAGTAACACCGTACTTGATTGTGGACGGTGCCGCCGAAGCCATTGACTTTTACACAAAAGTGTTCGGTGCTTGTGAATCGATGCGATTGGAGATGGGGGATTCGTTGGCTCATGCCGAAATCCAGATTGGTGACTCCATCGTCATGTTGGCGGATGAGAATAGGGAGATGAACTTTCTTTCGCCCAAGTCCATCGGTGGGACGCCCGTTTCGATCTGCTTATATATGGAAGATGTCGATACCGTGTTCCAACGCGCAATCGACGCCGGTTCCACCCAGTTGCGGCCGGTCGTCGATCAATTCTATGGCGATCGCTCGGGGACGTTTCAAGATCCTTTTGGACATGTGTGGACCGTCGCCACCCATATCGAGGATCTCACGGAAGAGGAACTTGCTGAGCGCATGAAATCGATGGATGGATCTTGAGTGTGCAATGCTGGCACGCCCAACGCGCGAGACGGCGTCGTTGACCGGCCCGGAGCCAGCAGCGGTAAGATCTGACGAGTCAGTCGGCCGCCCAACGCGCGACGCCGATCGGATTGCCTTTGGATCGCATCAGGTCCACTAGGCATCATTCTTCCTACCGGGTGTAATTGATGGTAGAGCTATGAAAGGAGTTTGCAGTGAACGATCAATTGCCCCGGAAGATTGTGATTGTCGGCGGCGTCGCCGGCGGTGCTTCGGCCGCGACTCGCGCCCGGCGACTGAATGAAAAGGCCGAGATCATACTCATCGAGAAGGACCGAGATGTCTCGTTTGCCAACTGCGGCCTGCCTTACTACATCGGCGGTGAAATCGAGCAACGCGACAAGTTGGTCGTTGCCTCGGCTGAATTCCTAACCCGACGATTTCGCCTCGACGTTCGGACACGGCAGGAAGTGACTCGAGTCGATCCTCGGGCCAAGTGTATTACGGTCCGAGATCATGCTCGTGATTCGGAATATGAGTTGACTTACGACAAGCTAATTCTGTCACCCGGTGCCAGGCCGATTGTTCCTCCGATCGAAGGTGCCAGCGCCGAAAACGTCTTCACACTGCGAAATCTCGTCGACACGGATCGGATCAAAGCGGCGACGGACACAGATCAGTCGAAGCGGGCCGTCGTTGTCGGGGCGGGTTTCATCGGTTTGGAAATGGTTGAGCAATTAGCGCGGCGTGGATTCGAGACATCGCTTGTGGAACTACAACCACAGGTGCTGCCGCTGATCGATCCGGAAATGGCATATCCAATTGAGCAGGCACTTCGTTCTCAAGGCGTCTCGTTGCACTTAGGTGACGGTATTGCGCGAGTTTCGGTTGACCAAGAGAATCGGGCTCGAGGTGTTGAACTTGCCAGCGGCGCGACGATCGATGCCGACCTCGTTATTCTGGGGATCGGTGTGCGCCCCAACTCCGAGCTTGCTGAAGCTGCTGATCTGCGGCTTGGCGCCGGTCGGGGGATTGCCACGAATGAGTTCATGCAGACTAATGATCCAGACATCTATGCGGTTGGCGATGCCGCCGAGTACCATTTCGGTCCAACCGGCGACGCAATGCGAGTAGCGCTCGCTGGGCCGGCCAATCGAGCCGGTCGACTCGCCGGTGAACATGCCGCTACCGGTAAGTCCGCGCCGATGGGTGCGGTTTTCGGAACATCCATTGTGCGTGTGTTTGACAGTACGGCTGCCATGACTGGAGTGACCATTGGGCTGGCGCATCGACTGAAGTTGAACGCAACGAGTGTCACCATCATCGCGCTCAATCATGCCGGATACTATCCGCATGCAAGTCCGCTAACGTTGAAGTTAGTTTACGAGCGCGAGACAGGAAAGGTCCTCGGCGCGCAGGCGGTCGGGCGTGACGGTGTCGACAAGCGAATTGACGTGATCGCCACTGCGATGGCGATGGATGCGACAGTGCGTGATCTTTCGAGACTTGATTTAGCCTACGCACCACCGTTCGGTGCAGCCAAGGATCCAGTTCATCTAGCGGCTTTTGCCGCTTGCAATCAACTGGATGGAATTGAGGATTTCGAAGCGTCTGATGCTGACCTCGGTAACAAACAAGTTGTCGACGTGCGGACGGAAAAGGAAGTCGCCGCGGGGCCGCTGACTGGAGCGTCACATGCCCTCAACATTCCGTTGGACGCACTCAGAGAGAGACTTGGAGAACTCAACCCCGAAAAAGAAACGGTGGTGTCTTGTGCTGCTGGCCTGCGAGCTCATGTTGCGGCGTGCATCCTGAAGCAAAACGGATTCGCGACCGTCAAGAATCTTTCTGGCGGTGCGATCGTAAGGCAGCGCGCCGTGGTCGACAGGTAGCAAGCAGAATCCTGTAGACTGCAAACTCGGATTCTGCTAGTATCCGGGTGGAACAAGAGTTATCTAAACAGAGGTCAAATCGCCCGAAGCAACTCGTTTTCCGTGGTCACGGGAAGGAGATGCTTCCGATGTACTGGCGATTCATCTATCGCGCGAAATCTGACGCGCTCTGTGCTCGTCGTCGGCCACACGTTTGCTCCGTCGGTTTCAACGCGCTGACATTGCAGCTGTCCTTCAATCATCAATCGAACTGGTCGATTCATCGCGACAAATTGAGTTCGGATTCTTCGTTTTTATTCCATTTCATTCCCATTGTGTGTCGGGACCGGTTGGCACGCTTTGATGTCAATCTCAGACCGACAAGAAAGTGAGGGTTCCCATGTCTCGGTCAAGAAGAGGAAGAGCGTTTACGCTCGTCGAATTGCTGGTCGTGATTGCCATCATTGCGATCCTTGTGCTGCTGCTACTCCCGGCAGTCAACGCCGCACGTGAAACGGCACGTCGCGCGATGTGCATGAATCGTGCTCGACAATTAGCGATGGCCGTTCTGAACTATGAGAGCGCGCGCGGGCGATTTCCGCTGGCGAACGATGCGCCAGCGAGACCGGGCGGACGCAGCAACTTGGGGCGCGTCGCTCCCGGCACGGCAACCACGCAGTTCTATGTCGAAGATGGCAGAGCTCGCATCAAGAATGATGGCTACAGCTGGATCGTCAAGATTCTGGCGTACGCCGAAGAAGACACGTTGTACGACAACATTTCCCGACTCAGCAAAGCATTCAAAATCACTGCGTTCAGTCGTGACGTTGCATTCAATCCGGGGGATCCAACCACGCATATGGCGACGCAGACGGTCTCTTTTCTCCGTTGCCCGTCGTTCGCTGGTGAGGAGATCGCTCAGGTTGACGACAACTATGGATTTCCATCAAGCGTCGACATTGCGGGGACGAACTATGTCGCGTTCGCTGCTGCGACGCGCGGTCTAAGCGTATCGCGACATGTGGATTCATCCGATCCGACGCTTGGCGGTGTGTTAATTGCACCGCGCACCGAGGATGATCGCGGTTTACAGATTCGCGATGTGACCGACGGAACGTCGAAAACCCTGCTGCTTTGCGAGTCGAAGCATGAATTGTTTTCGTCCTGGTATTCGGGACAATCTGCGTGGACGATGGGCTTCAAACCTGATTCGCCGCCCGACCTCTACCTGGCAGGCGACGGATACCAGGGAATCGTTCAGGACGGAAACCCGCGTAATGCCACGGCCCTAAATTTCGGTCGATCACATCTAACGCCTTCAGGGCACGTCGGCGTAGCCAATCAGGAATGGTTTTCTGAATCGTTCGAGGGAGGACCGCGCGATTGGGGACCCAGCAGCGACCATGCGGGCGGAATCGTCATTCATTCCTTCGCCGATGGTCACACGGCCCGCATAAGTGAATCGATTGATCCAACGATCTATTACCGATTGATTACTCGTGCTGGCGGTGAAGTCGTCGAGCAGGATTTCTAGTTCAACGAAATGTCCGCATGAGTCCGAACCGGTGCCGCGTTGCCCGCGCGTCCCGGTTTGACTCAGCGCGACATCTCTGGCACGCGTTTATCAGCCAAGATTTGCTCAAACTGCTTCCTGACTGCTAGAACCTCTGGAGCCCTGGAGTCGGTGACGTCGACATAGCCGCTGCCGTCACGGCTTGTTCCACAATCATAGAGTCTGCCGAAATCGCCCGGAGCATTCTTCTCGAGAAGCCAGCGTTTGGTTCGAAGCACACGGCGGTCGGCGAGGTAACTAAAGATCCAGTCGCGAGTGTTGCTCTTCTCGCCGCGTAAGATCCGCACAAAGCTCTTGCCGTCAATGGGATGATCCGTCGGGAGACTCGCACCGGACAATTCAACAAGTGTTGGCATGACGTCCGATGTGTCAACCAGCGCATCGGTGATCCCCATTGGCTTCACAACTCCCGGGCAACCGACGATCATCGGCACTCGAGCCCCTAGCTCAGTCGGAGTGGCCTTGCCTTCACCGCCTGTCCCGTTATCGGCTGTGAAGATGACGATGGTGTTGTCGCGAATGCCGAGGTCGTCGAGTGCCTTGTTGATTCGACCTACCAGATGATCCATGTACTCTACGTTCTCCTGGAACTTCTCTTTCTTGGAGTTGCGGAACTTCTCCGTGCGATTCGGATGAGTGCTGGGCGTCGAGTAGGCGGGGCCGTGAGTCAATGCCATTGGATAGTAGATGAAAAAAGGCTCGTCGCTGTGGCGGCGCGCAAAGTCGATGACGAAGTCGGTGAAGATGTCCGGTCCGTAATCGTTGATGGTGGTCGGCACATACTCACCATTCTTCAAGATCGACGGGTGCCAATAGCGGGACGTTCTGCCGCCGACCTTGCCTTCCCAGCCCCCAGTGTGTTTGACGCCGGCGGGTAGATTGTGCTTGTAAGCCCACATGCAATACTCATCAAACCCGCACTCATGTACCAGCATCGGAACCCTGCCAGTCAACTGCCACTTGCCGGCCATGGCGGTGGCGTACCCCGCTTGTTTGAGGACTGTCCCAAACGTCAGATGATTCACGATTTGTTCCTCAGCCGCGTCGGGGTCTGGCCCCCCGGGCCGGCCGGCAAATTGAAACACGCCATTGGTGCCGCCGTATTGACCCGTCATGATTTCGAAGCGAGTCGGATGGCAGATGCACGCTGTGTAGCAAGTGTTGAATTGCACACCCGATTTTGCCATCTGATCAAGATGCGGCGTGCGATGTCGTGGATGGCCGTAACACGACAGCTCTTTTGCACCCAGATCATCGGCCATGATGAGGATCAGATTGGGGCGATTGGCAGGCTGTGTCTCCTTGGCTTGGAGCATTTGCATGGTGCCGCCGACAGCCAAAAAGCAAATCACGGGTCGCAGTAGGCGGTAAGGCAAGTTTCGCACGTCGGTCTCCTTCAGATCAGCTCGATTCGCCTTAGACGGCAGAGCTACTAGCCTATCGTTCACACCGGAAAATTACGAGCAGCACGCCATCACAGCGTTGGGTAGTCACAATTCGGTCCTGTGCAGAATCCTCCCCACGGCCGAGCTTTTCCGATTTTTGTGTCCCCAACTTAAGCCGGCGCCCGCATGGCTGATTAGAAGCGGTTAACCCCTCAAACGACCCACACGCCGAAACACTTAACGACAGGAAATACCCACGATGAAGACGATGAATCGAACGCTGATCGCCGGCCTGGTTGCCACTGCTGTCCTCGCGATGACCACTGTGACCAATGCTCAAAGCCCCCGCTCGTTGTTCAATCAAGTTGTCAAATCCATTCAGGGCCCCGGTCAGTCCTTCCAGCCTGGCCAAAGTGGTCCGACCCGACAGTTTCAGAATTCGACGCCGCAATTCCGAGGAGGAGCTGGAAAACACTTTGGTGGTGGCCACAACCCAGGAAATTGGGGTCCTCAACCTGGTTTTGGCTATCCGAAACCACCTTGTGGAAACTATTGCCCGCCGCCACCTCCGCCCTGCTTCGTTTACATCGTTTACTACTATGATTGTCACTACGGTTGGAAGACATACGGTACGTATCACAGCTCATTCGCTGCACAGAATGCTGTTAGCTCGCTACAACACCAAGGTTACCGAGCATACATGCAGAAGGTACGACGCTAATCGCGATCACTAGCGAGTTCAGTGCGAGCCCGCCACGAGCACAGCGCTTGGGGCGGGCTTTCTTATGCGCTAGCGATGAGCCTCAGAGCACGATTGATCCGGCCGGCCCCAGTCGGGTTTGAAACATCGGCTGATGTACCGGTCAAGGAGCGGCTCTCGCAATGGAATGCCTCTGCTCGGCAGACTCTTGCAGCTTTTTTTCGAGTTGTGTGTCCCCCGAAGGCGCTGGCATCCGCATGGTTAGTTAGATCGGGTGAGACACCCAAAAGACCCGCACGCCTAAACATCCTACCTCGGAGACCCAGTCATGAAGTCGATTACACGAACCATGATCGTCGGCCTCGTCGCCAGCGTTGTTTTCGGAACCGCCGCCATCAGCAACGCCCAGAGCCCCCGCTCGCTCTTTAACCAAGTCGCAAGATCAGTTCGAGGTCCGGCTCAGACACTCGAGATTCGAAACTTTGGCCCTGGCAAGAGCTTCAAGAGCTTTAAAGGTTTTCATGGTTCGCACGGTCCAAAGCATGGTTCGCACGGTGCAAAACATTGGCTTCCGCAACCACCTAACCATTGCTACCCAGGTGGTGGCTACTGCCCACCGCCCCCGCCTCCGGTCTGTCACATCTTTAAGGTCTACTACTATGATTGCCACTGTGGCTGGAAGCTGTACGGTGTTTACCATCAGTACTACGCGGCTCAGAATGCCGTCTATACGCTTCAGCATCAAGGCTACCGAGCGTACGTGAAGAGAGTTCGACACTAAACTCGGTTGTCCACAGCGACCAAACCGCCCGCGCAAGTGATAGATCTTGCCGCGGGCTTTTTTCGTGCGCGATCGTAACTTCGACATGTCGGGACTTGATGACGAAGTTGATGAAAAGGTGGTGATCGGTCAGCTACCCGCCGATGTCTTAGGTTGTGGGTTTCACAAACGTCCAATTTTCAGTACGATCTGCCTTTTGAATTCTTCTCGAGCTTAAGCATCAGGGGTTCTGAATTGTCCAAATGTAAGGGCGTGGTTGGCAGCCGGAGTTTTGAACGCAACGTGAAGGTGAAGGCGACCGACGTGGGATTTGGAGCCTTTTCGCGACGTTCGTTCAAGAAGGAAGCGATTGTCGGAGAGATTACTGGGGAAATCATGCCGGCTGACTTCGAGTCGGATTATTGCATGCATCTGGATGACTCTTCGGTGCTGGAGCCAGACTTTCCGTTCAGATTTCTCAATCACAGTTGCGCGCCAAATTGCGAACTCGTGATCTGGAAGCACCGGAAGAGCAACGGTCGAAAGATTCCGCGACTTTGGCTAAGTGTGATTCGAAAAATCAAAAAGGGGCAAGAGTTGACGATCGACTACGCTTGGCCCGCCGAATTCGCCATCCCATGCCGCTGTCGTTCGGAGGCCTGTCGGAAGTGGATCGTGCATCAGGATGAGCTGTCTGATCTCAAGTCGATGCGGGGTAAATTGCAACGCTTGAGCTGAATTGGCACCCATCGCTGCTCAGCCGAAATCCAACTTTAAGGTTCTCCGGCAAGTGAACTGAGCAGGTCCTTCCAGGTGACGATGCCGAGGACTTGGTCGTCATCGGACGTGACGGGTAGGCACGAAACGTCTTTTTCGAGCATGAGGCGCGAGGCCGCTTCGACCGTCGTTTCTGGGCTGATCGTAACGGCTCGACGGCTCATGATTTGATGAGCACGCTTCTGCACTGTTTCAGCATCCCGTTGCAACTCGGACGGTGTCCCGACGTAGGGGCTGATCACCTTCAACAGATCCCTGTCTGAGATCACGCCGATCAGTTTTTTATCTTCCACCACGAGCAGATGGTGAAACGATGCTGAATTGAAGATTTCCGCAATCGTATATAGAAAGTCGTCCATTTTTACGGTGACGACAGGTTCCTGCATGATCGAGCCGACATTCATCCCGAAAAACTCCACCTCCCCGATTCCTTGGTCGGATTCCAAAAACACATTCTAGGGCAGCTCTCGCGATTCCGCGCTACCAGTATGTCCGGGTCGTAATGGTCCGGGCTCTAGCCGGACGGTTTCCGCAGCAGGTGCAGTTGTCTTTTTGCAACATGCGTGCGTGCTACGGTTTAGCATGCGCGGATTTTTTCCGGCGTGAAGCATCCCGAGTCGCACCTTCATCTCATCTCCCAGTGCGCCGGTCGTGTTTTTGCATTTCTAGTCCCGTGCGATAGTGAACTCAAGCCCGCCCATGACAGCCGATATCAACAACTTCCAAGTGAATCTGCAGGGCATCATCGACCTGCTTTCGGACAACTTGTACAGCGGCCCTCAGGTCTTCTTGCGTGAGCTGCTTCCGAACGGAGTCGACGCCACGACCGCTCGCTGGCGCCAGGACGCCCCGTTTCGCGGTGAGATTCGAATCGAAGTCAGCGCTCCAAGCGATACCAATCCAGGCACGATCTGCATGGAAGATAATGGCATCGGATTGACTGAGGAAGAGGTGCACGAATTTCTGGCCACGATTGGCCAATCAAGCAAACGGGACGAGTTGGACCATGACGATTTCATTGGGCAATTCGGTATTGGTTTACTGTCGGCGTTCGTGGTGTCGGATGAAATCGTTGTAATCACTTGTTCGGCTCAGCCCGGGGCCCGCCCTGTCGAGTGGCGGGGAAAATCAGACGGTACTTACTCCGTTCGCATACTCGACGGCGAATTCGATCCAGGGACGCGAGTCTACCTGCGTGCCAAGGAGGATCGTCGATCGTACTTTGAGCCAGAGTGTGTTCAGGACACAGCGCGGCACTACGGTCGCCATCTACCTGTTCCAATTCAGTTCACTGCAGGCGAATTGACTTCGACGATCAACGACGTGGCGCCCTGGCAAGAAGCGTTCAGCAGTGTTCGAGAACGTCGCGTGGCCTTTCTCGCTTACGGAAAGCAGCTCTTTGGTGAGGAGTTTCTCGATGCGATTCCGCTCGAGAGCTCTGCGGGCGACGTTCAGGGTATCGCCTTCGTGCTGCCGCATTCAACAAGTTTGACGGCCACGCAGAATCATCGCGTCTACCTCAAGAATATGTTGCTGTCCGAGAGTGTCGACAACTTGATGCCGGACTGGGCGTTTTTTGTCCGCTGCGTCGTCAACTCGAACAGCCTGCGGCCCACTGCGGCTCGCGAATCGTTTTATGAAGATTCGCAGCTCGAGCGGACTCAGAACGAACTCGGTGAGTGTTTGCGGCAATTCCTGGTGGATACGGCAAACGAGCATCCGGAGCGACTGGATCGAATCATTGAATTGCACTACTTGCCAATGAAGGCTCTAGCGACGGTCGACGATTCATTCTTCGAACTGTTGGTGGACTTTTTGCCGTTTGAGACATCAATGGGCAGGATGCGGCTAGGAGACTACCGCAAGCAGGAATCCGTTGTGCGTTACGTGAATTCACGCGACCAGTTTCGACAGATTGCCAGTGTGGCGGCGGCGCAAAGTATCTGTGTGATTAATGCGGGTTACGTGTACGACACGGAATTAATTGAGAAGCTTCCGCATGTGTTTGACGACGTGGATGTCGAGCTTTGCGATTCCTCGGAACTCACTGACTCTTTCGAGGACCTTGAGCTCGAGCAACGAGAGCAACTCAACGAATTCTTGAGGACGTGTGACACGGTGCTACAGCCTTTTCGTTGCGCGTCCGACATCCGTAAGTTCGAGCCGCAGCAATTGCCTGCACTCTATACATCGAATGACGAAGCGGCCTTTGTACGGTCTGTCGAACAATCTAAGGAGATTGCCGATGAGCTGTGGAACGGAGTGTTGGATCGGATCACGGAATCACCGTCGCGTTCTGCTTATTCACAGTTGTGCCTCAACTACAACAATCCGTTGGTGAGGCGGCTTTCCGAGGCCAAGGATAAGACGGTCGTGGGGAGATCAATACAGATGCTCTATGTACAGTCCTTGTTGCTGGGGCATTATCCGCTGAAGTCAGCGGAAATGGTCTTGCTCAACGAGGGACTACTTGGATTGATTGACGCCAGCCTAGGTCATATTGAGGCGAATGATTGATGAGCTTAGATCGCTATGATCAGCTTCTTGCAGAGGCCGAGTCGTTAAAGCCGTCTACCACCAAAACGGCAATCCTCGAGGAGGCGGTGCGCGAAGCAGAGTTGGCCAGTGATTACGAGGCGGCCTATGAAGCGCGCTGTGAGATTATTGAATCCGCCACCTTCAGCGGTGAAATCGACAAGAGCATCAATGCGTTTTCTTGGTGTCTAGCAAAATACGATGCCCAGGAGCCATACACCTGTCAGAGCCGCGCTGAGTTCGAACTCCTCTGGCGCTACAAATGGATTCTTGGCACTATGGTCTTCTTCCCCACGATCACTCGCCAACAGATTGCCTCAATGGAGGACGACATGCGGCGGCGCTATGCCGCTGTGGGGTACGGTCTGCGAACAGTCTACGACCACGTTTGGACTAACGCCATGTGGATGGGCGATGAAGACAAAATGCACGATTATTATGACCGCTGGCTGAAGGAACCGCGCGATGGAATGACCGACTGCGAGGCGTGCGAGGTTCATTCCTCTGTCCGCTATCACGTCATGAACGGTCATTACAGCAAGGCGATACGGATCTCCAAACCGATCCGTAACGGCAAACTTCGTTGTCGATCGGCACCATCCAACACATACGGCTGCCTCGTCGTTCCGGCGTTGCTACTAGATCGGTTGGACGAAGCTGCATCCATGCACAAGAAAGGTTACCGATCGATCCGTCGGAAGCCGGGCTATGTGTGGCAGCAGGCCGAACATCTGCAGTACCTTGTGCTGTTAGGCGACGTGAAGAATGCGTTGGCCCTGGTCAAGCGACATCTGGATTGGGCCGCCGCAACGCCTAAGGTCTATGAACGCTGTTTGTTTTACGTCGGCTGCCAGTTAGCCTGTGAGCTCGGTGAACTGCGGTCGATCCGACAGACGATTTCGTTGCCCAAAACGCGTGAATTCGAGCAACTGGGCGACCAGGCGAAGTTGCCCGAACTAGCCGTGTGGTTTCGCGATCGGGTCGATGACATGGCGGCGCAATTCGACGCTCGCAACGACAACGACACCGTCAGTCAACGACTGGCCAGTTTTCGCGAGCTGGCTTTAGAACGTCACGGCAGTCGGGCCTAATGTGGCTGCTGAACGAGTCGGAAGAACTCGGTATCGGCCGGGTCGTCGGTGAAATAGCTCACATTGAAGCCACGTTTCGTACGAGCTCAACGACAGTGTGCACCGGCTAACAGAAGTCGCAGGGCGTCTGCCCGATACTTTGGAAAAGCCTCTCACGAAACCAGGGAGGGTGATTCCAAATCTCTTGTGACTCGGAGCCTGCAATGCAACTTTCGACGAAATGTGTGTGTACGCTGTCCTTGGTCTACGCCCTGATCTGCATTTCTAATCAAGCCGCTGCTCAAGACGCTTCGGCGACGCCTAAAGTGTCAGCCTACGGAAACTATTGTCCCGTCTGCATGACGAACATGAAGAAATGGATGAAGGGCAACCCCGAATATAGTGTGGTCTACGATGGGCAGGTGTACTACTTTCCCGGAGAGGCTCCACGTGTGGAATTTCTGACCAATCCGGTCAAGTACGTTCCTGCACTGGGAGGTGATTGCGTTGTGTGCTTTGCGGAGATGGGCAAAAGGATGGCGGGCAGTATCAAACACGGAGCTATGTATCGTGGCCGCGTGTTCCTATTTCCATCGGATAAACAGAAGGAGATGTTCCGAGCCAATCCTGCCCAGTATGCGAATGTAGACCTTGCCTTCAGCGGGGACTGTGCCGTCTGTCTTGTTGAAATGAAGCAACGAATGCCGGGCAAGGAAGAATATGCGGTGGTTCACGAAGGTTTCCGGTACTACTTCCCGGGCGAAAAGCAGCGTGACATGTTCCTCGCCAATCCAGATCGATACAAACAGAGACCGGACACCGAGGTGCTTGGTCTGAGAGCGCCGGAGACGTCACCCGTCAAGGCGACGCGGCGTGTCACTATTTTGGGAACGAGTGCCTGCGCGGGATGCGAATTTGGCGTGTCGCCGTTGCGAACACCTAGCGAGTTGGGTCTAGCGGTATCCGCTGACGACGGAAAGGTCTACGTGGTCGAAGAGGCGCACAAACTGTATCCGAATCTCTATGAGAAGCGATTCGACGGTATCGCGTTGAAAGCCCATGGGACGGTCGTGAGCGAGAAGGGACGCTTCGTGTGGATCGACCCGCAAACGGTGACTCAGGTCAACTGAACGACGCGGCCCGACCATGCGTCGCCGGCCTGGCCGCCGGGGTGTAGCTGCGTGGGTTATTACGGATTGGCTCGCTACGATCATCTTTACCGATCATTTCCCACCGTTTCTGATGCACGCGATGTATCTGGATGCCACACTTGCGAAGGCAGGAATAGAGTGCCGATCGCAAATCAACCGACTCCGGATACAGCAATATGAGTCACCCAGAAAGTCACGACGCATCTAATGGATCTGACACTGCCGTTCTCGAACGTCGACTACGAGAAAAGCAGGCTGAATTACTGTCGCTGCTGTTCAAGCATGGTGAGGTACACAACCACTTGGGCGATCGTGATAGTGCGCTATCCAGCTTCCAAAAAGCACTGGATGTCGCCGAACGAATCGATGATGAGCAAGGCCAAGCAGACGCTCGTAATCAGATAGGCCTTGTGCTCTTGCAGCGAGGAGACCCGTCGGAAGCGCTGGCTCATGTCGAGCAAGCGATGGCGCTGTTCGAACGGCTGGACAATCAAGCCGGGATCGCTGAAGCTACGATTAATCTCGCCATCTTTGAGAACTACACCGGGAATTCAGACCGCGCTCTCGAACTATTCGAGCGGGCTCTGGCAATTCAAGAAGAATTGAATGACCACAGTGCTGTGGCCACGACGCTGAACAACATCGGCGTCGTCTACGATTCCCTTAAACGGCCCAGTGATTCGCAGCGCTATTACAGTCGGGCGCTGGAGTTGCTCGAGGAGAGCGGGCATTCCGAATCCGCAAGACGCGGGCGGACGATGAACAACCTAGCCTGTGCACTTGCCGATACCGGCAACTTTGACGAGGCCCTTCCGCTTCTGGATCGTGCACTGAAGATTCAAGAGGAAATCGAGGATGGGGCAGGATGCGCCAGCACACTAAACAATGTTGGCAGAATCAAAGAGCAAGTGAAGGATCTGCCGGCAGCGCTGGATTGCTACCAGCGTGCTCTGGTGATCCAGGAGAGTATCGGCGACCATCGGGAGATGGCAATTGTTCGCAACAATCTTGGCCTTGTCCGACTTGCGGTTGGCCAGCCTGAATTGGCGCTCGAGCATTTTGAGCACGCTCGAGATAGCTATGAACAGCTTTCCGATTTGCGTGGCGTTCTTTCTCAATGGGCGAATCTCGCAGAAGTCTACGTGGCATTGGAATTGTCAGCTGAATCACTCCGTTGTCACCACCAGGCAATCGAAGTCGCCATTGAATTGGGTGATCGAGATGCCGAAGCTGAACAACATATGTCGATCGGCCATCTCTACAGCGAACTTGAAGAACCCGAGCCGTCGTTAGTGAGCTATCAACAGGCGCTTGCCATTCATCAGGAGATCGATTCGGTCGAGCTGTCTGCTACTTACATGTACGTAGGCGACGCATTCGGGGAGACGGGTGACCTGCAAAAGGCGATCGAATACTACGAGTTGGGGTTGCAAGAGGAAACCGAAGCTGTCGGGAAAGCTCGAGCCTTCTATGCTTTCTCTCGTTTTTACCAGCAACTCGGCGATGCGAAGAAGTCAGAGGAATACCGTCAAAAGCTGCTGTGTCTTGCCGAAGATGCAGCGGAGGAAGACCGCAACCTGATGGACGCGTTGATCGATCTGCTGCATTCGGAGACGGATGCAAAGTCTTAAAGCCGAAGAAGTTCGCAGCCCGGGGTCGCGCAGCACACCCTGGGTCGCTTCGTCCCAATGAGGGC
>CAJHYQ010000859.1_pt1 | contig 32377 bp, 21 predicted proteins | sample 9198721 | NCBI WGS metagenome assembly CAJHYQ01 (sample SAMEA7708357, study PRJEB35096) | sediment metagenome | biome: marine neritic benthic zone biome [ENVO:01000025]; feature: sediment [ENVO:00002007]; material: shallow marine sediment [ENVO:03000034] sea grass bed [ENVO_01000059] ... | reverse complement strand
TCGCCGCCTCGCCCTCCCGAGAACCTCGCCCTCCCGTCGCACTACTCAACTCACCCTTGTGAGCTCCAGAAGCTCTCCGCTTCCACTCGGCTCTTGCCAAACGAGACTGTATCTTCGGCTTGAATACGAACGCATTTCACGCGCTCGCCGCCTTGTCCAACGAACGTACCATTGGCGGATGCTAGATCTTGAATGATTGCGTCCTTGTCATACACGACAATTTGCGCGTGATGCGACGACACCGTCGCATCGCTCAGAACGACGTCATTCGAGTCTGCTCGACCGATCCGAATCACGCGTAACGGTTGATCGGAAGCGAACAACTCGGTCGGCCATGGCACCGCAACCGATTTGCCAAGTGTAATGGTGGAATTGAAATCGATTCGTTGTCTTGAAGTGACTCGAACGCCGTCGACGAAGGTGCCATTTCGCGATCGACGATCCGACACAAACAGTCCATCAGCTCCCGCTTCCAGTCGGCAATGAAAACGCGAAATCGTCGGGCACTCGATGACGATGTCGCATCCGGCGGACTGCCCCACGACCCACGAGCCACGCGTGGCTCGTGTTGGCTCAAAACTCACCTCGCGATCAATCGGGCGCACGCACAATTTGGCTCGCAGCTGGTTGTCATAGATTCGCCGCCGGCCCTCGTTAAGCAAACACACTTTGGCCGTGGCAATCTCGTTGAGTAGCCGTTGCGACTCGTCGCTGTATTCACCAACACCGGCATCCCGTACAAATCGCATTTGACGTGATGCCGCATTGTTGATGACCTCGGTGTTGGCCTCGAACAACGTGATGCCAAGCAGCCGATAGTGATGAGGGGGTTGTTCCTCAGGTGGAATACCCAACATCTCGTGATAAACATCGAATTGCGTGTTCATGGCTGTATCGAACGGTCCTATGGAGATCGTGAACGGCTTCTTCCCGATAACGTTGGCCTGGGCTTCGTCCGACTAACCCAACATCTGCTCAAGCTGTTGGATCTCCTCCAGCTTGTTGGCCACGCCATCGGGATGATACCTCGCACCCAAACACTCTCGACCAAATACAACGTAACTGTGCTCTTTCAGCTGTTCGTTTTGCCTGAGCAGTAGTCTGCTCTGCGAGAGCAAACCGACCGCTTGAGTACGCGTCAACGCATCGTTGGAGCGCAGACTCTCCTTTTCCAGCTTCGTGATAATGCGTTCAAGATAACTTTCCTCGAGCAATGCATTCTTCAGTGCGCGTTGCGACGGTAATAGGCCAGCAGGAACCGGACTGTTCGCACCGAGCTTGCCCACATAGGAATACAGTCGATCCAGTCGTGTGACGATCTCTTCTTGTTCGTCGGATGCTGGCAACGGCCGATCCTCGAGCGGTTGCGCCGCGCCGACGCTCACTTGCTCAACTTCCTTCTCTCCTGTCGTGAGTCGGTCCGTCCAGACATCGATCGATTCAGTCGAAGGCGAACGGTCTCGACGGACTTCCACATTGGCCGAACTTCGAGTGCTCGGAACTCGTGCCGTGGTCCGAATCGTTCCGTCAGCCTCATAGCAGCAACTTACCTCGACTACGGTACCCTCTGGGACAGGTGGATCGAGATGGACGACGCACTTGGCAACCGGAGTGCAGAATTTCGGATTCTCACTCTCACCCTCGACCAACTGCACGCGAACATTAGGTTGCTCGTCACGCTTGGTTACAAACGTTTGCGTCTTGTTGACGGGCAGCGGCGTGTTGCGTGGAATTATGATTTTGTTGAAGGGTTGCCGCGTCTTCGCATCCACTCCCGCGATCCCCAGGCTGTGCGAATTAACGTTCACAACCTCGAATCGAGCAGATGAGTCGAGCAATGAGTTCTCACTTCGATTTGCCGCGTAAAGTGCTGCCCCGTGAGCGATCAGTTCATCGGGACTTGCCGACAGCGTTGGACCTTTGCCCGCGACATCGCCTAGCTTGGAGAACACCAACGGAACGCGACTCGAACCGCCGACCAACAGAATTGTGTCTAGATCGTCCCAGTCTACCTTCGCCTCTCGCAGCACATCCGCGGTGGTCTGTAGCGTACGTTCGACTAACGGCTCGATGTCGTCTTCGAAATCGCGACGTGCAATCTCGTCGGACACACGCAGCCCAAGGTGCGCGAAATTGATCGCCCGCGTTTGCTCGTCACTCAGCGAATGCTTGACGTCCCTAGCAAGTGACCATAATTGCTGCAACGACTGCGAGTCACCCCGTGGGTCTACGCCGTGCTGCTCAAGAAACATCGCAGCAATTCGGTTTACTAACTGGGCATCGAAATCTCGACCGCCAAGTTGCACATCTCCATCGGTTGCCAACGTCGTGAATCGTCTCGCCGAGTACTCCAACACAGTCACGTCAAAAGTGCCGCCACCAAGATCGTAAACGAGCAGACGCTGAGACTTGTCTTGCTCGGCCGAATGAAGCTGACCTTGTCCATGGCCATGAGCAACGGCGGCGGCAGTCGGTTCGTTGATGATATCTAGGACGTTGAACCCAGCGAGTCGAGCTGCCTGCTGAGTCGCCGTTCGCCGCTTCTCGTCGAAGAACGCCGGAACGGTGATCACTGCGTCGGTGACCTCGCACCCAAGTTCAGTTTCAGCCTGCTGCTTTAGATGCCGCAACGTCATGGCACTCAGCACTTCAGGCGGAACCAGACAACGCCGAATCTTCCGACTGTAGTGCGACTTACCCATGTCAAGCTTGAAGCTGTCGCAATACGCATCGGCGTCCATCGCATGTTGCAGCGCCTCTTTTCCAACGACGATCTCATCACCAAAAAACAGGGCGCTGGGTACGAGGTCTCCAACCGTGTGAGGTTGTCCCGACGAATCGACATAAGCCAATACGGAGATCGTTGTACCGAGATCGATTCCAACGGGGATGTTTTTACCGGTCTTGTTCATGATCTGCATCTCTGTGCACTGAGTAGTTCTATTTCTTGGCCATCGAGGCGCTCGCATCGACACGATCCTTCGACAACGCTTGTTCGACGCGACGTGTCTGGGCGGGCGGATCCTGGGTCGGCTCCGAGCCGCCCGTAGGAATGGCATACACCACAAGCAAAGCGACCACGGAACCGACCACAGCAACGACCGTGTTCTTGGTCTTCTTGCTCCATTGCGAAACGTTGAGGACGCTCGCAGGGCGAGACCGCGTCGTCTTAGGCTTGGCAGGCCGCTTGGGTGCTGCGGGCTTGGTCGGCGCGGCGTTGACAACGGGTGCAGTGTTCGTAGCCGTAGCGGCCGGGCGGATCGAAGCGGCAGGCGACGCTTGACTCGGCTTTGGGGCGGGCCGCCGAGGTGCATTGTCTGCCGCAACGGTATCCGCCTTCGACCGCTCGGTGTTCGGTTGAGTGGGAGCCGGGGCAGGCCCCAGCGATTCAGCCACGATCGGCACGTCCCGTTCCGCCGGAGTTTGCTTCGGTGACGGTGGCGAAGGTGCCGGATCATTGTTCGACGCTGCGATACCCAGGTATTGCTCGGCCAATTGCGTCAGCTTCGGCGCACCTGGACTCTGCAGCAAGAACTGAAAGTCCGGCCCCCGCCAACTCAGACGAACCACGTCACCTGATTTGATGGCAGCCTGTGTGGCAATCATCCGATCATTCACCATCACCCCTTCGGCGGAGGACACGATCTGCCAACCCGCCGCCTCTCGACGGATCGCAATACGCTGATCGCGAACGTGATGAAAATCTTCTGGATCGAATCGAACGTGGCATTCCTCCGTTGTACCAAGGTGAATGTCACTCGAGTTCACCCCGATCGCTTCACCCGACATGCTGCCCGATAACATGCGCAAGACAACCTTCGTCTCGGGTAGTGTGACGAGCGCTCCGCGTGGCACTCGATCTTGAACAGCTTTTGGCGCCGTCGTGGGTGCTGCCCGTCCGCAATGTTCGGTGTCTTTTCCACGTGCCAGTGGAGCGCTGAAGCGAGATGCCGTTGTACTGGCCCGCATCAGTTCCTCAAGCGGATGGTCAGTCGATTGGTATCGTTGACGTGTCTCCTTAGCGATCAGTCCATCGATCACAATCGCCAATTCCGATGGGCAATCCGGAACCAATTCGCCAGTAGCAGGAGTGCGTTCCTTCGTGGATGCATGCCAACGCGACCAAGCGACATCGCGTGCTGAGTCTGACGCGCCATGAATCTTCAGTAGCGAATCGAACCTCGATCCCACTAGCAGTTCCAAGAACATGAAACCCAGGCAATACAAGTCCGCTGAGGGGCCCACGATACCAAACGAGTCGTCCAGCAGTTCCGGGGCAATGTATTTATGTGTCTTTGGACGCGGCAGCACACCCGGTCGGTTGATCTGCACACCACGACCGTCGCTGATCTTGAGCACCTGTTCGGCATCTATCAGCAGGTTGGTCGGTTTCACATTCAAATGCAAAAGGCCCTTGCTGTGCACATGACCAATCGCCTGCAACGCCTGCTGTAGCATTTCGCTGACGCGTGCGGGAGCTAAACGACCGGACCGAATTAGTGGTAAGCAATTGCCCCGCATCGGCTCCATGATGATCCAGCATCGCGATTCGTCGAGATCCGCATACTTGACCAGATGACGATGCGAAAACTGCGCCCAGTCACGCGCTTCCTGAAAGAATCGTTCCCGTCGTTTGGCATCACGTCGTAGATCCTCACCAAGCTCCTTGATGACGACCTCGCTACCCAACTGGGTGTTCTTGCCGCGGTAGACCAGACCGGACGGAGTGCGGCCGATGATCTTGGTCTTCTGATACTTAAACGCTGATGACATAACTCAGAACTCCCCAAAGTCCCGTCAGTCACGGGAAGAAACACTCGCTAAATGACATAACGCTCGTGGGAGCCGAAATATTCGCGCTTTTTTGTCTTTTTTCGCCCGGAGAAACGGCGAGTTTCGGTGGGTGAATGGGCGGGATGGAGGTTGGCATGGCGCCTTGGGGCAAAGTTGTTCGGAATGCGGTTCCCAGGGCGGCGCCGAGGGGGCCGTTGGCCCCGTTGGCCCTGGGTTCTGGTCGCGTCCCAGGCAGGGCGGACGTTCGGTGCGCCGACTGACCTTTGGTTTTGGGTCGCGCTTTCCCAGGGCGGCGCCGACGCTCAACGCGTCGACTGGCCCTGGGCTTCGCTAGGGTCGTCCCGGTGGGACTTCTGCCGTCACTTGGATCACGCGTCCTCAGAAAACAGGTCAGCGGTGAGTTTGATGCGATCGCCTAGCCCCATCTGATACGGCTCGGCAGTGAACGTTGGCCGATGCCCCGTTGGCACTAATTCGCCAAGGATCTTGCCGTCTGCGTCACGACCGCGTGCCTGAAAAGTGTAAAGATGCTGAACGCGGTAAGAGTTCGTCTCTTCGTCCAGTCCGTTCACCTCACTGATCGACTGAATGCGACGTGACCCGTCGTCCAACCGCGCGAGCTGGATGATGACGTGGACTGCCGAAGCGACTTGGCGGCGGGCAACATAGACGGGCAATTCGACGCCGGCCATCAAGCACATCGTTTCCAGCCGAATCAGCGCGTCCAACGGCGTATTCGCGTGGGCGGTCGTCAAGGCGCCGGCATGTCCGGAAATCATCGACTGAATCATATCAAGCGCTTCGCCTCGACGTACCTCGCCAACGACAATACGATCAGGTCGCATGCGTAAGGAATCCGCGAACAACGCTCGGATCGGTACGGCTCCACCCCCGTCCGGACGTGGAGGCTGTGCTTCCAAATAAACCGTGTGAGGCTGATGCAATTGCAGCTCGGAACTATCCTCGATAACAATGATTCGCTCATGGTCGGGAATCGCTGCAGACAAGGCGTTCAGCATCGATGTCTTACCCGTGCCGGTTCCACCTGAAATGACGGTATTCTTGTGCAACACCACAATCATGGCCAGAAACTCGGCCGCTTCCTCCGACAGACTGCCTCGCTCGACAAGCGACTCTAATCGGAATGAGGACTTCTGAAACTTTCGAATGGAAACGTGGGTCCCACCGCGCGAGCTGGGTGAGATGATCACATGAACTCGCGAGCCATCTGGCAAGCGAGCGTCCATACTGTGGTGATCCGCATCGATTGTTCGATTGACGAATTCAGCGATGTTACGAACCGCCGCCATCAATGCGTCAACACTGGGAAACTGCAGATCGGATCGATGCAACTTCCCCGCCCGTTCGAAGTACACATTGTCATGCCCATTGACCAGCACTTCGGAAACGGTCGGGTCATCCAGCAATGGCTGAATCGGACTGAGGAAATGACGCAGTGTTTCTCGATACAGTTCTGTGGTTTCCATAACGTCTCACCTCAAGTCGTAATCTTAATTCTTAATCGTAATCGTCATCTCCGGGAGGGCGAGGCTCCTGCCGAGCCGCGTGCGTCTTGCGGCTCGGCAGGAGCCTCGCCCTCCCGTTCGCGCGTCGCGCTCGCTATTTCTTACTACCGAGTGTTTCGAGCCGCTGCTCGGCATATCGCCTGATGCGAGCGTGAATGGTCGGATCGTTAAAGTCCGCTTGGCAGATCGATGGATGGTTGATCAGCAGCTGATAAGCCTGCATGATCGGCTTGGGATTGCCGCGGCGGTAACGAATGTCCATTAGACGCGCTTCTTGCAGATAGCGGCGCACGACTCGATCGTCTTTCGTCAATTCCGGTACTGCGTCAATGTCCTTGATCAGTTTCGCGAACCCGTCAATCGACTGCGTCGCTTGCTCGCTCGGCCTCATCACCATCATCATCACCCCGAAGGCCACGCAGGCGGCGATGACGATCAGCTGGATCAGCTTCTTCGCATCGGTTGGTTCTTGCCCCGTTTCATCGTCTGAACCGCTCCCCGAGTCGCCGTTGGACTGCTGCTCGGCATCGCCGCACTGCAGTGTGAGCGAGACGCTTCGAGTGAGCAACAATTGCTGACCGTTCGGCCACTCGGCCCATTGATCCGGGCAGACACCGCAATCGCCAATGTACACTTCATAGGGATTACAGTTCTGAAGCATGTAGCAACCACCGCGATTTTCGAGGCGTGCCGCGACGCCGGCGACTTCCTCGTGGTCGATCCGAACGTCGCACCCTGGCTGACTTCCTACGCTCATCTGTCGGTGCGCTAGCGGAATGTCAAACTCAATGCCATCGCTGGTCAGGACAGAAACTCGGTCGGACATGGCTCAATATCCTCGAAACGAAAACAAAGCATTCAAAACAAACGGTGCAGCTACGGTAATGAGGCAGGCCACCATGATGATCATGGCCGGGAAGACTAAAGCAACTTGTGACTCTTCAGCCGCCTTCTCGGCCCATTGACTACGCTTCTTGCGCATCTGCTCGGCCTGCGATTGAAGAATACTCGCCATCGGCGTGCCGAGCTCTTCGCCTTCGACCACTGCGAAGACCATTTCCGAGACGTCCTCGTCAGCCACGCGATTGGCGAAGTCTTCCAGCGAGGATCTTCGCGGACGTCCCAATTCGATATCTTTGACGATCCGCTGGAGTTCCTCGCCCAGCGCGTGACCTTCCGATTCAGAGTTCACGGTTTCCAAAGCTTGAGCAAAACTCGAACCGACTTCCATCATCAGCGACATCAAATCAATCGCGGCCGAAAATCGCCGTTTGATCACCACGCGTCGACGTTCGGCTCGGCTCGCGACTTGCTTACGCTGAATGTACTGGTAACCCCAAAATGCCATTCCGCCCAAGGGCAATGCCAACAGGATGCCGCCAAGCAGGTTGCCAACAACGCCACCCACAATGGCGGCCAGGATGGCTTCAACTCGACGGGCCGCCAAGTATTCGGCCGGCTGCCATTCGGATACTTCGCCCGCCGACGTCAGATCACGCTGTAGCTTGTCCTCGACCTGTGGTTTATGAGGCAAACCTTGCACCATCTCGTCGATCCAGGGCTCGAAAGTTCGGTAAGTCCAACTCGCCACGCGCAACTGCTCACGACGTTCCTCTTCAAACCGACCTTCGACCGGATCAACCAGCCGCGGAGCCGTCGCAATCGTCAGCAACACCCACACCAGGTAGGCGACAGCCACGCCCATCAGCATCGGACCTGCGATCAAACCGAATGACAACATCAAATCGACTCGCTCTTGGATTTAAAAAGTGTTAGTTAATTCCTAATCCGACATCGCATTGTGTGTGTCTGAGACTAACTTGGTGCCGGAGGGAGTAAGAGTAAGAGTAAGAGTAAGAGTAAGAGTGAGTATTGAGGGTAAGATCACAACTAGAAGTCGACGTCTAGGATATGCATGCACCACTTCACCGCAACAAAGACCATCACACCAATAACGAACAAGATGATCTGGCCGATGAATGTGTTGTAAAGGTAACCCATCGACACCGGATCTAGCAGCGTGAAACCAACCATGAAGAAGATCGGAAACAGTCCCAGGAACAAGGCCAACTTGCGTCCTGCAGCTGAGTCCGCTTCCAGTTTTCGTTCGAGCCGTTGCAGTTCCTGAAGCCCTTCACTGATGCGTTCCAAGGCGAATGTCACTCGACCACCACGTTCCAGGCAGACCAATACGGCCGACGTGAAGATCGTGAACGACTCAAGGTTCAGTCGCTGCTGGACCTCGCGCAAGGCGTCTCCCAAAGGGCGCCCCGATCGATAGTCGAGCACAACTCGTCTTAGTTCTGTCGCCATCGGCTCGGGCGTTTCAGCCGCCACGGTTTCCAGCCCCTGCGCCAGCGCAAGTCCCGCCCGCGATGCATTGGCCAACCCCACCGCAGCACGCACCAACTGATCTCGCAACTGCAGATTTCGCTTCTTGATGCAGTGGTCCAGCAGATACCGAGGTGCGATAAAAACAACGTATGTCAAACCAACCGCCACCGGGATCATGGGCTTGATGATCGCAAACGTCACAAAGACACTAAACATGATGATGCCCCACAATCTCATCCAGCGGTGGATTCCCGCTCCATCCATCCCCAACGCACGAAGACGCGGTGTGATATCGGCGATGTGACGCTGCACGAATGAGTCCCACGCGGGGCCTATCCATGTGGCGCCGAGGAACACCGCAGCGAACCACAGCGAAGATGTAAGTACGGCGATAAATGGGTTGAATCCTGACACGTTTGAGATCGCTTATACGTAAAATGATTCCAGCTCGATCAGTTCGTTTTCGATCAGCTCACCCATATACGTTGGCAGCGAGCCGGTCGGCATCAGGTCGGCATCTGTCGTTTCGTGATCACGTAGGAAGATATCCTTGGTGCGAATCCTCTTCTCTTGGGCGTCGTAAGCAACAAATTCCGTGATCTGCGTGACCTTTCGACTCCCATCGCGAAGACGCGAAAGCTGAACGACCAGATCAATCGCCGACGCAATCTGTCGATGAATCGAGTGGATCGGTAAATCAGCTGCCATCTGCACGAGAACCTCAAGTCGAAGGATCACATCCGAAGCCGTGTTGGCGTGGATGGTTGTCATCGAGCCATCGTGACCGGTATTCATGGCCTGCAACATATCCAGAGCTTCTGCTCCACGACACTCGCCGACCACGATGCGATCTGGCCGCATCCGGAGCGTGTTTCGCACCAGGTCACGGATCGTATACTCACCAGCACCTTCGACATTGGCCGACTTGGTCTCCATCCGCACGACATGATCCTTGTGCAGCTGCAACTCGGCCGTATCCTCGACCGTCACGACACGTTCTTTGTCCGGAATAAAATCGCTCAAACAGTTCAGCAATGTCGTTTTCCCCGTGCCGGTACCGCCGGAAATCAAGATGTTTTTGCCGGCCACGACCGAAGCCCGTAAAAACTCAGCAACCGTTGGCGTGACCGAACCCATTCGAATCAGGTCTTCGATCTGCAGCTTCTTGTGCGGGAACTTTCGAATCGTCAGGCACGGTCCGCTGATCGCAATCGGGGAAATCACGGCGTTCACTCGACTGCCATCGAGTAGTCGAGCGTCAACTAACGGCTGTGACTTATCGATCCGCCGACCAACACGTGACACGATGCGGTCGATGATTGAAACGGTCACTTCATCGGAAACGAATCTTCGCCCTGAGTTTTCGAGGACTCCCTTCTTTTCGACGTAGATCCGATCTCGGCTGACGACCATGATCTCCGTCACACTAGGCAACCTCAGCAGGTCCTCCAGCGGACCGTAACCAAAGACGATGTCCTTGATTTGCTTCTTCAGATGTCGCAGGCCGAGATAGCGGACGAAGTCGGAGTGCAGGTTGGCTGAACGCTCCTTCCAGGCACCCCAAAAGCCTCGCTCTACGATGTCGACCTTTTCGCTGACATCACTGGTTGTTCCTAGAGCGAAGGTGTCTTCCATCGAATCCGCCGCACACTCCAGTTCCGATTCGAAATCAGGAACAATACTGTGCATGTGAGTCCAACGCTCGCCCAGATTCCAGACGTTGCAGCGGCGCACGTTCTCTTCGATGATCTTGCCAACCAGGTAACTGTTCAGCGTATGACCGGCTAGGTGCGTCAGCAGTTGGCTCATCGACGACTCCATCAGATTCTGCCGTCGCGCGATTTCTTCCACGTCTTGCTCTAGCTTGAGGATAAACTCATCATTTTCGCGGCGCGACTCGTCCGAATCGGCGAACTCCATGCGACGCAGCAGCTGTCGATGCGTCTCCAAGATGAACTCGGACATTCGCTTGTCGAGTTCCTCTCGCCGTCGTTCCTCGGGCAGTGCGTCGTCATCGGGAATCTCGAGACTGATCGAGTAGGGATAGATCTCGATCAACTGCTGGGCACTGACGATCACTCGTTCCCCGACCAGCAGTCGTTGCTGACCAACCTGAATTTCGTTCTCGCCCAATCGGCTCAGTTCCCAATACCGGCCGTTCTTGGTCAAGATCGCGGCACGGCCCGCGACGTAGGGACTGGCAAGGGTGATGTCGTTTTCCGGGCTCGACCCGATGCGAACGACCTCACCGAGCACGTCCTGCATTTCACGATTCGACTGGCCGCGTTTATTCCAAAGCACACGCATCTCTAGCTCGCCTGTCTTAAAAGCGCTGAGGGATGGACTTGCCTCGTTCGATCGCCGACGGATGGCTAGCGACTCGGCCCAAGAAATTCGATGCCCAGCAAGCCAATGCCTACACCGCTGGAGCCTTGCATGTCGCAGAACTTCTGCATCAGCTCACAGTCCCGTTTTTCTTGTGGACTGCGTGTGGCTTCCGGTGGGAAGGCGATGGTCACCTGGTCGATACTCTGATTGCCCGACTTGCGGTCGATACCGTCAGTCAGTGTCGACCCGACACTCACGAGTCGAAACGGTCCTACCCATTCCGGTTGCGGATGCTCTTCGACGGCAGGAATTCGGAAGCGGACGAGATGCTCGACCCGCAACAACGCGGGTGAAGGATTGACACCGTGCAGCGACACGAGGAAGGCCGTTTCACCTTCACGTAATCTCAGCTGAGCTCCGTCAATCGACGTGTCTCGCAAAAAGACGATGTCGCCCGGCTCGAGATCGCGTTGTACGATCTGGCCACTAAGAATCCCTCGGTCTTCCCAGAGCACGGCGGTACGATCAAGTTTCGAGTACGTGGCCGGCAGCGCAACTGACGCCAACACGTCACCACGAAAGATGTCCCCAACGCGCAATGGCTTTGAAACTTGAACAAAGTTGACCGGTCGCGTGCCTGAATAGAGCGTACCCCAGTTGATGGCAGCGGCGAGTAGGCCCAGACCAATTGGCACCAATAGCTTGATGGAATAACTCATGTCTTTTCTCCCCTTGTCCTACTCAACGCCCAAAACGACCGGGGCGCTCGCCGGATCGGCACTGATTTATTTATTTTTCCAGGAGGCCGCCGGCGCGTATCAGAATGCGAACAGTGAGCAACGAGCGAACGAAACGTGCGGCCAGTGGGAGAGGGTGCGGCCTGGTGCCCTCTCCCCCACATCCGTCAGGATTTGGGGGAGAGGGTCAGGGGGGTCAGGGTGAGGGGGCCGCAGCTTCGCCGTAAACGGGGCCAGGGCGTACGGCGGGAGCACTCCGCCTACTGATCTTCCGGAGCTCGGACCAGCAAAATCAACGGTTCGCCGGTCGCCGAGGTAAAGAACGTGACCGCCCACAGAGACGATCCTCGGCGGCAAAGCGTTGGCTGGCCCGGTCGTTTAAGAGCGTTTGCATCCAGGTTCCAGCCGGCGTCTGTCCAGGCATTTGCGATCGCATCTTCGGACGCCTGCCGATTCGCGATGACACCGACGCAGACATCGTCCCCGGTCCAGCGTGTCGCGAGAACGCTGCCCAGTGACTCCAGTGGCGGGGCATCAGGCAGTTTCGTCTGGCTCGTCAATTCGGAGGCACCGGCCGGCTCAACCGAAAGTAAAGACCGTTGATCGGGTTGCCCGTAGATCAGTTGTACTGCCTCAACAAGAGCCCCCACTCCGGGCTCGTTCGTCGTGTAGGCGGTCGCTTCGTATTCACTTACGCGAAACTGCAGCTTCTCAAATTCGCCAACCGACTCGCGCGTCGCCTTAAATGCCGCAAACAGACTTAGTATCTCGTCGTCCATCGCGTTCTTCACACGGCTCGCCCGACGATGCTCCGGAGGTTGAGCAAAGCGGTCGGCATCAAACGCCGACAGCTTGACGCGCCATGATGCCCCAGCAAACCGCCAATCGCCGTTGAGCAAGTCTCCTAGCAGAAAAGCGGGAGAGGCATTGAAGACTGCCGTTTCAACCCGGTCGCTTTCGGCCGATTCGGGTCTCGTCTGTGGGGCGTCGGAGCCGGGGGGAGTTAGAAGTGTCCAGGCGCCCCACAGCACGAGAACCACGATGGCCGCACGTCCCAGCAGGGACACCATTGACGGCCTAGGGCTTCGGCGGTCGTTTGCAGTATTCGAAGTCATTGTCTTTTGCTTGGCCATTGATCGGTTTGACGCGAGGCCGAGGGCAAGGGATTCCGTCGCCCCCCGCCATTCACGCTCTGGTCCTTCGCGTCCATCATACACCAAGCTTTTCGCGTTCATCGTTGGCCTGTTGAATCATGTCTTCTTGATGGGCAATCTCCTGGTCTTTTTGGCTGATCTGATTGTTCTTCTCGGAAATCTGATCATTCAGATCGTCGATGGCATCTTCGGCATCCTGGATCTGCTGCTGCAAACTGTTGGGAACAGGATTTGAGGTGGCCGCTTGTTGCTGCAGCTGATTCAACTCCTGTTGCTTCTGATCACGCTGATCGATCAACTCGTTCTTCTCGTCGACCAGTTGCTGCCGTTCTTCGCGTAGCTGCTGGAGTTCTTCTTCCATCTCTCCGATGAGGCGATCAACTTCCTTCTTCTTTTCCTCCAAGTCGGCTTCCGCTTGGTCGACATCATCGCCTGCCTGTTGAACGGCGGGATCGTTTTGAGCAGCATTATTCAGCCCGCCATGCAGCAAGGCACTGACGATTGAACCGACAGTGGAACCGATGTCTCCGTTGCCGCCGAGCATGCGGTCTGCGATGCCCAAGTGAGGGGCGGTCGTATTGAACTCGCTCACTTGACTATGGTCCCAAGAACCCGATAGGACAGCAGACCGTCCTTTGGAGGTATTGTCGCCGCCGATCCATGAGAAGATCTCTGTGGTCTTGTGCACTTCGCCGTAAACTTCACCCTGCTGACTCTCGCCGCCATTGACGATCGACAGCGGATGGTTGGCTTCCACCTGTTTCACGGCCAATTCTGCACCTCCCGAGTTCGGGTCATCGCGCAGCTTCCACACGGCGTGCCGCGCTCGAGAAACGGCACCACAATAGTCTAGCGACGCAGCGCCGACCGAAGCGATCATCGCGGCAATCGCCAGCAAGAAGGGCAACTGCATGACAAATTCAAGTGGTGCGACACCACGGCGTTGATAGCTTCGACTTTCGATCATCGGATTGATCCCTCGGTTTAGCACTGAGCCCTGTCTCTAGTGGTTCGTCAAAAACAGCGATTCACGTGTATGGCGCAAAGTCTGTTCCACTTTGCCCGTGTTGGCGAGTGTCGGATAAACACGCGTCAGCTTTGAAAGCGTGACCGGTGTCAACTTGGCATGCCAGTTCAAACGAATTCGGGGCGGACTGGACAGATCCCTGTTGGTCTTGTATTCGATTGCGTTAGCAACCCAGTTCAACGTGTCCCACCCAACCTCTGCCTGGCGTTGACCGTTGCCGGGCGTTCCAGCCGGACGCTGCTGTTTGTTGGCGCTGTAAACCATCGATTGCGACAGCGCGACGACTCCATCGGGATTCTCCTGTCGGAAAAAAGCCGGAGCAGAAACCTTGGGTGATTCCAATTTGGCGAACCCCATATGGACGAACAGAGCTTCGGCCTTGCCGGTAGCCTGCGTTTTGTTGTTCCAGTCGTTCCACTTCTCCTGACTCTTGTCAACGTTTTGCTCATTCAGGCCGACCATCACAAACAATTTGATGTCATGACCATTCTTGCCATCGCCCGATCCTGATCGCCCATGATTGACGACGGTCAGCTGAGCGTTGTAGTTCTGCCGTTCATGACGCAACCATTCGCAGGCCTGCAAACTGTATCGATTCGTCCAGTTCAGGTAATAGTCCGTCGCTTTTGATAGCGTGCACCAATTGCGGAAGAAGCGACGAATGTCTGCACGCCAATAGGCGACCCAGGGATAGGTCGCTCGCATCAATTGCGACCGTTGTTCGTTGGTTGTATCCTCCGGTTCGACGGGCAGCGTTGGATATATCTTGAGTCCCTGGGAGAGCAGCGAATCGATCGAAGAAGGAATCGCAGAGGGGATGTCACCTCGCATCACACCTTCCGCACCGTGCTTACGTGCGACTTCCTCAGCGGCATTCTTTGCCAGCAGCGGCGTGGCGATGTAGGTGGCCTTTTGATACAGATAGAGTCCATCAATGAAGGTCGGAATCATCCTCTTCACGGGTGCACCGCCGATCGCCACGACCTCGACAACCGTCAGCACAAGATACTCCTGGATGACCTTCAGCTCGACGACCAGTGCGGCGGCCATCCCTGCCAAACCGATCGCGACCATGGCAGCCCCCAAAGCCGCGGTATAAGGGTTACTTAACAGCGACTGTCCGACCTGATATGTGCCATAGGCGATCACGTGGCCCATGTAGGCCCCAAACATCACTCGCTTGAGACGCATCATCGCCTCGTAAATCGTCGAGTTCACATCTGATTTGGGAACGTTCGTAACGGGGCCCGGTTCGGCGGCGGGAATGGTCGAGTTTTCGTTCATGTCATAGCCCATCTCGACCATCTCATTCCAGTTCTCAACCTCTTGCTGATCGTTCTCGTCACCCAGTTCTTCATCGAGAAACTCGCCGCCGAGTGAATGGTGGATGACGTACAGTGCCGTAAGCTCGCCGATCAGATGATTGCTGGCAGTCACCGCATTCATGCCCCGAGCTACCCACAATGAACCCGAATATGAAGCTGCGTCAGCGGCGTTCTGAGTTTCGAGCTTGCGATTGATGGTGTTGCCCGTGTTGTAAACCAACCCGGCCAAGACCATCAGAAAGCAGATGCCGATCAAGGACGCCCACGTCACCATGCCCGATTCGCAGCCCTTGAAATGACGCGCATCGCGACAGGACAAACGCGTCTCGTCACGAAGGATGCTGAGCAGTTTTTTCGATTGCATCATCATTTCTCCAAGGCAATTCAAATATGGAGTCCAGGCTTAGCCTGCCGGTGTTGTTTCTGGAAGTGCTGCCGCTGACAGGCTAAAGCCTGACTCCAATGATCACGGTGAGTAGGGAATGCCCACCGTGCGACTGTCCGACCGCGGCGTTTCCGCGGGTAGTGCTACGGTGGAAATGATGTCTCGGGCGTAGAACGCTCGCCCTGATTGCCCCAGTATTCGTCCGGCCCCGGGAATCAACATAGGCATTCGGTGAGTTACGGTCACAGCGAGGTCTTGATTCCACTCGACGGGATCGCGTTCAAACGAGACCTCCGTCGCCTTTAACGCATAGTCGAATTTGTTCAGGACGTATTCATCTTTTGCGATGCCGTCCTTATCGCGGATGATGTAGGAGGTCACTTCACCCGTTGCGGCATTCGCGTTGCGCTCCGCCAATCGCTTGTACAATTGCAGATAGGCCAATCGATCGGCCAGCGCCATGGCGTGCACACGTGGCACAAACTGCATCGGAATCAGCCCCTGTTGATGACTGGGCGACGAGGACGCGTACGGCGTCATCGCGAGTACCGCCGCACGCGTCGCACGAAATCGAGCATTCTCGTAGCTCTCGTCGTCGTCCTCAGGATCAGAAGATCGCCACACAATTGCCGCTCGGCTGGCGGCGTGAGCTGCATAGATCGATCCCATCTTCGTCATCAGAATCAGTGTCGCCTGGATCATGATGCAGACGATCAGCATGTAGATTGGAAAGGTCAGCACATACGGCAACGCATACGACGCACCGCCTTCGTCCGAACAAAACTCGCGGGCGTTGCGCCATCGTGAGCGAGCCAGACCGCGATACGTCAATGCCGCGACCACACAGATCGACATAAGCCAAAGTGCCCACACGTCGACGACAGATGTAGTGATTTGTTCAAACATGGCTATCAGCTGGTTTGGCAGCTCGACTTGTGAGCCCCTGGGCGGCAATCGGTTTACAGAATCGGGCATCCAGACATCGTGCCGATCAGCGAAAACACCAACCGACAAACCTGAATGCCCGCGTACACGACAAATACCAGTCCGGGAAACACCACACCGGTGGTCAAGACCACTTCGAGCGTTGACATTCCTCGGCGGCGTCCGACGCGACTTCGGCGATTAACTCTCGAACCGGACACGGGGATCTCCTTGGACCGACACGACTAAGCAGCGATGGATTTGGTTATCGCAGCGACACCAGCGGCACCTCGAACAGCACCAATAAGCTGCCCGCAGCAAAAAACGGCGCTAACGGGACGGGTGCGTGCAGCAGATGACGTTGTTCCTCGGCGGGCGGCGACACCCACAACGGAACACAGAAGTGCCCAACGCTTCGCAGCAACGAACCCAACATCACCACGGGGCCCTTCGCAAGGATGGCCCAGGACAAGAGGACCACGCCGGCCACGACAAAGGACAGCAACACAGCGTCCAGACCGCGTCCCAGTCCAAGGATCGCACCCAGACATGCCACCAGCTTGACGTCACCTGCACCTCCACCGGTAAAACTGAAAACTACCAGCATCGAGAGCAGCAGCACCGTGCCGCCCATCAGCGAATTGCCCAGCCCTACGGATCCGAGGAGCGATTGATGCATCTGCCCGGTCGCGGCGCAGATTCCATTCAATAAAATGGCGTATCCAAACGCCGTGTACGTGGCCCAATTCGGAATTTTCCGCCATCGGATGTCCGTGTAAGAAACGACGGCGACAAGCAGCATGAGAAGTAGACCGGAAACCGTCCCAACTTGTGAGGGAGCTGTCCAGCTAGGTGTCAACGTCAGCCAAACAGGGGCCAACATGGTCGGCAAGGCGATTGCCGATATCCATGCAAGCTTGCGAGCGTTCTGAAGTTGGCTAACGTCTTGTTCAGCAGTTAGCATGGTCACCCCCCATGTGCTTGTCACTCGTCGCTAAGAAAGCCGACCGGAACCCCCACGCAGGTTGCCGGCCGGCTGGCGGGATCAACGAAGCAGAAACTGTGGGCAGCGAGTCCAAAACCCGCTGCCCACCCTCACGATTAGGCGTTGTCCGTCGGCTGCCAATCCGTGATGCTTTTTACGAGGTCCTTGAACCATTGCTCAATCGTCTGCCATTGGAACTTGACAGCAATTAGGAACAGGGCCGCGATCGCAATGATCATCACCACTTGTAGCGCCTCAAGACCGGCCTCATTTCTGTGAAACTTCTTCAACACGTTTGCAAAATTGGTCGTCACGGCGACACCCTCCTATTTTTGTTCGAAAATCTGTCGAACCTTCGATTGGATTGTTTCTCGGCTTGGTTCAGGCTAGATTGAAACTCGTTAACGCCTGGCTTGCCGTACACTTTTTTTGCGGGCTTCGAGGTCATCGTTTGTCGTTCTCTTTGCCTCACTAATTCACAAAACGCACGACAATGCCCAGGCGCTCGCGCGATTGATGCTTTTTTTCATCTTTGCGTGGGGCCGATCGTTCGACCGTCTGCCAAGTCGCTCCGAGACTCGCGTTCTGGAGACAGATGCAGGATTAGGCCCGTTAGTTACCGATATGGATCCCAATCGCGACCCAAACACTGATCTCGTCGACCGGGCACTCGGGGGCGATCAGCTTGCGCTGGAAGAGCTGTTGCTGACGCACTACGATCGGCTTTCGCGACACGTTGCCGGCCGCGTCTCGCAACTGCCCCTGCACGTAGCTCAAGTGGTCAGCACCGAAGATGTGCTGCAACAGGCATTCGCCAAAGCGTTCGCAGCGGCTAAGGACTTTAAACCGCGCGACCAGTACTCCTTCTATGCCTGGCTGCGGCGGATTGCCGACAATCAATTGAACGACCTCTGCCGCAAGCGGGGTCGTGAACGTGTCGCACCCACCTTTCGACCCGCGAATGTCTTGGAAAGTACGACGGTCGAGGACCTGCTGGATCAATTCGTTGGCGACGCCGTCACCCCCTCCGACGGTGCCATGCGAACGGAGGCCTTTCGCCTGCTGCGGATGGCCATCGCTGAATTGCCCGACGAGTATCGCGAAGTCATTGAGCTACACGACATTCGAGGCAAGGACCTTAACTACATCGCCAACAAAATGGACCGCACCGTTGCTTCCGTTCGATCGCTGCGGCATCGAGCGTTGAAGAAACTGCAGGTCGAGTTGGTGCGACTGTCGCGACTCATGTGATAACGTGCAACGATGCAAAGTGGTGTACAGATATGAGCCCGACCGATCCAACTGAACCTCGTCGCCAAGAAGCACGACAGATCGCCTTCGACCTGCTGGCCGAATTGAGTGATGGAGGTGATCTGGACGAGCAGTCGGTCCTTGAGGCAAACCCTCGGTGTGCTGAAGAGCTGCGCGAGGAATTGCAGCGCATCCGCATCATCAAGCGAGCTCGCGCTGACGACGATGCCCGCCGCACCCGTGAGTTGGCCGCGGCACCACCGCCCGACGACGATCACGAAGAACCCGACGACAATGACGGCGAGCTGACCGACTCCGATGTGCGAATGACGATCATCGAATCGCAACACAACATTCGAGCCACTCTATATGTCGGCGAAGAAGATGAGGGCGTAGGCGTTACCGCTGAAACAGAATGGCCCGATGTCGATGTGGTCGATCAGCCAACGCGACGGTTTCGCCCCTCCATGCGTCCCCCGATGGCGGTGATTCGAGTCTGGGATGACAACCAGCAGACGGGAAAGCTGGTACGCGTCTTGAATGACCGGTTTACCGTTGGCCGCTCGCAAGCGGACCTGGTCGTACCCCACGACGTTCAGGTCTCAGGACGGCACGCAGAAATTGTCCGCTCGCCTTCCAACGACAGCTGGCTGCTTCGTGATCTCAACAGCACAAACGGTACCTTTGTGAAAGTAAGCGCGGTGCGGCTACGGGACGGCATGGAAGTGTTTCTCGGCGGGCAACGATTCCGCTTTGATCATCGTGGCAAGGCAAAACTCACCGTGCTGGCGGCCGTCGGTGATCACGAAAGCATCGAGATTGAAGATAACGAATTGTGGGTAGGCCGGTCCGCCGACGCGGCCGAGTGTTTGCAGCGAGATCTTATGCTCGGCGAAAAAGACGCCTACATCTTTCAGTCGAAACCCAACTGCTGGCAATTGCGAGAGGGTCGGTCTCTAAATGGCGTCTGGACCAAGATCAAAGAAGTTCCCCTCATCAGCGGATGCCAGTTCCAAGTCGGCGAACAGCGGATTGGTTTCTACATTCCCTGACCCTCACCAAAAAAGAAGCCTGACCCCTTTTCCTCAAAAAGGGGTCAGGCTTCTTTTTACACGTCGTCATCATCTAGGGCCAAGATTGCTGCCGCGTAATCGGATCCGATCGGCGAGTGTCGAGTTGGCGAAGGTTCGTTCAGATGATTGATGATCTGCAACGCATCGATCGGTGAGACCTGGCCGTCACCGTTGAGGTCCATCATTCGGTCGACCGCCTGTTGATCAATCGTGGCGGCAGAAATGGCCGCCTGATTCAACTGGTTGATTATCAGCAGCGCGTCAATCGGAGACACGCTCCCGTCGCCATTCACGTCGAATCGCATCGTTTGAGCGATCGGTTCTGACTCGCCAACCTCCGCTGGACTGCTGCTCATGGAACTGAGTGAATCCGCACCGGCTTCGGATAAGAGCCGCGAGATGGCTCGATCGACAAGCTCCTGAATCGACGACTCGGAGGGTTCCGGAAATCGCGCTAGCAGCCACGACCAGACACCCTTAACCGCACCCTCCTCAATCAAGAGCTCCACTTCGTCGACAAAGTCCGCTTGGCTTCCCGGCGGCACTAACGCCACCGCTTCGTCGAAGGCGCCCAGATCGTTCCCGTCACCGAGATTGCCGAAAATCAGGTCGCCCCCCACTGGATTGATCTCAATCTGCGTGCTCACCGACGATTCGAAATCGACCGACAACAGGCTGACGTCGGGGACGAGGAAATCGTCGCCCGTGTTACCGAACATTGCATCGATGCCCGGTCCGCCAATCGCCACGTCCGTTCCGGTGCCACCCACATGAACATCGTCACCGCCTTCGCCGAGCAGCAGCGCGGGCACACCGGTATCGTTGATCATGGTGTCGTTGTCGGTCGCTAGCGAACTACCGCCGTGGACCTGGATCAGTTCGACACCCTCGATCTCCAGCGGTGACCGCACCGAACCATCGGCTTGAAGCGTGTCAACGCGAATCTGATTCGAAGAGTCGTCTCCACGCACGATCAGGCGATCGACTTCGGTCTGTCCGCCAGCGTCGAACGCAATGACATCGGCGGAAGTCGGATACTCCACCGTCAACTGGTCGTTGCCTGTACCGGACCTAAGGTTGATCGTTTCAATCGCTTGGTATTCGGCAATGAGGTCACTATCTCGCGTTACCGAATTGGCATCGATCACGTAATCGTGACCTTCGGACATGAGCTGGTTAGAGATGTTCAGCGTGTCACCGACATCAATCGCAACCGGACCTTCATACACAAATCTCGACTCGGGAGTGTACGGGATGCCTGGTACGACTTGGCCCGTCCGGACAATCTCGCGCCCCAACGGATCCTGCCCTCCACCGTCGACACACACATCGCCGAGCAGCTGACGGGTCGGGACGTTGGTCCCAAGGTCGATCACGTCGTTGCCCGCCCCACCCTCGACCACGGTGAGGCTTGTCTCAGTCGAAGATCGGACGAAGATCTGATCCGCGCCATCCTCGCCGCTTAACCGAATACGCCCCCGATCGCCGGTCAGAACCAGTTCAATCGTATCGTCACCCGGACCTGCATTGACTTGCAGAAAACTTCCCGAGTCGATAATCGCGCCGTCGCTGTCAAAGCCCATTTCCAGGCTGTCGTTTCCCGCTCCGGCCGATACGACTAGATTCCCGCCATTGCCGATGTTCCCAACAGTAATGATGTCGTCGGCGTCCTGTGTCGTGAGTGTCGTGTTCGTCTCGTCGAAGGTGTTGTCGACGAATATGTCGGCCACACCTTGAGTCGTCGTGATGTTTAACGACTCGAATTCCTGGTGGTCGATCAAGCCAGCATTCCCTCGGCCAATTAAATTCGCATCCAGCAGATAATTCTCCATGTCAGTCGATCCAGCATCGGAAACGTTAATGACATCGCCAGTCGCAAGCGTGTTGGTATCACCTTTGATCATCAACGTCGTCTGGTCGTCCTCCTCATGGCCACCGCCAAAAACGCAAAGGCGACCCTGGATCGCATCCAGATTGAGGTCCAGCGGAGCAATGTTCACGACATCACTGCCCAAACCAGCCTCGATCACGTTCTCACTGTTGGTCGACGTACCGCGCACGTTGATCACATCCGCGTCATCTTCGGACTGCAACAGCACACGGCTGCCAGCGCCATTGCCCTCCAGCGCAATCGTGTCCTGGCCGTCGTCGGTGCTGACCGTCAAGAAGCTTCCGCGATCCGCAGCACCCGCTCCGCCGTCCTCACCCGTATCACGGATTACAACGTCATCGGCACCGCCTGCAGTGCGAACGACGACATTGCTATCCGCCCCGGTATCGTTGATCTCAAGTCGGTCGTCCGCTTCCTGCATCACGATGCGGAGATTCGATTGAGGCGCCGTTGCAGCAATCACGAAGTCGGCTGCACCTTCTGTCGTCGCTACTTGCAGGTCTTCGATGCGGGAATAATGGATCATCGCCGTCGAATCACCCGAGGTTGTTCGTTGGAATGTGCCGGCAGTCAGCTCATACGATTGTGCTTCCGCCTCGAGAGCATCGGATATTTGGAGCGAGTCACCCAAAGCGAGCGTATTGTCGTCGACCTTGATGGATGTTGTGAATACATCACTGGCATCGTGGTCCTGCCCGTCGACGCGAACCAGCCCCTGGATGCCACTGAGCGTTCCGGATGCAGGCGCTTGGGATGAAACGATGGTGTCATCATTTCCCGCCCCACCTTCGACCACCATTGCACTCTCAACCGAAGTCGCTCGGACGTAGATCGAGTCATCTCCCTCGGCCCCGAGAAATTGGATTCGGCTCGCCACTCCATTGCCTGCAAGGTTGAAGAGCCCATCTGCCTGCCCCTCGCTCACCCGCACAAAACTTCCCAATCCGGCCGCACCCGCTCCACCATCTTCGCCGGTGTCTGAGATCTCGATTGAGTCGGCTTCATTGCCGGTGGAGATCGTGACGTTGCTGTCGGCCCCGGTATTCAACATAGAGATTAGGTCCATGCCATCTCCGGTTGAGATATTCGTGTTCGTGGCCGGGGCGGTGTTGGAGACGACGACGATGGCCTGCGCCAAGGAGGTCGTGATCACATCTAGAGTCTCAATCCCCTGGTATTCCACGTCGGCCGTCGATTCCCCAAGCGTTGTCCGGCGAAAAACACTTTCGGTCAGCTGGTACGATTGGCTGGTCGCTTTGGCAGGATCGAATATATTCAGCCTGTCGCCGGAGTCGAGCGTGTTCTGATCGCCGCCGATCGCAAGCGTCGTATCGCCGGCATCGTGGGCTTGGCCGTCGACGCAGACGCGACCCTGAATTCCATCCAAGACCCCGCCGGGCGCGAGTTCGACGGTATCGCTTCCTGTTCCGCCCTGCACCAACGTCACGCTATCGACTGCCGTACTGACCAGTCTAAGTTGGTCGGCTCCCCCCTGCCCGTCCAGTTCAACACGACTGCCAACGCCGTTTTGGTCGACCAGCAGGAAGTCGTTACCGTCACCACCGGCGACTCGGACGAAGCTGCCGAGGTCGACGTTGCCGGCACCTCCATTTCCGCCGGTGTCTTGAATCCGGACCGAGTCATCACCTCCGCCTGTCGAGATGACCAGGTTGCTGTCAGCTCCGGTGTCATTGAAGCCAATCAGGTCAGCGGCGTCCTGCGTCGTCACGTTCGTATTGGTCGCGTCCGCTGTACTCGTTGCCAGGATGGTCGCCTCACCTTGCGTGGTCTCCAGGTTTAGCGTCTCGATCGCCAGGTACTCCATCCTGCCTGTTGGCTCGGCGAGTGTGGTTCGTGTCATCGAGCTAGCAGTAAGGCTGTAGACGTGATCGCGCGTCGCTGCGGCATCCGAAATGTTGAGCACATCGCCACTCTCGAGCGAATTGTCGTCGCCTTTGATCGAGAGTGTCACGTCGCCTACGCCGTGGTCCTGTCCGTCGATGCAAAGGCCGCCTTGGATGCCGTCGAGACTACCGCTAGCAGAACCGTTCGAGGAAACGTTGATCGTGTCGCTGCCACTGCCAGCCTCGACCAGCGTCACGCTTCGTTCGGATGTGGCCTGAACATTGATCATGTCAGCACCACTCTGCCCTTCGATCAGCACGCGGCTTTCAATTCCGTTGCCCTCAAGCGTCGACGAGTCGAGACCATCGCCGAGACGGACGCGGAGAAAACTGCCAAAGAATGAGCCGACGCTCCCATTGCCGCCGGTGTCACTGATCCCCACCACATCGTCGCCTCCGCCAGTGACGATCGTGACGTTGCTGTCGTCGCCCGTGTCCTCAATCGCAATTCGATCAATTGCATCCTGAGTTGTCAGGTTGGTATTCACAGCTGGGGCGGTTCCGGCAATCAAAACGGTCGCCTCACCCTCCGTGGTTTCGATGTTCAGCGTTTCGATCGATTGGTACTCCACCAACGCCGTCGGATTGGTCAGCGTAGAGCGGCGAAAGGTGCTAGCGGTAAGTGAGTAGAAGTGGTCGAACGTCGCCAGGGCATCCGAAAGATTGACGACATCGCCGCTGTCCAGTTGGTTGTCATCCCCCTTGATCGTCAGCAGCTCCGAACCCAGGTCGTGGTTCTGACCATCGATACACAGTTGTCCCTGGATGTTGTCGAGGTGGCCGCTAGCAGGTGCGTTGGAAGATACATTGATCGTGTCGCTGCCCGAACCCGCCAAGACCAGCGTCACGCTATCGACGGCTGTCGAAACGATGTTGATCTCATCAGCGGCTGCCCCGCCACTAAGCTGAACACGCGTCGTATCGCCATTCCGCTCAAGCGTGATCTGATCTGCTCCGTCGCCAGCATCCACCGCCACAAAGCTCCCCAGGTCGGTGGCACCCGTCCCGCCATCCTCTCCGGTATCGCGAATCAGAATCGAATCGGATCCGCCGGCCGTCGCCACAACGACGTTGCTGTCTTGCCCTGTGTCCTCGATCGTCATCTGATCTTCGCCGTCGTGCGTCGTGATCGTTACGCGCGATGACGCGGGTGTTCCGGTGATGTCCATGATCGTCGCACCCAATGTGGTTTCGACATCGATGGACTCGAAGCTGGCGAATTGCAACTGAGCCGTCTCGGCGCCGAGCGTCGTGCGTTCAAACGCCACGTCGCTCATCTCATACTCGTGATCCAAGAGGGCCGCCGCATCAAAGATTGTCAGCCGGTCACCCGTCGCAAGTGAGTTGGTGTCATCCTTGATGGTCAATTCGGTTTCGCCGGAGCCATGGTCCCCTCCGGCCAGCTCGAGCGCTCCGATCAATCCATCCAGGCCGGCTATTTCCGTGCCGACCCTCACCTCGTCCGATCCGTCTCCGGTGTCGGCCAGTGTGAGGATGCCGTTTGGCGAGCTTTCGATCGCGACCAAGTCGTCGCCGTCGAACATCGAGACTCGAATCTCACCGCCCACAATTTCGGTCAGCGGAGCGGAGGCGGAGTTGGCATCGATTGCGGTAAAGCCCGGGCCCGCTGTGACGCCTTCTGGGCTCTCGACCAACAAGGTGTCTCCCCCCGCAATCGAAAGCCGCACCGTGTCATCGACGGTTCCCACATCGGCCGCACGAACAATTGCGTTTCCGTCCTGGCTGAGCTCGGCAGTGATCGTCAAGAGCAGCCGAGGCTCGAGGGGCTCCGATCGAAGCCAATTACAGCTTGTGTTTCGCGCTCTTTTCTTTCGTCTCGTCGTGCGTAGGATCAGCATCGGTGGCGCATCTAGTCGTGGCGGAGGCGGAATTTAGACGAGCTGCGAAGTCTATGATACCCACGGAAAATTGGAAATTCAGTGGGGATCCTCTCGGGTAGCCCGACGCCTGTGCCTCAAGGCGAGGGCCTGTACCCGACAACCCTGTTGCGATGGTTCTGCCAGCGAAGGCCGTTAAAGGTTGTTGTCATGCGGTGGCGATCGCGTGCCTTCCTCTGGAAAGTCAGGCGGCCGAGCGAAATACTAAGTGTCAGTAGCAGGCACGCGCGACTGAACACCGTCAGAGGACCCAGGGGGTTCTGATGACCGAGGCAACACACTTCCGATACAGCGCGGGCGACGAGCCGATCGAAGGGTATGTGCTCGTGGAACTCCTCGGTCGCGGTGCGTCCGGATCGGTCTGGAAGGCTCAGGGTCCAGGCAAGACGATCGCCTTGAAGATTGTCGATCTGAAACAAAAGATCGGTCAAAAGGAGCTTCGAGCGCTGAAGCGCGTTAAGGATATCAATCACCCGAACCTCGTGCCGATCTTCGCCTTCTGGCTCAAGGACGCGGCGGGGCGGACGATTGACCACGACAAGTTGCTGGATCAGCTGACCGATGAGTCATCCGCCAGTGGCCCTCGAGCCATTCAGCTGATCATCGCCATGGGGCTCGGCGAGTCGACGCTCGGCGACCACCTGCGAGTCCGTCGCAAGAGCGGCGAACAGGGCATCGTCCGGAACGAGCTGCTGGACTACATGGACGCGGCGGCGCGGGCCATCGACCACCTCAATCTGCATCACGACATTCAACATGGTGATGTCAAACCGACCAATATTCTGCTCGTCGGCGGCGGTGTGCAAGTCTGTGATTTCGGTTTGGCCAGCACCGTTCGAGACGACATGCGGCAGACGTCGGCTGGTTATTCACCCGCCTACGCGGCACCGGAACTGATCGCCGACGACATCCCCACAAGCCGCTCCGACCAGTATTCATTGGCCATCACATTCGTCGAGTTGTTGACCGGGCGGCTGCCGTTTCCGGTTGAGGCCGAGCAGCTTTACGATGCCAAGACGCAAGGCCAGATCCGATTGGAGGGGCTCGGCGAAGTTGAGCGACGGACCATTCGCAAGGCCACCGCGCTCGATCCTTCAAAGAGGTTCGAGACCTGCACCGCAATGGTCAAGTCGCTCCGCCAGACCGGATCTGACACCGACGAGCTGACCAGTTACCGTTTCGAGTACGAGGCGGGCGACATCCCCGTGCCGGGATACAAGCTGGTGGAAGCACTCGGCATTGGTGGTGCCGGCCAGGTGTGGCGAGCGACACGAGCCGGAGTGGAGGTCGCACTGAAGATCGTCAATCTCGATCGCAACATCGGTCAAAAGGAGTTGGAAGCCCTCAGGCTCGTGAAGGAGTTCAAGCACCCGAATCTGATTCCGATCCACGGCTTTTGGTTAAGGGACGACGCGGGCACGCTGCGCGATGGAAGTCAGGTGGATTTGGCTTCCCCGTCATCCGCCCCGACCCAGCAGACAACAAGCTCGGTGGCCATGGACAAGACCGTGGATCTGTCGACACCACCAGCCGATGGCACGGTCGACGTTTCGGGAGGCAACGTGGATCTGTTTCAGACCACAAACGAGGCGGCCCACATCGCCAAGCCCGAGGTGACGGCCCCGCGGTCGACCCAGCTGATCATCGCGATGGGGCTGGGTGATGCAACATTGGCCGATCGGCTGACCGAGTGTGACGAACAGGAGCTGCCGGGCATTCCGCGCAAGGAAGTATTGGAATACCTGCGAGACGCCGCCGAAGCGATCGATCTGCTTAACGAAAAGGGCATCCAACATTGCGACATCAAACCAACAAACATCCTGATGGTTGGGCGTGGTGAAGATGTAAGAGGCGGCGTCCAGGTCTGCGATTTTGGTCTGGCTCAAGCCGTTGGCGGAGACCACAGCAAATCCTCACCGGCCTACTCGCCTCCCTACGCGGCTCCGGAACTGATGCAGGGTGAGGGGCCAAGTGCCACGACCGATCAGTTTTCGCTGGCCATCACTTATGTCGAGCTGCTAACCAACGACCTGCCGTATCCCAGTGGCAGTTTGAAAAAGCTGAAAGCGGCCAAGCTCGCCGGCGAGATCGACCTATCGAAGTTGTCAGGCCGAGATCGTCGCGTCGTGCGGCGCGCCTGTTCGCTCGATCCGGCCGAACGCTATCGAAATACGCGGCAAATGGTGGCGGCGTTGCAGCGTCGCAATCAAACGCTGCCAATCGCGATTGAGCTGCTCATGATCCTCGCTCTGACGGCCTTCTTCTTCTATCCGAACGACGACGGTCCGACCTTGAAAAAGATCAACACCCACGTGAAAGAACGTGACTTTCGGACGGCCTGGATTCGTACCGGTGATCTGGAAGATGATACCAGCCGAGCTGAAGCGCGGCAGGACGTCGTTGACGCCTGGCAGTCATCCATCCTGTCCACATCGCTGGGGCAAGTGGACGTACAAACCGATAAGATCCACGACGATTGCAATCAGTTACTCGGCGTAGAATCGGATCATCCGCGCGCCGCGCTAGCAAGCGCTGAGATCTTCGTATTGCGTGCCCGCGCTCGCGTGCGTCTTGAGCAATGGGACGAAGCGTTACTCGACCTGGATCGGGCCTCCCCACAGATCGACCAACTTGAGACGGCTGATCCGGCATTGATTCATTATCATCTGCTAACCATCGTCGACCGCACCCGAGACCCGGCGACCAATGGCCAGCTCATCGGAGATGACGACGCGTTGCTGGCGCGGATCGAGGCCGTCGCCGAGGCTCGACCTAAGCTGGCCTCAGAGCATTGGGAAAAGTGGGATACGACGCAATTCGAGCAGGTCATCAAGGCGATCATCGCCTTCGCGGAAAACGTTGACGAGACGACACCCGCCTTTGCAAAACTCTCGGGTGTCATTTCTCGGTTGACCGGCGCGCCCGCCGACCGCGATATACGGCTCAGACGCGTCGCTCGATATGCGGAAGGCGGCAGCCCCGCAGAGATTGAGCGGTGTGAGTCCATTTTGGCAGAGTTGACTGCGGAACACACCGATGACGAATCTCAGCAGCTGATCGAGCAGCACCGTTGTCTGGTCCGCGTGAGCGATCCGGAAACGCCCTGGGCCGCCGCACTGGATGCACTCGAGAAACTTGGTACTCAGGCGCCCTCGCTGGAAGACTCCGATGACGATGAGTGGCTACTGGAAGCCGTGGCGGAACGTTTGCGACGCCAGGCTCTGATCAATCCGCAAGCGATCGAATATCCGACCCTGCATCGACACTGTAAGCTCTATCGTGCCCGCGATCCCGAAGACGTTGCGACCAACGCCTGCTGGCTTGAATCCGCGATCGAACTCCAGCTCAGCAGCGGTCAAGAGATGCCCAGCGACAGTCTGTCGATTCTGCAATCGTTGACCGAACAGCTTCCCCAACTTTCCCAGGACCAACGAGCATTCTGTTTGTACGTGCGATCATTGGTTCTGTTCCACAATCGGGATAGCCAAGACACCAGTTCAGACTTGCTGCCAGTGGCCGTACGTGATGCCAACGACTGGTTGACGCCCCATCGACGTCAGCGAATGACGGAGATGCTACTGGGTTGGTCCGCGGGTCTTATCGGTGAGAATCTGACGAGCTCGGCCGATGCCAACGATTTCTTCCTCAGCCAACCGTCGGCGGCAGCGGCCGAGCAAGCCAGCCAATTGTCAGCGGCGGCCTACCAGCTGGCAGGTGCAGGCGGGCGTAACGAACGGTTTCCGCAACTGATTCGAATTCGTGCCCTTGCAACGTACTACGACGGTACGATTCGAGGTGGAAATGAACCTTGGGATGCCGAGGTCATCCGCTTGCTGAACGAGTATGAGCAGTTGCAAGGTAAGCTTGATGGCAAACTCAATCTGGTCGGCGCGCTCTCCTATGCAAGGCGAAACAGCGACGCAGATAAACAACAGTCCTTGCGATCCTTTGCGACGGTACTTCAGAGCTGGTTCGACTCGATGGAAACGCCGGTGTCACGTGATCAGGAGAATCCAAGAGGCCGAATTCGTTATGACGCGAACAAGCCCAGCGTGCGGATATGTCGCCAAGTGATTGAGCCCGCATTGCATGTTGCCGACCTGCCGGAAATCAATACGAGCCAACTCAAGCTACCCCACAAACTACCGAAGATCGAAACTCCAGTGGCCAGCGAGGTGGCTTCGATCCTGGCTCTCAAAGGCTACTTGTTACTGACCGATCACGACGTGCGTCGATATTACGAGTCGAGCGCTACGCCTGAGGAATCCGGTGGTGCCACACAAGAGGCGTTTGTCGCGTACCTCTTTGCCAATGAGCTTGAGCCTGGCAACCAGCAGCATCTCTTCGGACTTGGACTTGCGTTTCACGCGCTTCCAGACGTCAGCCAAACTGACAAAATCCAGGGGCTTAACTGGGTCGTTCAGCAAGCCGATCAACATGGATTCAGTTCGCCCAAGTTGCACGGTCTTCGCGGATTCGTCAACGCACTCCAGGCTCGAAACTCGGTGCTGTTGGCTGACAAAGCTCGGTTCTACGGTGCGGCACGTCGGAATTTCCGCCAGGCGCTGCGCACCAAAAGCCAACTGTCAGAACCAGACCGCTTGATCTTCGAGCCCTCGTATTTGGTAAGCCTGAGCAGTGTCGATCTGGAGCTCGCCTTTGTCCGCGAGAAACGTGGGCGTCGCCGAGTCCAGGCGCGGGAGCTCTTGCGTGAGGCGGTTCGAGTCGCTGATCTGGCCACGAAAACCAATTGGGCAAGTGCTCCGGAACTGCCGTGGATTTCGAAGGGCAACGCGCAAGAAGATCTGGAACTGTATGTACGCGACGGAGAACAGAACTACGTCAAGTCGATCGAGTCGTTCACGACGGCGCGTAACATCGCCTTCCACCACTGGCGATCGACCAAGTTGGCGACCCTCAGCCGCGAGCGTTGTCGATTTCGACTGGTTGCAAATGATCCGGACGAAACGACGGTACGCAAAATTGCTCGCGATCTATCGAAAGCCCATATGGGAAATCATGCGCTTGACTGGGAAATCATGTTCTGGGTTGGTCGGGCCTATCGACTGCTGGCCGAACGCCAGGCCAATCCGGACGATATTCGACTGGCCCGCGAGGCTTTTCAACAGGCCAGCGACAGCGCGAAGGGCAAGACACATGACTGGCCCGTCTACAACATTGGCTGGGCTGAATTCGAGTTAGGTCAGGGCAACAAAGATCGCGCCATGGCATTGGCAACGGAAGTGATCAAGCTAGGCGTCGAAAACGTCCGTGACGACATCTTTCTGCGAGCCATTCCGATTGCGTTTCAAGGTCAACCCGCGAAACAAGTGGCGGCTAAGATCGAAGACTATTTAAGCAAGACGGAAGGTCGGCCCTTCATCCAAGCAGAACTGCGGCTGATGCGAGCGCCGTTGTGGGTCAAAGCGGCGCGAGACGACACCGACCAGGCCGAGCGTTACCTGCGAGTTGCCTATCAGGATTGCAAAGCCGTCCGCGACTGGTCACAACGCGATCTAGCTAGGATGCCCGAATCAGAAACTCACTTTCGTGCTCGCGCCGACGCCTGGATTGGCGGCATTATGTCGAATTACGATTTCTTGGAGTTGCTTGATGACGAGGATCGCCAACCCACCATTGAGAGGCTCAAGACCAACCTGGACCGGGCCATCCGAGACTTGATCCCAGAAGACCGACCGTCCAGCAGCGAAGCTCTGCTGACCGCTGGCGGCGTCTGGCAGTACTTTTTTGACGAGACCCATCCGGCATTGAAGTGATCCGCTAGCGACTGCCGTCACGACTCCTATTCTCCAAACAAGCGGTACGATCGATAAAGTCTCACACGTCCGCCCGTCGATACTTGTAACGATTGTATCGAATATTCTGCGTCTGAAGATGCGCGGCGCCGGGGGGGCATGGCTGTGGATCGAGGCAAACAAGGGCGGTTCTGGCTGAGCGTCTCGCTAGCTGCATTGATGGCGGCGCCGTCGATCGCGCAGGAGACCTCCTCGTCAAGTCTCCTCGAGGCACCGCCGCCACCTAACCTCGTTTCGCCGGCGGATGGCGCTGCGCCTATCTTGTCGCGGCAAGATCAGAGCCACAGCGAATCGAGTGGTCAACCCGTTCGTTTGTTTCTCAGCGATCGCCCCATTGAGCGTGCAGTTGGCTCGACGGCAAGCTTGCCCATGTTTGGGATTCCGCGAGAGCCATCGGTCGTACCTCAACTGCCAAGCGCTGGGGTTCAGCTCACGCAGGCCACCGCGCCCGTCGTGACACCGTCGCAGGTTTCCGACGTCGGTCGTCAACGAACTCCTTTGGATTTCGTCACCATGAGTGACTTAATCCCGACATCACGCATCGAATCGACCGGGGCCGAGGCGCCGGTCACAACGTCGCTTGAAAACAGATTGAACGCGTCACCACGCGACATTCCACCCGCTTTACCGGCGACACCGTCGGTCAATGTCGCCACGGGTGCTGAAGCTGCAGTCCTGGCAGTCACGCAAGCGACCGATCTGCTGGTTCAATCCAAAAGCATCCAAACCGTCGAGGTCCGTCGGCGATCGCCGATCGACCTGGATCCGCACGTCCGTGGTCTGCACATCGGTCAGATCTATTCACTCGGCGACGATGCCTATTTGACGCCGGTGCGTGTTGATTTGGACACGATGCTCAGCAAGATCGATCCATCGCTGATCCAAGATGTGATCGTGATTCCGGGTCCATATGGCCTTCGATACGGGCCTGGTTTGGCCTTTATCAACGTGATCACATCGCCTTCGCCCCGCTACGACCAAACGGAAGTGCACTACCGTACGGGCATCTCGACACGAACCAACGG
>CAJHYQ010001025.1_pt1 | contig 32467 bp, 24 predicted proteins | sample 9198721 | NCBI WGS metagenome assembly CAJHYQ01 (sample SAMEA7708357, study PRJEB35096) | sediment metagenome | biome: marine neritic benthic zone biome [ENVO:01000025]; feature: sediment [ENVO:00002007]; material: shallow marine sediment [ENVO:03000034] sea grass bed [ENVO_01000059] ... | reverse complement strand
TCGTTCTCGCTGCCCAAGCCGTAAATGACCCACGAGCCGATGGACGGATTGCCTTGCACCGGGTAACCGGTCATGTACTGAAAGACCGCCGCGGGATGATTGTCACTGTCGCAGTAGCCCGAGCGTAGAAATGCCATATCGTCGACATGGGCCGCGGTGTTCTGAAACAACTCACTAACGTCCATGCCACAGTCGCCGTACTGCTTAAACTTGAACGGCGAGCGAACGAAATAGCGATTGCCCGATATTTGAGAGGACTTCGTATTATCTCGTTTGAAGAGCTGCCCATCGACCTTGTCCAGTGCTGGCTTCGGATCGAAGGTATCAATATGGCTTGGACCTCCTTCCATCATCAGGAAGATCACCGACTTTGCTCGAGCATCGAAGTGGGGCGGCTTGGCGGCCAATGGGTTCTGCGGACCGGGAGTTGTGGCCCGCGAATCGCGCTGTATCAGCCAATTCAACGCGATGCTGCCGAGGCTGAGACCTGTTCCCGTCAGCACCGCGCGGCGTGAAAGGGATTCGAGGTGGTGCGGCATCATGCACTCCGCTAAATCTTAGTCAAGGTATACGAATTCATTGGTGTTAATCAGCGCCAGGCTCAGATCGCGTAGAGCCCGCAGGTCGAGGTCGGCCAGCGTATCTTGGCTGCTGTTCACTTTACTTTCTTCCGCGTAAGCAGCTCGTTTTTGCTCAAGGAAGGCACAACATGTCTCCATCTCGGCATCGTTTGGTGCTCGAGACAATGTGAGCCAGAATAGTCGATTGATACGCTGTTGGTCGTCGGCACTGTAGTCTTGAATTCTTGTCGCGAGATGAATCGCATTGTCGTAGGCGAATTGACTATTGAACAATGACAGTGCCTGAGGAGCCGTAACGGATGTCCGACGGCTCTCGCACGACTGGTTCAAATCGGGCCCATCAAAGGCCTCCATCATTGGATGAATGAGATTTCGACGTTGGAACATGTACACGCTTCGTCGACGTCTCTGTTGTTCGGACGAGGGATCCCAGGTGAAGAACGGAAACGAGCGGCCCATGCCGTCGGGTAACTGCTCGTAAAATCCAGGCCCGCCCATTTCCAGTTCCAGCCGACCGCTGACGGCTAGAACGGCATCCCGAATGGTCTCGGACTCCAGCCGTCGGTGATGCGCTCGCCACAACAGGCGATTGTCTGGATCTTGCTGACTTTGCTGTTCGGCTTGCGGATGCTGGATGGCACTGCGATAGACGCGCGACAGGACAAGCATTCGATGGAGCGGCTTGAGTCGCCATCCATGATCAATCAACGTTCGCGCGAGATAATCGAGTAACTCGGAATGGCTCGGACCGGAGCCATTGTCGCCAAGATCGTTCGGTGTAGCGACGATTCCGACGCCGAAGTGATACTGCCAAAGACGATTGGCCAGCACGCGTGGCGTGATCGGATTGTCGGTACTCGTTAGCCATTGAGCAAGGATTTTGCGGCGGCCACCCGGCGCTGATGCCGACGTTTCTGCGGCGTTGGCCAGCTCCTCGGACCACTTCGGGACCGACGAGAGGAATCCCGGTTTCACCCGCTCGCCAGGATCGAAGACGTCGCCGTTATAAAGAATGAAGGTGTCTGCTGCGTTCTGATCGTTTCCTGGGTTTTGAACGGCGACCGCCTTCGACTCGAATCGCTGTTCCGGCTTTCGGTCTTCCGCCTGTTTCTTAAATCCCTCGAGCTTCGCTGTGTCGGCCGGCGTGATTGGCGCTTTCTTCTCGTTGATTGCCTTGTCCAAGTCACCCTCGGATATCTTGTCAGCGGTCAAGCCTTTGGCCTCAGCGACTTGATGACGAAGCGTCTCTCGAAAGTCTTCCAGTTGTTTTTGCAGTTCAACGCGTTGACCCACAACCATGGCGTAGCGCCGCTTGACGTCGTCATTCATCTCGCCTGGCAGATAATCGGCGGCGAGCGTCTGCCGCTTGAGCGGCGCAAAGAAGGCTTGAAGCTGATAGAAGTCAGACTGCGGAATCGGATCAAAGCGATGGTCATGACATCGCGCGCAACCAACGGTTAGGCCCAAGAAGGCATTTGCGACGGCCGACGTGATCTCATTCAGATAGTCTTGGCGTCGGCGTTGTCCCGTCATGTTGTCGGCTTCGTAGGGGCCGAGGCGGTAGAATCCAACCGCCACTTTTCCCATTTCGCCCGTGTCCAGTTCATCACCTGCAATCTGTTCGCGAATGAATTGATCAAACGGACGGTCTTCATTCAACGTGCGGATGACATAGTCGCGGTAGCGCCACAGAGTAAGACGTTCTTCGTCGATGGCGAAACCGTCTGAATCCGCGTACCGGACGACATCCATCCAATGTCGTCCCCAGCGTTCCCCGTAACGAGGAGACGCCAACAGCCGATCAACAACCTCGGCCATTGCATCCGCATCGGACCGCGGGTCGTTGATCAACGCTTGAACCTCACCGGGGGACGGTGGCAGGCCGACTAGGTCGTACGACACGCGGCGTAACCAAACGCGGCGATCGACCTGAGGAGCTGGAGTTAGCTGAGCCTGTCGGAGAGAGTCGTAGACGAAGGCGTCGATCGGAGACGACCACTCGTCGTCAGCGACCTTCGGCGGTGTCACATTCGGAATAGGCTCGAACACCGACCATTCCGCCCACGCAACATTCGACGCCAGAATCAACGGCAACGCCCAAAGCACTCGATTCATACCCGGCATCATAACAAATCGAACGCGAAAGTAGCAGGCGGCCTACCGGAGTCGGCACGCGGGCCGCGTATCGCTAGCGCGGAGTCTTGCAGGATTTGGCTATACGGGGCGATGTAGTCCAGTACTGCGAAACAGACTGCGACCGTTCTTCTTGCAGCGAAACGACATCCGGCGTGCGCTCAATCTTCTTTCAGGTCATTTAATGACCTTGATGCGAATGTCCTTATATTGCACCTTCATGGGCGGTCCGGCATGAAGTTGTAAGGCGAGAATCCCGGTGCTCTCAGCATTGGCGGCATCACTGTCAGTTACCTGGGACGTGACGCGTCCGTTGATGACGTGCATGAAATTGTTTTTGTAGGCGAATATCTGGTAGTCGTTCCAATCTTCTTTCTTGATGACGGAGTTGATTTCCATGCTGTCACCAAGGGAGGCGATCACGTTGACCTGGTGCTTACCGCCCTTCGAGACGACCTCCGTCAACTCTCCACGCTTTGCCAGGATTCCACGGCCCCGTTCGTCATACAGAATGCCAGAATAAGTATCGGTGGAATCATCGTCGGCCTGATAGCCACCCACGACCCACTTGCCAACGTCTTGACTGCGGTACTGGATCCCGGAGTTGCCACCGATGATTCGATACTTCAGTCGCAACTCGAAATCTTCCGTGGTGCCGCCACGCCAAATGATGAAGGTATTGCCCTTTGTTGGATTGTCCGAAGTCGTTTTTCCGGTGATCGCTCCGTCTTCGACTGACCAGAATTGCGGATTTCCATCCCAACCTTCAAGCGTCTTGCCATCGAACAGCGAAACAAATCCCTCCTCGTGATGATCGGCCGACGCCAAGTTCCCGATGAGCATCACGACAATAACCGAAATGGTCGACAACAGCCTCATTGTATTTTCTCCCGACGAATGGCAAGTACAGAGTTCGGTGACAACGCCAGGCCATCACCATATCTTCGGCCAGAGCAGGTCTCAACTACCCTTTTGGCATCTGTAGGCGGCTGAGACTTCAGATTCGCAGCCTGGTTCGAAGTCTGAACCTCAAACCGTACAGCTCATACCTCAATCGTCAGGCATCTGAGGCGTGTTTATTCGATCTCGACGATCGCTGATAACTCGACTGACGTCGGTGGGTTACAGAACGAGTCGTTGCAGGTCTGATAACCGAATTTGCACTTCACCTCTCGTGGTCCAGGAGCGGCTCCGGCGGCGATCTTGAGCCGCTGCTGAAACATCATGTCGCCCTCATAAACCAAACTTGGTTGAGCCGATGGATACGGTTTGGCCTCTGGCGCGAGCCATTGACCATCGACTTCGATATCCGCCGGCAACTCCAGATCAAGTTTTGTCGCCACACCCACGCCCGTATGATCGAAGGCATAAATGTGCCAACTGTCGGCCGTTCTTGCACGCACTGCGAACGTCACTGTATCACCGGCCTTCGCTTTCGTGGGGGCAATTGCGGCATTGGCTGCCAAGGCGTTCGACTGTGTCGGATCATCAAGTTCAATATCGATCTCAACGGCGTCTGCGGGAATTGATACCGACTGCGTGTCGGATGCGGCGTCAGGTGACTCGGCATTCGGCTTTGCACATCCGACCAGCATGGCGAGCAATAGGAAAAGGACGAAGAGCTTGCGGTAAGTTGAAGTCATGTTTTCTTCTCACTCGAGATTCTAAGTTCGACTCGCGGGTAGCCGGTCATCGACCGCCGCGGACTGGCACGAAATGCAGATCAATCCATTGTGCCCACATCATTTGAGGAAATGCAACGTGAGTGTCATGTCGCGCGATCACCGGGTCCAGCGGGCCAGCGGGAAGCTACGAGGGCGAGTCGCGGAAATCGGTGAATTTTTGGACTTCGACCCGATCACGAGCTATGTTTTCGATGGCCTTGCGCCGGTTACGGACGCCTGGAGTCGTTGCATGTCATTTTCAGCACTCAGTACCGCATCCTCTGGAATTCAGCGGAATCTTGCCAGCTTGGACGCTGCCGCTGAGCGGATCGCGTATCAGCCGCTTGGTACGAATACGGTCAAGGATCTTATTGACATGAAGGTTGCCAAGCACGGAGTCGCGGCTAACGCAGCGGTTGTGCGGACGGCGGACGAGATGCTGGGCACGCTGGTTGATATTCTTGCCTGAGGCCGAACGAGCTCCAGAACACCCAATCAAGCGGAAGCGATTGACTTGCCCGTTCCTTCAACAGTCACCAATCGCTATTCGACAATTATCCATCCGTCCACTGATTGCCGATTGTCGAGTGTTGATTGTTGATTGTTGAGTGTTGAAGTGTCGAAGACCGGGTCGGACCACACCCGCTCCGTTTGAAAACGTGTCTCAGGGCAGCATCGCAAGCCCGCATTCTTCCCCTAGACGGCGCATCGCGCGAAATCGTAATGGCCAGCGGTCACCCGTGATGTGCTGTGCTCGCACCGACATCGTGCTCACATTGTGTAACACCTCGACCGCAAAGCAAACTCTGGCAGGCATTTGCGGACCTGCTCAGTGCGGATCCAGTTGTGCAACGAGTACTCGGCGGCCGGTTTAGTGATTCGCGGCGGAACGTTAAAATGGGGGCTGGCCTTATCTGCCCCATCTCAAGGGGCCGGCTCACTGTTGAGGATCTGCCAGGTGCCCGTTGTTTCAAGCAACCGCAAGCTCCAATCAGAACGATTCTTGGAGGCAATTGCCGACCATGATCGCTTTCTGATCCTGATGCACGACAATCCAGATCCGGATGCCATCGCGACTGGGTGGGCTCTGCAGTGTCTCATTGAAGAGAAGCTCAACGCGCGCGTGCGTCTGATTGGCGGAGGAGCAATTGTCCGCGCCGAGAATCGACAGATGGTCGACCTTCTGGGACCTCCGATTCAACTGGTGATGAGCATCGACCACGACACGTCGGCTGTGATCCTGGTCGATTGTGGTTCGTCCAGCAGCAATCAATTGTTGTCAGCCACGAGTCGGCAACCGATCGCCGTCATTGACCACCACATCGACAGCTGCCAGGGTGCACAAGCGGCGTTTCTCGACATTCGTCCCGACGTGGCAGCGACGGCTACGATCGCGGCAAGTTATTTGCGCGAACAGAACGTGTTGCCAGGAGCAAAACTTGCCACGGCGCTGTTGTATGCCATTCGTACAGAAACGCGCGGCAGCGAATCGTCGCATTCCGCCCTCGATCAAGAGATCATTGTCTGGCTAACGGAGTCGGCCGAAGCAGAGTTGCTGGCCGAAATTGAGAATGCTCCGTTATCCCTTAGCTGGTATTCGGATCTTGTCTTGGCTATGCAGAGCACCATTCTGTTTCGCGACACGGCGATTTGCTTTCTTCCAAAGGCTGAAGGTGCCGAGATCGTCGGTGAGGTGGCAGACCTGTTGGTTCGTGGCAACGGCATTCGCCGAGTCCTCTGTGCGGCGGTGGTCGGTAAGGATTTGCTGATCTCCGTGAGAACGGCCAAGGATGCCGAAGATGCTTGTGCGCTGGTCATCGAGACGATTGGATCGATGGGCTCAGGCGGAGGCCATGGGCGTCGTGCGGGCGGCAAAATCCCGAATGTTTTGCGGGGCGGAAGGGTCTCGTCCACGTTGGAGAAGGATCTGCGTCATCGCTGGCTGCGCGCTTGTGGCGTAGCCGATCAGTTGCCGGAGCCACTGATTTCGCGGCGTGACATCGTGGAAAATCTCTAGGCCGCGGAGGCAAACGCACGGCAATCGAGCAGTCTGCACCGAACTAAATCGCTTCTTCAACGACAGTGCTACCTACCCGGACCTGTCCAGTAATCAACATCATGCGCGACCCTACTTCGATGTCCCAGCAATTACGCAGATCTGAATCCTGAAGTAGCTGCTCAACCTCAGCTGGTGTGAATGATCCTTCGATCGATTGCTTCCAACTCCGGCTAATGCGGTGGGAGTGCACGAGCATGCCGATTCCAACACCGATCTTGCCCAGCCAGTTTAGATCACGGCGATCATCCGAGATGCAGAAATTCGCCGACGGCTTGAGTATACGCGAAATCTCATTAAAGACTTCCTGAGGTGGATCCCAGTAATGGAGACTCTGATTCGAGATGACGGCATCGAAGGAGTCATCATCAAATTCGAGCATAGACCTCGCATCGCCAAATTGGAAAGCAACTTGGTCGGCGACGCCAGCTTCAACCTTGTTCTGATTGGCGATCGATAGGAAAGAATCGGAAAGATCAATGCCCGTGACGCGGATGCCAGGATGACGCTGTGCCAGCCGAATGGTGATCCATCCGGGGCCGGCGCCAATGTCGAGAATCCTCGCGTCGCTGGGGTCGTTGAGGTTGTCCAGCACATACTGAATCAAAGGTTCGAAATCAGCCCCCGAATGCTTACCCGTCTGGCGACTGTATTCCAGCGTGTAAGCATCTTCGACGAAGCCCGGCTCGTCGTGAAAAATCCGTGGTGCTGCTTTTGAATGACGTGACATCCGAAGTTGGCTTCCAGAACGTGACTCGAAATGGACGAGATGCGCTAAGCACTTGTTTCATCGACCAGTCTGTCTCCGACCCGCTGTCAATTGCGGCACCAACTAAGACCTTGCCAAAGGAAGGTCCGAATCTGACGATTACAGGATCCGAACGAGCATCCGCTCCCAGTTTCCCCAGCAAGTTTCGGCTAGAATCCAGGTTCCCCCGATGACGATGTCGGCAGCGCCACTGCACGCCATGACATCGTGTGACATCGATTGGTCACGACGGATAATAAACGATCAACCCGAGTGGTCAAGGAAAGAAGTGATGCCATACGAAGAAAACGAACAACGCTTCAATTGCCACAATGCCGGTAGTCGAATAGATGTTTCAACTCGCGTACAAGTCTCGCTAGTTGCCATCTTGAGCCTGTTGGGCGTTTGCCTTCCCGCAATGCCTCAAGTCGCCGCTGAAGAGATTTGGATAGAGGGCGAAGACGCAACCCGTCACAGCATGCTGCGTCACAATTGGTACGACGCCGTTGACAAGGACAATTTGTCCGGTGGCGATTGGCTGTCGCATTTCGCGAGTGGAGAAGAAGTGCCGCGCGCCGAGTATCAATTCAGTGTCAAGTCAAAGGGTGACTTCCAATTCTGGCTACGCTGCAACACCATCGCCTCACCGAAGATTTCCTACAGGCTTGATGGCAAGCAGTGGCAATCGATTGATGTATCGCAACCCCTTCAGCTGACGAATATCGCCTTGGACGGCAAACCGGACATGCGATTCGTCGCCTGGGTTCGCGTCGGTAAGGTGCCGCTTGAGCCCGGTGTTCACCAGATGGAGTTTCGGTTTGAAAGCAATAATAATCACCACGGCGCCATCGACTGCTTTCTTTTTTGCACCACGCCTTTTCGCCCGCGCGGCGCACTGAAGCCCGGGGAGCGGTCTGGCAAGGCCAATCCCGGCTTCTTCGCCTGGGAGCCGGGAGTGGATGCTTTTTCGCCAAACGCACTGATCGATCTGTCAAATCTGAATGAAGATGTGGCGGGACAGCAAGGCAGAGTGCGGTCCCGGGAAAATGGCTTCGTGTTGGGCGACGGAAGAGCGGTCAAATTTTGGGCAGTCAACGCTGCCCCCGCGACCTGGCAGCTCGATGAGCAATCGCAGATCTATTTGGCCAAGCGCCTGGCAAAGTCTGGCGTTAACATGGTCCGCCTACACGGACCGATCTATGGACCTCGCGAATCGAGATTCGACCCCGCGCGCTTAGACAACTTGCACCGAATGGTCTACGCATTGAAGAACGAAGGGATCTATGTCTCGCTGAGTTTCTACTTTCCTCTCTGGTTCTCCTTGGACGAAGACAGGCGTCCATTCATGTTGCTGTTCTTCGATCCTGAGATGCAGAAGATCCATCGGGGCTGGGCAAAAGACCTACTGACGCGCGAAAACCCGTACACCGGCCTGCCGCTAGGCCGTGATCCGTGCGTCGCAATGATGGAAATCATCAATGAAGATAGCCACTTCTTCTGGACGTTTCGGAAAGACAATATGCCGGCAGCGCGGTGGCGGGTTTTCACCAAACAGTATGGCGACTGGCTAAAAAAGAAGTATGGCTCGTTAGCCAAGGCGGTCGACGCGTGGGGCGGCGTTACCGAATCGGGTGATGATCTTTCTGCCGGACGCGTCGAGCTGTACGACGCATGGCTTATGACCAAAAAGGGCTTGCGAGGCAATCGTAATCGTGAGGCTCGTCTGAGTGACCAGGTACGATTCCTCACCGACAACATGCGAACCTTCTTTCAGGAAACGATCGATTTCTTTCGAGATGATTGTGGCTATGACGGTTTGGTCTCATGTGGCAACTGGCATGTCTCTGATACGGCGCTTTTAGACGCGCTGGAACGCTATTGCTATACGGTTGGGGATGTGATTGATTATCACGGCTACTTCGATTCCGGACACTCGGGTGATGCTTCATCTTTTTCCGTGCGGCCGGGCCAACAGTTCACGAGTCAATCCGCGTTGCATCTGCAGACGGGGAACCCATTGCCGTTTGTCGAGACCAACAATCATCCCCAGATCATTTCTGAGATCTGTTGGCCGGCTCCCAACATGTACCGCGCCGAATTTCCATTCCTCGCTGCGGCGTACGGTTGTCTGAGTGGACTGGATGGTATCTTCAGTTTCGCGCTGGGCAGTGCCGGTTGGGATCAGGAGATGAAAAAGTTTCCGATCAATTCGCCCGCGACGTTGGGATGCTTTCCAGCTGCCGCCCTCGTCTACCGTCGAGGTGATGTGCGGGAGGGGCCCGTCGTTGTTGAAGATCATTTGCGACTGGACGACCTGTACGCTTTGAAGGGAACGAAGGTTTACGCCGACGTGTCGCTCGACCAATTACGAAAGGTAGCCCTGCCCGAAGGCCACTCTACTGTCACGGATCTTGATCGTATTGATCCTCTTGCGTTTTATGTTGGACGCGTTGTCCGCGACTTCACATCAGTGCCAAAGGGTGTTACTCAGGCGGATATCGATAAATACATCAATCGAAAACGGAAGCAAGTTCGAAGTGCGACCGGCGAACTGCTACTTGACTACGGTCGAGGGGCAATCGCAATGAACACGTCGCGCGCACAGGGAGCGGCCGGATTCCTGTCTAAGTACAGCACGATTCGTTTGAAAAATGTGCACATCGCGATGCGGAATGACTATGGATCGGTGATGGTCGTTGCTCTGGACAATGCTCCGATTGCGCGTTCGCGGAAGATCCTGATTCAGGCGATGACGATTGACCAACCCTATGGTTTTCGTGCAAGTGGAAAGGGCAATCTGTCGGGAACAATCGACAGTGTCGGTTCAGCGCCGTACGGTGTCGAAGAGTTCAAAGCCACCGTGACTTTGAAACTGTCAGGAAACGCACCGACATCGGTCGTCGCGTGCGACGAACATGGCTATCCGAGATCCATCGCTGTGAAAGTGTCGGGCGAGCCAGCTGCAGCAAGAATCGTGCTCGATCCAAGATCACCCTATCATGTGGTGTCGCGTGAACCGGCCGATGATTGATTCCGCCGATCGCGTCGGCTTTACTTCTCGATAATCCAACAGCGGTGGATTCGCCGATTTCGGAAATCGGGCGGGACCGTTTGCCGCGATATCTCTCGAATTGACCGAGCGTTGAGCTGTTGCGTATCAAACTTGAAGCGGCGAAAGTTCGTTGAAAAATAGATACGCCCACCCTCAGTGATCCGCTCCAGTACGTCCGACAGCAATGCCGCATAGTCACGTTGAACCTCCCAGTCGGATTCAGAACGCTTGCTATTGGAAAAGGTGGGTGGATCGACAATGGCCAGGTCGAACCGCTTGTCCTGCCGCTCGTGTGCCAGATACTCACGCGCGTCGCCTTGTATGAAACAGAACTGTGAGCCGGCGAATGAGTTGAGTTGAAAATTCCGTCGTGCCCAGTCCAAATACGTGTTCGACCAATCGACCGTGGTAACCGATCGAGCTGCTCCGTCGGCTGCGTAGACACTAAACGCGCCGGTGTAACCAAAAAGATTCAATACGTGTTTGCCCTTCGAGGCATCACGTACCATTGAGCGCGTCATGCGATGATCCAAGAAGAGTCCTGTGTCGACATAGTCCGACAGATTGACCCAGAATCGCAAACCACCTTCACGAACAGCGACTTCGTAGTTGGCGCCATCAATTTTTTCGTGCTGCGTCTTGCCGCGCTGGCGACGTTTCTTCTTGAGGAAAACCTTTTGCGGATCAATTTCCAACGCCTCTGCGGCGGTCCGCTGCATCAGATCTAGCCAATCAGCGTGCTCACCAAGATCCCGTTCGTGAGGTCGCTCGTACTCACTCAGATGCAGATGATCTTCATAGCGGTCAACGATTAAGGGAATTTCAGGGATGTCTCTTTCATATAGACGAAAGCAGTGGATATCTTGTTTCGACGGCCAGCGTCGAAGGTGGCGGGCTTGCTTCTTCAGTCGCGCCTGAAACAACTCAGCTTGTTCCCGTGACTTGTCCGAGATTCCGCCAAACACCGGCTGCGTGATGCCCGCCGTCGGCTGACGACGCTCGACCGCTTGAGTGTCGGTCAGATCGTCCGCATGTTGCTCCGTTGATTCGACGCACGAGGTGGAACTCTCTGGTTTGGGACCGTGGAACTGGTAATAGGTACACTCGATCCGTCCGTTGTAGAGTTTTCGTCGTCGGTCCGCCTGTTTTTGAATCAAACGTTCGAAGTTAGGGTGCGCTGTGAGGATGAAGTGCGACCAGGTTGGCAACACTCGCAGCACTTCCGGGATAGACCGGTGTAGCCATTCGATCTCCGACCGTTCTCCCAAACGTTCTCCGTACGGTGGATTCGTGACCACACAGCCGTATTGACGTTTGCTCGTGATGCGGTCGAAGGACTTTTCCTGAAAGTGAATGTCGTTGGCCACTCCGGCTTGATCGGCGTGGTGTCGAGCGAGCTTCAACGCGCGACCGTCGGTGTCAGTGCCAATGATGCGAATTGGAAGTGAATCATGGGCCTTTTGCATCGCTTCGGCGCGATGATGGGCCCAGCGAGTTGATTCGAGCCGCGGCCACTTCTCGGCGCTAAAGTCTCGCCGCAAACCCGGTGCGATCTGACGGCCGATCAGGGCGGCTTCGATCGGAATCGTCCCACTTCCACAAAATGGATCGATCAGCGGTCGGTCCGGTTGCCAGAAGCTGAGTTGCACCAGTGCCGCGGCCAGTGTCTCCTTAATCGGTGCGACTCCGACCAATCGTCGATAACCCCGCTTGTGCAGACTTGGCCCAGTTGTGTCGATGGTGAGCGTGGCCTGATCGTTAAGCAAAGCGACCTCGATGCCAAACTTCGGACCGCTTTCCGGAAGCTCATTGATGTCGTGAGCCTGCATGAGCCGGTCCACAACCGCTCGTTTTACGGCGCGTTGAATCGCCGGGACGCTGGTCAGTTGTGAGTTTCGCGAACGGCCGTTGACTGGAAAGGAACCATCGACGGGGATCCAAGTTTCCCACGGCAATGATCTTGTCGTCTCAAATAGCGCATCGAAGTCTGACGCATCGAAGCGATCCATCATGATCAACACGCGGTCGGCGGTTCTCAGCCACAGGTTGGTCCGACAGATCGCATCCAGGTCTCCCTCAAACTGGATGCGGCCCGGACCGACGATTTGCCCCACATATCCCAATTGAGATAGCTCGTGTCGGACAATCGACTCGATCCCGAATGCGGAGGTTGCGATGAGTTGAATCACAAGGCGTGTGTCTACTGAATACTGCCACGAGAACTAGCCTTACCGGATCCCGCATTTTGGCGCACGACCGGCAGATTGTCGACCGGCAGGCAGGGCGTTCATTCAGTCGAGGAACCAGACAAAGAATCCACCAGGATCAATCTGCGTTATGAAGAGAGCAATTCCCCAGCCGATGATCATTGAGATCACATTGGGCCGAGCCCGGTGCCGATCTGAAGCCATCCAGGTGAGGATGTAGCCGATGGTCCAAAGCGGAAAAAATAAAATCATGACGGTCATGCCAAATGATGTGATACGCCAGTGGATGCCACTATCGAGACCACCGTGCTCGGCAATTGAGCGAGGCATGTGACCCAACGAAATGACGACGCGCAAGACGTAACTGTAGAAGAGACACGTCCAAGCAATCACGCTGATGGGAAAGAAAGCGACTAAAGCAGATGGCCAACGGCTGTTGACGGATTCTGACATCCGCGTTGCCGTCGGGCTCTTGTAAGGATTTGGTGTCATCTGCCGGGCTCCGTCCAATCAGTGTGAACAACATGGGATCGTTCGTCCACATTGAAAACGGAGTTCAAAAGAAGAGGAATATCCGGCGTGCGAATGACTTGGCGACGTATGTTAATGGATTGTGCGCGATCGCGCGGCGACGCGCTCATGTCAACTTGAGTTGCCTGTGACAGCGCGGCCCAGTACCGCTTGGCAACTTGTCCCGAAAGAGGGAGTTGCCTACACTTAGCTCAGCGCTTTTTCTTGAGGGCGGGGGGTTATTTACTCTGATCGGCTCTCACTCGATGATGCATGTCTGCCAATCGGTCGCTGACAGACGGCGACAATTTGGCAAACCCGTTCTAAATTGGCCAAGGGAGTGTAGCCACCGCGAACCTGCGACGGACTTGCGCTGTCCGTTCCACGGCGTATGAGCATGGGGCTGAAGACAGAGAGAGCGGCGCGACGGAGCACGATACGTACGCTTTGGGGACTCACCTCGACGCAGCGCACCCGGTATGCCTCGGCCATCGCGGCGATGGCAATCGGTACCGTTTTTTTGTTGCTTGTCCCCTACATTCTCAAGGGCACGCTTGATGCGCTGACGAGCGGCAAGGCGACGCTAGCGGAAACGCTCATTCCCGCGGCCCTGGGCATTATTGCCTTTAATGCTCTCAATGGATTCTTTACCTATCTGCGTGGTCGTTGGGCGGCGCAGGCCAGCGAGGGGATCGTTCGCCAACTGCGGCATCGCTTATACGCGCATATCGAGCGGCTGCCATGCAGCTATCACGATCGGGCCGATACGGGGGATCTCGTCCAGCGATGTTCCTCGGATGTCGAGACGATCCGTGTATTCATGGCTTCCCAGGTGGTTGAGATCGCGCGGGTTTCGCTCTACCTGTTTGTGGCGATACCGATCATGTTCGCGCATGACTTGCGGATGAGTCTACTGTCGTTGTCGCTGGTCCCGTTGATTATCACCTTCGCAGCGCTGTTCTTTCGCAAAGTGCGAAAGCTATTCAAAGAGGTAGACGAGGCCGAAGGGCGACTGACAACCGTCCTTCAAGAGAATCTCACGGGTATCCGTGTCGTGCGTGCCTTTGCTCGGCAGGAGTTCGAGATTGACAAGTTTCTTGATCGCAATGGCAAGTTTCGAGACTTGGAATTCCGCCTGTTCATCGCGCTGAGCAATTATTGGACGTTGTCCGATCTTCTGGTTTTCACACAAATGGGAATCGTCTTGATCGGCGGCGCTTACTTCGTTCTGCAGGGGCAGCTTTCTTTGGGGACTTGGATTCTCTTTTGGTGGTTGTTGCGCACGATCATTTGGCCGGTCCGTCACATTGGTCGAGTTCTTGCCGACACCGGCAAAGCGACGGTCGCCATAGGTCGAATCGAAGAGATTCTGAGTGTGGAACCCGAGAGCGAGGTGGGTAGTTCGGACGAGTTGGTAAGCGGTGAAATTGAGGTTCGCAATTTGAGCTTTGCGTATGGGCAGCAGAACAAAGCGTTGGACAGCCTGTCACTCACAATCAAAGCTGGCGAAACGGTCGCGCTGTTGGGCGCGCCAGGTGCCGGTAAATCAACCTTGGTCAATCTGCTTGTGCGACTCTATGACTACGAAGAGGGATCCATCCGAATTGGCGGCCGCGATCTGAATCAAATCAACCGTGACGCCGTGCGTGACGCATTTGGCATGGTGTTACAAGATCCTTTCCTCTATTCGAAAACGGTGAAAGACAATGTCTTGATCGGTCAGAGCTCGGCCGCCGACCATGAAGTCGAAGAGTCGGCGCAGGCGGCTGACATTCACGAGAACATTGCGGAGTTTGACGAAGGCTACGAGACGATGGTTGGTGAGCGGGGCGTGACGCTGTCGGGCGGCCAGCGGCAACGGCTCGCGATCGCCCGCGCGCTGCTCAAGAATCCTGAGTTCCTGGTCCTTGACGACAGCCTTAGTGCCGTTGATACGAAGACGGAAGCACACATTCTGCGAGCCCTGGCCGCACGGCGGGGGCAGCACACCACCATCTTGATTGCTCACCGTCTGTCGTCGACACGATTGGCTGACCGCATCTTTGTGCTCGACCACGGTCGCTTGATGCAAGAGGGAACACACGAGGAGCTGCTGGCTGAAGACGGCCCTTATCGACGACTTTGGCGGATCCAGGGTGCACTCGAGGAAGAAATTGAAAAGGACTTGTCGGGGGCATCGCCATCATGAGCAGTGCAGCTTGGATCGACGACGATCACGAGGAAAAGGTCGACCTGCGCCTCTGGCGTAAGCTATTGCAGTACACCTTGCACTACCGGCGCACTGCGTTGGCATTCACGGTCGTCGCCATTGGGATGGCCGCCAGCGATCTGTGCTTTCCACTGCTGACCGGTAAGCTCATCGCCGACGTTGAAGCCAATGGGACGGATGTCGACCTGGTTTTCTACGGCTCGGCGTTCGCAGGGGTCATGATCTCGATCTGTCTATTCATCTGGGGATTCATCACCTGCGCCGGTAAGATCCGGACCCACGTAAGCCACGACATTCGGCGCGACGCCTTCAGGCAACTGCAGGAGCTTTCGTTCAGCTTCTTTGATACCAAGCCCGTTGGCTGGTTGATGGCCAGACTAACGTCGGACTGTCAGCGATTGTCAAACATCCTGGCTTGGGGTGTGATGGATCTGATCTGGGGTACGACCCTCATGCTCGGGATCAGTATTGTGATGCTGATCTACAATTGGCAACTCGCCCTAGCCGTTCTCCTCGTCGTACCGTTTCTGTTTGTAGTTAGCGTCTTCTTTCGCAAGCGGATTCTGATCGCCTCGAGGCTCGTCCGTAAAACCAACTCAAAGATCACAGCTGCCTACAACGAGAGCATCATTGGCGTAAGCACTTCGAAAGTGTTTGTACGACAGCAGCATAACTTGCGGGACTTTGATCAGCTGGCTGACGAGATGAGCCGCTATTCGGTTCGGAATGCAGTATTATCAGCCGTCTATCTGCCTATCGTACTGACGCTTGGCAGTGTCGCGATTGCGTTGGCTTTGACGCTCGGGGGTCACAAGGTCGTGATTGGCGTTCTAACTATCGGCGAAGTCGTGATGTTCATGTATTACGCTCAGCTGTTCTTCGCCCCCATCCAAGATATCTCTGCTTGGTTCGCCGAATTGCAGATGGCTCAAGCCTCAGCCGAACGTGTGCTAAGTCTGGTGGAGGCTGTGCCGGAGGTTCGCGATACCGATGAGGTGGCGCAACGACTGCGGGAGACCGGGACGGATGGTCATACCGATGAGATTGGGAGGATCGAGTTCGACGATGTCGGATTTTGCTATGGCACAGGACCGCAGATTATCGCGAACTTCAATCTCGCGGTGCAACCAGGCCAGACCGTGGCATTGGTTGGTGCGACCGGTGGCGGCAAGTCGACGCTCGTGAATTTACTCTGTCGATTCTATGAGCCAACCGAAGGTCGAATTCTGTTGGATGGCATCGACTACCGTGACCGCAGTTTGCGGTGGCTGCAATCAAACCTGGGAATCGTCTTGCAGCAACCTCACCTGTTTAGCGGTACGATTCGCGACAACATCCGTTACGGACAACTATCCGCGACTCAGACGCAGATCGAGGAGGCGGCTGATCTTGCCGGCGCACACGAGTTCATCGCGGCGATGAAGGATGGCTATGATACTCAAGTCGGTGAGGGCGGAAGCCAACTAAGTCACGGTCAGAAGCAACTCGTATCCTTCGCACGTGCCGTCCTCCGGCGTCCCCGCTTGTTGGTGATGGACGAAGCGACTTCGTCGATCGACACCGAAACCGAACGACAGATCCAACAGGGACTTGCCCGACTGTTGGCGGGACGGACAAGTTTTGTCATTGCCCACCGGCTGTCCACAATTCGCGCGGCCGATCTGATTCTGGTCATCGAGAAAGGGAAGGTCACGGAGCAGGGGACTCACAAGGAATTGCTCCAGGCCGGAGGTCGCTATCACGATCTCTACGCAGAGCAATCGATGCGAGACATTGTGCGAATTGACAGCGTGATTGACTCCGTGCGAGAGGAGCGGTAGTCAGTCGCCCGCCTCCAATCACTCTGTGCCTTCGAGACCCGTCAGGCCGTCGATGCTAACGCGATTGTTGTCGCGTTGATACGCGGCCAGTTTTGCCGCGCCTTGATTTTCCGCCCACTGCACCAGCTGTTGACGCTCGCCCTGGTATTCATACAAAGGCACGCCAAATCCGCAGGAATCCGAGATGCGTTGACAATGAACGCAAATAAAGGATCTCAAACCGGTGTAGTCGGGGAATAAATCTCGAAGCTCAGCGAATTGCTTGTGGCCGGGTTCGATGACTACTCCCTCTCCGTGCAGTCGCACAATTTTTGGTGAGCCCTCAAAGGCACAGAACATCAACACAATGCGTCCGTTGTCCTTGATGTGCGCGATCGTCTCGATACCGCTACCAACAAAATCCGCATAAACGACCGAACTTTCATCCAGCACACGAAAAGTATCCAGGCCCTTTGGCGAGAGATTGATGTGTCCGTCGAGTGAGGTTGGGCTTGTTGCGACAAAGAACATCTTCTGGCTAAGCAGGAACTCAGACAACCGCTGATCGATCGTATCGTATGTTCTTCCCATAGCGACGGTCTCCCATTCGTGGAGTATCCGGCGGCGGTTGCCGATATTTCCTGTTGGTGGATGATCGACGAATGAATGTGGCCCGTCATTATATCGAGCCAACGCCGAGATGCATCGGCTCGAGCCCCGCGTGTGGAGATTCAAGATGACGACGTTGTTGCCTGCAGCTTGGAAAGTACCCCCCGTTTTCCGTGAGAGAATGGGGACGCAGGTGGGTCGCCAAAGAATGATGGTGGCCGATGGACACCTGCTGCTGATATTACATGCACCTCCAAAGCCAGACGAGGCCGGGCGTGTCGGGCGGTTCTTCTGGCGATCGCCGGACGGCACTTGGACATCCAATGAATTTGGTACGGGAGTCAACGCACTGAATTCGCATTTGGATTCATATCAGGAGATCACCTCGAAGCTCGATGCCCAGGAGGAGAACGCTTCAAGTGCTCAGGACTACTTCGACGTGCTGGAGAGCATCGCGCCGGTCAATCGCGCTGCCCACAATCTCTATAACGTGTTGCAGGAAGCTCGCAAAGCATGTCCTGAATACCGTGAACTCATCAACCTCCGTGATCGCGCCTACGACACGCAGCGGGAAGCCGAATTGCTTTACAACGGAACGAAGAATTCTCTCGACTTTGCCGTCGCCAAGCGGGCCGAAGAGCAGGCGGTCGCTAGTCATCAAATGGCCTTGTCGGCCCACCGCTTGAATGTGCTCGTCGCCTTCTTCTTTCCCATCGCGACACTGACAGCGATCTTCGGTGTCAATCTCCGCACGGGGCTCGAAGACACAGCACCGCCGTTCCTATTTTTAGGCGTGATTGCCTTAGGTCTGGCCTTCGGAGGCGTCCTCACCGCGTTCGTGACGCGGCGGGGGCATCTCGAGACGAGACGAGAGCTTAAGTCGTGAGGCTTGAGGGTCGTGCATCCATCAGGAACGCCGCTTGTACTCGAAGAGCACGATCTTGCCGCGTTTCCTGCCCTCGCGTCGTCGCCGCTTGCTACCGATGTCCGAGCCGGTGAGCTTGTTGTAGATGGCGATCCCTGCGACGGACAAACTCTAGCATTCGTCGACACATCGCTGGCTGCGGCCGCGTTCACTTGTCCGCGGATTCTGACGGCTCTTCCTGAACTTCCGTGTGAGCTGACAACAGAGTCCTCGCCCGTTTGAGTGCGATTTCGGCCTTCTCGACATCTGCCGCTAGAACACTCAATTCGTCTGCATTGATGGTCCCGGCAACTTTGCGATTGGCCTCTTGTGCCCGATCATACTTGGCTTGGGCTAATTGAAGATTGGCTGCAGCTTCATCGGTGTCGAACTTCAGCATCTTGGTCTTGTTTTTGTGGTCATTTTCGGCATCCGCCAGCTTCGCCTGCATCACATCGAGCTCCATGCGTAGATCATCGCGCTCCCGTCTAGATGCAGCCCTTGCGAGTCGCTTGTACTTCGCTGTCGCGGCGTCGAGTTCAGCCCTCAAGAGTGCGATCGAGGTGCCGCTCGAGAGTGATTCCCGCAGACGCGCAGGTCCCCCGAGATCGGACGGCTCTTGTGTGGCAGTGGAAGCGGTCCGCTGATAGAGATTAACGAGTACGTTAATCCGGTCGGCCTGCCGGCGCGCATCATCATAGTCCTGGGTTGCCTGGTTAAGCACAGCGCCACTGATTGCCCCATCCAATGACTTCAGCCTTTCGAGTCGCTGCTGAGCACGCTCGAGAACTGCCTTGGCATTTCGCTGTTCGACCTTCAATAGCTCGTACTGTGTTTCGAACTCCTGTGTCGCCAAGGCAAGGTCACGCCGAGCTCGCCTGAGTCGTTGTGTCACGCCGCCGATGTCGCCGTGGTCAGGATTGTGTTTGAGGATCGATTCAAATGCGGATACGGCTTCTTTGTGATCGACAAGTTGTTGTTGAAGATCGGATGTGTTTCGAATCACTCCCAACCAGCCACTCGTTTGAAGAGGTTTGGATTCTGGATGCACCAAGTTGGTCGATTTATTCTCGTCCCAGGGGGTCTGCATCGAGTGCCTTTGATCCCTCAAAACCGGCTTTCCAACGCCTGGTTCATTTTCCCAGCGCAGATTTGGGTCAAGTAGCTCAGCAATTCGATGTCGGATGATCTCTTCTTTATTGCGTTGGCGAGCGGCAATGGAATCCTCAATCGTCGAGAGCCGCTGCCGCAGATGCTGTAACTTTGCTCGCTGCGATTGTTGACGGGCTTCGAAGGCGGCTTCGACTTCACGGCGGAGGCGCTGCTTGTCTGCGGACTTGGTTGGGGCTGGTATCTGTGGCCGAGCTGGCGTAGTCGGTGGCGGAATAATCCCAGGGGTTACGCCGGGAGCTTGGCGATGTCGGAGCTCAGGTATCTCGGGTTGCGACGGCTGGTGAGGTCGTGGGGCGGCGTTGGGTGAAGTCGGTGCCAATGGCGAAACCGGACCCGGTTGCGGTGCCCCGCTCGGCGATGAGGGGCCAGCAGGTGCAGGATTGGGGCCGGGCGGGCGCCATGCAGAGGGCGCGGCTCTTGTCACAGACGCTTTGGCAATCTTGAGTTCCTTGAGCTTGCTCAGGATGCTCGTTAACTCCGCAGCCTTGACTCGACTGTCTGCTTGAATGTTGACCGTCTCGTTGCCAATGAACAACTCGTCTAGGCTCTCGACTGCAAACTTCTGGACGGTTGTTGCGTCGCGACTGGCAATGCCGATCTGCCCCTGTTCATTAACGAGCAGCTGTACCGGCTGCTTGAGTCGGTCGAATTGCTGGACCATTGCTTCCAGATCCTCCGCCGAATGACCTCGGGTGCCCAGCTGGATCGCGACTCGATTGCGATCGAAGGGTTTGATTTTCAAGCCCAGAGTCCGAAACATGTCTTCGTACATGATGCAGAACACTTTTGCCGAATGGTGGGCCAAATTGATTGGCTTCCACGCTGGGTCGCTCTTGCGGATCGTATCGCTGATCGACTGCGCGATGGTCTGCGGTTTTGCCGCGGAGAGGATAATCAGCAAGGAGACGATGACGAAACAGAATAGTTCGCGTTTCACTGGATTGGCTCCAATTCAGTCGGTTGCTGATGGTTGAGATTCAGTCGATGAAGTAGTGTTGGGGCGGTCTCGTCCCAATCTCGCTCGCTTTTCCTCTCGAGCAGGCGTGTATCGATACTCAAATCACCGATTTCCTCGGCAATCCCATCGTTCCAAATCGGAGGAGACGCTGGCTCGGTATTGTCGAGCTGAATCACCTCTTGATCGGCAGAAGACTCTGTCGAAGTTTGTTGTGACTTCGGAGCAGGGGTGGGCCAACTCGTTACGGCAAAGCCAATTGCGATGATCAATAGACACGCAATCGAGATTGGAATGCCGAACCTCAACAGGTACTGCGACGAGCGAGTCTTGGACGGTTCAATCTCGAGCTTACGAAGAGCTTCGGGTAAGGCAACGGTCGTCGGCTGTTGGACGTGAGCCAGGCAACCGCCAAGCAAATCCCCAACCTCCTCGGCCGACTCGAAGCGCTCGCTCGCTTGTTTCGCGTGCAGTCGTTCGATGATCGACGCCAGCCATACCGGAATCTCAGGATTCACTTCGTGCGGTGGTCGAGGTGGGTCTTCACAGATGTGTCGCAAGATTCCCATCGTTGTCTCGGCACGAAACGGTGGGCGACCCGTGCACATCGCGTAGAGTACACTGCCCAAGCTGAAGAGATCGGCACGATGGTCAATCGACTCGCCGCGCGCCTGTTCGGGTGACATGTATTGCGGCGTCCCGGCGATGATGCCGCTGTGTGTCATCGAGGCATCGTCCACGGCGCGTGCGAGCCCGAAATCGGTTAGCAAGACCCGTCCCACGTCATCTTCCAGCAAGATGTTTGCGGGTTTGATATCCCGGTGCACAAGGCCTTGGGCGTGTGCCGCTGCAAGTCCTTCGGCGGTCTGTTTCGCGATTCGCAAGATTTCTTTCAATTCAAGCGGACCGTCCTCGTCGATTCGCGTCTGAAGCGATTTGCCAGCAACAAAGGGCATTACCAGGTATGGGAGGCGAGCCGATGCCTCAATTGTGTGGATGGCCACGACGTGCGGATGGACGACGGCGGCCGCTGCCTGTGCTTCGCGCGCAAATCGCTTGCGGGCAGCGCCACTACTGGCGTAGTGCGGCGCCATCACCTTGACGGCGACATAGCGGTTCAGTTCCCGCTGATAGCCCTTCAACACGACTCCCATGCCGCCGCGTCCTATCAGTTCGAGAATCTCGTATTCCCCCAAGCGGCCGATCATCGCCGGGTTGTCGGATGGCTCGAGGAAGTCGGTTGAGAGTTCTGCTAGTCCAATTTCTTCCGTAGCGATGAGTCGCGAAGTTGTTAATGAATCGCTGTCGTAGCCATCGAGCCCACGAGCGTCATGGATGTCGTTTTGCAGATAGTGACTTGCATCATTCCACCATTGATCGTCACCCGCCAAGTTCGACAAGGTGCGTCGACACGATTCGCACGATTCGAGATGGGTCGTCGCAAGAGATTGCTCTACCTCATTGAGCTGATCCGCAAGTAGCAACTCGAGTCGTTGTCGATTGCAGGCGTGATGTTGTGCGACCATGATTCAATGCCCTAACTGGTTCCTCAGGTCAATCGATCTGTTCGATCTTCTGCCGTAGTCGAGCTAACACGCGGCTACGAGCGATGTAAACTGCACCCGCCGACATTCCCAAATGTTTTGCAACCGACTTGATCTCTAGTCCGTCAACGCATGTCTGCCAGAAGGCATCCCAGGTCGCCTCGCGGAATTCGCCACGAATTTGTTGGGCGGCCCAACGAAACAGCTGACGTCGATATTCGATTTGAAACAATTCCGACTCGGGGCCGGTCGGAGCTGGCTGATTGTCCAACGCCAGCATGACGTCTGTGTTGCCTGTTCCAGGGGGGTGACGGCGACGATGGATCATGAAGTTCACCATCATGTTTCGCGACACACGAAACAGCCAGCCACGAAACGACCCCCTACTCTTATCTGGATCCCATTGCTCAACCCGTTCCGCCACCGCGATCAGCACTTGCTGGGTCAGATCCCGAGCGTCCGCATCCTGAAACCCCTGTCGCCGGGCTAATCGGTAGACAAGTGGTTCGTAGATTTGAACGAATTCCGACCATGCCCGGCCATCGCCCGGGTTGCGTATTCGAACTAGCAGACTGGCCCGTGTTTCAGGAGTTTCTTGCATGCAATTGCCTCGACTACAGGATACTCAACGCTCGCGACGGAATCTTTCAGAGATTCTCGATCTTTTAGCTGACGTCGAGTTATCGCGAAGAGTGCCTGTAGGCTCTGGATCGGGCGACGTGAGGCAACGGGTGTCGGCAGGCCAGCATCGGTTCGTCGGCCTATCGGCCTGAGGTGAAGTCGGGCAGCTAAGCCGGCTCGGTGGCCATCTCTGACTTCGTTGACTGGAGTTCACGATCACGTCCCCACTGGAGGCGGTACCCAAGTTGTCGAGCGATCAACAGAGGCGTCGTCGCGCCAGCAGTAAAGCTTGAGACAACAATTGCGGCTGCGATCAAATCCCAACCCTGCGGAATACTCCCTTCCACAATGCTGCCGACGACGAGGGTAATCGTCAGACAGGCGAATGCATACACGACGAAGGACGTCATACCAACCAATATGTTGGTCGATCGCAATATGGCCACAGTGACGGGTGGGATCGTCAGCAGGCTGACCGCCATGCAAGTGAGGGCCACGCTGCCAATGGCGATCCAGAAGTCCGAAGGTGAAGAGAACGCCGATGCATCGATTTGTCGCCCAAACTGTGCACCGGCCATGGCGAATCCCACCAAGGCGATGCCTGTCAGCATATCGCGAATGCTCAAGGGACGTCGGTCGGACGATTCGCGCGTGTCACTGATAGTCCAATTACCAACGGTGCGAGCAAGCCACAGCGGCGACTGAACGGCCAGGAAGACAAGCGGGTAACAGCAGACAGCGACTGCCCACTGCCGCGCAACCTCCGCGAAGTCGCCTCGCCCCTGGATCACCATCGAAGTGGAGAAACCGACCGTCCAAATACCGAACAGTAGTGTCCCCAGCCCGAAGCTGAGTGGCACGCGAAACCAGAATGGCCACGCGGGCAATACGCCCACAATCGCGATGGTCGATGCGGCAGCGCCGATCGCGCCAAAGCATAAGTAGACAAGTACAGAGCCCGGATCGCGGGGGCCAAAGTTGTCCATGAGTGGCGCGACAAACAAGCTGCTGATGGCAAATCCAGCGGCGATCAGGAACAGCAGCAGCAACGCGGGTTGATTTGAGATCAGTTTCTGCATCCCTCATCCACTGGGCGTGTCGATGTGACTCAGCCTAACCTGGTCCGATGGACTTCCTTGTCGCCGACGTCGTTCGTGGCTGATCGGCCTCGGTTGCGATTCTGCAGTCGATACTCGGCAGCGACAGACCGATCGCTTATCATTGGAGTTCTGTTTGGCAAGCCGAATCTTTTAGATCAATTGGAGAATACGATGAAAAAGTCAATTGTTGTGACCTTCGGTTGTTTGAGTCTCGTTTGTTCCTCATTCGCGTTGGCTGCCGAAAGCCTGGAAGCCATTCCCCAGGACGAAGCTCAGAAGTTTGGGGCTTCGATGGCAAAAGCCGCGTCAAAGATCGAAAATCCTCAAATCACGATCGACGGGGATGCCAAGAAAGCTAACGGAGCGCACGTACCTGATGCCGTCGGCGTGTTGGTGGTACCTCAGAAGGACCTGGTCGAGAGTGAGGAATACGCCGCGAAGTTCAAGGAAGAGAAAGGTGCTGCTCTGGCCTATATGTTTGCCTATCACCTCGTGCCCGTCATCGACGGCCAGACGGTTGATGCGTCGAAGTTGCGGACAATCTCGATCTATGACGACGATGGTAACGAGGTCGAGATTAACGTCTTGCTGCTGGCGGTGCGACAGGTATCCGAAGGCGACTATCGTCTCTATGCCTATGGTACGGGTGACGAGCCGCTGGTGGACGCCAAGTTTTCCGAGGGGACGGGACCGGGTGCCGAACCGGTTGCTGTGGAAGTCATCAACGTCGACGAGAATGAGCGCCAAGGCGACACGGTGGTCACGGTCTTCGGCAAATACCAGGCGCAGTTCCGTATTGGGCACGCCGAATAGGAATTGATACGGAGCGTACCTGATGCCCGTTCATGTGAAGTATCTCGAAAGCGCGCTGGACGGAACGCAGCTACCGGCGGATCGAGTTCAGACGCTGCACAAAGGGCGTCCGTTGTGGGTTCGTTACGATTTGCCGTCGGTGGCCAAGGCCATGAGCAAGGAAGCCGTCGTCCAGCGTCCACCCGACATGTGGCGGTATCGCGAGCTATTACCCGTCGGCACCGACCATCCACCCGTTACGCTCGGTGAGGGGATGACACCTATCATCCCTTGCGACACGATGGGACCTGCGTTGGGTTTGGCTGACCTTCACGTCAAGGATGAGTCTCAGTTGCCAACCGGCAGTTTCAAGAGTCGTGGTCTGGCGATGGCAATCACAATGGCCAAGCGATTTGGCGTAAGTCGAGTTGCGATTCCGACGGCCGGAAATGCCGGTGGAGCGACGGCTGCTTATGCCGCTCGCGCCGGCATTCAGGCTCAAGTGTTCATGCCGCGGGATACACCGATCGTAAACCAGTATGAGACGGTCATGGCAGGCGCGAAGGTCGAGCTAGTGGATGGCCTGATCAGCGACTGTGCCCGCTTGGTTCGTGAGGGGCAGGAAGAACATGGTTGGCTGGACCTTTCCACATTGAAGGAGCCCTATCGGATCGAAGGCAAGAAAACCATGGGGCTTGAGCTTGCTGAACAAATGGATTGGCAGCTGCCGGATGTAATTCTGTATCCGACGGGCGGCGGCACGGGGTTGATTGGTATGTGGAAGGCTTTTCACGAACTGCGGTCGATCGGTTGGCTGAATTCGACCCACATGCCACGAATGGTCTCCGTCCAATCCGACGGGTGTTGTCCCATTGCGCGAGCCTATGATACAGGCGAACGCTTTGCCGAACTATTCGCGAATGCGGCGACCTGCGCTAGTGGATTGCGTGTGCCAGCCGCCGTTGGTGACTTCATGATTCTCGACGCGGTTCGCGAAAGCAACGGACGTGTTGTTGCTACGTCCGAATCGGAGATTCCTGAATGGACTCGACGAGTCTGCTCGGCTGAGGGCATCTCTTTATGCCCCGAGTCTGCATGCTGCTTCGCTGCCCTGAAGCAGTTGGTCGACGAAGGCTGGGTCGCTCGAGACGAAAAGGTCGTTGTGTTCAATACGGGAGCGATGCAGAAGTATGTTGAAGTGATGCAGGCAGCCACGGAAGGCTGAGAGAAGGCGCAACATTTTTTCTGGGAAGTGACTCGCTGGCAAGGCCTATTTCGGGCGGACCCAGGTTTGGTTTTTCTTATAGCGTTGAGCGCGATCGATGTTCGTCGGATTCTTGCTGGTTGCGATCACTTTGTCCAACGCGGGATGGAAATCGGTTTCGTTCGGTTCACGTAGATTGCGGTGATGGGCCAATTCGACGATCGTCTCGCATGCCTTCTCTGCAAAGGCCGGCTGATCGGTGTACGGCAACACGAATCGCAGTGTTTCGGGAATACGGATCGCTCTGGCCCGCTCCAGCACAAGCGTACGCTCGGTGTCGCGTTGACACATGGTCATTGCGTTCTTGAGCAAATCGAGTTTCTCATTATCTGTGCGGCCATCCGGCAGTGGCGCGATGCGAATCAAAGCCCGCAGGGCCATCGTGCGATGTGATCCGTGGGCATCGGTTTTGGCCAGGTCGCTGAGCCGTGGTGCTACGGACGAGTCTGGCCAATTGCAGATCGCTCGGATACCGATTTCGTGTGTTCGTGAATTCCGATCGTTGATCGCGGCTTCGACTTTCTTCAACGCGTCCGTTCCGCCGACTCTTCCGAGTGTGGACATCATCTTCAGCTGATCGCCCCGACTCAATCTGCTAATTGCCGCCAACAATGGCTTGGCACGTTGATCAGAATCCTCAATTCGGTTGCAGACGAACATGACATTCTTTTCTGCGTCGGCACGTTCTCGACTCGTCTCGGTGCGGAGCACTCCTTTGACCATGCCGGCCACGTCCTCTGGGCCGGCGATCCGACCGAGTGACTTCATGGCCGCAGCTCGAACGGAGGCATCGGTGTCGACAGCGGCTGCGAGGATATCAGGGATCGAATCAATAGCGCGCCGCGCTGTGAGGACTTCGATCAAAGCAACCCGCAGACTTGGGTCGGCGCGATTCATCTGGGTCGCGATGGCCGGCGAGATCGACTTTCCAGAAAGCCCAATCAGCGCTGTGCCGGCGGCTTGCTTCACAGCACTCGACCCCGCTCCAAGCTGTTTCACCAAGAGCGTGATGTCCGCAACATCGCCAAGCGTTCCTAGCGATTTGATAGCGGCCACCTGAACGTCCTCGGCATTATTCTCTTTGAGCTGTTTCAACACTGCGGTACGGGCCGACTTGTCCGCACGATCTGTCAAAGCGCGAAGCAAACCTACCTGTGCCTCAGGATTCAGCGTTGGCAACAACGCGGCGAACTGCTCGGTGGCCTTGGCTCCTTTGACTTCGCTCCGCACTTGTTCCAACCCTAAGGAACGCATGTCTTTGTCGGGGTCCTTAATGAGACCAACGACCAATTGAACGATTTCATCGCTCGGTTCTTCTTGGGCCGATGCCGTCGACAGCAGGTGTCGACCTAGGATCAGCGCTGTCATTCCAAGGATCAGAGTAGGGGTCCGCATCAGATGTCACCTCCAAACAAGAACATGGGGACCTTGCCCCGCGGCCTGTTTCTTTTGGAACCAGGACGAGGAGCGCGTCCCCATGCTTACTTCACGTCTCTCTGTTTACCTGGAGCAGGCCAGGATCCCCTTTGTTGCCGCCATTCGCACGTGTTTCGGCTGATCGGTTCCGGCATAGCCCTTGTAGACCGCGAGGGCATCCTTCTTTTTGCCGTGAGCCAGCAGACTCTCGGCACAAGCCAATGAAGCATCCGTCACCGCAACTATCACATGCTTATCGGAAGTCTTGGCGCCGGCCAACGCTTTGGCTGCCTCCGAAGTTTGAATGTCACCTAAGGCCATAGCGGCCGAACGGGCGACGGCACTGTCACTGTCGTTGACCAGCTCGCCCAACATGGGAACGCACTCTTCGTCCTGACGGACTCCGAGCGAGCTGAGCACGCCAATCTTCAAGGCCGGATCAAGTCTCGGTAGTGCCTCACGCATCGCCTGCGATGCCTCGGGGGCAGGGATGCGCTCCAGGGCATATCGAGCCATATGTGAAAGGTCTTTTTCGGCAAGTAGCTTCGCGAGTGCCGGCACCGAAGTCTCAGTGCCGATGACCATCAGCTGGCGACAGACATAGTCTTTTGCGACATTCGAAACGTCCATGCTGAGCACCGCCGCCAAGCGTTTCTCTAAGTCGTCGCGAGCGCCAGCGTCACCGTGAGTGGAGACGACTGCGTCATCAATAGGCTTTAGCACTTTGGGGTCTACGCCCCACTCGTATTTCTTAAGATCGTCAAAAGCTCGATTCAACATATTGATGTCCCTTATTCAGGATCTTTGTATTGGGTAAGCGTCACACACCGTTAGAGTTGCCACGGTTCGCGGCGTGCACGATCGAGCAGTCGGTTGGCTTCTTCGTCGTCAATGAACTTCTGGTTCGCGGCGTCCCATTTGAGATCTCGTTTGAGTTGGTATGCGGCAATACCCAGATGCGAGATCATCACGGTATTGACGGCCAATTCGATGTCTCGGAATGGCTTCTCGCGTGTCTTCACGCAATGAATAAAATCGCCATAGATGCCGCCGCTCCCCTTGTAGCTAGGTACGGGCTTTGCTTCACGAGACGTGTTGGGATCGCTTTCGACCTGCAAGTTCTTCATGCCAGGACGATTGTGATAAACCAGCATGCCATTGGGGTTTCGACCCGAGGGAGCATACTTGAACGTAAGGTGTTCTTTTCCATCAGATTCCTCGTGATAGATGACATCCGTCGGCTGCTGCTCGCGGATGTCCACCGTGAAAGTTGCTCCGCCAAAGTGGTGTGCACCCCAGTCGGTCATGCCGCCCCCAGAGTAATCGATGTACGACCGCCAACTGCCGCCGTTTGTACCGAAGTTTCCGTCACAGCGTTTTGCGTTGTAGGGGGCCCAAGGCGCTGGTCCGAGCCACAAATTCCAGTCGATGTCCTCGGGCACCGCTTCTTCCGCAAGATTGCAGGGCTGGGAGAGCGGTCCGACTTCGACATTGATCGCCTTGATTTCCCCGCGCTCACCGCTCCAGCAAGGGTCGACGTACTTGCGATAATCCTGGAGCACACGCTGGCTACCACCGGAGACCACGCGTGAATAGCGACGAGCTGCATCAACCATCAGCGGACCTTCGCGCAACGTGCGCGTTTCCGGCTTCTGACAATAGACGTCCTTTCCGTGACGACAGGCGTCGACCACCATGATCGAGTGCCAGTGATCGGGCGTCGCCACGTGCACGGCATCGATATCCTCTCGCGCGAGCAATTCGCGGAAGTCGTTATAGGAGGCACAGTCCGTGTTGCTGTAGTGTTTGTCGGCTTTACCCTTGGCGTTGTCGCGGAAACTGCGACGGACGTCGCACACAGCGACATACTGAACGTCGGATCGGCGAATGAAGCTGTTCATGTCGCCTCTTCCCATGTTGCCGATGCCGATGCCGCCCATGACGATTCGATCGCTGGCCGGTGGACGTTCGTCGTTGCCCAAGGCGGTTGAGGTGATGACGTACGGTGCGGCGACTGCCGCGCTTGCCGTCTTCATGAAGTCACGGCGTGTGGGAGTACGATAGCTGCCCATGTTTTTACCTCTTACAGATGATTGGTAGGAACTATTCTGTCCACGCGCCCCGGGGCTCGTGGTTGATTTGGAATACTGTGTCACGGGATTCCAACGCGGCCAAAAGACACGCCGATATACCTCAGTCGCTGCGTGACACGCGACGATCGATCTTTTATTAACTCGCTAGCCTCCGCTTGTCTACCATCCTGGACCAATTTTGTTGCCTTATCACGCGGCTCGAGTCATCAGGCCTCAGGCACGACACTCAACTCGCATCGTGATTTGATCACTCGGAGCACCGTTTGGGCTTTATCTCTGCCGTTTTTTCGTCTCTGAGGCGTGAGGTTTGAAGTCTTGAGCCTCATGCTTTACATCTTCAGCCTTCTAAATGATCTCGCGAATCAGGTCCACGTGTTCGACGCCAACCAGCTTCTGGTCGAGACCACCGTAGAAATAAGCGAGTCGATTGGGATCCAGTCCCATCTGATTGAGGATTGTGGCGTGCAGATGCTTTACGTGGAGCGGTCGTTCTACGGCGGCGGAACCAAGCTCGTCGGTGGTGCCGATACTCGTCCCACCTTTGATTCCTCCGCCGGCCATCCACATGGTGAAGCCATACGAGTTGTGATCTCGCCCCGTACCCTTGGCGTATTCGGCGGTCGGTTGGCGACCGAACTCGCCACCCCACACGACCAGAGTCTCGTCCAGCATGTTGCGCTGCTTCAGATCCTTGATCAGAGCAGCGATGGGCTGATCGGTGTTTCCCGCGTGATAGTTGTGATTTGTTTCCAGGTCACCATGGGCGTCCCAGTTGTCATCGTTGTGGGCACCACCTGAGTAAATCTGAATGAAACGTACACCTCGCTCAACCAGCCGACGAGCAAGTATGCACTTTCTCGCGAAATCGCGCGTCTTTGGGTTGTCCAGCCCGTACAACGTCTTGGTTGTTTCTGTCTCGTTCGCCAAATCGACCGCATCGGGTGCGTGCTGCTGCATTTTGTAAGCCAACTCATAACTGGCAATGCGTGCTGCGAGGTCCGAGTTGTCGATACGTCTGACTTGATGTTCTTGATTCTTTTCGAGCAGTCGGTCGAGCAAACGACGTTGAGCCGATCGGGTCATGCCGGCCGGTGGTTCCAGATCGAGAATGGGCGCGCCAGCCGATCGCATCACCACGCCCTGGTAGGAAGCGGGCATGTATCCGCTCGACCAGTTTTTCGCTCCGCTGATCGGTCCGCCTTTGTTGTCCAGCATGACCACGAAGCCCGGCAGGTTCTCGTTTTCGCTTCCCAGCCCGTAGTTCACCCACGATCCAAGCGCGGGGCTGCCGCTGAGGATCTTGCCAGAATTCATCATCAACATGGCCGAACCATGGATGGGTGAATCCGCCGTCATCGACTGTAGGAAGGCGATATCGTCAACACATGTTGCCACGTGGGGAAACAACGAGCTGACCCATTTGCCGCATTCACCGTACTGCTTGAACTTCCACTTGGGCTCGACAATTCGTCCTTTGTTCTTGTGTCCTCCGCGGCCGAACGTCTTTACGGTGACCGTCTTGCCATCCATGCCGTACATGCTTGGCTTGTAGTCAAACGTGTCGATATGGCTGGGGCCGCCATACATGAAGAGGAAGATCACACTCTTGGCTTTCGGCTGAAAGTGTGGCGGTTTGGGTGCCAATGGATTTTCGTAGCCCGAGATGCCATCGGCAGCTCGAGTCTGCCGGCCCAAGAAGCCGTCTTGCGACAAGAGGGAAACCAGCGGCAAGGCGGTAAATCCTCCGCCGGCTTGCCAAAGGAACTCACGTCGGGTGCGGCGGCAAAAACTTCGGTCGCGTTGGGTCATTTCTCTTTTTCTCGCAGTCCCGCCGAATCAGTCCAAGTAAACAAACTCATTCGCGTTCAACATCAGCAAGCAATACATCCTTAAGGCTTGTTGTGAGGACAATTGCTCGTGTTCTTTGATTTCGTCGATGAATCGGATGTCCGCTTCGACTTCGGCGGGTTCGGCTGCACGCCCATTGGTGAGCCGAATCGCGAGTTTCACTTGAGCACTCACGTCATCCGGTTGATCTCGCTCCAGTCGATCGGCAAAGATTGCAGCTTGATCGTTCATGAAGCGGCTATTCAGCATGCCTAATGCCTGAGTCGGCACGGTGGTCGTGACTCGCGCGGCGCAACTGTTATCGGTATCTGGGGCGTCGAAGTTGGCCAGCATCGGCGGGCGCAACGAACGCTTCACGTGGACATAAATAGTCCGCCGCGCCGCCTGTTCGGGTGTCGAGTTACCCCAGGCCGCATCCGGTCGCGAGGCAGTTGACAGAACTTCTTTCGAGAGCGGCGGAAATATACTCGGTCCGAACATGCTCGGATTCAGCGTGCCACCGACCAAGAGGATCGAATCACGAATCTCCTCGGCAGTGAGTCGCCGCATATTGAATCGCCAGAACAGATCGTTGACTGGATCCAGCGCTAGCGCTGTTGGGTTGTTCGCGGGCGACATTTGGTAGGTGGCCGAGAGCATGATCAACTTGTGCATCGCCTTCATGCGCCAGCCGGTCTGGACGAACTCTGCCGCCAGCCAATCCAACAGGTCCGGATGCGTGGGCGGTGTACCCTGGTAACCAAAGTCGCTACTGGAACGCACGATGCCGCGACCGAAATGGTGTTGCCAGATTCGGTTGACGATGACGCGGGCAGTTGCCGGGTTGTCAGGACTCGCGATCCAGTTGGCCAAGACAAGTCGCTTGCCAGACGTCTTTGCTCCATCCGTGGTCGGAATCACGGCCTCCGGAGGGTCGAGAATCTTTGGGAAGGCAGGGCTGACTTCTTCACCCTTCGAGCTCGGATTGCCCCTAGCTAGGACCCACGTCTTGTGTCGTCCCGATTCAGCGACTGCCATCGCGTATTCGTTCTCGAACTCCAACTTTTGCGCCTGACTCTGCACCAGTTGCCCGCGCAGCCGCTTCAGCTCTTCACGCTTTTCGATGGGCACCTCGTCGCCAAAAGTTGCCACCAACTGTTCGGTTGAGAATCCGTCTTCAACGACCAACAGACCGGCGTCAATGTATTGC
>CAJHYQ010000843.1_pt1 | contig 32917 bp, 21 predicted proteins | sample 9198721 | NCBI WGS metagenome assembly CAJHYQ01 (sample SAMEA7708357, study PRJEB35096) | sediment metagenome | biome: marine neritic benthic zone biome [ENVO:01000025]; feature: sediment [ENVO:00002007]; material: shallow marine sediment [ENVO:03000034] sea grass bed [ENVO_01000059] ... | reverse complement strand
CTGGTCATCTTGAATGACAACCAGATGTCAATCTGCCCACGGGTCGGCGGCATGGCAGACTATCTAGATCGACTTCGCACCAACCCGTTCTACACGGGCCTCAAGTCCGAAGTTGTGCGAGTGCTGAACAAGGTCCCGCTGCTCGGCGATCCAGCCGAACGCTTCCTCGCGCAGGTTAAAGAAGCCGTCAAAGCGGGCCTCCATGGTGGGATGTTGTTCGAGGATCTCGGATTCAATTACATCGGACCGATCGATGGACACAACATCGCGTTGTTGCGGAAGTATTTGAATATGGTCCGCGACATCCAAGCACCGGTGTTGCTACACGTTGTGACTGACAAGGGTCACGGCTTCCGACCGGCCGAAGAAGACCCTGTGTTCTTCCACACGCCACCTGCCTTTCGTCATGAAGACGGAAAGCCAGTGCCACTAAGCAAAGCGAGCGCGCCGGCTTACACGAATTTGGCTCGAGATGCGATCCAGGATCAGATGCGGCTGAATTCCAAAGTCACGGTGCTGACTGCCGCCATGTGCCAAGGCAATAAGCTGGAACCGGTTCGAGACGAATTCCCCGATCGTTTCTTTGACGTGGGCATTTGCGAGTCGCATGCGGTTGCCTTCGCGGCCGGGCAAGCCAAGTCAGGACTGCGACCGATTGTTGACATCTACAGTACTTTCATGCAGCGCAGTATCGATCAGATATTTCAGGAGGTCGCTCTGCAAAACTTGCCCGTCACGTTCATGATGGATCGGTCGGGATTGACCGGCCCGGACGGCCCCACACATCACGGTGCGTTCGATCTTGGCTACATGCGTCTATTTCCAAACATCGTGGTGATGGCACCCGGTGACGGCAACGATCTCACGCAGATGTTGGACTTTGCCCTCCGACACGATGGCCCCAGCTCGATTCGCTATCCAAAAACGTCGGCTGTCTCGCTGACTCGCGAGCGAGAACCCGTGCGCCTTGGCGAGGCAGAGGTTTTGCATTGGGGTGCCGATGGAGTGATTCTTTGCTGCGGCACACAACTCTCGGATTGCCTGCAAGCCCGTGAGGTGCTGGCACGGAACGGACTGGATGTCGGTGTTGTCAATGCTCGCTTCGTCAAGCCGATTGATCGCCGTGTCATCCTGAGGGCGTTGCGTGAATGCTCATTCGTGGTCACGGTCGAAGAAGCAGCACTCGCGGGTGGATTCGGTAGTGCCGTGCTCGAAGTCGCCGCCGATGAAGGCATCGATGCCAGCCATGTGCGTCGGATCGGTATCCCGGATAAGTTCATCGAACATGGCGAACGTTCGGAATTACTCGCGGACCTGGGCCTCGATACAGCCGGCCTGGTGAAGACCTGCAAACAGCTGGCTGGATTGTTGCAGGTCTAAGCCCCTGGACGACGTATCCGGTTGAGGGGTTGCGACGGTTCCGACGCCTAACCTATGATCCTCACTCATGAGCGATCCGAGCCGTAAGATCGATCTTCCAAGCTGTCCAAGCATCATCATATTGGGATCGAATCAACCGGAAGTTCATCAGTTGCTTCGTCGCGTCAAACCGGTTCTGTCCAAACACGCCGAGATCGTTCACGAGGATCTGACGTTCACGGACGACCTGACGGATATCGACGCGGACCTCGTGATTGTCTTTGGCGAAGATGGCTCCATCCTGCGCTCTGCCCGTCAAATGGGTGCGCAACAATTGCCTGTCTTAGGTGTCAATCTTGGCAGGCTTGGCTTTCTTGCCGACATCGCGACCGATGAACTGGTCAAAGTGTTCCCCGATATCTGTGCTGGCAACTACAGCATTGTCGAACACCTCATGCTGTCATGTGGAGTCAACCGCGATGGCGCGCATTTGATCGATCGCCTCGGCTTGAACGAAGTCGCCATTCTTGGCGGTCCCCCCTTCTCGCTGATGGAGGTTGATCTTTACGTTGACGCAGATCTGGCAACCACTTATAGTTGCGACGGCTTGATTATCAGCACGCCGGTTGGCTCGACGGCACACAGTCTTTCCGCGGGTGGTCCGATCCTGCGGAAGAACCTTCAGGCGTTCGTAGTCTCGCCAATTAGTCCGCATACGTTGACCGTTCGCCCGGTCGTCGATACAGCGGATCGTGTTTACGAAATGGTTGTCCGCCATCCTAACGCGAATACTTCGGTGGTTGTCGACGGCGAGGCATTGCACGTGTTGCAACCTCAAGACCGAGTCGTCGTCAAAAAAGCTGCGACGCAGTTCCGAATGATTGAGGTCGCAGGCCACAACTACTACCGGACGTTGCGTGAAAAACTAGGCTGGGGCGGACGCATTCAGAAGTTGAACGACGCATAGGAAAGTCGTTCGTCCGACCCACACTTCATAGCATGGATGCGAAAAAATGAAGACCCATCTCTCCATTGTCTTCCTCTCAGTTGCTGTATCCTTCCCAGCAGTCCTCCGTGCCGACGATAAGGATGTCTCCGCAAGCCTTGAACGCGCCAAGACCGCACTCACCTCGGAAAACTATTTGCTGAAGTACATGTACAAACCGGGCGAGGTGATTACCTACGAGATTGAACACTTGGCTACCGTTGACACCACAATTGCTGGCAACAACCAACAGACCAAGATGCGGAGCAAGTCAAAACGTTCCCTGCATGTCAAGGAAGTCAATGACGAAGGTCACATCTCGTTCGATCATGTGATTGACAATGTCGACATGTGGTCGGAAGTTTCTGGTCGGGAACCCATTCGCTACAACAGTCAGGCGGACAAAGAACCTCCTGCCGAATACGAACACGTGGCCAAGACGATTGGCGTTCCGATCAGCAAAATCACGATGGACTCACGCGGCAACGTGATCGATCGCGAGGACAAGGTGGTCCAGCCGAACCTCGGGCTAGGTGGCTTTTCCATCCCGCTGCCGAAACAGGAAATCGGAATCGGCTACCGCTGGTCGCAACCGTACGACGTCAAGGTTCGCCTGCAGGACAATCGCGTCAAGACGGTCAAAACACGACAACGTTTTGAACTCACAAAAGTCGAAACCGGTGTTGCCACGATTTCGATCAAGACTCAGATTCTGACACCCATCAATGATCCCCGCGTCAAAGCCCAGCTGGTTCAGCGCATCTCCGAGGGTGAGATTCGATTTGACGTCGACTCGGGTCGTTTGATCTCAAAACAATTAGATTGGGATACAGGCGTGCTGGGCTTCAACGGTCCCAACAGCAACATGAAGTATCTGGCTCGATCCACCGAGCAGCTGGTGAAAAAGGCTGATACCGCCCAGCGGAAGACAGGCAAAAAGCGTTGAGCTGAAAGTTGCAAGGTCGAAACGTTCAGAATGGGCGTCCACGCTGGCGGATGCAACTTTGAACTGGGAACTTTAACCCGCGATCGATGAAGTGCTAGAATCTGCGGAATGAAAGCCTCATTCCGCCTGATTGCCTCCCCGTTGATTGCCCCCCTGCTGATTGTCCTCGCCTTTGGTAGCGCGGCCACTTGTCAGACGTCAACAGACGAACCGGACTACTCGGCTGAGTTGCCGCGCATCCCGCCCCTATCGACGGCGGAGGCGCAGAATTGTTTTGCGCTGGAGGACGGTTTTCAAATCGACCTGGTCGCATCGGAACCGTTGGTTGTCGACCCGATCGCCTTCGCCTTCGATGAACGAAGCCGTTTGTTCGTTGTCGAAATGCGGGGTTACTCTGAAGACGCCGAGCAGAATCTGGGCCGCATTCGGATGTTGATCGATGACGACGGGGACGGGCATTACGATCGAGCGACAACCTACGTCGACGGCCTCTCTTGGCCGACCGCGATCGCTTGTTACGACGGTGGCGTCTTCGTCGGAGTCGCCCCCGAGATTCGCTACTACAAGGATACAGATGGCGACGGACGAGCTGATCAACGCAGGATCGTGTATGAGGGTTTTGGGCGCAGCAATGTTCAGGGCCTAATGAACACCTTTAAATGGGGTCTGGACAATCGAATTCACGGCGCCACCAGCAGTAGCGGCGCGAACGTCCGACGGACGGGGTCCGGCAAATCCGATCGGCTTGAATTGCGTGGGCGCGATTTCGCCTTCGATCCGCGGAGTGGTCACATCGAAGCCACCAGTGGCGGTGGACAACACGGCCTATCGTTTAGCGTGTGGGGTGACAAATTCGTCTGCTCGAACAGCGATCACGTTCAGTTTGTTTACTACGAAGATCGATACGTAAAACGAAATCCGTTCTTCGCACCCCCACCCGCCCGTCGCAGCATCGCAACGGACGGTCCGCAGGCGGACGTCTTTCGATCCAGCCCTGTCGAACCGTGGAGAATTGTTCGCACACGACTACGCGTCGGCGGGCTCGTCCCCGGTCCCATCGAAGGCGGTGGCACGGCGGCAGGATACTTTACGGGCGCGACGGGCCTGACCATCTACCGCGGCTCGGCTTGGCCGTCGAAATTCTCTGGCTGGGCTTTCGTTTGCGACGTGGGCAGCAATTTGATCCATCGAAAACGCTTCAGCAGCAACGGGGTTGGATATCAAGCTTCGCGCGTCGACGACAAAAGCGAGTTTGTACGCTCGTCGGACATTTGGTTTCGCCCCGTCCAACTGGGTAATGGGCCAGATGGAACGTTATATGTAGCAGACATGTATCGGGAGGTGATTGAACACCCCAAGTCACTTCCACCCGTTATCAAACGTCATCTGGATTTGACAAGTGGTCGGGATCGCGGACGCATCTATCGCATCCTGCCGCCGAACTTCCAGCGTCAAGCGGCTGTCGACCTCAGCACTTTCTCTCCAGAAGCGCTGGTCGCGGTATTGGATCATGCCAATGGCTGGCATCGTGAAACCGCCGCGAGATTGTTGTTTGAGCGGCAGCCGGCAACAGCCGTGGTCCACCTCGACAAGCTGGTTGCTGGCGGCAAACGACCCGAAGCACGACTACGGTCGCTTTACCTGCTCGACGCCCTCAAACATCTTTCAGCAGACACGTTACTCATAGCGCTCAACGATCCGCATCCGCAGGTGCGACGTCACGCCATCCGATTGACTGAATCACAAGCCATTGACGTCCCAGCCATCCGTGCGAAGTTGCTCAGCATGATCGTGGATGAATCGATCCACGTACGTTATCAACTGGCATTCAGCTTGGGCGAGCTTTCGACGCCCGACCGATTTTCTGCGCTCGCCAGATTGGCACGCGAGGCTGAGGACGGCTATATCTTGGCGGCCGTTCAAAGCTCTTTGATCCAAGGCGCTGGCGTTGTGATCGGTGAGTTGATCAAAGATGCAACTTGGTGCGAGACCAACGCAGGCAAGGGATTGCTCGGATCTTTGGCTGGACAAATCGGACGACAACAGGACACCTCGGATGTGGCGGCCGTCGTCGAACTAGCCCCAAGACTGCTGCCCGAGCACCCCGCCCTGCTGGCCAGAATTCTCGGCCATCTGAATCCACGACCCGGGACGCCATTGGCTAAACAGATGAGCGAAGGCAGCTTGGCACGGATCGTCACGCGCACGATTGCCGAGGCCCGACGTATCGCGTCGGATTCGAGCGTCGACGACACGCAAAGAATCCCGGCCATCGAAGCAATGGGGGGACTCGCCGCTCTGGGAGCCCGCACCCTGGAAGATGACCAGATCTTCGTTGAGTTGCTGTCCGCCCAGCAAGCTCTCCCCGTCCAGGAGGCCGCCCTACGTTCGCTCACTGCGTCACCAGATGATGACGTCGCTGATGTGTTGGTCGAGCAGTGGGGTCAACTCGGGCCGCAAATTCGCAGGCTAGCAACGGACCGCCTGCTGTCTCGTCACCCGTGGCAAGCCAAGTTGCTTGAGGCAATTCAAACACAACAGGTGTCGATCGCCGATGTCGACGTCGAGCGATGGAAAACCGTTGTCAGCGATCAGCTCGAGGCGGAGTTCAATCAACTCGTGGCAACACCCGTTGCTCACGATCGACAACAGGTTTTTGCCGAATACCGTTCCATTATTTCTCAGCCAGGCGAAGCGAAACGGGGCCAGGCGATCTTCACGGAACACTGTGCGTCGTGCCACCAATTAGGCACCCTTGGCTATGCCGTCGGGCCGAACCTGTCCGCAATGCGAAATCGTGGGGCTGAGGCCATTCTGATGAACGTGCTGGCCCCAAACCAGGAAGTCAATCCGCAGTATGTGACATACGTCGCAACGACCGATGACGGACAGGTCTTCTCAGGTCTGATCACCGACGAGTCGGCAACCAGTATCACCTTGAGTCGCGAGAAGAACCAGGCAGAGACCATCCTACGTGTCAATCTTGATGAGCTGACGAGTACGGGCAAGTCGCTGATGCCTGAAGGATTCGAACGACAAATCGATCGACAAGCGATGACAGATCTGCTGACGTTTATCCTCGAAGTGAATGACAAACCATTGGAACGTCAACCGTAAGTACGTTTCGCCCAGAGAGGAACGCAATGCACAAGCGTTTACAGTTCGGCCTGAGTATCGTCCTCGTCCTTTGTCTTGCTGGCGAAGCTTTGTCGCAATGGCGGGCGGGCATCTCCAAGGCGGTGATTACACCGGATACCCCGATGTGGATGGCGGGCTATGCAAGTCGTGACCGACCGGCCGAAGGGAAGCTAACGGACCTGTGGAGTAAGGTGCTTGTCCTGGAAGACGCCACCGGCCAGCGAGCGGCACTAATCACGCTTGACCTGATTGGCATCGATCGAGCTCTTGCGTCGTCCATCTGTGAGCAGCTCCAAAATCAACACGGCCTGCAGCGACATCAGATTGCCATTTGCTGCTCCCACACCCACACCGGTCCGGTGGTGGCACGAAACCTGAGGCCGATGCATTTCGAGCTACTTAGTCCCGAGCAACAGCGATTTGTCGAAGAGTATGCGACATCACTGGAGCGAACGATTGTCAAGCAAGTGGGTCAGGCGATCAAAGCTTGCCAACCCTCTGACTTGCTGCGTGGAAGTGGCCGAGCGGATTTTGCAGTGAATCGTAGAAACAACCGCGAAGCGGATGTCGCTGAGTTGAGACGCGAGAATCGTCTGGCCGGCCCCGTCGACCATGACGTGCCGATACTCGTGGTCAAACAGGGCAATGCAACGAAGGCCATCATCTTCGGGTATGCCTGCCATGCAACGGTTCTGAGTTCCTACGAATGGTCCGGAGACTACCCCGGCTTCGCGCAGATTGCGATTGAACAGGCAGTGCCTGATTGCACCGCTATGTTCTGGGCAGGATGCGGCGCCGATCAGAACCCGCTGCCGCGTCGAGACGTCCAGCTCGCAAGGCAATACGGTAAGGCCTTGGCAGAAGCAGTGCTGGTTGCCGTTGATCAACCCCTGACCCAAGTCGGCGCTACACTTCAGCAGACATACCAAGAGATCGACCTGCCGCTGGATGAGCTCCCGACACGAGACCAGCTGAAGCACGACACTCGGTCATCGAATCGATATGTCGCTGCCCGCGCCAAGATGCTGCTGAGTCAAATCGATGATGGTAAGCCGCTGTCAAAAACCTATCCCTATCCCATTGCCCATTGGAAATTGGGTGACCAGAAGTTTGTCTTCCTGGCCGGCGAAGTTGTCGTGGACTTCGCACTTCGCATCAAGTCAGACTACCCTAACGCTTGGGTGGCAGGGTACGCGAACGATGTCATGGCCTATATCCCCTCGCGACGCGTCTGGTTAGAAGGCGGCTATGAAGGAGCCGGCGCGATGGTCTACTACGGACTTCCAACGCGGTGGGCGCCCGATGTGGAAACACGGATCTTGGCCGAAGTCAGACGGCAGGTGGATTAAACGACGCAACCCAGCCCGTAGCTCTTAAGCCTCCAACCTCCGTTCTTACGTCCTGAAGGCGGTCGCCACTTGATGTCCCCAGTTACGCAGAGTGTCCTGCGTGATCCAGATTTGGTGATGGATTCGACCGCGGGTGTGGGGGGCCGCGAGGCGCACATGGGATTGCGGTTTGGGGCGCGCGCCAAGCTCGCGCTTGTAGCGTTCATTGCCACGCAAAAAGTCGCACTGCCGAACACCAGCTTGGATCAATCGCTTGAGCATCATCATGTTCAATAGCCAGCCGGGCTGATGCTCCAGTTTGCGGGGCTCGATTCCGCATTGATAAACGAAATGCCGATCGCCGCTGGTCAGTGCAAAGCTGATTGCGGCGACGTCACCGTCGATCTCGAGTCGAGTGAAATTGGCCTGACCACTGTGGCCAAACTCCTGAACCGCCTCACACAAGAATCGCTCGAATCCAAAGTGTGAGAAACAGCCGGTCCGACCTACGTGATTCCAACGACGTTCGTGAAGATCGACGAGATAGTCAAAGTCGTAGGCAATTTCTGTTTCGGTCTGGGCAACGTTACAGACAGCTCGCCCGGATTCGATGTAACGTTTTTCCAAGGTGCGTAGCTTGCGCCGGATTGGTTTCTTCAAGTTGGCCAATAGTTCGCTCCATCGCAGCGGCAGGTCAAGACACCAGCACGATTCATCATCGCGGACTGTTGTGACCACTTCGAATTCGGCAAGTTCTCGCGCCAACGCCTCTACCGCTGAGTCGCCCTCCGCAACCGCTTCCAAATCGCATTCGTCCCATCCGTGCTCTTTCATCGCACTGGCTGTCGCCATCCAGCGAGCGAAAGCTAAGCCCACGCGATCCATTTCGTGAGGACGAACTAAGAGTGACTGGTATTCGCTGCATGCCTTGCCGTTTCCCAACAGCTGGAGCACGCGACCACCCGTGAGGTTATGCTCGCGGAAAAATGGTGCGATCCCCATGACCTGCCGATCGGCATCTTCTGCAACGAGTACAAACAAGTCTCTTCCGGCCGAATAGGCGGTCCACCAACTGTGCATCCATTCCCATTGGCGGAACGGAATCTTGCCGGCAAGATCGTTCCAACTTTTCCGCAGCGTGACAAGTTCGTCGACCGTCGAGATTCGTCGGACTCGCATTGATTCGTTCCTCAACTCCGCATTAAAACTGGAAATATAAAAATGGGCTCTCGACATCCAGCCGAAGCACGCAAACAAACAGCGTCACCGCTAACGCAACGGCCCACGCCGCCGTGGGACGAAATCGAAGCTGCCAAACGTTTGGCGTGAGAAAGATGATTGCCAACAGCACGGCCAACACGACCAGCGAGCCGATTCCACCACACGCAGCAACGACTTGCGTTTCAATTCCGTGAAGTCCGAACATTGCAGCAAACAGATGCTGCGTCATGGTCAAGTCAAGCGAGCGAAATAGGACCCAGCTGAAGACAACCGAGATGAATGTGATCGCAATCGCTAAAGATGGAGGCAACGCGGAACGCAATCGTGCCGGGGACAGGCGATGCAACACCAACAGCAAACCATGAAACAGTCCCCAGAGTACGAATGTCCATCCGGCACCATGCCAGAGTCCGCCCAAGAACATCACGATCACCAGGTTTCGTAAAGTCAGCCAACGGCCTCCTTGACTGCCGCCCAAGGGAATGAACAAGTAGTCGCGCAGCCAACTAGAAAGCGTAATGTGCCATCGTCGCCAAAAGACCGAAATGTTTTCCGCCTTGTAGGGCGAGTCGAAGTTCTGTGGAAACTGCAGGCCTAGCATCAGCCCTAAGCCGACCGCCATGTTGCTGTATCCGGCAAAGTCAAAATACAACTGACAGGTGTATCCCAGCATCGCAAACCAGCTGCCGATGAACTGCAAGGAATGATAGTCAGCAAACAACGGATTCACCCGTGACGCGATCGTGTCTGCCAGCAAGAGCTTCTGCCCCAGGCCGGCAATAAAGAAGAACATGCCACGTGCCATCAGCTGCCAATCCGGGCGAGTTCGAAAATGGCGTAGTTGATCCTCCAGTTCGCCGTATCGCACGATCGGCCCCGCGATCAACTGGGGAAACATCGACACGTAGGCGGCAAAGTGCAGAATGCTATCGGCCGGTTTGGCCTGTCGTCTGTAGATATCGATCGTGTAACTGAGTGTCTGAAACGTGTAGAACGAGATGCCGATCGGCAGCACGACATCCATCACCGGCAGACCGCCTTCACCTCGCAGGGCTGCCAACACCGCGTTCATCGATGACGCCATAAAGCCGCTGTACTTAAAAAAGCCAAGCAATCCCAGGTTGACGGCAAGTGAAACAAGCAAGGCGGCGATTCGCTGAGCTTCCGTCTTTGCGGTGGCAAGATAGTTGCCGGCGTGATAGTCGACGAGAGTCGATACCATTAGCAGCGAAACGAAACGATAGTCCCACCAGCCGTAAAACAAATAGCTGGCACAAACCAGAATCGTCAAACGTACTGAGACGCTCAACTTGGGACACCACCACAGTGCCAAGATCAGCGGCAAAAAGACGAAAACGAATTCGTAGCTATTGAACAGCATAAGTTGCGCTTGGCGACCGAGTGAGGAGTCGATTGATCATTTGCCGGGTGTTGGGCTCCAAAGGATGGATCCCATCAACGAACAGCGACGCGTTGCCAGAAAACGATCGTACGTCGGATAGGTCGTGGAACTGAAAGCGATGTCGGTCAGCAGCGGTCTGCAAATATCGAATGAGCTCAGTGCGACGCTCGTTCAGTGGAGTCGTCGAAGTCAGATAGTCGACCAATTCGGGATGCATTGGCGTGGTAAAGACGACCAATTGAACTTCGCCAGATCTGCAGAGCTGTACCAGCGTTTCGAATAGCTGACAACGGCGTCGCGAGAGCCGGGGAAAGTCCGCCAGCAGCTGTTTGTACTCCCGCTTGTTGTAGTCCAGTGCTGCCTGAAAGTCATAAGCACCATCAGCCATTTGTGCTTCACGCTGATGATAGACCAGCACGCCATCCGACCGAAACGATTCGACTGGCGGCGCATCGTCTGTTCCTGACAATTGTCGGCGCAACGACTGGACCGACATCTTTGTCTGTTGCCAACTCAGAAGCTCCTGCCAACGCCGATAGCGATCACGAAAGTTGATCACATCGGGTATCTGTCGCGCTAACTCAGGCTGACAAAACAATCGGGCATCAACCGCATTGGCATCTGAGAAAGCGGTGACGTCTAAACCTAGGACGACCATCCTTGGCAACTGGCCGGTTTCCGCTTGATAATGACGAAGCACAGCCAGATGGTCCTCTGGCTTGGCGTAATTCACACCCGCATTGAAAAAGGAAAGCGTTGTCTTTTCCTGCAAGTATTCGGGTTCGAGTTTGAGCACACGAGACGATCCGAGAATCAGTCCTTCGGGTGGCGTCGTCATTTGCCCCAACAACGCGACCTTTTGAGCGCGAGATGTTTGGACAAGTGGCTTGAACCAGCGGACCGGATACTGCGCGTAAGGATTGACAACAAAATTAAGGCATGCGACGCTGGCCCACGCCGTGATGGACAGCACAAGGATCAGCGCGCAAAACCGCTTGGGCGGCAAAGATTGGCTAAACAGGGATACCATGCGGTGACTCATGAACCACGAGCATGTCAAACTGAGCGAAAATGCTGTGCGGCCGAACTGAAAAACCGTCACAGACGTACGTCCGGCAGAGGTTTCAGGACGTAAAAGCCTAGCTCTCAATCTGCCCAGGTGAGCAAGAAAAGGTGGTTCATTCGATGCAAACCGGCGGTCAACCAGCGATCTGGCGGAGGATGGTGTGGCCGCTGTTGTTGATAATCGCTTTGTCCATGACCGCATTCCTGTTGGCCGATGAACGAACCGACCTGCTGCTGGCCAATACGATCTGGCTGGCGGTTTTATGTGGCCTGATTTGCCTACCCATTGGTACCGCACTCGCAGCCGTCTTGTTTGTGACCGACCTGCCCGGCCGTCGCTTCTTCCGATTCCTCATCATTGCCTGGCTCTTCATGCCAGCCTATTTGCAGGTTGCGGGTTGGACGGCTGGATTTGGGCTGCAAGGCTGGTTTTCGCGACAGGTCTTTTTGTCGGAGGCTGTCGCCATTCTTGATGGCTGGCGCGGTGCCGTCTTGCTGCAGGCCATTGTTGCCATTCCATGGGTGACATTAATTGTCGGAACGGGAATGCAAGCCATTCCACGTCATCTCGCAGAGCAAGCACAGATCGATCTGCGACCTTGGCAAGTGCTGTTGTTTGTCGTTCTACCACTGACAGCTCCATCGCTGGGAATCGCGGGTTTATGGGTCTTCATTTTGACATCGTGCGACATCACGATCACCGACGTCTTTCAGATTCGCACGTACGCTGAAGAGATCTTCACAGGATTCGCCCTCGGTGATAGTCTCGATCAAGCGCAGATCCGATCTCTTCCAGGCGCGATTCTCGTCGCCGGCCTGTGCGTGGTTGCGCTGATTGTCTGTCGATCGATTGCCGAATCAGTTTCGGCCACTCGGATGACAATCCCTTGGCGCCTTCGACTTCAATCTCAACGCTGGTCCGTTTTCATTGTCACGCTGACGATGATGATGATGCTGGTGGGCGTTCCGGTCGGCAACCTGGTCTACAAGGCCGGCATCGACGTCGAGCAAGAGGGAGAACAGCGAATCCGACAATGGAGTGCGACCAAGGTCGTTGATATTGTGGCGGACAGTCCCTTCACCTTCGCGGACGAAATAGCTTGGTCCGTCCTTCTGGGGCAACTGGCGGCGCTCGCCGTGGTCGCCATCGCACTCCCTTGGGCCTGGTTGGCCAGATTTCGACCCACCGTTCGGCTTGCCGGTTGGACGTTGGTTGTCTTGGGTCTGTCCGTCCCGGGACCGATCATCGCTTTAGTTCTTGGACGTTTAGTCAACCAACCCGATTCTGACGTGTTGTTCTATCTGTACGACCGAACGCTGTTTTTGCCTTGGCTGACTTTGGCCGTAAGAAGTTTTCCGTTTGCGTTTCTAATCGGTACGGTCGCCTTCCAACGTCTTCCGAGACAGCTTCTAGATTCCGCGGCAACCGACGGCGCGGGTCGATGGTCACAACTGCTGTACATCGTGATCCCCCAATCCGGTGCATCCATCGCTTGTATTTGGATTGTGTCATTCGTGGTCGCCAGCGCTGACCTTTCGGCGAGTATTCTCGCAGTGCCGCCAGGCGTCACGACCGTAGCAATTCGCACCTTCAATTTGGTGCATTATGGAGTTGAGGATTATCTCGCGGGTTTGTGCCTGTTAACGATGTTCGCCTTTGCTTCGCTGGCTGCGATCGTGGTTTGGCTGGCTGGCATCGCGCGCTCAAACCGCAGCGACGGTTTATAATGGGTATAGTCCAGAGGCAGAGCAGAGAGAGAACATTGTCCGCGCGCTCTTCAATTTCGATTTCATGGCTTGCGACCATCCTGATCGCGCTGGCATTCCATCCCGCAAGGGCACTGGAGCACGTGACATTCAGCCATTCGGACAATCAGCGTCAAGTGTCGGGTCGCATATTGGTCGAAGCTCAGGACGGCGGCTTACTGCTCGAGGGACGTGACCGCATCATTTGGACGGTTCAGCCCGATGAAATCCTGAGTCGTCGAAGAGACACGACTGAGTTTGTACCGCTTTCGACATCCGAACTCTCAGAACAGCTGCTCCGTGAGTTGCCCGATGGATTTCGAATTCATCAAACAGCCAATTATCTGATCTGTTACAACACGTCGAAGGCTTACGCCCAATGGTGCGGATCACTTTATGAGCAATTGCACCGCGCGTTCTACACGTTCTGGAAGGGAAAGGGCATCAAGCTGACGGAATCGGAACCACTGATTGCTGTCGTGTTTCGCGACCGAGCGAGTTATCGTCAATACAGTCAACGCGAACTAGGCGACGCGACCGATTCGATCATTGGCTTTTATAGTCTCACGACGAACCGTATTACTTCGTACGACTTGACTGGCATCGAGTCGTTGCGACGTGCAGGTGACCGTACCGGCACGATGCGACATATCAGTCGGATGCTGATTCGTCCTGAAGCCGAGCGGACGGTCGCGACAATCATTCACGAAGCAACCCATCAACTTGCATTCAACAGCGGTCTGCAAACGCGTTTTGCAGACAACCCGCTGTGGCTGAGCGAAGGACTGGCCATCTACTTCGAGTCGCCCGACTTGAAAAGCCGCAAAGGTTGGCGGCGGATCGGCGGCGTGAATCATTTTCGCCTGCATCAAATGCGACAGTACCTTCGTCGTCGACCCGACGATTCACTCATCACCTTGATTTCCAATGACCAAAGGTTTCGAGATACGAGTCAAGCAGATGAGGCATACGCTGAAGCTTGGTCGTTGTGTTATCACTTGATTCGCACCAAACCCGACCAATTCGCGCAGTACTTGGAATTGATCCGTGCAAAACCGCCACTGGTCGAGGACGGAGCTGAAACACGAATTCGCGAATTCCGGACGACGTTTGGAATAGACCTCCAACAGCTCGATCGTGAATTTCGTCGTGCGATTCCGCAGTGGCGCTAAAGTTTCTATCCGTCAGCAACTGGATTTTGGTGTTCGCTGTCAGTAAGATTCAGTTCTACACCTGTGCGATTCGATTCGCACATTTGCTCGCCTCACCGCAGCCTTCTCGCCGCACTTGAGTGAAAGGAACATTCATGTCCCAGCCTCCAATTCCGTCAGGCTCGTCTACCCCATCGCGACGCCAATTCATTCAGCAAAGCTCGAAATGCGTTGCCACCGGCGCCCTTGTCGGTTCGTTGGCTCAAGCAGCACCGGTTCACGCAGCTGGTGACGAGACGATCAAGGTCGGCCTGATTGGGTGCGGCGGTCGAGGTAGTGGCGCCGCGCTAAACGCGATGCGGGCCGATGGTGACATGAAGCTGACCGCCATGGCAGATCTGTTTGGAGATCGGCTGGAACGAAGCCGTCGCAATGTGAAGCAGGCAGCCGAAGCCGACGCACTGGGTCAGAAATTCGCGGTCGATGACGACCACTGCTTCAGCGGCTTCGATGCCTACAAGCGGGTGATGGAATCCGACGTCGATCTCGTCATCCTGGCCGCAACGCCGCACTTTCGTCCACGACACCTCGCCGCGGCAATAGATGCCGGCAAACACGTCTTTTGCGAGAAGCCCGTGGCCGTCGACGGACCCGGTGTGCGACAGGTTCTGGATTCAGTACAAAAGGCGAGATTGAAGAATCTGAGCATTGTCTCCGGACTCTGTTGGCGATACGACCTGGGAGTGCGCGAAACGGTGAATCGAATTCTGGATGGCGCGATCGGTGATATGGTCGCAATTCACACGAATTACCTTACCGGCACGCTGTGGCACCGTGGTCGCAAACCAGAGTGGTCTGAAATGGAATACCAGTTACGCAACTGGCTCTACTTCACGTGGCTGTCGGGCGATCACATTGTCGAACAGCATATACACAGCCTCGACAAAGCGGTTTGGCTGATGAATGACGAACTACCAACTCAATGCTTCGGCCTAGGCGGACGCCAAGTTCGCACGGGAGAAAAATGGGGGAACATCTACGATCATCACGCCGTCTGCTACGAATTCCCCAGCGGTCTGAAATGTTTCGCCTACACGCGGCAAATGGGCAACTGCCACAACGACGTAAATGACTATGTGCTTGGCACGCACGGCAAGGCTGAATTGCTGCGAATGTCAATCCAAGGGGAAAACCCGTGGAAGTACTCCGGACCTCGACCAAGCATGTACGACGTTGAGCACGTCGAGCTGTTTAAGGGAATCCGTGACGGCAAACCGCTTAACAACGGTGTCTATATGGCACGCAGCACACTGATGGCCATCATGGGTCGCATGGCTTGTTACACCGGTGAATTAGTCACTGGCGACAAAGCCCTCTATTCAAACGAGGACCTGCGTCCGGCGTCTTACGAATTTGGTGATGTCGCGATTCCCGAAGTCCCCATGCCAGGACGGACGAGACTTTCGTGATCTTTCGTTGCAATTCGTGCCCTACCGGCGTCTCACACCGAAGTGTGGACGCGTAAGAGATGCAAGGCCAGCGAGCGAGTCAGCCGGTCTTGATGTTGCGTTCCAGCCGGGCTAGTACATCCTTGACTTTGCATTCTCGATGCGAGCAACGAAGCTGCTGACCTTGGTCAACCCAGCGATCCACCTTCGTTTGCGCCGACACGACGGTACTGTGACTGCGGCGTCCAAAGTACTCGCTGATCTCCGTCAGTGCCGCACGCGTGTGCTTGCGCGCCAGCCACATGGCCAGCATTCGGGGATGACTGACCTGCCGCGAACGTGAATCCGATCTGAGCATTTCTGGATTGAGGTCGAATTCATCACAGACGACACGCTGGATGTCATCCAGGCGTACGAGTGAGTGAGCGTCGGGAAACAACTCGTCCATCACACAGTCGGCGACTTCAGCCACGATCGGACGTCCAGTGACCTCGTGCGTTGCCCAAAGTCGGTTCACCACACCGGACAATTGCCGAGCGTCTCCCTGGACACGCTGAGCGATACGTTCGGCAACGGTCGCCGAGAGCTTTAGATTTCTGCGAGTGGCTAGTTGCTGGAGGATCTGCTTGCCGGTTTCGAAATCGATCGGTTCGATACTGCAAACCAATCCGCCGGAAATCCGCGTCACCAACTCAGGACAGATCCTCTGGAGCTCGGCCGGACCGCGATCTGCCGCCAAAACCAACTGACGTGATTCACGCATCAACGCATCCATGGTCTGAAGCAGCTCGTTGATGGTCGCCTGCTTGCCATCAAAGAACTGCAGGTCGTCGATCATGAGCAGGTCAACATCGCGATACTTGTTGCGGAAGCTCGGCAGACCTCCTCCTCGCAACGCCTGGAGGAAATAAGTCGTGAACTGCTCTGCCGACAAATACACGACGCGCCTGCCACCGGCTTGTCGCATCTCAGACCAGACGCCTTCCAACAGATGTGTCTTGCCAACACCGGGAGGCCCATGGATCAACAGAGGGGTGACTTCGCCGGGGCACTGCAGCACAATCTGAGCGGAATTGACGGCCAGCTCATTCGATTTGCCGACCACATACGAGTCGAAAGTGGCAAACCGACGTCCCCGTTGTCGACGGCTATCGAACAACCGAGGGCCGGTCATCTCACGTCGCGGTTGCGGAGTCGCGCTGGGCTTGCAGACCGGCTGACTCGCGTCGGTATCGACGGAGAACACGACGGCCGATTCATCTCCCAGAACGGCGCTAGCGACAGCCTGTATGTCGCCCCACAGTCCCTTGCGTAAACGTTCGAGTCGAAACGTCGAGTCCGTTCGTATTCTGAGCTTGCCGGCTTCGTACGAGACATGGATGTTGGATCCAAACCAAAGTTCGAATCGTTCCGGTCCGAGTCGTTCGGCAAGCTGAGAACGAATCTTCGACACGATCTCCGTATCGCGCTGAGTCACTTCCTGTCACCCCTTAATCCGCGCGCACCTCAAGCGCTAAAAAGCACTAGGAAGTTTGCGCGCAGCTGGCCAAAAAGGGCCTATCAGTGAAAGAACGGCGTCGTGTTGGTGTCGCCGCAATGAGTTGTTAGTTACGTCCGAGTGACCGATTTTACTTTCGCAACGCATGCTGTCAAATGGTTGATGCAACCTCGGCAACCCGTTTCTCAAGAACAACTCCGGAAGCGTCTCTTTCTCGGGGAAAAGTCACCTCGACAAATTCAACAAGTCGTGAAGTTTCTGACGCGGGCAGGTGGAAAAGTTTTCGCTAGCGATATCGTCTCGCATCGACCGCGCGCAATTACAACTGCATCACGAACAGCCGTTGATGGTCGACCGTTGAAAAACCTGCCTGTTTATAGGCATTTATCGCCGGCCAGTTCTCGTTGTCGACCACGGCCGTAATCATACTCTGTTGCCGCGCGCCGATTTCTCTCGCAAATTCAAGGATCTGCCGCCCAAATCCACAACCACGAAAACGCGGCAACACCCCCCAATAAACGATTTCTAGCGGTGTCGTCTCCGGCGGTGAATCCATCAACAAGCAGCCCACGGGTTCCTTTTCTTGGCGCACCAAATACCAATGCCCCAGCTGACCCAAACACCGTCGCTCGTAGTCCGACAAGAGCGCTTCAATCGTGCGAGAATCTTCTAACTCGACGCAGTCCAGCGAGTCTTCCCAGGTCTGCTGCACAACCTCGCTGAAATGCGTACGAATCGAATCGTCCAGCGGCACGAACTGTAAGAATGATTCCTCGGCAGGCAATCCCGGCAATGAGGCCAATACGAGCACCGTCGCGATCGAATCAAAATTCAAATCGCACAACGCCTTCTGCCATGCCGCATCTTCGACCGGGACCAACGCCTGGGCAAAATGGGCATTCTCAATCTGACGTACTACCGCCACCATCGCTTCGAACAGTTCTAACGCGATCGTTCGCGGCGCGGCCGGGGCAACGCGTGGCAAAGGCAGATGGATTAGCCGGCCATCGCGCGATTGAATGCGCCCAACCGCCAACGGCTCGTTCGAGACGTGCGCCCACAGCAGCATGTCAATGGCGTCCGCGGGCTGGTATGGCTCAGCAGCTGCGTCGTCCTCCAGAAATGCCAACGCAAGACCACGTGCCGCCGCTGGAACAGGCTCGATCATTTGGAGGCTCTTTTGAGGATCGAGGAGGATTGCTCGAGGCTTAGCTTCGCGTCTCGGGCATCACGTCGCAAGTCTCAAAGCTCAGATCATATTTGCTTGGCGCATGCGAAACAGCAACATCATCTTCTCGGGACTCAGCATCGCACCTTCTCGAGGTAAGTTCAGCTCCAGGTCGATTTCGTACCGCTTGGAGGCGTCGCCACTCTCACGATTGGGCGCGTGGATGATACGCATGATGCTGATCGGCTGGTCACCAAAATAGGCCAAATAAGTTGGTGAGCCCTGTGCGGCATATTGCCGCAGAGCAAAGCGTTGCTGGGCCAGGGACATCACGCCGCTCGGGTCCTCGCAGAAACCGTGCAGCTTCATGCGTTCCACCTGCTGGTTCTTGCCAAAATAGTAGGTCAGTGAACCGGCGAAGTCGGTGGGTTCGGTGCCGGTCACGACGGGCACACGCATTCCAGTGAGCGAGGATTCGGGCAAATCGCTCGTCACAAGATTCCAGGTCTGCATCACCCAGTTGGGTCGGATGTCGAATCGAAGCAGATCGGCAACGGAGTAGCCGATCGGTCCGCTAGTCTTGGTGTCGACGCCGCGACCCGGCAGCGAAGGGTCTTTCTCTTCGGAGAGCGGTGTGACGGGATTCTGCGAGCCGCCGACACTCTCGGCAGCGGCACCGGTCATTCGAGTCCAAATCGACTGAAGGCCGCCGTCCTCGCCACTGTCAACTAACTGCTGAGATTTGGTGATAAGATACGGAGCTCCCGCAGCAACGATCAAGACGACCACAAACAGCAATGTGCGCGACATCCAATGACTCCCTCAAGGCGAAATCTGTGCACCTCTCTATGGGATCGGCATGGCGAGTGCCCGTGATGCAGGATGGAGGGGCGCAGTGTCGTGATCCCGCCAATCGCTTGACTAGTCTCTTTTGCGGCGACCAGCAGATCAGTTCAGGTTTGCCGAGCCGGAAAGCGTCGGGCCAATTCGTTCGGGGTAGTGCCGAGAATAGCGGCGGCATATTCGGCATCTGTGTAATAGGTTTCCCGCTCCCGAGCCATGTCGAGACCCATCGCATCGAGCATTCGCTCGGCGCGTTCTGTCGGATAGCGCCGACGGATTTGCTTGAGAAAGACCAGGAAGTCATCGTCATCCAAGGCGTGGGCCACCGTCGCCCAACGGCGAATCATGTGCTTTGGATTGTGACTCAAGATTTCGTCGCGGCAGTAGGCCGCCAACGAATGGAGCCCCAGCTCGGCCGCGAGACTACCACCCAGCACCAACATCCGATCACGCATCAGGAGCCGACGGCCTCGCTTGCTCGCCTGAGCAAGATGAAGGTAAACACCAAGCCGTTGGACCGGAATGGGACTCATAGCCGTCTCGCAGGTTGCGCATCTCGTCTCAAGAAAGCACGAATTTCGCGCAACGATCCGCGCAATTCGAGCGTACGACCAGTGAGTCATCATCGTCTGAAACTCGAAATTGCACAAGAGGCCCTTGCATCACAGGAAATGCGGCGTTGATCGATCATCCATCACAAGCCGTCCCGAGTCTTGACGACTACCGCTGGCTCGTAGAAGGCCATGGACAAGAATGGCTCGAGATGGCAATGAATTCTGAGCTATCACTTGGCAACGCCACAAAACGACTGCGTCGTGATCTGACGGCGATGCAAACCCATCTCGTACTCGAACAAACTGAACTCCGGGCACGGGCGCGCCAGAAGTTTCCCGCAGCTGACCGGATGTTCTTCACAGCTAAATCCCTTGAGCAGTCGACAGCAGAACCGATTGCGAGTTACAAAGCTGCTCGCTTCTCCGATTCGGCCGTTGCGGATTTGTGTTGCGGAATTGGTGGAGATCTGTTGGGTCTTGCCCGTCGCGGCCCCGCGATCGGCGTGGAACGTGATCAAGTCTTAGCTTATTTAGCACAAGCCAATTGTCGCGCTATGGATCTCAGCGCAGCAGTTTCCGAGGTGGACGCTGAACAAATCGAACTCGATCCGTTTCCTTCCATCCATATCGATCCGGACCGACGGCCATCGGGCAACCGCTCGATCCGATTAGAGAACCACCAACCCGCGGAAGCAACGCTCAAGCAGCTTTGTACACGTCAAGACAATGTTGCCATCAAGTTAGCACCGGCGACGGAAATCGACTCCTGGTTATCGACGGCCGAATTGGAATGGATTGGCTCGCGACGGGAGTGCCAACAACTTGTGGCATGGTACGGCTCGGTTGCGACACAAGCTGGGTATCGGCGCGCAACGGTCATCACAACAGATGGTCCGCTGACGATCGTCGGTCAGAGTATCGCACTGGAGCACACCGATCAGGTCGACCGATACGTAATCGAACCGCATGCCGCGGTACTCGCCGCCGATCTCGCCGGGCAGCTGGCCGAAACCCATCACCTCCAGTCGCTTACAAGACGAGGTGGATATCTGACCGGATCTACGACGCCGAACACTCGCCTGGCTGCCGGTTATGAAGTGACCGATGTCCTCGCCTACCGCCCCAAGCGAATCAGGGCCATACTGAGGCAGCGCCAGATTGGAAATCTGGTTGTGAAAAAGCGAGGGGTCACTCAAACACCCGCGCAGGTACAGCGGGAGTGCCTGCCAACTCCATGCGGCGATGGACAGGCCGTGCTGATTCTGACCAAAATCGGTCAGCGAGTCACGGCAGTGTTGGCAAAGGGTGAGGTGAGGCGTGGGGCTTGAGTCCAGGGTCTCGAGCTTTAACCGGTGCACCTCAACCTCACGAACGAAGCCTCATTAGGAAGTCATCATGGACCCACATCCGTACGGCTGGCTCAGCTTGGCACCGTCGATTGTTGCGATTGTGCTCGCCATTGCGACTCGCCATGTCATTGCCTCGATGCTGGCCGGCATTTTTGCAGGCGCTTTGATTACCAATGGTGCCAATCTGGTTGGGGCCATCGGTGACACGCTTGAATTGCATCTGTGGAAAGCACTCACACAGGAAGATCGATTACGCGTCTATTTTTTCACCCTGATGATGGGCGCAATGGTTGGTGTCATCCAACGTTCGGGAGGCATGCAAGGGTTAGTCGACCTCGTTTCGCCATGGGCCCGTAATCGACGCCGGGGACAGATTGCAACCTGGATCTTGGGCATGATGATCTTCTTTGATGACTATGCCAACACGGTCTTGCTGGGTAATACGTTTCAACCGCTCAGTGATCGTCTCAAGATCAGTCGCGAGAAGTTGGCGTATCTGGTGGATTCCACCGCGGCTCCCGTGGCCGGGCTGGCTCTCATTTCAACCTGGGTCGCGGGCGAAATCCAATTCGTGCAAGAAGGCTTGAACACGGCGGGCCTCGAGGATGTCAGCGCATTCACACTGTTTGTGCAGAGTATCCCCTACCGCTTCTATGTTCTTTGGGCGCTTGCGTTCGTTTTTCTCGTCGGATTCCTGCAGCGTGATTTCGGTCCCATGTTGAAAGCCGAGCAGCATGCGTTGCGACGAGACCCCAGCGAAAAGTCTTCGGCTGCGCCGGTAACTGCGCAGTCAGCTGGCTGGTGGAATGCCGTCGTCCCAATCATTTGCACCGTAGTTGCCGTCCTCTTGCTATTGATTCACACGGGGCGCGAATCGCTGCGCGCTGATGGCGTGGCCGACGACGCGACGATGTGGCAAATCTTCGGTGCCGCCGACTCATACTTCGCTTTGCTGTGGGGATCGTTTTCGGGATTGGTGATTTCGACTGTGATGACCATGGGTCAACGACTGTTGTCTTGGCAGGAGGTCACCGAATCGATTGGCCGAGGTGCACGATTGATGCTGCCGGCCTTGGCCGTGCTGTGGCTGGCGTTCGCTCTGTCAACGATGACGGGCAACAACATCGTTGAAGCAAACCAAGTCGATGAAACGAGTGCTCAGTACCCGGCTAAAGGGTATCGCCTTTATACGGGCGAGTACTTGGCCGGTATGATCACCGGCGACGAAAGTGAGCCATCCAGGCCTCTCGGGGCGTGGATGCCAACGATCGTTTTTGTCCTCGCAGCGGTCATCTCGTTTTCGACGGGGACAAGCTGGGGCACGATGGCCATTCTGCTACCCATCGCCATACCGCTGGTGCATGCCGCCATCGGGGAGGCTGGTAGCGATGCGTGGCAGCAAGACCCAATCATGATCGGCGCGATCGGTAGCGTTCTAGCGGGATCGATCTTCGGCGACCATTGCTCGCCGATCTCTGATACGACCGTCTTGTCATCGCAGGCATGCGGCTGCGAACACTCGGCACACGTCTGGACCCAGCTGCCTTACGCCGTCACGGTCGGAGTCGTCTCAATCGTGTTCGGCACGATTCCCATCGGCTTTGGCATCTCTGTTTGGTTCATGCTGCCGACCGGGTTGATCGCCCTGATTCTGTTCTTGCTCTTTGTCGGGCGTCCCACTCAAGATCGGTCTGACGCTGAAAAAAGCGGGGTTTCGTGACGCCCGAATGGCGGCAAGCTATGATTGAGCACCCATAGAGAGATTTGCAGCACGCTTCACGGTCCCCTCTGGCTAAACACATGTCGACTCGCATCCAGGGAATCTTCACTCCCAACACCGTTCCCCTAGACGACCGAGGAAACATCAATGAATCGGAACTGCGTCGCTACGTCGATTGGCTAATCGACCGTGGTGTGCACGGGCTCTATCCAAACGGCTCGACAGGTGAATTTGTGCGATTCACCGCTGAGGAGCGTCGTGAGATCGTACGCATCATCGCCGATCAGACGGCTGGTCGAGTGCCGATACTGGCGGGTGCCGCAGAGGCCAACACGCGGGAAACAATTCGTGCTTGCGAGTACTACCATGAACTCGGAGCGCGTGCGGTCGCGATTGTGGCCCCGTTCTACTACCGTCTTAGCTCGGAAGGTGTTTACGCCTACTTCAAGGAAATTGCGGACGAATCGCCGATCGACATCACACTGTACAACATCCCGATGTTTGCCTCGCCGATCGATGTTGCAACGGTTGAACGTCTCGCCAAAGAATGTCCGCGCGTCGTAGCGATCAAAGACTCTTCGGGTGACGTACCGCATATGATGCGAATGATTGCCGCCGTTCGACCCTTTCGCGACGACTTCAGCTTTCTGACCGGTTGGGACTCGGCGCTCATGCCGATGTTGTTGATCGGATGTGACGGTGGCACGAACGCGACCAGCGGCATCGTGCCTGAACTTACAAGGAGACTCTACGACTTGACCCTGGCGGGCGAGCTCGATGAAGCTCGTGATCTCCAGTATCGGCTGCTGCGATTATTTGACGCGATGTTGTATTCCTGTGAATTCCCGGAGGGGTTCCGCGTGGCGCTCAACCTGCGCGGCATCCAGACCGGCGTGGGTCGTCAGCCTCAGTCGTCCCTGCAACAACAGGATCTCGCCAAACTCAAGGACCAGTTGTTCGGGTTGTTAAAGGAAGAGGGCTGGGGCGACGAAGTTCTGAGCGATGATCAAGTCGCGCGGATCGTTCGCAAGGTGCTGGAGGATCTTCGACAGCGGGGTGTTAGCCTGAATTAGCCAGCAGCGGCGTTACACGCGGGTGATCGATGGCGGTTAATAAGCAGGGACCGGTACGTAGGCACTCGGCAATTAACTCCGGCTTGGAAGCGTCGCGGTCGTAGAGTACGATGCGGCGAGGAGCAAATCGATCTATGAAAGTGATCTTGGCTAGTCCGCGAGGCTTCTGTGCCGGCGTCAACATGGCGATTGAAAGCCTGGATTTGGCGATCAACACGTTTGGCACTCCCATCTACGTCTATCACGAAATCGTTCATAATCGTTACGTTGTCGATACCTTTCGCGCCAAGGGCGCCATCTTCGTCGAGGATCTCGCAGAAGTCCCGGAGGGCGCGTACCTGCTGTTCTCAGCACATGGCGTGTCACCCGAAATCCGAAAGATCGCCAAGCAGCGGCGCTTGTTTGCAATCGACGCCACCTGCCCGCTGGTGACCAAAGTTCACTTGGAGGCAATTCGTTTCGCCAGCAAGGGCTTCACGATCGTTCTCATTGGGCATGAGGGCCATGATGAAGTTGTCGGCACGATGGGCGAGGCTCCACACGCAATCTGCCTGGTTGAAGATGTCGATGACGTCGACCGGCTCGAAGTCGAAGACGAATCGAAACTCGCCTACCTCACACAGACGACGCTCTCGGTTGATGACGCGAATCGAATCATCAGCCGCCTAAAGCAACGCTTTCCTCTGATCCAAGGTCCGCCCAAGGAAGACATTTGTTACGCCACTCAAAATCGGCAGGAAGCTGTCCGAACGTTGGCCAAAGAGGCGGATCTCGTGTTGGTCCTTGGAAGCCAGAATAGTTCCAATAGCCAACGGCTTCGCGAGCTGGCTGAAGAAAACGGTATCAAGGCATGTCTGATTGATGGACCAGAAGACATCAAGTTGGAATGGTTCGATGGCGTCGAGACAGTTCTCGTGACAGCCGGCGCTAGTGCACCCGAGTCCGTTGTGAACCAGTGCCTCGATTATCTGACCGAACAATTCAACGCAACCGTCGAGGCACGGTCGATTCGCAAAGAAGAAGTGCATTTCCCGTTGCCGAAAGAGCTGCGAGAGATCTCCACGACACCCTCATAACTGTCACGTTATGTGTCGTCCGCCGGTTTATTGCCTGCCGGCAGGCTGATGGTAAACGTCGCACCCTCACCGGCCTGGCTGTCCACAAAGATCTGACCTCCGTGCAGTTGCACAATCCGCCACGCCTTCGACAGACCGAAGCCCAATCCTCGACCGGCCTCACGTCCGGAATAAAAGGGATCGAACAAATGTCTTTGCACTTCGGGCGGAATCCCCGGCCCGTCGTCTTCGATCTCAATTGCGACGGCTCCTGGACGTTTCCAGTCGTTCGGTGCCGACCGCAAGCGAATCACTAATCGACCGCGCCCTTCCATCGCTTCGACTGCATTGGCACATATCGCTTGAATGGCAACGGTCAGCTGAAGTGGATCCGCAACGAGTCCGCCTGGCCCTGCTTCCGCGTCGTCACGATGTAGTTCGATGGAATCAGGCAGCTCGCGCCCAACTTGCTCCACCACCGAGTCCAGGAACTGTTTGGCATCCAGATGACTCAGCGACAATGCCGGCGGCTTGGCGAACAGCATCATGTCGGCAATCATTTCGTGGGCACGAAAGGCCTGGCTGTTGATCGTCGCTAAACTACGTCGCCGCTCGGGGTCGGACTCATCACGCAACAACACTTGTGCACGAGACGAGATATTGGCGAGCGGGTTGTTGATCTCGTGACTCGCCCCATAAGCCAGCTCTTTCATCGACAGGAGTTTCTCGCGCTGCAATCGATCGTCAAACCGATCACGCAGATCTTGCAGCTCGGCCAAATTCCGCAACAGGTCAGGCAATAGTCCGTGCAGCGGGCTGGAAGCACCATCGACCCGGGAATGCTCCTCGGCCGACAAACATCGCTGGACCAACTGGCTGTCGTCACGAAGTCGAAGCTGGGCAGCTTCAATCGCCCGTGCCACCTGGCGGTCTGCGTCGCAACTCGCAACAAGTTCAAATGGAGGAGCCATCGCGCTGGCACGCGGGAGCCACGCAGGTCCGATGAGCTGGCACAGGGTGGGAATCAACCGTAGTGTTTCGTCCTTATGCTCGGCCAGATCCTCGCTGACAAGGCGAGCCAGCGCCGCCGCATGTCGCCACCACTGTTGAAATGCCAGCCACACCTCATGATTCACGCGTGCTGAGCTGATCGATGCAGCGAGCAAGTGCATGGGATGCTGACGGGCCATGCTATCGATGCTGGCAGAGATGTCATTGAGCGTTGCCTCGCGCGGCAGACGCCCCGCAATCCAGTGCGCTAATGACGGATCCTGCGCAAGCCAGTTGGGCCAATTCGCTCGACTCGAGCAGATACATACAAGGAGACAACCAATCGCCCAATCCGACTCCCGTATCTCGACGGCAGCCGCCCGGAGCCGCAGGACCGCGACTTCTTGAACGTCGTTCATGCACGTTATGGCCCGCTCAGCCTTCTAAGGCCCAACGGGCCGGCCCTAGCACCCCAGACCGGTAGCGACATCTTCTGCGATGTTCGCATCCTGCCTGGCTTAGGCGTTGGTCGGAGCCGTCTCCAAAGTCAGTAGCTCGCAGACTCGCTCCAGTAGCTTGTCCACGGCAAACGGCTTCTGAATGAAATCGTTCGCACCCGCAGCTTTCAGGTCCGCTACCTTATCTGCCTCGACCATACCGGAGATGCAGATAATCTTGACCTCGTCCAGCGACTTGTCGCTTCGCACGCGGACGCACACCTCCCGGCCATTGATGTCGGGTAGCATGACGTCGAGCACGACTAGATCTGGCCGAAATTCTTTGACCAGCATTCCCGCATCAAAGCCGTTGTTCGCGGTCCGTATCTCAAAGCGACCATCGCGTTCGAACGTATCACTGAGCAATTCGACTAGCTCTTCGTCATCGTCAACGATCAAAACTTTACGTTTTCCACTTTCCAGTGCTTCAGTCGGGATGCCGTTGTCCTTCATAAAGGCGAAAAGTTGATCGCGAGGAATGCGACGGAAACGGCTACCAGGTACACGAAACCCTTTGAGCTGACCGGAATCGAAACACCGAATGATCGTTTGTTGGCTGACCTTGCATATTTTGGCCGCCTCACCCGTCGTAAACACAGTCTTCATGGCTACGAATGTCCTTTCCTAGCCTTTGAGGCCCTCAAACAGCACCCGGAATTCGTCAAACACAAATCCGTTCTGCTGACCATGCTGTGAAATTAATGGCCCCCTAGCTCCCTCGTTGAGCAAGATTCCGTTTTATGCGCAAAACGCACACTTTCCTGCATCCATCCATTCGGCCTGCTACAAGCGATCCTTCCAGCTTTGCCGAACTTCCCAACTGACCTGCATTATAGAGATCCGTGATGCAACGTCAAGATCGATCATCACGCCACAAGTACATACTATAAAAAGACTTAAAGCAAATGACTCTTGAAAAACTGGCTCGCTTGCGCTAAGCAGATCGAGCCTCGAACGTTCACGGCAATGAACATGGCAAGTCGCCCAACATGACGCTGGGCGTTCTTTGGAGGCATGAAGACACCTTATCGTGCCACGCATCGCGCCAAGTTGAGCGGATCTTTTTCCGCGACGGCGTGCATTACGGAGCAACGCCTGAACGACCGATCGGGTTCTGCTCAATCAACGCTATGACGCACGATCGTGACGCTGCACGCCGCCTTCCAAGTGCGTCATCAGAAGTGCCACATCGGCTGGTGTGATCCCGCTAATCCGACTGGCTTGCGCTAAGCTGGTCGGTCGGATTTTTGCCAGCTTTTCCCGCGCTTCAGCGCGCATTTGTTTGATCGAATCATAGTCGAGACTTTCAGGAATCCGCTTCTCAGCAAGCCGCTTCTGGCGCGCGATGTCGACATCCTGTCGGGCGATGTAGCCGGCGTATTTGATGTCACATTCAACCTGCCAAGCAACATCTCGGGGAATCTGCCCTAGCTGGGGAATACGTGAAGCAAGTTCCTCCCAGGTCATCTCGGGTCGCCGTAGCAGCTTGTCGGCGGCAACTCCGTCGATTCGCTGCGTCGGAAGCAGATCCATGAGAGTCTGAATTTGCCGCAGCTTCTCGTCCAATCGGGCGACTCGTTCCGCCGAGACCAATCCCAGCGATTCGGCTCGCTTGGTCAGCCGTCGGTCGGCGTTGTCATGACGCAAACGCAAACGGTATTCAGCTCGACTGGTAAACATCCGATAGGGCTCATCCACACCGCACGTTACCAGGTCGTCGATCAAGACGCCGATGTAAGCATCTTCTCGCGGGATGTTCAGGCAAGCACTGCCTCGCAGAGCTAATGCTGCATTCGCGCCGGCGACGAGCCCCTGGGCGCCCGCCTCCTCGTAGCCCGTCGTTCCGTTGATTTGGCCCGCAAAATAGAGCCCTTTTACTTGCTTCGTCTCGAGACTGGGACGCAATTGGTCGGGCGGACAGTAGTCGTATTCCACGGCATAGCCGTAGCGCATGATCTCGGCACGTTCCAAGCCTGCTATCAGTCGGAACATCTCGTCCTGAACATCACGAGGCAAGCTGGTTGAAATCCCGTTGACGTAATATTCCCGTGTCTGGAAGCCTTCCGGTTCAAGAAACAGTTGATGTTGGTCACGCTGGGCGAATCGAACGACCTTGTCCTCAATCGAAGGGCAATAGCGTGGGCCGCTGGTCTCGATTTGACCACTGTACATCGGAGCGCGATGAAGGTTCTTGCGGATCAATTCGTGGACGGCTTCGTTGGTATAGCTGATCCAGCAAGGCAACTGCTCAACATCAAGACCGTCCGTCATAAAGGAAAAAGGCTGCGGATCCTCATCGCCGGGTTGAAGCTCGCACTGATCAAAGTCGATCGTACGCCCGTTGATTCGGGGAGGTGTCCCGGTCTTAAAGCGTTCAATCTGAAACTCCAGTCGCCTCAAGGCACCACTGATGCCGCCGGTGGTGCCCTCGCCGGCTCGTCCGCCGGGTGTCCTGGTTTCGCCGGTGTGCATAAGAGCCTGCAGAAAGGTACCCGTGGTCAAGATCACCACCGAGGCTTGGTATTTCGCCGAGCCTCGCACCTGCACGCCGGTGACACGACGTTCGCCGGCCACCTCTTCGGTGAGAATATCCTCAACGACTTCTTGCTTCAGACTCAGATTCTCCTGTTCTTCGACGATCCTCTTTATCTCTTCCTGATAGCGTTTCTTATCCGCCTGCGCGCGTGGGCTGTGCATGGCGGGGCCCTTCCGTCGATTCAGCAAGCGGAACTGCAGTCCGGTCGCATCGATCGCGCGACCCATGGCTCCGCCGAGCGCATCGATTTCGCGAACGATTTGCCCTTTACCGACGCCCCCGATCGCCGGGTTGCAGCTCATCTGTCCGACCGTATCAAGATTGGTCGTCAGTAGCGCGGTGCGAGCACCGATCCGCGCAGCAGCCAGTGCAGCTTCGGTCCCAGCATGACCGGCACCCACCACGATCACGTCGAATTCATAGCAAGATTTGGAGCTCATGAGCTGCCTTGATTAATGCGTAATAGGCAACCGCAATCAAGAGGAGGCGCTTGAATAGGACCAATACGGGATAAGACCGATAGGGGCTATGACCTAGAGGTCGTATACGTCCTATAGGTCATAGCCAAGCCTCGATCGATGGCGCGGTCCCTCGATCGACTACAGATCACCCGCCAGTATATCGAGCAGATCCTCGTCCAGCAGATCCTCGTCTGGCCGATCATCGGTCGCCAAATCAGCCTCCAGCCGGTCACGCATCTCGTCGGCCATTGACTCGACGTGGTGGACGTCCAGCGACTCTGCCCGCAATGGAGCTTCCTGCGCGAACACCTCTTCGATCGCGTTGGCCTGCTGCAGCAACGGACGCTCCCGAGGCTCAATATGCAGTGCGGCGCCGATCACTTGTTCGTCGACCAGCGTCTCGCTTGAGACAGCGGCGCGAGCAGCAACCGGTTGTGACGGATTATTCAACTCGTTGATCACCTGCAACGCATCAACCGGTGACAGGAAGTTGTCGCCATTGACGTCCAGGAAGGGTGGCGGGTCGAACGGAGGCTCGTCAATGGGCGGTGGATCCAACGGTCGGGATCCGCCGTTGTTAATCGCATTGATCACCAACAAAGCGTCGAAGGGAATGACCATTCCGTCCGCATTGACATCCAGATGGTTGTCGGGATTTTGCCATGGAGGCCCTTCGGGCAAGACGTTGATCGTCACGGTGGCGGGATCCGAGACGGCGTTGAACTCGTCACGAATCGTATATCGGAAGGTGTCGATGCCGTCAAAGCCTGCGTCCGGCGTGTAGGTGACGCTTCCATCCACATTGGAAACGGCCGATCCGTTCGAGGGATCTTCAACGACATTGACCGAGCCCGGAACGATCATGCCATCGACATCCTCGTCGTTTGCGATCACGTTGATCTGCACCGCTTGTCCCACGATCGTTGATGCTTCATCGTCATTCGCGATCGGCGGGAGATTGTCATCCGTCACGTTGATCGTGACAACGGCCTCATTGGAAACAGCACCTTCGTCATCGCGTACGGTGTAGCGGAAGGTGTCCGTACCCAAGAAGCTGAGGGTCGGCGTAAACGTCACGGTGCCGTCGCCATTGACGTCAATGATGCCGCTCTTTGGAATCAACGTAATCACGATCGACTGCGGATTGATTTCGCCGTCTGGATCAAAGTCGTTCTCGATGATGTCCTTCGTGACGGCGATACCCTGCTGGGTGAACATCACGTCATCCACGGCAACCGGGCGGTCGTTGATCTTCTCGACAACAATGGTGACCGTTGCCGCGTTGGACTCGACACCACCCACATCTCGGATGGTGTATTGGAACGTATCCACGCCCACATAATTCTCGGCGGGTGTGTAGAGTGCTGTGCCGTCCGGATTGACCTGCACGACGCCGTTCTCAGGATCGACCACCACTTCGATTGACGTTCGGTCAAGTGCTCCATCCGGATCAAAGTCGTTTGCCGCAAGGTCGATCAAGACCGGTGTGTCTTCCAGCGTGACGGCTTCGTCATCCGCGGCAAATGGTGGATCGGGAACCTGAATCACTTCGATCGTCACCACCGCGGGTTCCGAATTCAAGATTTCCGTGCTGGCGACGTACGTGAAACTATCAAAGCCGAAGAAATCTGCCTCCGGTGTGTAGGTGAACGAACCGTCGGATTGGAATACCAGCTGGCCGTTGCTCACATCGCTGGCCAAGGTGGCAGTCAACTGCCCACCCTCGGGATCAACGTCATTCGCAAGCACACCTTGTTCAGCGGAAACGATGAGTTGCTCGTCCTCATTGACCGAATAGTCATCTTCGACGGCCAAGGGCGGATCAATGTCGAGAATCTCAATCTGATAGTCTTCGACTTCGCCATTGTCGGCTCGCCCGACGGGACCGAGCCCACCACCGGTGCTGAAGCGGAATCGGGCGAACGTATTGCCGACAACCGCACTCTCAGGGACAGTCACGAGGGCCGTATTCTCGCCTCGTGCGACCGAGAAGCTATTGAGAACGCGATCGGCGGCCGGATCGAAGTCGCCATCGGCGTTATAGTCGATCCACGCATCTACAAAGCCTGCAGTCGACGCGCCGATCAAAACGGGAACACTACCACCAGGAGCAATCGGCCCATCGAACACGATGCCGTCGTCGAACATGTCTCCCGTCGCGTCCGGGCTCGTGTTCGCATCCAATTCGGCGTCAACCGCATCGCCCAAGAACACATTCTCCACGACAACGTGGCGTGCTCCGTTCTCGCTGAGCAAGGTCGAGTAAGTGGGATCCGGCGTATCACCAAAGTCGAGTGGCGCGGGCAGGTCAATCTCAAAGCGAACTGCAAATGGCGGCTCGTCTTCATTCGTCTGCAGCTTGTTGCCTGCAAAGTCCTGGATGCCCTCGATAAACCGATTCTCAATGCCTACGACGGCTGTCGCGCCCAACATGGCAAGCTCGCCGGCTTCGTTGACAAAGCTGAAGACGTTGTTCAACTGACTGCTGGCCGTCGCTTCTTGCATCAATTCCGCGACATCGGCTTGCCTCAAGGCCGGCGTCGGAATGTAGACGATGGGAACCAATTGACCACCGCCAACGGACTGCAGACCGGGCAGCCCCAAGACCTGAATGTTGCTGTTGTCCATGCGGATCTGAACGTCCGTCGTTCCACCCAGGTGCACCCGTCCGTTGCCGACATTCAGCGGAGCCAGCGACGTAAACGACGCATCTTCGATCGCCTGCGTCACTGTATTGGCGACTTCATCCCGCGTGTCGTTACTGGTGAAGGGCAAAATCACATTGCCCGCTGTGACGATTTCGTCGTCGTCAAACTCGAAGGTCACCAATTGGAACGCATCCTCGATCGTGAACGTCTGACCATCCAAGATCGATCCGGCTTGGCCTTGTTGTTCCAGAGCCGTCAACGACGTATCCAATAACGTGTTGGTCGGTCCTCCGACATGGACAAAGCCTGCACCCAAGTTCTGCGGTTCCAGTCCAAGCGCCGCGAAATCGATCGCTTCGACGATGGAGTCGGCAACTTCGGTCGGCGTACTGGAGGGTTCAAACGGGACCCGAATACGGCCGTCGCTCCACTCGCCATTCGAGTCAAACTCGAAGGTGACCAGACGTGCACCGTTACTGATGGTAAATAGTTCTTCGTCGGCAACCGCCGAGAGACCACTGTTTCCAGCGGGCACGAGCATGGTCAAGGGCTCGGGAATCTCGAGCGTGTAACCACTTTCGAACTCGAATCTCGCGGTTACGTCATCCTGGTCAGTCACTCGGTAGACAAAACCATCGGGAATCTGGTCCGCCGAGCTCGGAACAAGGACAAAGCGATCTTCGTTGATCAACTCGATCTCATAGGTGAAACCTGCCAACCAGACACCGGCTTGAGG